>Ga0307470_10000453_pt1 | contig 20518 bp, 14 predicted proteins | sample atmos_gasesAM3C__FD_204565 | JGI IMG/M metagenome (GOLD analysis project Ga0307470, IMG submission 204565) | Hardwood forest soil microbial communities from Morgan-Monroe State Forest, Indiana, United States - atmos_gasesAM3C_05 | ecosystem: Environmental > Terrestrial > Soil > Temperate forest... | reverse complement strand
TCGCACTGCCCAACGAGGATGCGATATCGCAGGGCGGCTACTCGCTGCTGAACGGACGGCTCAGCCTCCTGTCCGGCGACGACAAGTGGGATGTGGGGATATGGGGGCGTAACATGACCAACAAGTTCTACCTGACGAACGCGGTGGACGTGCAGGGCTTCGGCTTCGACTATCGCCACGTCGGCACTCCGCGTATGTTTGGCGCCGATGCTCACTACCATTTCTAGCGGCAGGGAGGCTTGAGCCACGTGGACCCGACCCGAGGGCCATCCGGCCCCAGCTTCGTGTCGGGCACCAGCGATCAGCCGCTGCTCTATCGTACCGTCGACGGCGTCCTCAAGGCCGCCGCCGCCGAGGTGCCGGACCGTCCCGCGCTGGTGGTGCCGTTCCAGTCGGTACGGTTCACGTTCGCGGAATTCGATCGCGAAGTCGAACGGGTCGCGCGTGGCATGCTCGCCTGCGGCCTCGAGCCGGGCGAGCGCATCGGCATCTGGGCGCCGAACTGCGCCGAGTGGATCATGACCATGTTCGGAGCGGCACGCGCCGGACTGATCTTGGTGAACCTCAATCCCGCCTACCGCGCCACCGAACTCGAGTTCGTGCTGCGCGTGGTCGGCTGCCGCGCGTTGGTGTTCGCGCCGCGCTTCAAGAGCAGCGACTACGCGGCCATGCTGCAGTCCCTGATTCCCGAACTTCCCGGCGCAGCGCCCGGCCGTTTGGTGTCCGCGGCCTTCCCCGATCTTCGTTTGCTGGTGCATTTGGGTGCGGAGCCCGTGAGCGGCGCTCTGTCATTCGACGACCTTCTGGCGTCCGGACACAATCTCGACCGGACAGTGCTCCAGTCGATCGAGGAGCAACAGGACGCGGACCAGGTGTTCAACATCCAGTTCACGAGCGGAACGACGGGTACGCCGAAGGGCGCGACGCTGACGCATTTCAACATAGTGAACAACGGCTTCTTCGTCGGAGAGGGCATGCGTCTCACGGCGAATGACAGCATCTGCATCCCCGTGCCGTTGTATCACTGCTTCGGCATGGTGCTCGGCGTGCTCGCGGCCATGACGCATGGTGCGGCGAGCGTGTTGTCCGGCGATGGCTTCGATCCGCTGGCGGTGCTCGAGATCGTCGCGGGCGAGCGCTGCACCGTGCTGCACGGCGTGCCGACCATGTTCATCGCGGAACTGGAGCATCCCCGGTTCGGCGAGTTCGATCTGTCGTCGCTGCGCACCGGCATCATGGCGGGATCGCCGTGTCCGATCACCGTGATGCGCCGGGTGGTCGCCGAGATGCACATGCCGGAGGTGACCATCTGCTACGGCATGACGGAGACCAGCCCGGTCAGCTTCCAGACCCAGCCGGACGATCCCCTGGACCGGCGCGTCGGCACCGTGGGCCGGGTGCATCCGCACGTGCAAGTGAAGGTGGTCGATCCGGACGGGCGGGTCACGCCGCGCGGCGCCGCCGGCGAATTGCTGACTCGCGGCTACAGCGTGATGCGCGGCTACTGGGGCGATCCCGAGCGCACGCGGGATGCCATCGATGCCGGCGGCTGGATGCACACCGGCGATCTCGGGGTCATCGACGAGCAGGGCTACTGCAACATCGTCGGCCGCGTGAAGGACATGATCATCCGCGGCGGCGAGAACGTCTCGCCGCGGGAAATCGAAGAATATCTGTATCGCCATCCGGCGGTGTTCGACGTCGCGGTGGTCGGTGTCCCCGATGCCAAGTACGGCGAGGCCGTGTGCGCGTGCATCCGCCTGCGCGACGGCATGAATGCCACCGAGGAGGAGATCCGCGCGTTCTGCCGCGATCAAATCGCGCACTACAAGGTGCCGCGCTACGTGCGCTTCGTGGACAGCTTCCCGCTCACGATCAGCGGCAAGGTGCAGAAATATCTGATCCGCGAGCATTTGCGCACCGAGCTCAATCTCACCGAGGAGAGGCACGCGTGACGCACGACGTCGTGGTCTGCGGCGCCGGGCCGGCGGGCAGCGTCGCCGCGCGGCGGCTGGCGGCGGCAGGCGTCCGGGTCGCGTTGATCAGTACGACGTCGCGGCCGGGATGGGAGGGATTGTCTGCGCGCAGCCGCGCGCTGCTCACTGAAGAGGGTTTGGACCCGCAGGCCGAGGCCATCGCCGGTCCGTTCGCACGGCGCGGAGTCTGGGCGGACGGCCGAGCCGTCGACGGCACCGAATGGCTGGCCGAGCGTTCACAACTGGCCGAGCTGCTGCGCGCCGGTGCGCGGTCGGCGGACGCCGACTATCGGCAGGACAGGGTGACGAGCGCGATTCGTGGTACCGGGTGCTGGCGGGTCGGACTGGCGGACGGCGGGATGCTCACGGCGCCGATCCTCATCGACGCCCGAGGGCGGCGCGGCGCGCAGCGCCGCGGGCCGCTGTTGCTCGCCTTCGCGCAGCGCTTCCGCCGGCGAACCGCCGGTGCGTCGGGCACGGGGATTGGGGTGACCGATGCCGGCTGGTGCTGGTGGGCCGAGCTTGATCAGGCGCTCTGGGTGCAGGTCGTGGGACGACCGCGCGCAGGCCATCCGGCTGGATGGATCGCAGCCGCCGCGGCGCAACTCCCGGCGCTGGCACGCGCGCTCGATGGCGCCTCCATCGACGGCGCTCCGGCGGCGCGGCCTGCTCACGCGCGGCTGGGCGCGGCGGGATCCGATCCGACGCTGTGGCTGGCGGGCGATGCGGCGCTCGCGCTGGATCCTCTGTCGGGCCAGGGTGTGTACGAAGCCTTGCGCGGCGCGCGGCTGGCGGCCACCGCGATTCAATCGGTGCTCGACGGCGGCGACGCCGGCGTTGCGCAGCGTTTCGTTGCCGCGCGGCGCGCGGAGGCCTGGCAGCGCGGGGTTGGCGTGGCCGCGGGCTTTTATCGCGAGAACGGCAGCCGCGGCGCCTTTTGGAGCGAAACCGCGGCCGCGTACGAGGCGCTGCTGGCGAAGCCGGCGCCGCAGTCCGCGCTGCCGTCTCCGGATCGCGAGCGCTTCGCGCATGCGCCCGCCATGCGCGTCGAGCGCCGTCCGGTGCTCGATGGGAGCCGGATCATCGAGCGCGACGTGTTGGTCACGGCCGAGCATCCGCGCGGAGTGTGGCAGGTCGCCGGCGTGCCGCTGGTTGCATTGAAGGCGTACCTCGACGCGGCGGAGCGCGCCACCCCCGCCGGCGCGGCCACGGCACTCGGCCGGCCGCCGGCTGCGGTGGCATCGGCCATCCTTTGGCTGCAGCGGGCGGGCAATGCTGCGGCAAGTTCCTCACGCGTTTCGTCAGGAGGTTAATCCGTGTCGATCGGTGTCGCGAAATATTGGAGTTCGGGGGCGCTGGCGCTGGTGATGGCGATCGGCGGCCATGCAGCGGCGCAGGCCGCTGCCGCCGCACCGGCCGTTACGGCAGCGCCGGCCACCACGGCACTGCCGGCCGCCGCGGCCGGGTCGGGTCAGGGTCTGGTGCGCACCTATTGCAGCGGTTGCCACCGCGAGCACGCCGGCGGGTTCGAGCGCATCAGTGCGATTCGCAAGACACCCGAGGGCTGGGTGATGACGCTGTTTCGCATGCGCCAGGTGCATGGCGTCGTCCTCGATGATCCAACGCGAGAGGCGATCGTGCGCTACCTTGCCGACACGCAGGGTCTCGCGCCGTCCGAATCCGCCGCGGGGCGTTTCGCGCTGGAACAGCGGCCGAACGCCAAGGATATCGATATGGGCGCCGAGATCGACGTGATGTGCGGTCGCTGTCATTCGCTGGCGCGCGTATCTCTGCAGCGCCGCGACGAAGACGAATGGCGGAAGCTTGCACATACTCACGTCGGGCAATGGCCATCGCTGGAATATCAGGCGTCCGGGCGCGACCGGCCGTGGTGGCAGATCGCGAGCGGACCGCTTCCGGGCAAGCTCGCCGCGTTGTTTCCCTTGTCCTCGAGCGCGTGGAGCGATTGGAAGGCGCGCCCGGCGCGCGATTTGAGCGGCAGTTGGACGGTGGTCGGGCGTGTGCCGGGCGGCAAAAATTTCTACGGGACGGCGCGCATCGAGCGCGCGGCCGACGGCGACTACCGGGCGCGCTATGCATTGACGGACGTCACGGGCATCGAATTGAACGGAGATTCCAAGGCCATCGTGTATACGGGCTACGAATGGCGCGGCAGCGCGCAGCTCGGCGACCGTTCGATGCGGGAGGTCTACGCGGTGGCGGACGACGGCAATCGCATCACGGGGCGGTGGTTCGATACCGATCACGCCGAGGAGGGCGGCGAATGGACCGCCGTTCGCGGGACGGGCGCGGCGGAAGTTCTCGCCGTGTTCCCGCAGTCGCTGCGCGCCGGATCCACCACGGCCGTGACCGTCGTGGGCAACGGCCTCGACGCAAAGACGGCCGCCGTGTCATTCGGCGAGGCGACTGTCGCGAGCAACGTGCAACGCGAAGCACACCGGATTCGCGCGCTGGTGACGGTGGCAGCCGATGCCGCGCCGGGCCTGCGCAACGTGTCGGCGGGCGGCGCCGTGGGCAAACTCGCGGTGTACCGGCGCATCGATCAGATCGATGTCGTGCCGAGCTATGGCATTGCGCGCGTCGGCGGCGGCCGGGTCGCGCCGGTGACGGCGCAGTTCGAGGCGATTGCCTCGACGCGGCTGCCGGGAGGGGAGCTGCTCTCGCTCGGTCCGGTGGCGGCCGAATGGACCTCGCTGCCGTTCAACGCCGAGGCGAAGCGCACCGAGGACGAAAAATTTGCGGGACACTTCGACAGGCGCGGCCGGTTCCTGCCGGGCCCCGCGGGCCCGAATCCGGCGCGCGAGTTTTCGGGCGACAATGTCGGCGACCTCACGGTGCTCGCGCAGGCGGAGGACGGCGGCCGCACGGTCGAGGGGCGCGGTCATCTGGTGGTGACGGTGCAGCGCTGGATCACTCCGCCGATCTACTGAGGACATACATGCACACGACCAGCGAGCGGCTCGAGTGGAATTCCTGGAACGGGCACGTGGTGCGCGCGGAGACGGACGCGTACCTGCTGCACGTCCCCACGACGGCGGTGTTCGGCGTGGACGCGCTCGGGCTCTGCGTCATCGAGCACTGCCAGGCGGCCGGCGGCCGCAGCGTCGATGAGCTGGCCGCGCTTCTCGCCGACCGCTATCCGTCCGCCCGGGTGCGGGCGTTCGCGGCCGAGCTGCGCAAGCTCGAGATGCTGCAGCCTTCCGGGAGCCTCGAGCCCATCAATCCCGGCAAGGTCAACGTGAATTCTTATCCGCTCAGCACCCTGGTGCTGAACGTGAACACCGGCTGCAACTTGTCCTGCACCTACTGCTACAAGGAAGACCTCGCCAAGCCCGCCGACGGCCGCAAGATGGATTTCGTGACCGCCGCGCGCAGCGTCGACCTGCTGCTCGAGGCAGGGGCCGCGCGCGAGCGCGTCAACATCGTGTTCTTCGGCGGCGAGCCGCTCAGCAACGTCGCCCTCATCAAGCAGGTCGTCGGCTACGCCGAAGCGGAAGCGGCGCGGGCCGGGCGGCACATGGATTTTTCGATGACCACGAACGCGACGCTCCTGACCCCCGCACTGATCGACTATTTCGACGCGCACCGCTTCGGAATCTCGGTGTCCATCGACGGACCGAAGGACATACACGACCGTCATCGCAAGAGCGTCGGCGGCCGCGGCACCTACGACGTGGTCGCCCGCAAGGTGCGGGTGCTGCTCGAACGCTACCGCTCGCGGCCGGTGGGGGCACGCGTGACCCTCGGCGGCGGCACCACCGAGGTCGAGGCGATTCACGCGCATCTCAAGGAGGAAATCGGTTTTCACGAAGTGGGGTTTGCGCCGGTGACGGCCGCCGCCGAAGCGGGCCATGCGCTGTCCGAGGCGGAACTCGCGGAGGTGCATCGCGCCTTCGAACGCCTCGGCGAGGACTACCGGCGCGCGGCGCTGCGCGGCGAGAACAACGGCTTTTCCAACATGCACCAGCTGATGACCGATCTGCACGAGGGGCGGCGCAAGTCGCTGCCCTGCGGCGCCGGCGTCGGGCTGCTCGCGGTGGACGGCGACGGCGAACTCAATCTGTGCCATCGCTTCACCGGCTCGGATCTGCCGACCTTCGGCAACGTGACTTCCGGCATCGACGGCGAGCGCCTCGGCGCCTTCATCGACAAGGCGATCGACCGGCAAGGCACCCATTGCGAAACCTGCCGCATCCGCAATCTCTGCGCCGGCGGCTGCTACCACGAGTCGTATGCGCGATTCGGCGATGCGCACCATCGCACCTATCATTACTGCGATTTGCTGCGCAGCTGGGTGGACTTCGGCGTGCGCGTGTACGCCGACATTCAGCGTCATAACCCGAGCTTCTTCACCCGCCACCTCCAACCCAGGAGCGCCCTCGCATGAGCGAATTGAAACCGACCAATCACAAGGCCGAGCTGCTGCTCGACGCCGTTGCCGACGGCCACGTGGCCGAAGTGCTGGCCATGGAGACCGTCGCCGGGTGTTCGACGACCTTCGATCCGGGCTGGGAGGTTGACCCGTTCGGCGGCGTCGCGTCGCTGTGCCAGCCGATGGAGGCGGATTTGTACGGCTGCTCGGACCCGTGCTGGTGGCCGGCGCAGGTGCCGGACACGATGGGCACCTATCCGGGCTGGGATGCGGGAAAGCCGTCTGCCCCGGGGGACTGGCGCGACCTCGATTCGGTGTTCCCGAAAAAGTGAACAGGAGAGTGAGGATGGCAGCGGTTCGGTCATTGTGCTCCCGGTCGGCGGGTGTGGCGCTCGCGGCGTGGCTCGGCGCGACGCCCGCGGCGCACGCCGCCGCGCCCGCGGCAGATCTCTTGATCACGGGCGCGAAGCCGGATCAGCTGTTCGTCATCGATGCGGCGACGCGCAGCGTGCGCGCCGAGCACCACGTTGCCGGCACCGGCGGCCAGATCTTCACCATCCTCATGTCGCCAGACGAGCGCATCGCGTATCTGCTGGTCGATCGGATGGAGCGGATCGTGGGCATCGACATCGCCGACGGCCGGGAAGTGTTTCGAGCGGACCTGTCCACGCCCGGTGAACGCGTCAAGGACTTCTTCGCGATGGCGCTCACGCCCGACGGCAGGGAACTGGTCGTGTACGAGTTGCCGACCAAGCTCGAGCCCAGCGAATACGTGGTCGAGGAACCGCGCTTTGCCGTGTTCCGCACCAACGCGGGCCTGAACGCGAAGGCGGTGCGCAGCTTCCCGGCACCGCGCCGGGTGCACATGTTGCTGGCGCGGCCGAGCGGACAGAGCTTCTATGCGCTGGGATTCGATCTTTACGAGTACGACCTCAAGAGCGGCAAGCTGCTCGGGACGCGTGGTATCCAAAAGTGGGCGCTCGCGGATCATTCGCAGCCGGACATGCTCGCGTTCTGGCCGGTGACCGAGCCGACCGGGGTGTTCACGAGTCCCGTTTATTCGGAGATCAAGCGGGCGGGCGAGGGTGCGTCCATGACGGCGCTGATGTCGCTCAACCTCAAGTCCGGTGCGCTCTCCTACGCGGACTTCGAACCGCTGTCGGCGCTGATCTTTTCGACCGTGCTGAGTCCGGACAAGAAACACGCCTACGGCGTCTATACGACGCTGACCAGCATCGACGTCGACGCGCACCGGCTCGAGAAGCGGGTGCCGCTGGATCACACCTACTATGCGGTGAACGTGGCGTCGGATGGGCGCGAGATCTACCTCGGCGGCACGAATTGCGACGTCGGGTTCTACGATGCTCTGAGCCTGCAGAAGAAAGCGATCCTGAAGTTGCCCGGCTGCAGCGACCAGACGCTGTCGACGCTGCGTGTCATCCACGGCAAATAAGCCTCGCGGCATCCGGCAGCTGTTGTGGCCGCACCTGAAGCCGCAGCTGGGCACGCTGATCGCGGCGCTGCTGCTCGCCTTGCTGATCGCCGCGCTGTCGGCGGCGCAGCCGCTGCTCACGCGGATGGTCATCGATCAAGGTCTCATCGGGCGCCGCTTTTCCGTTTTGATCGGCGCCTGCCTCGGCATGCTCGGGCTCGGCGCCGCGGGGTTCCTGCTCGGCGGCTTGCATCGCGTCATATACGTGCGGGCTTCGGGGCAGGCTCTGTTTTCGCTGCGCGGCGCGGTGTACGCGCACCTGCTCAGCGCGTCGCCGCGGCGCCTGGCGCGGATTCCGGTCGGCGACCTCGTCAGCCGGCTGGATGGCGATATCGCCGAAGTGCAGCGCTTCGGCACCGATGCCGCGGCGTCGTTCATCGCCAGCGTGCTGACGCTGATCGCGGTCGGCGCCGTCATGCTGGGGCTGTCGTGGCGCTTGACGCTGCTCATCGCCGCCGTCTTGCCGCTGCAGCTGCTGGTGCGTCAATACGCGCGGCCGCGCATCGAGGCCAGCACCCGAAACTTACGCGAAGCGGCGGCCGCGGTCAGCGGATTTCTGGTCGAGACGCTGTCCGGAGCGCGCCACGTGCAGGCAGCGGCGGCCGAGGAGTCGGAGGGACGCCGGCTCGAGGCGCTTGGCCGCAGCTACCTCGGCCGCGTCCTGCGTCAGCAACTCGTCACTTATGCGACGGGATCATTCGCGGGATTCTTAGGGCATCTCGCAACGGCCGCGACCTTCGTTCTGGGCGGCTGGTACGTGCTGCAAGGACGCTTGAGCGTCGGTACCCTGGTTGCGTTCGTTGCCTATCTCGGACGCAGTTCCGGATCGGCGGCGTCCATCGCGTCCCTCTACACCGGATATCAGCGCGCGCGGGTGAGCCTTGCGCGGGTGCAGGAACTGCTCGACCTGCCCTGCGTGCCCGAGTCTCCCGACGCGATCGCCGTGCCCGCCGATGCGCGCGGCGCGCTGCGCTTCGAATCGGTCAGCGTCAGCGCGAACGTCGATGCAAGGCCGGTGCTCGATTCGATCACGGTGGATATTCCGGCCGGCAGCAAGGTGGTGCTGCGCGGAGCATCCGGCGCGGGCAAGTCGACGCTGGCCGACCTGCTGCGCCGCTTCGTCGATCCGGATTCGGGCAGGATCCTGTTGGACGGGCGGCCGCTCGACGAATTCAAGCTGGCCGATCTGCGCCGGCGCGTCGTCGTGGTCGAGCATTCCCCCGTGCTGTTCCGCGGCTCCATCCTCGACAATCTGCGCTACGGGCACCCGCAGGTCGATGCGGCGAGCGCCATCGACGCCGCTCGCCGGGCGTTGGTCGATGAATTCGTCAGCGCGCTGCCGCAGGGCTACGACACTCAGGTTGGCGAACGCGGTTCGGAGCTGTCCACCGGCCAGCGGCAGCGCATCGCGATTGCCCGCGCGGCACTCGCGCGGCCGCTGATCGTGATCCTGGATGAGGCAACCAGCGGTCTCGACCTGGAGGCGGCCCGCGCCGTGCACCGCTCGCTCGATTCGACTTTCCCCGGGCGGACCCGACTCGTCATCACGCACCGGGCGGACGATGTCGAGCGATCGGATGTTTGCTGGCAACTGGAGGCCGGCCGACTTCGCCCCGCGCGGCTGGCCGGATGACGGCATGGGTTGGCGCGTCGGCCTCATCGACAGCTGCGGCAGCTGGCCCGGCGCCAGGGACGCCGCCGCGTTCGTCAGTGCAGGAGAGCGCGTCGAACGCCGGGCGACGAAGGTGGATCCCAGCGGCCATGGTTCGCGCATCGCGCAGTTGTGGGCGGCCGGCGATGCCGTGTTCGAGCTGTTGCTCGGGCAGGTGTTCCTGAGCCGTGAACCCGCCAGCGGCGCCGCGGTCGCCGCCGCCGTCGACTGGGCGGTTGCGAGCCGCGCCGATCTCATTCACATGAGCCTGGGACTGGACGCCGACCGCGCGGTGCTGGCGGCCGCCGTCGCACGCGCCGTCGAGTCGGGCTGCATCGTGGTCGCGTCCATGCCGGCGCGCGGGACGGTGGTGTATCCGGCCGCATACCCGGGGGTCATTCGCGCCACGGGCGACGCGCGCTGCGCACCCGGCGAACTGTCCTGCTTAGGTCCAGGATTCTTCGGCGGCTGTGCACGGTTCGCGGCGAGCGGACGCGCGGATTTCGCAGCGGAGATGGGCGGCCGCGCCGGCAGCAGGGCCGGCGGCGGCGCCAGCGTCGGCGCTGCCTGGGTGACTCGGAATATTCTGAGTCGACCGAGACCGGCGACGGCGAGCGCCGTGGTGACGGCGCTGACGGCAAGCTCGCGCTACGTCGGGCGAGAGCGGAGAGGGTGTGTGCCCGCCGGTTGATGTTGGCTCGAGGCCCGAACCACCACTGTGAACCGGCCGGTGTCCGCCCGTGGCGCATCCTAGGATCAGGGTTGCACACTTTTCGATGTGTATTTCTGTTCGCTCCGAGCGCTCCAGCGGTACAGGTTTTCATCCCCACAATGAGGGCATTTGATCGCAGTCAATTGATCATCGAAATCCGTCAACGCTTTGCCGCCCGCTGCCGTAGCCGCAATCGCGATGACTCGTTCGCACGACCGGTTCTTACACGCCCATCCTACGTAGACCTCGCCCGGCACCATCTGCTGCGGCGCCCTGACATCGACGTGGCGCAGCGGCGCTGACGCGACCGGTTTGTGTGATGGTGTACCCCGGCTTTTTGTCGGACGTTTGATCGCCATTGGCGCCTCTCCGCGGATGACCCTGGAAGAGCCTACCGCGGCCGCGATGCCTGTGCCAGCCTCGACGGATCATCTCGACCTGAGCCGCCGGCAAATGGCAGCTATTGCATCACAATATAGGAGAATGTCTCGAATACCGAGCGCCCACTCGTTCAGAATCCAAGCACATGGCCGAATCCGCAAATCCGTCGAACAACGAGCCGGTGGCTCTGCCGCTCCGGCATGTTGCCGCCGTGGTCGCCGGCAACGCTCTAGAATTCTACGATTTCATGACTTATTCATTCTTCGCCTTGCAAATAGGGCGCACCTTCTTTCCCTCGCACAAGCCACTTTCCAGCCTACTCGCGTCGCTGGCGACCTTCGGCGCAGGCTTCTTGACCCGCCCTCTCGGGGCCTATGTCATCGGTCGGATCGCGGATCGCACGGGGCGAAGGCCTGCGATGTTGTTGACGTTTTGGCTCATGGGCATCGCCATCGCAGGGATCGCACTGACTCCCTCTTACTCGGCCATAGGCTCTGCGGCGCCCATTCTGGTCGTCAGCTGGCGCTTGATGCAGGGCTTCGCTCTCGGTGGCGAAGTGGGGCCAACCGCTTCTTTTTTGATTGAAGCAGCATCACAAGATCGGCGCGGTATCTATGGGTCCCTGCTGGTCGGCACGTCTGGCATTGCGGTCTTCGCTGCGGGGCTGGTTGGTTACGGTCTTTCGAGCTTTCTTGAGGCAGACTCACTCGATAACTGGGGGTGGCGGATCGCGTTCTTGATTGGCGCGGCGGTGGTGCCGCTGGGCCTGGCCATTCGCCGCTCGTTGCCAGAGACGTTGCACGCAGTCGATGCAGCGTCGATAACGGAGCCTGGCCGGCGCGGCGGATACACCACAGCGGCGCTGCTCGGTTTGGTCATTCTGGCGTCCGGAACGATGCTGACCTACGCGCGCGCCTACATGACAACCTATGCCGTTGGCATTCTAGGCATGAGCTCAAGAGCCGCTTTCATTTGTACGATCATCAATGGATTTTGCACATTGGTGTTCTATCTGATCGGGGGATGGATATCGGACCGCTATGGCCGCAGACCCGTCATGATCACATTTACCTTGTTGCTGGCGGCGATTGCCCTGCCGACGTTCATGGCGATCAATAACTCTCGCACCCCGGAGGTTCTTTATGCCTCTGTGGCGTTGCTCACCGCAGTCACGGGGCTCGGGCAGGGCTGTGTGATGACCGCAATCGCAGAATCCCTGCCGCAGCATGTACGCGCCGGCGCTCTCGGAACGATATACGCCGTGGCTATCGCGATATTTGGCGGGTCCGCACAATTCGTCGTCGTTTGGTTGATTGGCGCCACGGGTAATCCGCTGGTGCCGGGATGGTATCTGCTCGGCGCCGCATTATTTGGGCTTGCTGCGATGGTCAAAACACGCGAAACCGCGCCCGTCTTCATCGCCACGGCGAGGCTGTTGCCTGTTGCACCTTTGTGAAGGCGGAACGACGAGAGACTGGTCTTGGCCCGACTGCCGATTCCCGGAATCGACCCGCTGCCGTCGGTGGGTCTCTGTCGGCTTTGGGGAATCCGATTTGCCTACTTGAGACCCACTCTTTTCGAGATGGCGAAAGTCCGTCGATCAATCACGTACTTAAACCCGCCGCCGAACACGACATCGGCTTTGTCCCTTACTGCCGGTCCGAACTGGACTATGTAGGAAGATGGCGTTTGATATATCGATAGGTCGTAGTTTTCAATCTTCGAAAGCCTGACGGCAAACTCTTGATGATCGGATTTGTTGGAATTTGCCTCGACCGTCTTCCCTGATAATTCCTTTCTGAAGTCTTGATACGCGACCAAAGTCGCTTTTAGATAGTCGCCCCTTAAAATGATCGGATTGTCCGGATTAGACATGAATTGCTTGAACGCGGACGCCATCGACGTTTCATCTGCTGCGCAAGGTCCACCAGCGGCAACTCCCAACAACAGAACGGCAAGTATTTGTATCGCTCGCATAGAACATGATCCCCGAAGTTCTTCCATAAACGACGTCTCTCGACCCCTGTGCCGTCGGTGGCGAACGGCAGCATCGGGAATCCAATATTAACCAGCGTGATTCGCCAATGTCTGGCTTGCTTCCTTGAGCTGTTTCCAGTTCGGCGCGTATTTGAGTGCCTCGTCGTATTTGGCGAGGGCATCTCGAGTTTGGCCCTTTTTTGCGAGCACGTCGCCCCAGGCTTTCAAGGGATCGGCCCAGTGCGGACCCTTTTGATTTGCATCCCTGAACTTTGCCGCGGCTCCATCGAGGTTCCCATGGTTCGCGAGCGCCACGCCCCATGAGTAGTAACCCGAGGGAATGCTGGGCGCGAGTTTCACTGCCTTCGCATACCACTCCTGCGCCGCTGCCCAGTCGCCGCGCAGATCGAGGACGTCGCCACGGAACCGGTAGCAATCCACCAACGTGACCTTGCCGACGGCATTGAGGGCCGCGTCCGCCTTCGCCCGCTGGCCAGTCTTTTCGTAGGTCACGGCTGCGTAGCAGATGAACTGCGGCCCTGCTGATGAGACAATCGGATTGGCATACTCTATGGCAAAGCTATCCCATTCCCTCGCCGCCTCCCTGAGATCACCTCTCTCTTCTGCGAGCAGCGCTCGTGCATCTGCCGCTGTGGCGACGTCTGGCCGGCTTTTCTCGTCAACCGGTGTGGTATTGAGGCGGAATTCCGCACTATCGACGTCGTGCATCTGTACCTCAATCGCTGCAACATTGAGATTTTCAGTGCCCGTGGCAAAAGTCGTCGTTCCGATGCCACGGTGCGATTCCATGTCAGCGATGGCGCTCGAATGCGCCGCCGGCAAGTCCCAGAGCGCCAGGTCATAATTTTCGTAAAAAATCCCGGGCGCCCGTCCCGGCCTCCCGACGGCGCGCTTCATCATCTGCTTGCCCATCTCAATTACTCCCTCCTCATCGCCGAGGCTAACGAGGGAGTCCATGGCGTTGTGGTATCCGGTCCAGTAGTCGGGGTTCAACCGAACAGCCTCTCGATACAATGAAAGCGCGTCTCGCGCCGCCCCCTCACCGCCCCTGTCAGATATCGCATTTGCCCAGTAGTTCAGGATATATGGCCGCTCGCTCAAATCCGCCGTAATGTAGGCACTTTGAGCGAAGCGGATCGCGTCTTCGTCCCGGTCGTTATTCGACAGATACGCTGTCCACAGTCCGGGTTGGGACTGCCCATAGACGTACTCACCGGCTTGCGTGAGGAGCGTCTCAAGGTTGCGCGTTTCATCGATAAAGGACTTCGGCAGAATCCCAGTGCCGCGCACCGTTAACACCAGACCGCCCGTCTCGGTCTGCACCAGATCTCCGTCGATGTGCTGATCGTGCCCGAATCGCATCTTCAGCATCCTTTCGATCTGCCCGATCGATATCCCAGTCTCCGGTACCTCGATCGAAATTTCGGTGGTCCAAGCATTCGACAGAGCCCGCTGCTCCACACCGCTGCGATTTGCCGCCTGAATGCGCGTCAGCACATCGAGAAGACCTGCGGCGACAACTTTGCCGCTCAGGCCGTTTACCGCGAGCGCCGGCGGGGCATCGAAGGAATCGATGACCACGCTGCGCGAGGTGACGGCGTCGCGAACCATAACCAGCAGCCCGATTCCAATCGCGGTGGCAAGGAGCGCCAGAATGAGCTGGAAGCTAACCCGAAGTCGTAGGCCAAACCGGCGGAGGTCTACTTCACGCGCCTGGCCGCGCAAGAAATGCAGGCGAGCCTCGTGTTCGTCCTTGAGGTGTTGCCCCTGAATGTCGAGGAGCTCAGTCTGCTTTTGTAGAAATGCAGACGTGTCCCGAGCGACTTGAGGATCGTTACCCGCGAGTTTTGCAGCAACGGCGGAAGCGAATGCTTCGGCGCTGGCGAGCGCCTCCGGAGACTCAACTTCCGGCCTCTCTTCCTCTTCCCCGAGGATTCCGCTAAGCATCCCTTCTGCCATCTCTGCCTCCCGCTTCCTTCTCCCATGCTATGGTCGTCTACGCGCCTCGCGTTGGCAACCAACGGCGGCAATCCGGCAGCGATTTCAGCTCAGCGAGCGGCAAGTACTGGCCGACTGTCGCCGGTGGCAACCCTACTCCCGGAATAGAGCCCTCTCCAGCCTGTCGCCAGTGTCCGCTTTCAGGTGTTAGAACCGTGATCACTCGAACCGATTGTTAGGACACGCTCTGCACCCCGCTGTGCCACCAATGCGTATCGAATAAAGTCTTCCCGATGTCATCGGACATTGTCGTGCAACGCGTAGGGGTTTTTTACTACAGCGCCGGCTTTCGTTTCCACAAGCATCCAACGGTCATCCCTGAATTCGAACACATAGACGGCGTCCGTCGTATCCTTCTGAAAATATCCTTCAAGACGGCCCTCTGGTTTAACCGACCAGCAGCCATCCTTCACAGCTACACCTTTGGGAAGTTGCTCTTGTATCCCTTGTGTGTTTTTGGGCCTGACGGGAGCCCCGGTCGATGGATAGATAATCGGATTGCCGCATTCAAACTGATAAGGCTGTAGGCCGGCAGTTTCACGGTGGCACCCGGAGGCAAACAATAGTGAGAAAAGACACCGCCAACACTTCATGTGTGTCTTACCATGAGGTTGAGCGACGACGAAGTGGCCCGCGATCGCTCTAACTGATTATTAGGTATCTGGGGAGCACCGAAATGCAAAGGTGTACGTCGCAAGCTCAATTGACTCCCAATCTGCGGACTGATGAACGGGCACGTCACGGTTCACGGTCTTTAGCCCAATGGTAGGCGCAAAGCTGGAGAGAACAATCTTCGCAGCATCACCGCATAGCTGATGAGCCACATGAAACAAGTCTAGATGGGCGCATTGAGCTTCCGCTGAAACGCGAATGGCGCTGCGCTCGAGAAGCGTGTCCTGATCAAATAGGGCAAACTCCACCAGCATGCCGCTAGGTGCCTAACGAGAAAATGGGCGGAGAAAACGTCGTGAAAGCGGGACAGTCTTATCTAATGGCATTAGTGCGCTCCTTGCAATTTGGCTGAGATCCATAGTCATCGACCTAAGCTTACCGCACGTCGAGAACGGCCGCTTCAAGGCGATGATTTCGTGAGGTCCCAGTGACCGCCTTTGAGCCGTTCTGCGACGGTCGCCCCTCGATCCCGGGCCAGTGTCTCTCGTCGACCCCTTCGACGGCCGCGACCGGCGGCTTTTGGGCGGATCAGACGCGGCCCAGAAACTCCACAGCATCGCTAATCCGGCAAATTCATCTTGCGCAGGAAGGCTTTGTAGCGCGGATCGTGTGCCACGTTTCGGAAGAGCGGGTTTCCTTTGATGAGATAGAGGTCTTCGTCCTTCTGCGCGTAAGCCCGATCCAGCCACTGGAACGTTGCATCGGCCTCATTCCGCAGTGCATGAACGCTTGCAATACCGCTGGCCCAATCATCGGCTGCCAGCGTGGTCAGATGGGCGAGCACCGCGTCTGATTCGGCCCGGTGTCCCATAGCAAACTGGACCGAAGCAATTCCCGCGATTCGGCTTTCCTCGTCCAACTCGTGCTGCATCTCACTCAGCGCATTGGCTAAATCGCCCCGAGACAGGAGGACATGTCCAAGGTAGTAATGTGCAGATTCATATGTAGGGCTGATCTGTAAAGCCCTGCGCAGCGACGCCTCAGCCTCGGGCATTTGGCCGGACCAGTAATGAGCCCATCCCAGATTAAAGAGAACATTCGGCGTAAGCGGCTCGAGCCTGAGGGCTGCGTTTAATTGGCTTGTGGCCTCGGCGTAGCGGCCAGTGGCGATCGCAAGTATGCCGCGGAACGCGTGGACCATGGGATCACGGGCATTCAGGGCCTCGGCCGCATCCAATTCGTGCGCAGCACCGGCCCAATCCCAATCGTATTGAGTGGCAACCGCCGAGAGAATGATGTGCGGACTGGCCAGCAGCGGGTCCAGTTTGATGGCGAGTTTTGCAGACTGACGGGCGCGTTCATAACCAATTCTGGGCGGGACATAACCCCATTGGGCAACGAATAACTCAACATTGGCCAAACCGCTGGCGGCTGCGCCGAACTGGGGCTCCAGGTCCAACGACTGTTGGAACAAATCGGCCGCCTGTTCGAATCCATCGCGATTAAAATGATCGAAAGCCTGCAGACCTCGCAGGTAAAGATTGTATGCCGTGGCATTTTTCGGTATCTGGCGAGCGGGCAACCCGCCCGTACCGACCGCTATTTCAAGCGCTCGCACCAGACTGGCAGCGATCTCTTCCTGCACCTTGAATGCATCGTCGATTCTCCGGTCATAGGTTTCCGACCAGCGATTCGCGCCATCTCGAGTATCAATGAGCTGCGCCGCAATTCGAAATCTATCACCCAAATTCCGCACGCTACCTTCCACAAGGTAGCGGGAACCTAGGGTCGAGCCGATTGCTTTCACATCCACCTCACGGCCCTTGAATTGGAAAGACGAAGTGCGGCTGATGACCGTGAGCTGCGGAATCTTCGTCAATAGATCAATTATTTCCTCCGCCATGCCGTCGGCGAAATACCCTTGATCCTGCTTCTCGCTCATGTCCGCAAAGGGCAGCACCGCGATCGAGTGCGGCGACGGGTTAAAGTCGCTGGCGGGAGCGACTGCGCGTGCCGCCGTCTCTGGCGTCGGGGGTTGGGGGATCCAGAACTTATTGGCGAGGAAGTACCCCAGCGCCGCGAGGACGACGAAGGCGACGGCCGCGAGCAGTACCGGCTTTGACCTCCGGCGGGTGCGCATCGGCTCTCTGATTGCCGGTCCGGCACCGGATACTGTGCTCAACGGCGACAGCTCTGGGGACAACAGGCGCTTTACCCGTTCAACGAAGGCAGGAGGCGTTTCGCCTCCCGGCAGGCGGGTCCACTGCACCGTCTTAAACGGATCTGGGACAAAGGCTTCCTTTTCGCTTGTACCGTCAATGACGACCGGTACCAGGAAGGGCTTCTGCTCGGCCATGTCGTGGGTACGGTCGATGGCGAGCTTCCATTCGCGCCGAAAATAGCCCTCGAGCCGCTCCTGGGTGTGCTGGGAGATCATCGGAATGAAGAGGGCGCAGTCGTGGATCTCGTGCCGAATCTTCTGATCCCACGCGTCCCCGCCCCGCAGCTCGCTCTGATCGAGAAAGACGTCAATGCCCGCCGCGCGCAGTGCCTCGCATATCCTCTGGGCACACTGCGCATCCTGGGAGGCATAGCTCAGAAAGACCGCGTTGCCCTGTTCGGTCACAGTGCTCTCGTAACGGCCTGAGGTTTTTCTGGTTCGGCGCGGTCGGCCATGCGCAGACTCTTCGTTAATGTGCCGCTAGACTACCCTAAGCTCTGAGCGGCCGCTTTCCTGCCGCCATTTCGTCAGCTCGAATGTCTCTGATTGGCCGGCCGATCAGCGACCGTCGGCGCCGCTGAGTTTAAACAGTCGCTTCGCGACCCAAGACGAACCGTCGGAACGGCTGATTTCGGGAACGAGGATGGTTGCGCCGACTCGTCTGCCGGCGAAAGTCGCGGAGTTAAGTATTCGTTTGTTATCCGACCTCCGGATGCCAGAGCGATGTGGCAGCGTTCGCTCGCTGATAAACTGAGCAGGCCAATCTTTATTGGTAGAATGCAGCAGTCAAAATCAAAGAGTAGCCCCATGACAGATCGCCGCCTAGCCTTGCGAGTGTTCGCAACCATCTCCGCCTTGGCAGTATCACTGGCTGCCGTGACAGCCGATGCGGCGTCGGGTGCATCTGTCACGCAATTTCAAGCGTTCAAGATTGGTGGCTTTAGCGCGGTGGCGCTCAAAGACGGTGGGATTGTGGTGCCGCTCGACGGCAAGAGTTTTGTCCTCGGCCAGTCGAACGAGGCGGTCGGCGCGGTGCTCAAGGCGGGTGGGGCTCCCGCAGACCATTTTGAGTTCAGCATTCAGCCGCTGCTCGTGCACGCAGGTGTTCACGTGCTGTTGTTTGACACCGGTGCCGGCGGTTTTTTCGGCGACGTTGCCGGCAAGTTACCGGAGTCCATGATGGCGGCGGGTGAGAAGCCGGCCAGAGTGACCGATATCTTTATCTCGCATGCCCACGGCGATCACATCGGCGGACTTCTCACGTCTACCGGCACGCTTGCTTTCCCCAATGCCGCCATTCACATATCCGCTCCGGAATGGAAATTCTTGAGTGGCCTTAAAGAGGACGAGGCGAAGAGCTTTGGCATCCAGCAGGTCTCTGCCCTGGTAAGTGCGATCCAGCCGAAGGTAGTAGCCTTTGAGCCGGGCGCGGACCTCCTGCCCGGTATCGTCAAGGCGGTTGAGCTCAAAGGGCACACGCCCGGCCATTCCGCCTACCGCATCGGGTCGGGCACCGATAGTGTGCTTGTCTTCGGTGACGCGATGCACAGCTACGTGGTGTCTGTTCGCAAACCCTCCTGGCAAGTTGCGTTCGATGCCGACAAGGAGCTTGGAGCGACAACACGGGTCGCGCTCGTCAAAAGCTCCGCCGCGAGTGGTCAGCGCCTCTATTCAGAGCACTTTCCCTTCCCGGGCATCGGCAAGATCGTGAAGGGCAAAGAGGGCGCGAGCTGGCAGCCGGAGTCGCTGCAGTAGATCCCGAATCGCCGTCCTCTTGTATTGTCAGGTGGCACTGGCTGCGACCGAGCGGCGCCGCTCGAGCCATTTTGCCAGTCACGACGTCACCGGCCGTTCGGTAATGGTATCGCGCGGAGCTGATGGGCATCGCTTCCGGCCTTGAAGCCCGCGCACATACCGGGACGCAGCGGCATCTCACCGGCACTTGTTACCAAGATGGGCGTGCCCTCGAGAATGTAGTACCGAGAGGATGTCTGATCCGATCCTTCATGAGTGACGCGAGGGGCTCTGGGAATGTCAGCGTAGGCGCTCTTGCCGGCGCGGATACGGCCTCGATGGCTGCAGTTGAGAAATCGGCCGGCATTGCTACTCCCAGGTAGATCGGTTGGACACATTTCCATTCTCTCTTATGCCTTCAACCACATTGAATCAACTCTCCGAGATCCCAGTTCGAATGTCGGCATTGCTTCGCCCCCTTTGGGCGTCGCAGCGGTCGGGCCGGGTGGAGACGGACGCATCGCTGCTGGTGACGTGAAAGAGGCCCGGGATCGGAAAGAGCAGAATGTAATTATAGATATTGACAAAAGTGGCTGTTTTGTTATATTATATAGGTATGCCAAAGACTACCCGCGCCCTAATCCAACTCCCTCCTAGTACTGCCGCCGCCCTTGAGAGGCTGGGTGCCGACCTAGCCGTGGCGCGCTTGCGGCGCAAGGAATCGCTGCGGTCCTGGGCTGCGCGATTAGGAGTCTCCGTGGCCACGCTCCAGCGGTTGGAGGCAGGAGACCCGTCCGTTGGCATCGGTATCGTCGCGACAGCCCTATGGCTAATCCAACGCGATGGTGCTTTGCAGAGTCTCGCGGCACCGGAACATGATCGAGGCGCCATCGAGATGGATGTCCGCGCAGCTACCGAACTGGGGCGTGCGCGCGCCAAGGCCTCCGCGGAAGCGCGCGTCCACCGGGGAGTGAAGAATGCGCCTTGATGATTTGCATCTTTGGTATCTCGGGGATCCGAACTCGCCGCGCTACGTGGGCGCACTGCGGCTGATCTCCACTGGCAAAGGCGTCTCGTTGCGCTATCACGAGGAGTGGCTGCGCGCAGGATTTGCGCTGAGTGAGGATTTACCGCTCATAGACACGGAGCACCTGCCCCCGGCTCGCCTGGCATCTGACGGCGAGCGCGCGGTCGGCGCGGTTGATGATGCTCGACCGGATCGTTGGGGTGAGAAGGTAATCCGCTTTCTCGATAGGCCGAAGCGTCTGTCGCTCATGGAGTATCTCTACTATGCCGGCGATGAGCGGTTCGGTGCGCTCGGCGTTTCCACCTCGGCAACTGCCTATACCC
>Ga0307470_10000452_pt1 | contig 20539 bp, 18 predicted proteins | sample atmos_gasesAM3C__FD_204565 | JGI IMG/M metagenome (GOLD analysis project Ga0307470, IMG submission 204565) | Hardwood forest soil microbial communities from Morgan-Monroe State Forest, Indiana, United States - atmos_gasesAM3C_05 | ecosystem: Environmental > Terrestrial > Soil > Temperate forest... | reverse complement strand
GAAACGAGTTCTTGCCACCATTGCTATCGCCATCCTCTTCCTGACCTGCGCGAAAAACGAGCAGAAAACAGGCAAGCAATTCACCGTCGCCGTCATCCCGCAAGGCTCCACGCACGAGTTCTGGAAGAGCATCCACGCCGGGGCGCTGAAGGCCTCGCAGGATGAGGCGAAGGCCGGCATCACCGTCAACATCATCTGGAAAGGGCCGATGCGCGAGGACGACCGCGAGCAACAGGTGCAGGTTGTCGAAGGCTTCGTCACCCAGCATGTCGACGGCATCGTCCTGGCGCCGTTCGACAAGAACGCGCTCGTTCGGCCGGTCGAGGAGGCGAAGCGCGCCGGCATCCCGACGGTGGTGATCGATTCCGCGCTGGAGTCGAACGATCCGATCAGCTTCGTGGCCAGCAACAACTACCACGGCGGCGAGCTCGCCGCCGACGAGATGGGCCGCATCCTGGGCGGGAAGGGGAAGGTTCTGGCGCTTCGCTATCAGGAAGGCGTCTTCAGCACCGAGCAGCGCGAGAAGGGATTCATCGAACGGATGAAAGCCGCCTATCCCGGCATCGTCCTGGTCTCCTCGAACCAGTTCGCCGGCGCCACGCGCGACACCGCCAAGACGGCCGCGGAGAATCTTCTCAACCGCTTCGGCAACGATATCGACGGTATGTTCACGCCAAACGAGTCCTCGACCGCCGGCGCGCTCCTGGCCCTCGAAGACGCCGGCAAAGCGGGGAAGATCCGCTTCATTGGCTTCGACTCCAGCGACGTCTTCGTCAAAGCGATGCACGATGGGAAACTGCACGGCATCGTGGTGCAGAATCCGTTTCGGATGGGCGAGCTCGGCGTGAAGACGCTCGTCGATCACCTCCTCGGCAGGAAGATCGAGAAGCGCGTCGATACCGGCGTCACCCTGATCACCCCGGCGAATGTGGATGCGCCGGAGTCGAAGGTGCTGTTGCATCCGTTGGGGTAGGTTGATGGGTTGCTAAGTTGCTAGGTTGCTGGGTCTCGTGGTTGCGAGGTCTCGCAGTCTCGCAGTGACGAAGGTATTCATTGCCGCGAGACCGCGAGACCGCGAGACCGCGAGACCGCGAGACCCCGAGACCGAGCAACCCAGCAACCCAGTAACTACACATGCTCACACTCCGTTCCATCACCAAACACTTCGGCGCCACTGTCGCCCTCGACGGCGTCGATATCGATGTCTCGCCCGGCGAAGTGCACGCGCTCATCGGCGAGAACGGCGCGGGGAAGAGCACGCTGATGAACATCCTCTCCGGCGCATTCCCGCCAGATAGCGGCACGATGACGGTCGGCGTCGAGGGGTATGCGCCGCGCGGCCCGGCCGATGCGCGTGCGCGCGGAATCGCGCACATCCACCAGGAACTCGCGCTCTGTGCGCACTTGACGGTGGCCGAGAATATCCTCATGGGCATCGAGCCGTCGCGCGGCGGTTGGTTGCGGCGGGAGGAGCTTCACGATCGCGCCGCTGCGCTTCTCGCTGATTTTGGACGGGCGGAGATCGACCCGCGCGCGCGTACCGGCGACCTCACGCTCGCCGATCAGCAGGTCGTCGAGATCTGCCGCGCTCTGGCCCGCGACGCCAGAGTGCTCCTAATGGACGAGCCGACCAGCAGTCTGCAGCGCGCCAATGTCGAGCGTCTCTTCGATACCGTCCGCCGCCTGCGCGACCGCGGCATCGCCGTCATCTACATCAGCCACTTCCTCGAAGAGGTGCGCGAGATCGCCACACGGTTCACGGTGTTGCGCGATGGGCGGAGCGTGGGGGGCGGTGAGCTGGCCGCAGTTACGGACGATGAGTTGATCTCGATGATGGTGGGCCGCGCACAGACAAGAGTGTCTGTGCCACATAGTTCTCCGTTTGAACCACGATCCCTGTCGGAGCCACGAGAGCCAAATGTGGCACAGACACTCTTGTCTGTGCTTCTCGAGGTCGAGAACCTTTCCGCCACTCCGCGCCTCCGCGCGGCCAGTTTCACCCTCCATCGCGGCGAGGTCCTCGGCATCGCGGGACTCATCGGCTCCGGCCGTACCGATCTCATACGCGCACTCTTCGGCCTGCAAGAATCGACCGGACGCGTGACCATGCACGGCAACGGCTTCGGCTACCTGAGCGAAGACCGGAAAGGCGAAGGCCTGGCCCTGCAGCTCCCGATCGCCGACAACGTGACCATGAGCCGCTTCGACACCTGCGCCCGCGGCGGCTGGATCGATCGTGGTCTGCAGAACAGCCAGACCGAGCGCGTCATGCAACGCCTCAGGATCAAGGCGCCAGGGCCGCGCGGCATCGTCGGACGGCTTTCCGGCGGCAACCAGCAGAAGGTCGCCCTCGCGCGGCTGCTGCACCAGGATCCCGACATCCTTCTCCTCGACGAGCCGGCGCGCGGCATCGACGTCGGCAGCAAGAGCGACATCTACCGCGAGATCCGGAGACTGGCTGCCGAGGAGAAGGGGATCGTGATGGTCAGCTCGTATCTGCCGGAGTTGTTCGAAGTGTGCGACTCGATCGCGGTGATGACGCGGGGGCGGCTCTCGCCGGTGAGGCCGGTCGGTGAGTGGACAGCGGACGCGATCCTGATGACGGCGATTGGAGGAGAAACGTAGGTCGGACTCTCCAGTCCGACCGGCGCTTGGGAGGCCGGTAATTGATAGACGCCTGTAGTTAACGACCGCGCAAGCTCGGGTCGGACTGGAGAGTCCGACCTACGTTCGCTTCTCGTGACGGCGCTACATGCGCTCACGCGTACAATCCGCCCCTCACATGAACCGGTGGATACGCATCGTCGCCCCCCTGGCGGGCCTCCTCGGCGTCATCCTCCTATTCGCCGTACTCACCGGATCGCCGGAGCGTTACCTCTCCGGCGCGAACCTCCGCGTCGTCCTGGCGCAGACGGTGATCGTGGCCATCGGCGCGATCGGGATGACCATGATCATCGTCAGCGGCGGCATCGACCTCTCCGTCGGCGCCGTCATCGCCCTCAGCAGCGTCGTCACGGCGCTGGCGCTGCGCGATGGCTGGCCGCCGATCGCGGCGCTGTCTGCCGGCATCATTACCGGCGGTATCGTCGGCATCGTCAATGGCCTGGCTATCACCAAACTCCGCGTCGTTCCATTCATCGCCACGCTGGGCATGCTCGGCGTGGCCCGCGGCGTGGCCAAGTACGTCGCTGATCAGCTGACGGTCAATCCGCCGCCGACATGGCTCAACGAACTGGCGGTGACGTTCCCCTCGCACGACTGGATGCTCTTCGCGCCGGGCGTGTGGGTGGCCATTATCCTCGCGGCGATGATGGCGCTCGTGCTTCGCAACGCCGTCTTCGGCCGCCGCGTCTTCGCCCTCGGTTCGAACGAAGCGGCGGCGCGCGCCTGCGGCATCAACACCAGCGCGCTCAAAGTCCGCATCTACGCGCTGGCCGGTCTCTTCTTCGGCCTCGCCGGCGTGATGCAGATGTCGCGCTTGCGGCAGGGCGATCCAACCGTGGCCGTCGGCGTGGAGCTGGACGTCATCGCCGCCGTCGTCATCGGCGGCGCGAGCCTCAGCGGCGGCGAGGGGAGCATCGCCGGCGCCATGATCGGAGCCTTGGTCATGGCCTTCCTCCGCAATGGCAGCCAGCAAATGGGCTGGCCGAATTACGTTCAGGAGATCATCATCGGCGTCGTGATCGTTCTCGCCGTCGCCGCGGACCGCTGGCGCGCATCACGCGCGGCGGAGAGGAGCTGAGTCATGGCCGCACCGCTTTCCGCTTCACTCCGCCGCGACCTCGGCACCATCGAGTCGTACGCAACCCTGCTGGGGATGCTCATCGGCGCCGGGATTTTCAAAGTCACGAGCGACGCCTGGGCTCTGACCGGCCCGAGCGTGATCCTCGGTTACCTCGTGCTGGCGCCGGCCATTCTGGCCACATCGGTCGCTTACTCGGTCTTCCTCTCCACGCCGCTCGGCCGCGAGCCCGGCGGCGAGTACACCCATCTCTCTCGCACCTTCGGCGGCTACGGCCTGGCATTCGTCGGTGTCTGGCTCAAGGTCATCTCGTACATCGGCGCGCTGGCCTATCTGTCGCGGGCGCTGGGCGAATACATGGTCGAGCTCTTTGGCGGCGCGCTGCCGAAAAGCGCGGCCATGCCCATCGCCATCGGCAGTCTCATCTTCTTCTATGTCATTCACGTCGCCGGCGTGCGCTGGTTCGGCCGGATTCAGGTTTGGATGTGCGTGCTCCTCGGCCTGTCCATCATCGTGCTGGTCGTGCCGGGCTTGTTCGCCCTTCACCTGCACAACTACCGGCCGTTCTTCACGCACGGCGCCGGCGGGTTCGCCACCGCGCTCCCTTTGGTTTTCTTCGGCTACGCCGGCTTCGAATCGCTGGCGCAGACGGCCGGAGAAGTGCGGGACTCGACCCATCGCCTGCCGCGCATCTTTCTCCGAGGGATTCTGGCGACGACGGTCATCTACTTCCTGATGTCGGTGGTTGCCTTCGGCGTCCTTCCCGGCGAGGAGCTTCGCCGCGCCGCCGCGCCGATGGCCGAGGTGGCCTCGCGTTACCTGCCGATGGGAGCGGCGTGGTTCGTGACGCTCGGCGCGGTGATGGCGCTGACGACATCGGTCAACGCCACGATGCTCGTGCCGTCGCGCGTCGGCATCATGCTGGCCGAGGATCGATTGGCGCCGCAGTTGATCGGCGCGATATCGAAGAGAACCGGAACGCCCATCATCGGCCTCACGCTCACGCTGATCGTCTCGCTGCTCCTGCTCGTCAGCGGCCAGATCTCGCTGGCCCTGAACATTGCCGTCTTCGCCCTGGTCGTCCTCTACTTCCTGCACAGCGTGGCCCTGCTGGCGCTCCCTCGCGCGAACCCGACCCTCTACGCCAGCGTCACGCTGGGGATGCCGCTCCTCGTGCAACGCATCTGCGCGGTGATCTCGCTCCTGTCGATGGGGACGCTCATCGTCGTGCAGCTCATCGGAGACGTCGACGTTCTTCGTCGCCTCTCCTTCCGCGAACGAATCGAGCACGCCTCGCTGACGACGATCGAGCTGATGGTGTTCTGGGGTGTGATCGGGGCGGTGCTGTATGGGATCGCGGCGCGGGGACGACATAGACCGGCTTAGCACTTCTGCTTTCTGCCTTCCTGCTTGGCGTAGGATGGGATGTGGCCACGCGGCGGTTTGATCTTGTAGCGATCGGCAGCGGTTCGGCCGCATCGGCCGTGGCAACGCGCTGTCGCAAGGCGGGATGGTCGGTCGCGGTCATCGATGAGTTGCCGTTCGGCGGAACCTGTGCGCTCCGCGGCTGCGACCCGAAAAAGGTTCTGGTCGGGAACGCTGAAGCCATCGAATGGGCGAGGCGCCTGAAGGGGAAAGGAATCCGTTCTGAGGGTCTGCGCATCGACTGGCCGGAGCTGATGCGATTCAAGCGCCTGATGATTGCCGGGGTGTCGGAAGGGACAGAAGAAGGTTTTCGCAATGCCGGCATCGAAGTCTTTCATGGACAAGCGCGGTTCACCGGACCGACGACGCTGGAGGTTGCCGGCGAGCGCATGGAAGGCAAGCGCGTCGTCATCGCAAGCGGCGCGAAACCGGCGCCTCTGGGAATCGCCGGCGAAGAGCTTCTCACCACCAGCACGCAGTTTCTCGAGCTCGACGAGCTTCCGCGTCGAATCGTCTTTGTCGGCGGAGGCTTCATCTCATTCGAGTTCGCACATGTGGCCATTCGTGCGGGCACGAACGTGACCATCCTTCACCGTAGGCCGCGGCCGCTTTCCCTCTTTGATCCTGATCTCGTCGACCGGCTCGTGGATAAGTCGCGCATCCTCGGCATCGATCTTCAAGTGGATACGAGCGTCACGGGCATCGAACGCTCGGACGGCCGGTTTGTCATCCGTGGCCGGCATGAAGAGAAGGAGACCCGCGTCGAGGCAGATCTGGTCGTCCATGGAGCGGGCCGCGTTCCTGCCATCGATGATCTCGATCTCCTCGCCGCCGGAATCGACGCGGCCGGCAGACGGATCAAACTCAACGAATTTCTGCAGAGTCAATCGAATCCGGCGGTGTACGTGGCCGGCGACGCTGCTGCCGCCGGGCCCGCGCTCACGCCGGTGGCTGGATACGAGGGGAGCGTCGTGGCAGCCAATCTCCTCGAGGGGAATCACGTGCGCGCGGACTATTCGGTGGTGCCGAATGTCGCGTTCACCATCCCGCCTCTGGCCGCGGTCGGACTGACGGAAGAGGCAGCACGGCGGCGTGGGCTTCACTTTCGAACGAATCTCGTCGACACGTCCTCATGGTATTCATCGAGCCGCGTCGGCGAGACGCACTCGGCATCGAAGGTTCTCATCGACGAGGAGAGCGGTCGCATCCTGGGCGCGCACCTTCTCGGTCCATCGGCCGAAGAAATGATCAACCTCTTTGCGATTGCGATGCGTACTGGCATGACCAGCCCGCAGATCAAGGAGATGTTGTTCGCATATCCGACCCATGGTTCAGATATGGCGTATATGGTTTGAGCTCACGTAACGATCGTCTCCCTCGTCTCCTGCCGCCTCCACCGATCCGTCCTCAGGATCTCGTCCACCGTGGCGAAGGCGACCTCCAACTCCTCATCCGTCGTGTAGAAGTGCGGCGAGAAGCGGACGCCCGCGCCGGGGCGGAAGTCGCAGACGATGTCCTCGGCGTTCAGCTCGTAGGCCACTTCTTTCGCGTGCGGCATGAGCACGGACACCGATCCGCCGCGGCGCTCCGGCTCGCGCGGGGTGCGCAGCTCGAAGCCGCGGGCATCGGCGAGGTCGATGATCCGTTGGGTCTGGCGCAGCGATTTCTCGCGGATGGTGCGCATGTCGCCGCCCGAGGCTTCGGCGATGACTTTCGGACCCTCGCGCGCCGCGTAGAGCGCGGGGATGGGAGGTGTGCCGAGGGCGAAACGAAGGGCGTCGTCGCGAAAGCGCATCGGCGGCGGTTCGAAGGCGAACGGATTCGCGTGTGCCATCCAGCCGGTGAAGCTCGGTTCAAGCTTCGGCCGCAGCGCGGGATCGACATAGAGGAACGAGCCGCCCGGTCCGCCGCAGAGCCACTTCAGCACGCCGCCGACGGCGATCGGTACATCCCATCCGGTGACGTCGACCGGGACGATACCGGCGGATTGGAAAACGTCGAGCACGAGCGTCGCGCCCACTTCTCGACAACGGCGAGCGATCGCTTCGACGTCGATCATGTACGACGACTCGAAGAGGATGTGGCCGATAGGGACGATCTGCGTCCGCTCGTCGATCGCGGCCAGAAGACGATCGAGATCGAAACCGAGGCCGGTGGCGTCGTGAGGCACGTTGACGATCTCCGCGCCGAGGCGCTGCGCCAGGCGGTCGTAGATATAGCGCACGGACGGGAACTCGCCGTCGACGATGACCACGCGGTTGCGCGGCGTGTCGTACTCGAATGACGACAGTACGACCGCCTCGGCCGTGGTGACGTTCGGGAGCATGACCACCGAGCCGGGCGGCGCGCCGATCAGCGGCGCGATGATGTCGCCGACTTCGATCGACATCATCCACCAGCGGTCGCCCCACGCCCGCACGCCCCGCGAGGCCCAGAGGTCGGCGTATTCGACCAGGGCATCGCGCGTGGCTTCTGGCATCGCCCCGAGCGAGTGCGAGACCAGGTACTTCGTCCTGCTCAGGATCGGGAAACGGTCGCGGAATCGGAGCAGCGGGTCATTCATGCCTCGGTCACCGCGTAGTCGTCGCCGTAAAACTTGCTGGTGATGCTCGTGTGAAACTGGATCGCCTTCACCGGCGGGTACTTCGGATTGGCGATGCATGGCAGCACCTCGAGCATCTCGTCCTCCCAGAGATAGACGGCCATCGGAAACGAGACGCGCGTGGCCACGCGCTGCCGCGGGTCGCGCGGCTTGCTGACACGATGCGTCGTCGAAGGGAAGATGTCGTTGCTGATGCGCTGCATGTAGTCGCCGGTGTTGAGGATGATGCTTCCCGGCGGCGCGGTGATGCGCACCCACTTCATGTTGCGGCGGTTGAGGATCTGCAGACCCTCCACGTGCGGCGCGGGGAGGAAGGTGAAGAGATCGATGTCCTCATGCCCGAGGAGGCGAGCGGCGCCGGAGGCATCGTCGGCGTCCGAGACAGGCGGGTAGTAGTTGAGACGGAGGCCGAAGTTCGTGCCGGTGAGTCTGGAATCGAAGAGATGCGCGTCGCAGCCGAGGTAGGTGAGAAGACTCTGCATCACCGGCAGGATCAGCTTCTCGTGTCCGTCAACGATCCGGCGGAAGAACTCGGCCTGCTCCGGCATAGGCCAAAACGATCGCGTGTCTTCGAACGCCCGGCGGCAGAACACCCATCCCTCGACCAGGTCGGGGTGCATGTTGCTGGTCTCCTTGATCGGGAAGTAGCCCTGATTGACCGAGCCGAAACGCTCCGCGCGGAAACGCATCTTCTCGCCGAGGGTGAGCGTGCTGAAGATGTCCTCGATCCTGCTGCCCGCTTCGTCGTAGAGCGCCGGATCGACGCCGTGACCTTCGAGGATGGCGAAGCCGATCTCGTGCAACGCATCGCCGAGCTCCGTGGCGAAGGCGCGCTTGTCCTCGTCGTTGCCGAGGAGGAACCGGCTGATGTCGACGGTGCGGATCTGGAACTCGTCGTCGAATTGTTCATCGCCGGCGCTCTCCGCAAGGTGGTAACTTTGGTGCTTCTCCACCTGGTCGTAGCGGATGAAGTCCTGGTTGGTGGCGTGGACTCCCTCTTCTTTGGTCTGCATGCGCGGAGCATAATCCCACGAAATGCTTGCAATACTCGATGGCGGCTGCCGCGTAATCGGACTGAAAGAGGGTGAGCCCACCCGCGACGGCGTCCTGCGCATCTGGAAACACTTCGGCCGTGAGGCCGGAGCCAAGGCGATCTCGCTGCGCGTGCTGGAGCTGCCGGCCGGGGAGAGCGCCACGCTCCATAACCAGTCGTCGGACGAAGTTCTCTACGTCGTGGCCGGCTCCGGCTCGGCGAGCGAGTACGAGCTCACGCCGGATACCGGCATCTACCTCCCGCCCGCCGCATGGTTAGAGATATCCGCAGCCGAAACGCTGACCCTCGTCAGCTCGCAATGCCCCGACGCCGGCGCGACACTCGAAGGCTACGAGCCCGGTGATGGCGTGCCGTCCGTGGTGGCGATGCGCGACCGCCCGGTGCAACGCACCGGCGACCGTTGGTACCGCGAAGTGATCAACGCCGACTCCGGCAGCACGCAGGTGACCCAGTTCGTCGGCGGCATCCCGCCGGGCCGTGCCCCGGATCATTACCATCTCTACGAAGAGGTGATCGTCATCCTCGACGGCGTGGGAAGGATGTGGGCGGGCTCGTCGAATACGCCCATCGAGACCGGCTCCTGCATCTTCCTGCCGCATGGTCAGGTGCATTGCGTGGAGAACCGCGGCGACGGCGAGATGCGCTTGCTCGGGGTGTTCTATCCGGCAGGGAGCCCGGCGGTGAGGTATGCGGGCGGGGCGTAGGACTCATGAGAAGGTATCCTTCGGGCGATGAGCAAAGTGCCGATCGTGGAGCGCCTCCTTCTGGCATTCGTCGCTCTGCCATTCGTTGTCCTCTCCGGCGTGCTCGCATCGGGTGCAGTCGTCCGCACTTATCGGAATACCACTGGCTCGATGGAGCCAACTCTTCCAATAGGCACAAGGTTCGTGACGATGCGAACGAGCAGCGCGGTTCGCGGTGACATCATCACGTTCATTTCCCCGCTTGACCCTGCAGCCTCGTTTGCCAAGCGGGTGGTGGCGGTGGGCGGTGACACGGTGCAGATCTGGGGAAAGCGCTTATTCGTGAACGGCAAGGAAGTCGCCGAGCCGTACGTCGTTCATGCTGACTCCACCGTCTACCCGAACCTACCGCACCTCCCGGAGCCCTATCGATCCAGAGACTACTTCGGACCCTATCGCGTGCCGCCTGAGACCTTCTTCGTCCTCGGCGACAACCGCGACCGATCGTCCGACTCGCGTTATTGGGGCGCAGTTCCGCATCGGAGCCTTACTGGTCGCGTCATCCTGCTGTATTCCTGGTCGCGCGGTTTCTGGAAACCGGATGCGAAGTAGATTGAGGCGCAGCGGTGCAACATCCCTGTGCCGCGTCTGTTCAGGCCATAATCAGCCAAATGCGCGTCCCCAACGTACACGGCATCATCCGGCGAAGGCTTCTCGTCAACTTCCGTATTGATCCGGATGTGGCGCAAGCGCAGTTGCCCTCTCCCTTTCAGCCGAAACTCCATGGCGGCTACGCGGTCGGAGGGATCTGCCTGATCAGGCTGGAAGGGATTCGACCGAAGCGCTTCCCGGAGATGTTCGGTTTGTCGAGTGAGAACGCGGCGCACCGGTTCGCGGTCACCTGGGCTGACGCGGCAGGGGAACATGAGGGTGTCTACATCCCGAGGCGTGATTCCGGATCGCTGCTGATCACCCTGGCTGGTGGCCGCCTCTTCCCGGGCGAACAGCACCGGGCGCGCTTTGTCGTGGCGGATGATGGTGGCCACGTCGGGCTCGATATGCGATCAGCGGATCAGGCGGTTTCCGTGCGTGTGTCCGGAGCGGCGACGGATGCGCTGCCGCCGGAGTCGATCTTCGCGACGGTCAAGGAAGCTTCCGATTTCTTCGAGCCAGGCTCAGTCGGCTATTCCGCCACTGCCGGCGGTCACAGGCTCGACGGCATCGAGCTGCGCACGCAGGGGTGGGAGGTCCGGCCGCTCCGCGTGGAGTCGGTCGAGTCGAGCTACTTTGACGACCGCTCGCTCTTCCCATCCGACAGCGTTCACTTCGATTGCGCGCTTGTCATGCGCAACCTCGCTCACGAATGGCACGCCGCCGCGGAGATGTACGTATAGCCGGCGCGGCCGGCAGCGTTGATTGCAAGGCCCGGCCGCCATCTTCGCCAGACCTTTCTGCCGCGCAGGCTCCTTCCAACGAAGCGCGCATGCTCCAAAACCGAGCGCTCATGGTTCAAAACGAACCATGCAGGCAACGAAATGAAGCGTTCATGGTTCAGAACGAACCATGCGAGCGATGAAATGAAGCGCTCATGGTTCAAAACGAACCATGCGAGCAACGAAACGAAGCGTGCATGGTTCAAAACGAACCATGCGAGCAACGAAACGAAGTGTGCATGGTTCAAAACGAACCATGCGAGCAGCGAAATGAAGCGTGCATGGTTCAAGACGAACCATGCGAACAACGAAGTTAAGCGCGCGTGGTTCGGATGACAGGTCAACTCTCACGCCGTCTACACTGACTGAGGGGAACCACTCCAGAAACCCCGCCGCCCCCATCCCGTATCAGTCATCATGACGATCGGCGCATCGGCGTCATCCGAGGATCATTTCGCCGCCCAATTGCGCGGGTTCGGGCCGGCCGGGATCATCGCCATTCTGGCCATCCTCTCCGGCAGCGCGCTCTTCGGTGCCTTTGGCGCGGTGCTGGTCCTGGTGTGGGTGCGGCTGTCGCGCACGCCGTGGCGTGAGATCGGATACGTGCGCCCGAGGAGCTGGATCGTCACGGTCGCGGGCGGCGTCGTATTCGGGATCGCGCTCAAGTTCCTGTTGAAGACGATCGTGATGCCGCTCCTCGGTGCCGATCCGATCAATCACGCTTATCACTACCTGACCGGAAACCGGGCTGCCATTCCGTTCACGCTCTTCACTCTGATCGTCACCGCGGGGTGGGGCGAAGAAACGATGTACCGCGGCTTTCTGTTCGAGCGCCTCGGCAAGCTTCTCGGCTCTGGCGTTGCCGCAAGAACATCGATCGTGCTGATCACCTCGGCGCTGTTCGGCCTGGCTCACTACTCCGTGCAGGGACTGGCCGGCATGGAGCAGGCCATCATGACCGGGCTCGTTTTCGGTGCGACATTTGCGGTCAGCGGCCGTATCTGGATGGTGATGATCGCCCACGCCGCCTACGACCTGGCTGCGTACGCCATCATCTACTGGAATCTCGAGACGACCGTGGCGCATCTCGTGTTCCGGTAGGGCACTCAGCAGAACCTCAAGCGGTACCTATTCGTATAACCAGACATGCTGCCTCTCATCCTGACGGTCTTCGTCTTCTGCTTTGTGATCGAGAGAATCATGCCGGGCTGGAAACTGCCGCACGTCGAGACCTGGCCGCTGCGCGTGATCGCGGTGAATGTCGTGCAACTCGGGATCGTGCTGCTCGCCGGCATTTCGTGGGAACGCTGGTTGTCCTCGCGGTCGCTTCTCCACCTTTCCCAGCACGTGTCCGCGCCACTGGGCGGCTTCATCGCCTACTTCATCGCCACATTCGTCTTCTACTGGTGGCATCGCTGGCGCCACGAAGTCGATCTTCTCTGGCTCGGCTTTCATCAGATCCATCACAGCCCTCAGCGGATCGAGGTCATCACCTCGTTCTACAAGCATCCGCTGGAGATGACCGTGAACTCCATCCTCGGTTCGCTCATCGTCTACACGCTGCTTGGCCTGGACCTTCGGGCCGGAGCGATCTACACGGCGTTCACGGCGCTGGGCGAGTTTTTCTATCACACGAACATCCGTACGCCGCGCTGGTTCGGCTTCGTCTTCCAGCGGCCGGAGATGCACCGCATTCACCACGAGTACGGCCGTCACAAGAACAACTACGGCGACTTCCCCTGGTGGGACATGCTGTTCGGCACGTACGAGAATCCGCCGACGTTCACCTCATCGTGCGGGTTTGACGATGAACGGGAGCAGCAGCTCTTCCCGATGCTGGCGTTCGCGGATGTACACCGCCAGCCGGCGGATCCTTCGGGCGTGAGCCCTGTGCCGTAGCTGGGGTTCGTGACTGACACCTGCCACTGGGAACATTCGACAACAATCTCAGCAGGATCGAGGGTGCCGAGCGCTTGTAGTCGTATCCTCCCCGCATGAAATTCGAGACGAAGGCCATTCACTCGGGCGCGGACACCGACAGCGAGACCGGCGCCATCGCTCCGCCCATTCATCTATCGACTACATTCGAGCGGCGCGCCGAAGACGGCGCACCATCCCACGGCTTCAGCTACATCCGCGACGGCAACCCCACGCAGGTGCGGCTGGAGGAGGCGCTGGCAGCGATCGATTCGGCGTCGCGCTCGCTTGCCTTTGCCTCGGGGATGGCGGCGGCGGCCTGCGTGCTGCAGTCGCTGCCGCCGGGCTCCCATCTGGTTCTCGCTGACGACAGTTACTACGGTGTTCACGCGCTGGCGGCCGAGTACCTGCCGCGCTGGGGCGTGGCCTGCGACCTCGTGGCCATGGATGATCTCGACGCCGTCCGCGTGGCCATGCGGCCGGCGACGCGGGTGATCTGGTGCGAGACGCCGTCCAACCCGCTGATGACGATCGTCGACGTGGCCGCGCTGGCCGGTATCGCTCACCAGTCGAAAGCCCTCCTGATCGCCGACGCCACGTTTGCCACGCCGGCTCTGCAACGTCCCATCGAGCAGGGGGCCGATATCGTCATGCACTCGACGACGAAGTACCTCGGCGGACACAGCGACGTACAGGGCGGATCATTGTCGTTCGCCCGCCGCGACACCTTTCTGGATGCCGTCGAACATTCCCGCAAGATCATCGGCGGTGTGGCCTCGCCGTTCAATTCGTGGCTGATCCTCCGCGGCATCCGATCGCTCTCGGCGCGTATGCGCGTCCATTGCGAGAACGCCATGGCCCTGGCGCGCGCGCTGGAGTCGCATCCGCATGTCGAGGTCGTGCACTACCCGGGGTTGCCATCGCATCCAGGCCATGAGATCGCCAGGCGTCAGATGTCCGGCTTCGGCGGCATGCTGTCGTTCCACGTCCGCGGTGGCCGCGCCGAAGCGCTGGCGGTGACCGCGAAGACAAAGATCTTCACGCGCGCGACATCTCTCGGCGGAATGGAGAGCCTGATCGAGCATCGCGCTTCGAGCGAAGGGCCGGGGAGCCAGACAGCCGAGAACCTGCTGCGGGTGTCCGCTGGGCTGGAGCACGCGGACGATCTGGTCGAGGATTTGATGCAGGCGCTGTAACGCAGCGCAGCGTAGCGCCGGCGGCCCGCCTGGCGGCCCGCCGGCTGGACCGCCGCCGGCTCGGCGGCGACACACGGAATCGCCGGCGAGCCGCCAGCGATCCGGCCGGCGAGGCCGCCAGCGCTACGACCGTGCGCAGTAGAATGATTCCGCTATGGCCGCCAACTTCGAGATCACCTGCCCCTGCTGCGACGCTACGCTCATCATCGACCGGACCTCCGGCGAGGTATTGCTGCACAAGGCAAAAGAGAGACGAACCGGCGGCTCGCTCGAGTCGATGGTGGCAGGGCTCGAATCGCAGAAGAGCGAAATGGAGAAGAAGTTCGACCGGGAGATGGCCAGCCAGAAGGATCGTTCCCGCATCCTCGAGGAACGATTCAAGGAAGCGATGCAGCGCGCCGGTGAAGACGATAAGCCGGTGATCAATCCGATGGATATGGATTAGGCGGTTGTGGGGTCGCGGGGTCTCGCGGTAGCGCGGTCTCGGGGTTGCGAGGTCTCGTGGTTGCTGGGTTGCTGGGTTGCTGAGTTGTCTCAAAATCTGTTCGACAACCGACAACCGACAACCGACAACCGACAACCGAGCAACCCAGCAACCGAGCAACCCGACAACCCAGCAACCCAGCAACTAGACAACCACCACCCATGACCCCCCCCTTCGACCCCGACGCCGCAGCCCCTTCCGGCTCCGGAATCTACGGCCTGCCGTTCTCGGCTGACGAGGCGCGTGTGGTCGTGATTCCGGTTCCGTTCGAGGCCACGACGTCGTATGGCGGCGGTACGTCGCGCGGCCCGGAGGCGGTGTTCGAGGCGTCGAAGCAGGTCGACCTCTTCGACCGGGAGACCGGGCGGCCATACGAAGCGGGCATCGCCATGCTCGACATCCCGAAGGAGATCGTTCGCTGGAACACGAAAGCGAAAGGCATTGCCGCGGCCGTCATCGAAAAGGGTGGCGTGGTCGATGAGGCCACGCGAAAGGCGGCCGCCGAGGTTGATGAGATCTCGGAATCAGTCAACGAGTGGGTCTATGAGCGCACGCGCGCGCTCCTCGTCGCCGGCAAGATGCCGGTGGTGCTCGGCGGCGATCACTCCGTCCCGTTCGGTTGCATCATGGCTTACGCGGAGACGCATCCGAACCTGGGCATCCTCCACCTCGACGCTCACGCCGATCTGCGAGAGGCTTACGAGGGATTCGTCTGGTCGCACGCCTCGATCTTTCACAACGTCGTGATGAAAGTCGGTGGCGTCGACCGAGTGGTGCAGGTCGGCGTGCGCGACGTCAGTAACGCCGAGTCGGCGATGATCGATGGATCGGATGGACGCATCGTTACCTTCTTCGACTCCGACCTGGCCGTGCGGAAGGAAGAGGGGGCGACGTGGGCCGAGATCGCCGACGAGATCGTCGCGGCGCTGCCGCAAGATGTCTACCTCTCCTGGGATATCGACGGACTCGATCCGACGCTTTGCCCGTCGACGGGGACGCCTGTGCCCGGCGGCCTGTCGTGGAACGAAGCGATCGGTCTGCTGCGAGCTCTCCGCCGCGCCGGCAAGCGTATCGTCGGCCTCGACCTCTGCGAAGTATCGCCGGGCGATACCGAGTGGGACGCGAACGTCGGCGCGCGGCTGCTATACAAGATGATCGGGTTTGCGTTGATGACGCAAAAGTAATTAGGAGTTTGCGCGGCAGTATGACCAGTCGCCCATAGTGGCCGAGCCTTGGGCAACCAGCGCCGCCGGCCGTGCCGGCTCACTCGTCCAGCGCTCCATCCGGCAGCGCCACCCGCGCCCCCTGAATCGCTGCCACGATCCGCGGCACGTGAACGTGGCAGGTCTCCACGATCACCGTCACCTTGCGCGGCGGCGTTCCGGCGACGGCGGTGCCGGCGACGAATACGCCGGGGACGTTCGTCTCCATCGTCTCGGGGTCATAGAAGGGCTGGCGATCGTCGCCGCGCAGCTCGACGCCGAGCTGGTCGAAGAGCGTCGAATCCTGCCGGTAGCCGGTCAGAAGCAGGACGAAGTCGGCGGCGATCTCCCGCGGTTGCGCGCCGGGAACGAGCGTTCCACGCTCATCGGTCGGCCTGAGCAGCGCGGTGCCGTTGCCGATCTCCAGCGGCGTCGTGCGCGGCAGATAGCGGATGCGGTCATCGCGGATGAGGGCGCGCACCTCCGGCAGAAGCCAGAACTTCACCACCTTCGGATCGAAGTCGTCGCGACGGTAGCTGAGCGTCACGTCCGCGCCGGCCCGCTGGCAGCGGACGGCCGCTTCCACCGACGAGTTGCGCCCGCCGACGATCAGCAATCGCTTGGCAAAGTACGTGTGCGGATCGTGGAAGTAGTGGCTGACGTGCGGAAGCTCCTCGCCCGGTATGTCCAGCATGCGCGGCGCGTGAAAGGCGCCGATGGCGAGGATTACGTGATCGACGCGATAGCGATGCTCGCCGTCCACCGCGCTCGTCACCAGCTCGAAGCCGCCGCCGCGCAGCCGCATCGCCTGCGTGACGCGCTCATACGAGCGCACCTGCAGGCCGAACTGCATTACCAGCGCCCGGAGGTAGGCCAGGTACTCCTCGCGCGTGATCTTCTGCTGCGTCGCCGTCTGGATCGGCACGCCCGCCAGCCCGAGCCGGTCCGAGCTGGAGTGGAACAGCATCTCCACCGGATACCAGGCGATCGTCGATCCGATCTGCCCGGCATCGATCTGCACATAGTCGATGCCGAACTGCTTGAACGCCACCGCCAGCTCGAGGCCGATCGGCCCTGCACCGATGATGGCGACGTCGTGGGTTTCGGTCATGGGTCGAGTGTATGCGGTCTCGCGGTTACGGGGTCTCGCGGTTGCTAGGTTGCAAGGTTGTTGGGTTACCAGTACTCAGTACGGCTTCCCGGAATTCAGTGTCAAGTGGCGTTGCGCTTCCGCTCTAAAAAGACTCACGCGGAGGCGCGGAGACGCGGAGGAGATGACGAGGAACTTCTTTCTCCGCGCAATCCGCGCCTCCGCATGAATCCTTCAGGACAGAAGTACAGGTCACTGCATGGGTTAAGCCTGGATACTGAATTCCAGGAACCTGTCTTAGCAACTCAGCAACCCGCGAGACCCCGCACCCGCGAGACCCCGAAACCCGAGACCCCGCAACCCCGAGACCGCACAACCGCACTCAATTCGTCGCCAGCCCCAGCTCCCGCAACACGCTCACCTTCGCATCGATCATCACGTGATGCTCGAGCCCCAACAGGTCCGCGAGCTTTCGGACGAGATAGTTCTCGTAATCCGTCAGCCGTCCGTCGGCGTAGGCGATGCGCCACATCGTCTTCACGATCTCGATGCGGTCATTGAGCGGGGAGTTGCGGCGGATGAAATGCGTCAGCGCGAAGTGATCGATGGTCTGGGCGCGAATCTCGGCCGCGGCCTTGACCAGCTCCTGCGCCATGGTGTCATCGAGAGTGAATGCGCGCTTGAGGTAGGCCAGCAGGTCCTCGTCTTCCTCGCGCGACAGCGTGCCGTCTGCGTAGCCGATGTCGAGGAGAACGGCGGCCGTGGCCAGCCGCAGCGGGTCCTGTTGCTGCGGCGGCTGATCGCCGGCCAGTACGCCGCTCTTGAAGCGTTGCATCAGTTTTGCGAAGCTCATGGTTGAATGCGAAGGATGAAGACCGAAGGATGAAGGCGAAAGGCTCATCCGCAGATAACGCAGATAGAACGCAGATGGAAGACGGTTTTATCTGCGCCGCATCTGCGTCATCTGCGGATAAGCCCTTCTCTATTCATCCTTCATCCTTCACCATTCATCCTTCGAACAGGAGCATATCGTGCCACGAATCGACATGAATCAACTCGACGACCACGCCCGCACCTGGCTGTTCGGCATCTCCCCCTCTCTCGATGAACCCAGGAGCCGGCGCCTGCTCAATACCGTCGATCATTTTCTCGACGAGTGGGCTGCCCACGGGACGCCGGTGACCTCGGCGCGCGACCTGCTCTTCGGCAGTTTCCTGGCTATCGCTGTCGACGAGCGCAGCGAGACATCGGGTTGCTCGATCGACCGGATGTTTGGCCTTCTTCGCCAGTTCGAGCACGAACTCGGCGTGGCCATTCTCGACGCCAATCGCGTCTTCGTCCGGCATGCCGACGGCCGCATCGAAGCACTGAGCCGCACCGATTTCCGCAATCGCGGCGACCTGCACACCACAGTGTTCGACACCACCGCCGATCGCCTGTCGGAGATCCGCAGCGGTCATTGGATACGGCAGGCGCGGGATGCCTGGCCGGGGAAGCTGCTGACGGCGTGATCACGCAAGCACCACCGCCGCGTGCGCTGGCACCACCCACGCCCCTCCCGTCTCCACCTGCTCAATTCCCGGACCGCCGTAGTCGGGAGAATCGCTCGACCACGCCAGCTCCCAGCGGTTTCCCGCCGGCGGCGCGAGGAGGGGCTCGGACACGATGTCGAGCCGAAGCTCGTCGCCGAGGTTGATGAGAAGCAGGCGGGCTTCGTATCGCAGCACGAACGCTTCCGCGCCGATGACCGCGCCGCGAACGGTGCCCGTCATCTCCTTGCGCAAGCGCAGCAGGTCGCGGTGCATGGCCACGACCTCGGTGTTCGTCTCCCGCTTGCGATGATCGAGCTTGCATCGCGCGAAGGTCGCTTCAGCGTCAGGGCGTGCGAATTCTCCGGCCAGTGCCTTCAGCGATGGGAACTGTTCGAGAAATGCACGACGCCCTTTCGCGACCGCCTCGGCCAGTTCGGGCTTGTGATCGGCGAAATAGAGGAACGGCGCCGGCGAGCCGAACTCCTGTCCCTGGAACAGCATCGGCGTATTCGGCCCGAGGAGCAGCAGCGCGGTGAGGGCGCGATAGCGGCCGGGGTCGGTCAGATCCTGCAGGCGCTCGCCGCGGGCGGAGTTCGCGATCTGGTCGTGATTCTGGAGGTAGCAGACCAGGCTCTCCGGCGGCAGATGGAACGATGGCGTTCCTCGGGCGCACTTCTGCCAGGAGTAGTACTGCCCCTGGTAGAGAAAACCGAACTGCGCCATCGACACGAATTCCTGCGGCGTGCCGCGATAGTCGGTGTAGTAAGCCTCGCGTTTTCCCGTGACCGCGACCATGGCTGCGTGATGCCAGTCGTCGTTCCAGAGCGCGTCGAGGCCGTAGCTCTCGATGAGCTTCACGTCCTGCGGCTCGTTCTCGCCGACGATGAAAATCGGCTTCCCGTTCCCCGCCTCACGCGCGCGCCGCGCGATGAGCGCCAGGATGTGCTCGTCCGAGGAGTCGTTGATCGACTGCGTGGCATCGAGACGCAGGCCGTCGAGGTGGAACTCGTCGATCCAGTAGGCGGCGTTCTCAGCGAAGAGCTCGCGCACTCCCTCGGCACCGTCGCCATCGAAGTTGATGGCGTCGCCCCAGTCAGTCACGTACCTGTTCGTGAAGTACGTCGATGCGAACTTGCTCAGGTAGCAACCATCGGGTCCGAGGTGGTTGTAGACAACGTCGAGAATCACGCCCAGGTTGTGCGTGTGTGCCGCATCGACGAACGCGCGGAAGTCGTCGGGCGTGCCGTAGATGTGTGCCGGCGCCCAGAGGTCCACGCCGTCGTAGCCCCATCCGAAGCGCCCGGGGAACTCGTGGATGGGCATGACTTCGAGAAGGTTGATGCCGATCTCTCGCAGCGCGCCGAGTTGTTCGATGGCCGCGCGCCACGTGCCCTCGGGTGTGAACGTTCCGATGTGCATCTCGTAGATGACGAGGCCGCGCGCGGCAACGCCGCGCCAGTGTCCATCCTGCCATCGATACGCGGCCGCATCGACGACCTCGGAGTCACCATGAGGCCCGTCAGGCTGAAAGCGTGAGGCGGGATCGGGATAGGTCGTTTCGGCGTCGTCCATACGAAACCGATAGCGGGTTCCGGCGCGAGCGGTGGCCACGACTCCGCGAAAGTGACCATCCGGTTCGCGATCGAGCAGATGATCGACGCCGTCGATGACGACGCTGACCGCACGGTGGTCGGGAGCCCAGACGCGGAAGTCGACGCCGGACGAGGTCAGTTCGGCGCCGACGGCGCGCTTTCTTGGGGTCATCGTGAAGAGTGACTGCAAGCGGCGTGCGCCTCTGTCATCCGCGCGATCATCCTGAGAGGTTGTGAAGAAATACTAACGGGCAATTTGTCATCCTGAGGCTGCCGCAGCCGCTGAGCGAGCGTAGCGAGCGAAGTGCGGCGGAGGACGGCGAAGGATCTCCAGCGGCAGCGGCTGGGGCAAGAGCGAAACTGTGGTTTTGTGAAGAAGATTAACAACAGCGCTCCTGCCCCAATCAGCGCAATCTGGCAGCGCCTGTGGCGGGGGCAGCGTAGTTCGAGATCCTTCGCCGTCCTCCGCCGCTTCTCGCTCGCTACGCTCGCTCAGCGGCTCCGGCAGTCTTCTAATGAACCTCCTGCAACGGCGTGAGGTGGAAGCCGAGTGTAGCTGCCTTCTTTTGCAGTGAGTTGAAGAGTCT
>Ga0307470_10000451_pt1 | contig 20541 bp, 33 predicted proteins | sample atmos_gasesAM3C__FD_204565 | JGI IMG/M metagenome (GOLD analysis project Ga0307470, IMG submission 204565) | Hardwood forest soil microbial communities from Morgan-Monroe State Forest, Indiana, United States - atmos_gasesAM3C_05 | ecosystem: Environmental > Terrestrial > Soil > Temperate forest... | reverse complement strand
CGCCGAGCCGACGATCGTCGTCACCGAGAGCGGCGAGCGGGTCGTCCTCCTGCCACTCGATCAGTACGACTCCTGGAAGGAGACGCTCTACCTCGCTACTTCGCCGTCAGCAGCGCCACGTCCGCGCCGCTGTCCTTGACCGCCTTCAGGGCCTGGGCGCGGTCGTCGCGGCGGCCGCTCGCCTGGGCGGCGATGGCGAGGAGGAGGTAGCCCTCGGTCGAGTCGACGCCGTTGGTGAAGAAGCCGCCGTGGAGACGGCGGAAGGCGCGGTCGAAGTCGCCGCGCCGCAGGGCCAGCCGGGCGTCGACGATCTTCTGCTCCTCGGCGACCCAGCCTTTTCGGCCGGCGAGCGCGCCGCGCGCGCGGTCGAGCTCCTTCTCGGCCTCGGCGTCCCTTCCCTGGCCGAGATGGAGACGGGCTGACGCGAGCGCGATCTCGCCGTCGATCGTCCGCCCCTCGCGCTTGAGCTCCCCCTTGTCCGCCCCCTCTTCGAGCGGCGTCTCGACCTCGGCGGCGAGCGCTTTGCCGAAGAGCGCCTCGGCCTCGGCCGCCCGGCCCGCCGCGGCGGCGTCGAGTCCCTGATAGAAGAGCACGCGCTTGGGGTGCCGGCTCTCGTTGAAGAAGCGCCCGAAGACCCGCTGTCCGCGATCCAGCCAGAGGTCCTTCGGCTCCTGCGCCAGCTTGAGCTTGAACTCGCTCGCCTCGCCGCGCAGCACGACGTGGCTGCTCGCGGTGGCGTTGGCGGCGCCCTTCGGTTTCCCCTTGGCGGGAGGCCGCGCAGGGTCGTAGACCGCCATCTCGACCGGCACGACGAGGAGCGAGCTCCCGACCGGGACCTGGTCGAGCCGCTCGCGCGCCACGTCCAGCCTGCCGTCGGCGGTCTTGACCACGCGGTAGTGGAACCGGTAGGGCGCGTGCTGGCGCGCCGTGCCGGTCGCCCGCCAGGTCCGCGGCGCGCCCTCCGCGTGGCCGGACTCGGGAGCGGGCTCGGGCTCGAAGCGATAGGTGTAGTAGACCTCCGCGAGACCGGTGCCATAGACGTAGCGGTCGGCGAACCATCGAAGGTCGAGGCCGCCGAGACGGGCGACCAGATCCAGGAAGTCCGCGGTCGAGACCGCTCCCCGGTCGACGACCTCGACGATCCGGCGCAGGACCTTGGGGAAGCTATCCTCGCCCACGGTCCGCGCCAGCATGTCGAGGATCACCGCGCCCTTCTCGTAGACGATCGCCTGATAGGCGTCGCTCGACTTCGACGACAGCAGCCGCTCGCCGAGGACGACGGGGCCGAGCGACTCGATCGACCGGCCGTCGGCGATCGTGGCGGTCAGGTCGCGCTGCCAACCGTGGGTCGGACCGACGTGGTAGGAGGCGTCGCGCAGGCGGTTCTTGTCGTAGAGCAGCGCGGCGTAGCTCGCCATCGCCTCGCTGATCCACTGGTCGCGGTAGCTCTCCCAACCCACCATGTGCCCCCACCACTGGTGGGCCACCTCGTGGGCGACGATCGTCCGCCGGTCCTCGAGCCCGAAGAGGAGGCTCCAGAAGCCGAAGTCACCGATCATCGCGTCGGAGAGCGTGACGAAGCCGAACATCGACTGCGAGAAGCCGCGCGACGCGGTGACGACGGTGAGCTGGTCGAGCGGATAGGGGCCGAAGAGCTCCTCGAAGTAGGCGAGCGAGTCGGCGACCGTCTTGCCGATCTCCGCGCGGACCTTGGCGCTCATCTGCGCCGCGTCGGGATCGAAGGCGAGGGTGACCTCGACGTGCCCGGCCTTGATCTTCTCGGTGCGGAAGTGCCCGACCTCGAAGGCGAAGCCGGCGGCCGGCTGGTCGAAGGCGCGCCGTTCCCAGGCGACGCCGTCGCGCTCGCCGCCGTCCACCCGCCGGCCGCAGGCGAGGAGGTCGAGCCGGTGCGGCCAGTGGAAGGTGACGTCATAGGCCGCACGGTCGCGGGTCCCGGCGTGCGGATACCACTCCTGGGTGTCGAGGAGCTCGAAGCTCCGGTAGTCCTTGACGATGATCTTGCCGGCGTAGTCGACGACCAGCGTCGCGGTCTCGCCCGCGCGCAACGGCCGGGGGAGGAGCGCCGTCAGGTCGCGGCCGGAGCGCAGGAAGACGACGTCCGCACCCGCGCCGTCGGTCACGCGCCTCACCTCGAGATCGCCGTCGAGGCGGAGGTTGACGGCACGCGCGCCCACCTGCGCACCACCGCCGACCGGCGCGAGCTCGATCCGGGCCTTGCCGGCGAGGGTCTCGGCGCGGTCGGAGAGGGTGACGTCGGGTGTACTTCTTCGGCTCGAAGGCGGCGGTGCCGGGATGGGGCTTGCCGTCCTTGCCGCGGAGCGAGGCCGAGAGCCAGGTGTCCCACTGGCCGAGGTCCTGGAGCTCGACGCCGATCAGGCGCCCCTGCCCCTGCTCGCGGTGGAGCTGGCGGAGGAGCTTGCGCTTCTCCTTGTCGGTCGCGGCCGCCTCCAGAGGCACGAAGTGGCCGAGGGTGACCTGCTCGCGCGCGTCGGGCTCGATGAGGTAGAGGAAGGTCCCCAGCGCCTTGCCGCGGAACCAGCCGGCGAAGAAGCCCTGGTAGAGGGGATCGCCGGCGGCGTTGATGAGCATGCCGCCGTCGACGTGGAGCTGCTTGCGCTCGTGGCTCCCCTTCCACTGGGCGTAGACCTCCGAGCCGCGCTTCTCGAGATCGCGCGTGAGGGTCGCCGGCGGGCGCTTCAAGAGGGCGCTCGCGGCGGCGTCCAGCCCCACGACCAGGACCGCCTCGTTCCACTCCTCGTCCAGCCGGCGCCCGCCGGTGAAGAGCTCGAGCTGGCCGGCCTCGACCTCGTCCGGGGGCTCGACCGTCATCCTCCCCTTGCCGAGGAAGACCATCTCCATCGCCTTGCCGCCGATCGGGCTCGCCGGGATCAGCACCCCGTCCTCGAGCTCGAAGCGCGCGACGCCGGCGTTCAGGCTCAGGCCGTGGACCGCGACGGCCCGCGCCGGCTCGAGACGAGCGGCCGCGATCTCGCCCTTGAGCGCCGCTGGATCGGGCGTGTCGGCGCGCAGCGGGCCGGCCAGCACCAGACACGGAAGGAAACCGAGTGCGTAGAGTCGACGGGTGGTCGGCATAGGCGCGGTTCCTCGCGTCGAAGCACGGATGATCGCCCTCCTGCTTCGCTATGCAGAGAGTGTCATCTCCTCCGATTCCATTTCAGCCTACTCCGCCGGCTCGGCCGCGCGCGTGCGGCCCGGCACTACCGCCGCCAACCCCGCCGCCGCGGCGAGCGCCAGGGCGGCGCCGAAGGCGAAGGCGGTGGAGGCGCCGCGGCGGTCCCAGAGGGCGCCGAAGAGGAGCGAGGCGGGGAGCGCGCCGAGGCCGATCGCCAGGTTGTAGAAGCCGAAGGCGGCGCCGCGCCGGTCGGCCGGCACGAGGTCGGCGACCAGCGCCTTCTCGACCCCTTCGGTGAGGCCGAAGAAGACGCCGTAGACGGCGAAGAGCGCCCAGGCGTGCCACGGGGCATGGGCGCGGCCGAAGGCGAAGTAGACCGCCGCGTAGAGGAGCCAGCCGGCGAGGATCAGGGGCTTCCTCCCGATGCGGTCGGAGAGCGCGCCGCCGGGCGTGCTGGCGAGCGACTTGACCAGGTTCAGGACCGCCCAGAGGATGGGCACCAGGGCCGCCGCGACGCCGAGCTGGCTCGCGCGCAGCAGCAGGAAGGCGTCCGTCGAGTTGCCGAGGGTGAAGAGGAAGACGACGGCGAGGAAGCCCCAGAAGCGGCCGGGGAGCCGCACGCGCAGGTCGAGCGGCTTTCCCGCCTCGCGCGGCGCGAGCTCGCGGCGCGGCGTCTCGCGGATGCCGAAGACGAGCAGGGCGACCGAGACCGCCGCGGGGATCGCGGTGAGCAGGAAGACCGTGCGCAGGGCGACGCCGCCCCAGCGCAGCAGCCCGAAGGCCAGGAGGGGCCCGAGGAACGCCCCCAGGTTGTCGCCGGCGCGGTGGAAACCGAAGGCGCGGCCGCGGATCGCCGGGGCGACCGAGTCGGCGATCAGGGCGTCGCGGGGCGAGGTGCGGATCCCTTTGCCGACGCGGTCGGCGACGCGGATCGCCAGCACCTGGCCGGCGCTCTGCGCCAGGCCGACGAGCGGCCGCACCGCCGAGGCTAGGCCGTAGCCGAGGACGACGAGGGGCTTGCGCCGCGCCAGGCGGTCCGACCACCAGCCGCTCGCCAGGCGGAGCAGCGCCGCCGTCGACTCGGCGGCCCCCTCGATCGCCCCGACCGTCATGGCGCTCGCCCCGAGCACCGTCGCCAGGAAGACCGGCAGCAGGGGGTAGGCCATCTCGCTCGCGACGTCGGTCAGCAGGCTGACCGCGGCGAGGACGACGACGTTGCGACCCAGGCGGGGCTCTCGTGGTCTGCTCATCGCGGCGCGGTCGCTCCAAATGCGAACGGCCGGCATGGGGCCGGCCGTTCTTGCGGATTCAGGTGAGCGTCGGGATCAGGCGCCGCCGCCCTTCTGGCTCTTGGTCGCGCGGGTGGCCTTGCCGCCGGAGCCCTTCGGCGGCTTCTTGGGACCTTCATCCCGCTTGCGGGGCTCCTTCTTGGCAGCGGCTGCGGTGGCGCCCTTGTCGGCCGCCGGCTTGGTGCTCTTCGCCGGCTTCTTGGCCTTCTTCTCCTCGGGAGGCGGAGCCGCCACGCCCTCGCGCTCGACGAGCTCGAGCACCGCCATCTCGGCGCCGTCGCCTTGGCGGGGACCCAGCTTGGTGATGCGGAGATAGCCGCCGGGGCGCTCCGCGAAGCGCGGGGCGATGTCGTCGAAGACCTTCTTGACCACCGTCCGCCGCTTCTCCGTGTTGGGCATGCGGGCGAGCACCCAGCGGCGGGCATGGATCGAGCCCTGCTTGCCGTGGGTGATCACCTTCTCGGCGATCGGCTTGAGCTCCTTGGCCTTGGGGAGCGTGGTGACGATGCGCTCGTGCTCGATCAGCGACTGCAGCTGGTTGCGGAACATCGACTCGCGGTGAGCCGAGGTCCGCCCCAGCTTCCGGTTCTTCATGCCGTGACGCATGACGCTCTCCTTAGGCCGAGGCGGAGACGCCGCCGGAGGCCCGGTCCGGCACGTCCATCCCCAGCGCGAGGCCCAGCTTGTCCAGGACCTCCTGGACCTCCTCGAGGGACTTGCGGCCGAAGTTCTTGGTCTCCAACATGTCCTTCTCGCTGCGGCGCACGAGGTCGCGGAGGGTGTGGATGTTGGCGTTCTTGAGCGAGTTGGCCGAGCGCACCGAGAGGTCGAGCTCGTCGATGTTCTTGGCGAGCAGGGCGTCCAAACCGGCGAGCTCCTCGCGGCCCATCTCGCCGCCGTCCTGCCGCAGGCTCTCCTCGGTCTGGATGAAGATGCCGAGGTGGTCCTTGAGCAGCATCGAGGCGAGCGAGACCGCCTCCTCCGGGCTGATCGTGCCGTTGGTCCACACCTCGATGACCAGGCGCTCGAAGTCGGTCGTCTGGCCGAGGCGGGCGGCCTCGACGCGGTAGTTGACCCGCCGCACCGGGCTGTGAGCGGAGTCGACCGGGATCCAGCCGATGCCCATCGCCTCGTCGAAATTGCGGTCGGCCGAGACGTAGCCGCGGCCCTTCTTGACCTGGGCCTGGAGCTTCAGCCGGCCTTCTTCGTTGACCGTCGCGATGCGCACCTCGGGATCATGGATCTCGATCTGCGGATCCTCGGTCATGCGCCCGGCGGTGACGTCGGCCGGGCCCTGGACGTCGATCGACAGGACCTTCGACTCCTCCGAGTGGAGGACGATGGGGATCTGCTTCAGGTTGAGGATGATGTCGGTGACGTCCTCGACCACGCCGGGGATCGAGGAGAACTCGTGCAGCACTCCCTCGATGTTGATGGCGGTGATCGCGGCGCCCTCGATCGAGGAGAGCAGGCAACGGCGCAGGGCGTTGCCGATGGTGGTGGCGAAGCCGCGCTCGAACGGCTGGGCCGTGAACCTGCCATACGTCGAGGTGAGCGTTTCGGTATCGACCTCAACCCGCTTGGGGCGCTGAAAACCCTTCCAAAGCATAGGGACTCCTTACCTTTTTTTGGCTCGATCGCCTAGCGGCTGTAGAGCTCGACGATGAGCTGCTCCTGAATCGGAAGCTTGATGTCCTCTCGGGCGGGGAGGCGGACGACCTTGCCCGTGACGTTCTCCGCATCCAGCTCCAGCCACTCGGGGACGCCGCGCCCGCGCGCCGTCTCGACGCTCGAGCGGATGAAGGCGTTCTTGCGGCTGGCCTCTTTGACCGCGACGACCTGCCCCGGCTTCACCTGATAGGAGGGGATGGTGATCTTCCTGCCGTCGACCACGACGTGGCCGTGGCGCACGAACTGGCGGGCCTGCGCCCGTGACGCGGCGAACCCGAGGCTGTAGGCGACGTTGTCGAGGCGCCGCTCGAGCATCACCAGCAGGTTCTCGCCGGTGATCCCCTTCCTGCGGTCCGCCTCCGCGAAGTAGGTGCGGAACTGGGCCTCGAGGACTCCGTAGATGCGCTTGACCTTCTGCTTCTCGCGCAGCTGCAGGCCGTAGCCCAGGGTCCGCCGGCCGCGGCGGGTGCCGTGCTGGCCGGGCGGGAAGTTGCGGCGCTCGACCGCGCACTTCTCCTTGAAGCAGCGGTCACCCTTGAGAAAGAGCTTCATCCGCTCCCGGCGGCAGAGCCGGCAGACGGGTCCTGTATATCTCGCCATGGTTTCTCTCCAACGTCCTCTCCCCGACGCTACGGGGACTTCGACTCAGGAAGACGCCCGGCGGGGATCCCGGAACGCCCAGGATCTCGAGGGACCCGCCGGCCCTCGTCTTTGCTGCCGCCAGCGGCTATACCCGCCGGCGCTTGCGCGGCCGGCAACCGTTGTGCGGGATCGGGGTGACGTCCTTGATCGACTTGACCTCGATGCCCGACGCCTGCAGGGCGCGGATCGCCGATTCGCGGCCGGCGCCGGGACCCTTGACCAGGACGTCGACCGAGCGCAGGCCGGAGTCCTTCGCCCCGTTGCCCGCGTTCTGCGCCGCCACCTGGGCCGCGAAGGGGGTGCCCTTGCGCGAGCCCTTGAAGCCGATCCGGCCGGCCGAGGACCACGAAAGGAGGTTCCCCTCCGGGTCCGCGATCGAGATGATCGTGTTGTTGAACGTCGCCTGGATGTGGGCGACGCCGTGCGGCACCAGGCGCCGCTCCTTCTTCTTGGCGCCCTTCCGCTCCTTCTTACCTTCCGGTTTGGCCATTTATTCCCTTGCTCCTATTGCCCTACTTCTTGACGGCCTTCTTCTTGCCCGCCACGGCGCCGCGCCGGGGGCCCTTGCGGGTACGCGAGTTGGTCTGGGTGCGCTGCCCACGGACGGGCAGACCCTTCCGGTGACGGACGCCGCGATAGCAGCCGATCTCCATCAGCCGCTTGATGTTCTGGCTGACGTCCTTGCGCAGGTCGCCCTCGACCTGGCCCTCGTCCTGGATCACCTTGCGGATCCGCCGCGCCTCGTCCTCGGTCAGGTCCTTGACCTTGGTCGCCGGCGTCACCGCCGACTTGGCCAGGATGTCCTGCGAGCGCGAGCGCCCGATGCCGAAGATGTAGGTCAGGCCGACCCATACCTGCTTGTTCTGAGGCAGGTCCACCCCTGCGATGCGTGCCATAGTCCCTTCCTATCCCTGACGCTGTTTGTGCTTGGGGTTCTCGCAAATCACCCGCACCACGCCCTTCCTCCGGACGACCTTGCACTTCGGGCAGATCCGCTTGACCGACGAACGTACCTTCATGATCGATTCCTTTCCAGCCCGCCTACTTCAACCGGTAGACGATGCGACCCCGGTTCAGGTCGTAGGGAGACAGCTCGACCAGCACGCGGTCGCCCGGGAGGATGCGGATGAAATGCTTGCGCATCTTGCCCGAGATGTGGGCCAGGACCTGGTGCTTGTTCTCGAGCTCGACCCGGAACATCGCGTTCGGGAGCGGCTCGACGACGGTCGCCTCGACCTCGATCGCTTCTTCTTTCTTGGACAAAACGCCTCGCTCTCCTGAATTGAGACTAAACCCGGCCCAGCACCTTGGCGCCGCCGCCGGTCACCGCCACCGAGAACTCGAAGTGCGCCGACCGCGAGCCGTCCACCGTCCGCGCCGTCCAGCCGTCGGGGTCGACCCGCACGTCGGACGACCCGGCGTTGACCATCGGCTCGATGGCCAGCACCATCCCGGCTTTCAGCTTCGGCCCCTTGCCCGGCTCGCCGAAGTTGGGCACCTGCGGGTCCTCGTGGAGCGAGGTCCCGATGCCGTGCCCCGAGAACTCGCGCACCACCGAGAAACCCTGGCTCTCGGCGTAGCGCTGGACCGCGTGGCCGACGTCCGAGAGGCGCCCCCCGGGGCGGACCTGCTCGATCGCCAGCTCCAGCGCCTTCTCGGTGACCGCCAGCAGCCGCTCGGCCTCCGCGTCAACCCGGCCGACCGCGAAGGTCCGCGCCGCGTCGCCGTAGTACCCCTTGTACAGCACCCCGCAGTCGATGCCGACGATCTGCCCCTCGCAGAGCGGCACGTCGTTGGGGATCCCGTGGACGATCACGTCGTCGACCGAGATGCAGAGCGTCGCCGGGTACCCGCGATACTTCAAAAAGGCCGGCACCGCGCCCGCCCGACGGATGGTGACCTCCGCGAAGCGGTCGAGCTCGCGGGGGGTGACGCCGGGGGCGATCATCCTGCCCACCCCCTCGATCACCGCGAGGACGATGCGGTTGGCCGCATCCATCAGCTCGATCTCGCCCGGAGTCTTCAGCACGACCATCTCAAACCCACCATCGTCAGCTCTGCCCGTCCGGCACGTCGAGGGCCGCCAGCATCTGGGAGGTCACCTCCTGGATCGGCCGGTAGCCGTCGATCTCGCGCAGCAGGCCCTTCCGCTCATAGTATCCGATCAATGGCTCCGTCTTCTCCCGGTAGACCCGGAGCCGCTCGCGGACCACTTCCTCGCGGTCGTCGGCGCGCTGCCGGGCGAGCGTCCGCCGCACCAGCTCCTCTTCGGGAACCGCAACCAGGAGAACAGCGTCCAGGCTGCCGGACTTCCCACTCGCCTTCTCATCCGATCTCCGGACCGATTTCTCGAGGAGAATCCGGTCCAGCGTCTCGGCCTGCGGCACCGTCCGCGGATAGCCGTCGAGGAGGAACCCGCCGCCGTCGAGGCACCGCGCCAGCCGCTCGCGGACCACCTCGGCCATGGTGCCGTCGTCGACCAGGGCGCCGGCCGCCATGATCCCTCCCACCCGCGTCCCCAGCTCGTTGCCGGTGGCGACCGCGTCGCGCAGCAGGTCGCCGGTCGAGATCGCCGGCACCCCCAGCCGCTCGGAAAGAACCTGTCCCTGCGTCCCCTTGCCCGATCCGGGGGGGCCGAGCAGGACGATCTTCAACGAGCGGGCTCGCTCGGCAACCCCGACAGGGTCGGGCGCGCCGGCACGAGAGCCCGCATCAGCCACGTCGGCCCCGGACGCGGCCCTTCTTCATGAACCCCTCGTAGTTGCGCATCACGAGCTGGCTCTCGATCTGCTGGATGGTGTCCATCGCGACGCCGACGACGATCAGGAGCGACGTGCCGCCGAAGTAGAAGTTGATCCCCATGCCCTCGGTGAACCAGGCCGGGAAGTAGGGATCGAGCATCTCGCCGACACCCGGCAGCCCGCGCACGTGGAAGCCGGTCAAGAGGAACTCGGGGAGGACCGAGACCGCGGCCAGGTAGACCGCTCCCACCAGGGTGAGGCGGGTGAGGATGCGGTCGATGTACTCCTCCGTCCGCTTGCCGGGCCGGATGCCGGGGATGAAGCCGCCGTACTTCCGCATGTTCTCGGCGACGTCGGCCGGATTGAAGATGATCGAGACGTAGAAGTAGGAGAAGAAGATGATCGTCAGCACCTGGAGCAGGTAGTAGATCGGCTGGCCGTAGGTCATGTAGCCGACCAGGTCCTGCACCCACTGGACGTTCTTGAGCGCCGGGATGGCGCCGATCGTCGTCGGCACCATGATCACCGACTGGGCGAAGATCACCGGGATGACGCCGCCGGTGTTGACCCTGAGCGGCAGGTACGTGCTCTGCCCGCCGTAGACCTTGCGGCCCACCACCCGCTTGGCGTACTGGATGGGGATGCGCCGCTGCGCCCGCTCCATGTAGACGATGAAGGCGACCACCGCGACCATGAAGAGGAGCAGCGGCACGATCTTGATCAGGTCGAGGTTGCCGCGCTGCAGGCTCTGGGTCGTGGTGTAGATCGCCGGGATGATCCCCACGACGATGCCGGCGAAGATGATGAGCGAGATGCCGTTACCCACCCCGCGCTCGCTGATCTGCTCGCCCAGCCACATGACGAAGGCGGTGCCGGTGGTGAGCGTGATGACGGTCATGATGCGGAAGCCCCAGCCCGGGTGCGGCACCAGGCTGGCGCCGGCCGGGGTGGTCATGCGCTCGAGGAAGAGGGCGATGCCGCTGCCCTGGATGATCGAGATGACGACCGTCCCGTAGCGGGTGTACTGGGTGATCTTCCGGCGGCCGAGCTCGCCCTCCTTCGACAGCTTCTCGAGGTAGGGCCAGACGACGGTCAGGAGCTGGAGGATGATCGACGCCGTGATGTACGGCATGATCCCCAGCGCGAAGACCGCGATCCGCCGCAGGCTGCCGCCGGTGAAGGTGTTGACGAAGCCGAGGAAGGTCCCCTCCGCCGCCTTCATGAAGGCCATCAGCGCCTGGGGGTCGATGCCCGGCGTCGGGATGTGGCAGCCGATCCGGTACACCCCCAGCAGGCCGAAGGTGAAGAGGATCCGCTTGCGCAGGTCCGGGATGTTGAAAATGTTCCGGAAGCTCTCTAACACGCCTAAAGCTCCTCGCAGCGACCGCCCGCGGCCTCGATCTTGGCGCGGGCGGACTTGCTGAACTTGTGCGCCGTGACCGTGATCGCCTTCGACACCTCGCCAAGGCCGAGCACCTTGACCGGCCGACCCGAGCGCACCAGGCCGTTGGCGGCGAGCGCCTCGGGGTCGAGCGCGCCGTCGGCCGGGGCGGCGTCGGCGAGCGCGCCGACGTTCACCACCGAGTACTCGACCTTGAAGATGTTGGTGAAGCCCCGCTTCGGGACCCGCCGCACGAGGGGCATCTGGCCGCCCTCGAAGCCGGCCCGATGGCGGTAGCCGGAGCGCGACTTCTGCCCCTTCTCGCCCTTGCCGGCGGTCTTGCCGAGACCCGATCCGGGGCCGCGGCCGACCCGTTTCTTCGAATGCTTGCTCCCCTTGGCGGGGGACAGCTCATGCAGCTTCATGCCTTCTCCTCGACGACTTCGAGCAGGTACTCGATCTTCTTGATGGCGCCGCGGACGGCCGGGGTATCCTCCCGCACGACCTCGTGACGGATCCGCCGCAGGCCGAGCCCCCGCAGCACCTCACGGTGCGTGCGGACGGTCCCGATGGAGCTCTTCACCTGGCGGATCCTGACCGTCTTGCCCACCTTCCCGGCCTTGTCGGACTTCGGCTTCTTCTCTGCCATGGGCTCTCCTCTCCTCAGACCGCCGGCGCCGAGACGGAGACCGCGTTGGGGGTGGGAGCGGCGGCCGGGGCCGGCTTCGGCGCGCTCGCCGGCTCGCCCGTCTCGGGGAGCCCGCGCAGGCGGCGGACGTCGGACTCGTTACGCAGGGCGAGGAGCGCGTCGAAGGTCGCCTTCACCACGTTGTGGGGGTTGGTCGAGCCGAGCGACTTGGTGAGGATGTCCTGGATGCCGGCCGTCTCGACCACCGCCCGCACCGGGCCGCCGGCGATCACCCCGGTACCCTCCGAGGCGGGTTTGAGGAGCACGCGGCCGGCGCCGAAGACGCCCAGCGCCTCGTGCGGGATGGTCGTCCCCTTGAGCGGCACCTGCACCATGTTGCGCTTGGCGATCTCGATCCCCTTGCGGATGGCCATGGGGACCTCCTTTGCCTTGCCGGCGCCGTAGCCCACCCGGCCGTTGCCGTCGCCGATCACCACCAGGGCGGAGAACGAGAAGTTCTTGCCCCCCTTGACGACCTTGGTGACGCGGTTGATGTGGACGACCTGTTCGAAGAACTCGCTCTCGCGCTCGAAGTCCCTGGCCACTGCTCTCTCCTCGTTGCCCTGATCAGGCAGCCCGCTAGCCGAAGGCTAGAACTGCAATCCCTTCTCGCGGGCGGCCTCGGCGACCGCCTTCACATTGCCGTGGTAGATGTAGCCACCGCGGTCGAACACCACCTTCTCGATGCCCTTGGCCTTGGCGCGCTCGGCAACCGCGTGGCCGACCAGCTTGGCAGCCGCCTGGTTGGCGGCCGAGCCGGTGAGCTGGCTCTTGATGTCCGGATCGGCCGAGGTCGCGGCGACCAGCGTCGTGCCCTGGTGGTCGTCGATGACCTGGGCGTAGATGTACTTCAGGCTCTTGTAGACCGCCAGGCGCGGCCGCTCGGCGGTGCCCTTGACGCGGCTCCTCAGCCGCAGATGGGCGCGCTCGCGGCGCTCCCGCTTCCGCTTCATGCTCTTGGTCACGTGCTCGGTCATCGCGAGTCCTCTCCAGGTGCCGGGTCCAGGTGCCGGATCGAGGCGCCGGGGCTACTTGCCGCCGGCCTTGCCGACCTTGCGGCGCAGCACTTCCTTGGTGTACTTGATCCCCTTGCCCTTGTAGGGGTCGGGGCGGCGCAGGCCGCGGATCTCGGCCGCCACCTGCCCCACCTTCTGCCGGTCGGCCCCGGAGACGGTGATCTTGTTGGTGCGGTCGATCTCGATCTTGATCCCCTCGGGGATGTCGAAGATCACCGGGTGCGAGTAGCCGAGGGCGAACTGCACGATCTGCCCCTTGACCTCGGCGCGGTAGCCGACGCCGACGATGTCGAGCTCCTTGGTGAAGCCCGCCGAGGCGCCCTGGACGGCGTTGGCCAGGAGGGCGCGCAGGAGACCGTGCTTCGAGCGCTCGGGGCCGCTGTCGCCGCCGCGCGCCACGGTCACCGTGTTGTCCTTCACCTCGACCGGATAGCCGGGGAAGACGGGCTGCAAGACCTTGCCCTTGGGACCCTCCGCCGTGAACACCCCATCGTCGATCTGCACGCGGGTCCCGGCGGGGACCTGGATCGGCATCTTTCCTATCCGCGACATGAGAGAACCTCCTGGGCTGCCACGCTGCTCATTCTGCTCACCAGACCTCGCACATCAGCTCGCCGCCGACCCCGCGCTCGCGCGCCTGGGCGTCGGAGAGCAGGCCCTGCGAGGTGGAGAGGATCGCGACGCCGAGGCCGTTGCGGACCGGCTGGACCTCTTTGGCGGCGCGGTAGACCCGCCGCCCCGGCCGGGAGACCCGCTCGAGGCTGCTGATCGCCGGCGTGCCGTCCGGTCCGTAGCGCAGGAAGACGCGCACCGACGGCGTCACCTCGCCCTCCTTGCGCTCGAGCGCCCGGAAGTCCCGGATGAAACCCTGCTCCTTGAGGAGCTTGCAGACCTCGAGCTTGAGCTTCGAGGCGGGGACGTCCAGGCGGTCGTGCTTGGCCAGGTGGGCGTTCCGGATCCTGGTCAGCAGGTCCGCGATGGGATCGGTCATGCTCATCGTCGTCTCCTTGAGTCCTCGGGGTCTGCCCCGCTTACCAGCTCGCCTTGATCACGCCGGGCAGATATCCCTGCAGCGCCAGATCCCGCAGGTGGATGCGGCAGAGCCCGAACTTGCGGTAGAAACCGCGAGGGCGACCGCAGATTCTACACCGGTTGCGGTGGCGGATCTCGAATTTCAGCTTCTTTCTCTCTTTGGCTACCTTCGCGGTCGTCGCCATGGCTATCTCCTCGCCGCCTACCGTTGGAACGGCATGCCCAGCTCGCGCAACAGAAGCTGCGCGCGCTCGTCGTTGCCGGCGGTCGTCACGATCGTGATGTTCATGCCCTTGGCGCGCTCCACCTTGTTGTAGTCGACCTCCTGGAAGATCAGGTGGTCGCGCACGCCCAGGGTGTAGTTGCCGCGCCCGTCGAAGCTCTTCGCAGGCACGCCGCGGAAGTCGCGCACGCGGGGGAGGGCGACGGAGATCAGGCGGTCGAGGAACTCCCACATCCGCTCGCCGCGCAGCGTCACACGGGCGCCGATCGGCATCCCCTCGCGCAGCTTGAAGGCGGCGATCGACTTCTGGGCCCGCGTCACCGTCGGCCGCTGGCCGGCGAGCGCCGCCAGCTCCTCGACCGCGTCGTCCAGGATCTTGATGTTCGAGATCGCCTCGCCCATGCCCATGTTCAAGGAGATCTTCTCGATCTTGGGCACCGCCATCTGGTTCTCGATGCCGAACTCCTTCTTGAGCTTGGGCACCACCTCGTCGAGGTAGAGCTTCTTCAGGCGCGGGACGTAGCCGGTGCGGTCCTCGCGGGGCTCCGCGCCAGCGCTGCCCGCTGCGGCGCCGGCCGGCTTCTTCTCCGCCTTCGCGGCTTTGCCGGCAGTCTTGCCGGCACCCTTGCCGTCGGTCTTCTTCTTGTCGGTCGCCATGTCTCTTCTTACCTCTCCGGGCGCTAGCTGAAGGTGGCGCCGCAGCTCTTGCAGACGCGCTGCCCCTTGCCGTCCTCGAGGCGCTTGCGCCCCAGGCGGGAGGGCTCGTTGCACTCCGGGCAGATCACCATCAGGTTCGAGATCTGGACCGGCGCCTCGCGCTCGAGGATGCCCCCTTGGATCCCCTTGGTGGGATTGGGGCGGGTGTGGCGCTTCATCATGTTGACGTGCTCGACGACGGCCTTGCCCGAAGCGGAGAGGACCCGCAGCACCCGCCCCCTCGCTCCCCGGTTCTTGCCCGCCAGGACGAGCACCTGGTCGTTCTTGCGGACCTTCCGCTTGGTACCGCTCTGGCTGACTGCCTTCTTCTTCGCCATCTAGATGACCTCCGGCGCCAGGGAGACGATCTTCATGAACCGCTTCTCGCGCAGCTCGCGCGCCACCGGGCCGAAGACGCGGGTGCCGATCGGCTCGTTGGCGTCGTTGACCAGCACCGCCGAGTTGTTGTCGAAGCGGATGTAGCTGCCGTCCTGCCGGCGCTGCTCCTTGACGGTGCGCACGATCACCGCCTTGACCACCTGCCCCTTCTTGACCGTGCCGTCGGCCGACGCCTCCTTGACCGAGGCGGTGATGACGTCGCCCAGGCGTCCGTACTGGCCTGCCGAGCCGCCGCGCAGGTGGATGCACGCGATCTTCTTGGCGCCCGAGTTGTCCGCAACGTCCAAGACCGTTCCCATCTGAATCATGGCTGTTCCTCTACTCGGCCCGCTTCAGGATCCGGCGGACCCGCCAACGCTTGGTTCGAGACAACGGCCGGGAGGAGACGATCTCGACCTCATCGCCGATCTGGCACTTGTTCTCCTCGTCGTGGGCGACGAAGGTGGAGGTCCGCTTCATGTACCGGTGGTAGAGCCGGTGGGTGATGGTGATCCCGACGGCCACGGTCACCGTCTTCTCCATCTTGTTGCTCACCACCCGGCCGACCTTCACCTGCCGCCTGCCGCGGGTCGGTTTCGCCGCCTCAGGGGCCTGCGGGGCGGCCTGCTGGGCGCTCGGGGTCGTCTCTGTCGTCGCTTCGGCCATCGTCATCTCTCCTTACCCGCGCTTCTCGCGCAGCACCGTCATCACCCGCGCGAGGTCCTTGCGCACCGCGCTCACGCGCGACGGCTTTTCGAGCTGTCCGGTGACCTTCTGCAGACGCAGCGCGAAGAGCTGCTCCGCGAGATCGCGCTCCTTGTCCTTCAACTCGTCGACCGTCTGCTCTCTCAGCTCAGCGGCTTTCATCGTCTCACCTCAGCTCCGCGTGGCGGGTGACGAAGCGGGTCTTGATCCCCAGCTTGTGGGAGGCCAGGCGCATCGCCTCCTCGGCGATCTCCGCCGTCACACCCTCGAGCTCGTAGAGGATGCGGGCGGGCTTGACCACCGCCACCCACTCCTCGGGGTTGCCCTTGCCCTTGCCCATGCGGGTCTCGAGCGGCTTCTTGGTGATCGGCTTGTCCGGGAAGACCCGGATCCAGACCTTGCCGCCGCGCTTGACGTGGCGCGTGATGGCGATCCGGGCGGCCTCGATCTGCCGCGCCGTGACCCAGCCGGTCTCCAGAGCCTGCAGGCCGTAGTCGCCGAAGGCGATGTAGTCGCCGCCCTTGGCCATGCCCTTGCGGCGGCCGCGCTGCTGCTTCCTGAACTTGACCTTCTTCGGCATTAGCATGAGATAAGTCTCCGGACCGTTACGCCGTCGCCCGCCGGCTCTTCTCCTTCAACAGGTCGCCCTTGTAGACCCAGACCTTCACCCCGATGACGCCGTAGGTCGTGCGCGCCTCGGCAAGACCGTAGTCGATGTCGGCTTTGAGGGTGTGGAGCGGCAGGCGGCCCTCCTGGTACCACTCCCGGCGCGCGATCTCGGCGCCGCCCAAACGGCCGCCGACCATGATCTTCACCCCCTTGGCGCCAAAGCGGAAGGCCGACTCCATCGCCTTCTTCATCGCTCGGCGGAAGGAGACGCGGCGCTCGAGCTGGCCGGCGATCGACTCGGCGACGAGCTGGGCGTCGAGCTCCGGGCGCTGGATCTCCTGGATGTTGATGTGGACCTCGCGCCCCATCTGCTTCTGCAGGTCGTCGCGCAGCTTGTCGACCTCGGCGCCGCGGCGGCCGATGATGATGCCCGGTCGCGAGGTGTAGATGGTGACCCGCAGCTTGTCGGCGGCGCGCTCGATGTCGATCTCCGAGACCCCGGCGTGCCCCAGGCGGGCCTTGAGCTGCCGGCGCAGCTTGAGGTCCTCGTGCAGGGTGTCGGCGTAGCTCGCGTCGCCGTACCAGCGCGAGTGCCAGGTCTTGTTGTAGACCAGCCGGAATCCGTAGGGGTGCGTTTTCTGACCCACTGTTCGTCTCCTCGCTGGCGCCAGGCCGTCGGCCTAGTCGCCCTTCCTGGTGTCGAGCTTGATCGTGATGTGGCTCTGCCGCTTGAGGATGCGGAACGCCCGGCCCATCGGCGCCGCCTGCACCCGCTTCGCCATCGGCCCGCGGTCGACGAAGATCTCCTTGACGTACAGGCGGTCGAGGTCGACGTGCTCCTCGCGGTTCTCGGCGTTGGCGATCGCCGACTTCAAGAGCTTCTTCAAAGGCCGGGCGGCGTTCTTGTTGGCCATCTCCAGGGTGTTGACCGCCTCCTGCACCGCCTTGCCGCGGATCAGGTCGGCGACCAGGCGCACCTTCTGCGCCGAGCCCTGGAGGTAGCGGAGTCGCGCTGTCACTTCCATCGTCGTGTCCCTCGCTTGGCCCCTCCGCCCGTCGCCCGAGCGGATGCGGGCGCTGGTTCAACGGGGCCGGGCGCCCTTCTCGACCTTCTTGCCGCTGTGGCCGCGGAAAGTCCGCGTCATGGCGAACTCGCCCAGCTTGTGCCCGACCATGTTCTCGCTGACGTAGACGGGGATGAACTTCGCCCCGTTGTGCACGGCGATGGTGTGCCCCACCATCTCGGGGATGATCGTCGAGCGCCGCGACCAGGTCTTGATGACCCGGCGGTCGCCGCGGTCGTTCATCGCCGAGACCTTGTCCAGCAGATGGTCGTCGATGAAATAGCCCTTCTTGAGTGAACGCGCCATGGCTTCTCGTCTCCGCTTACTTCTTGTTGCGCCGGCGCACGATCATCTTGTCCGTGCGCTTGTTGTTCCGCGTCTTGTAGCCCTTGGTCGGCACCCCCCACGGCGTCGTCGGATGGCGACCGCCAGAGGTGCGCCCCTCGCCGCCGCCCATCGGGTGGTCGACGGGGTTCATGGTGACGCCGCGGTTGTGCGGCTTCTTGCCCAGCCAGCGGTTGCGCCCGGCCTTGCCGATCGAGACGTTCTCGTGGTCGAGGTTGCCGACCTGGCCGACCGTCGCGTAGCACTCGACGTGGACGCGGCGCACCTCGCCCGAGGGGAGCTTGACCTGCGCCCAGCCGCCGTCGCGCGCCATGAGCTGGGCCCCGGCACCGGCGCTACGCACCATCTGGCCGCCCTTGCCGATCTTGAGCTCGATGTTGTGGATCACCGTGCCGAGGGGGATGCGCTTCAAGGGCAGCGCGTTGCCGAGGTTGACCTCGGCCTCCTCGCCCGACATCACCGCGGCGCCGACCGCCAGGCCGTGCGGCCACAGGATGTAGCGCTTCTCGCCGTCGGCGTAGTGCAGCAGGGCGATGCGCGCCGAGCGGTTGGGGTCGTACTCGACCGAGGCCACCTCGGCCGGGACGCCGTGCTTGTCGCGCTTGAAGTCGATCGCGCGGTAGCGCCGCTTGTGCCCGCCGCCCCGCCACCACGAGGTCAGGTGGCCGCGGTTGTCGCGCCCGCCGCTGCCGCTCTTGCCCTTGGTCAGCGGCTTGTACGGCCGATCCGCGGTGATCTCCTCGTTACCGAGGTAGGTCTGGAACCGGCTCGCCGCGTTCGTCGGATTCTTCTGTTTGATCGCCATCGTCGGTCGTTTCCTTCCCTTGAGCGTCTTCTAAGCCGCAGCGCGGGGCTTACATCCCCTCGAAGAACTCGATCGGCTTCTCGCCCGCCGCCAGGCGCACGTAGGCCTTCTTCCAGTCCGGCCGCCGGCCGACGAAGCGGCCCTGGCGGCGGGTCTTGCCGTGGACGTTGGCGACCCGCACCTCGGCCACCTTGACCTTGAACTGGGCTTCGACCGCCCGCTTGACGTCGATCTTGTTGGCCCGGCGGTCGACCTCGAAGGCGACGACGTTCTTCTCGTCGCGCTCGACCGTCGACTTCTCGGTGATCAGGGGCCGGCGGATCACTTCCTGGATCCTCATTTCGCGAGCACCTCCACCAGGCGGTTGAGCGCCCCCTCGGAGAGCACCAGGTAGCCGCGGTCGACGACGTCGTAGACGTTGACCGCGAGGGCGTCGACCGTCTTCAGAGCCCGGTTGTTGCGCGCCGCCAAGGCGAGCTTCTCGTTCTCCAGGCTGTCCACCAGGAGAGCCTTGCCGTCGATCCCCAGCGCGCCCAGGCGCTTGACGAGGTCCTGCGTCTTGTGGCTGTCGATCTCGAGGGTGTCCAAGACGACGATGCGCTCGAGGGCGAGCTTGCGCGACAGCGCCGAGCGCAGGGCGTTCTTCTTCTCCCCCGCCGAGAGGTCCTTGGCATGGCTGTGGGGCACCGGACCCCAGACGATGCCGCCCTTCCTCCACTTGGGGTTGCGGATGTCGCCCACGCGGGCGCGGCCGGTCCCCTTCTGGCGCCACAGCTTCCTGCCCGAGCCCGAGACCTCGGCGCGGGTCTTGGTCTTGTGGGTGCCGCGGCGGCGGCCGGCGAGATAGGCCTGCACCGCCTCGTGGATCAGGTGCTCCTTGTACGGGTAGCCGAACACCTCGTCGGGCAGCTCGATCTCGCGCAGCGTCCGGTTGTCGAATCCCTTGACCGCGATCTTCATCGTCGTTTCCCTTACCCCCGCTTGGCGCGCCGGATCGTGAGATAGCCGTCTCGCGCGCCGGGCACCGCGCCGCGCAGGTAGATCAGGTTCTGCTCGGCGTCGACCTTGACCACCTGCAGGTTCTTCACCGTCACCCGGTCGCCGCCCATGCGGCCGGCGGCGCGCATGCCGGGGAAGACGCGCGAGGGGAAGGCCGAGGAGCCGATCGAGCCCGGCGCGCGGTGGAACATCGAGCCGTGGGTGGCGCGGCCGCCGCCGAAGCCGTGGCGCTTGATGACGCCCTGGAAGCCCTTGCCCTTGGAGAGGCCGGCGACGTCGACGTACTCGTCCGCGGCGAAGATCGAGGCCTTGACCTCGTCGCCCGGCTTGGGGTCCTCGCCCTCGACGAAGCGGAACTCGACGAGGCGCTTGACCGGCGGGATCCCGGCCTTCTGGAAGCGGCCGGCGGCGGGCTTGTTGACACGCTTGGCCGGCCGTTCCTCGACCAGGCCGAGCTGCACCGCCTCGTAGCCGTCGCTCCCCGCGGTCTTGCGCTGCACGACGAGACAGGGGCCGGCCTTGACGACCGTCACCGGGACGGCCTTCCCCTTCTCGTAGATCTGGGTCATGCCCAGCTTCTTTCCTAGGATGCCTTCCATCGCGCGCACCTCGTTGGCCAGTGAGATTTACTTGCCGAACGCCTTGATCTCGACGTCGACGCCGGCGGGCAACTCGAGCTTCATCAGCGCGTCGACCGTCTGGCTGGTCGGCTCGAAGATGTCCAGCAGGCGCTTGTGGGTCCGGATCTCGAACTGCTCGCGCGACTTCTTGTCGACGTGCGGCGAGCGGTTGACCGTGTAGCGCGAGATGTGGGTCGGCAGCGGAATCGGGCCGACCACGCGCGCGCCGGTGCGCCGGGCGGTGTCGAGGATCTCGTACGTGGACGTGTCCAGGATGCGATAGTCGAACGCCTTGAGGCGGATCCGGATCTTCTCGTTCATTACCATGGCTTCGGGCCCCTTAAGCTACTTGACGAGCTACTTGACGATTTCGGTCACGGTGCCGGCGCCGACGGTGCGGCCGCCCTCGCGGATGGCGAAGCGCACGCCCTTCTCCATCGCGATCGGCGCGATCAGCTCCACCTCCAGGTTCACGTTGTCCCC
>Ga0307470_10000450_pt1 | contig 20572 bp, 17 predicted proteins | sample atmos_gasesAM3C__FD_204565 | JGI IMG/M metagenome (GOLD analysis project Ga0307470, IMG submission 204565) | Hardwood forest soil microbial communities from Morgan-Monroe State Forest, Indiana, United States - atmos_gasesAM3C_05 | ecosystem: Environmental > Terrestrial > Soil > Temperate forest... | reverse complement strand
ACCGGGCGGTGCGTGCCTCGTTTCTACTCTCCGCCTTTTCGCCAGAAACAGAAAGTGCCGCATCACCGCCGGCACTTCTCTGGCCGCCGATCGACGGGAGCAGGAACGGTGCGCTAGCACCTATAAGAATGACACGTCACTTTCGCGAAGGCAGATACCGGTGCGTTGTACGTCCGCATCGCCTAGGACAGTGCGTGTCAATCATATTCGGGAGAGTCCGAATAGCTACACGTCAACGCTTCGAGAGCCAGGCTCAGCGTGCCCCCGTACGGAGATGCTTTCGCCGTCACGTTTAGTATCCGGCAGGGGGGTGGCTGAGGAATGATCCTGCCGCGCCTTACCGGATTTTCGGTCCACTCTTTCCGCCCAATCTTTTCGGAGGATATCTCCCTCTCTCTTCGCGCCGGGCCTAACCTCATTCTCGGTGGCAACGGGTTAGGCAAGACAACCTTGATGCAGGCTATCGTCTACGCTTTGTGCGGCGGCTCGGAACCACACGAGGAAAAGCGTTTCCGATGGGATCACTCATACTTTCGCGCACGGCTGGCAGCGGCGGAATCGAGCGAAGGTGCCGTCCGAGTCGCGTTTGCCTTTAACGAAACAAAAATCCAAGTCACTCGCTCGCTGTCTGGTGGCCGCATCGCGGTCTTAGTGGTGAACAAGAAGAATGTGGCAGTTGACCTAGACGAAGCGTACACGGACATCCTTCGACGCCACGGTGGCTACCGAACAGCGGGTGACTTCGCTGCTGTTGTGACACGCCTTCTCTACTTGCCTGAATCTCGTCGTCTTCTCGCATGGGATCTTGACACTCAGCTTCGGCTTCTCATGATGATCAATGACGATGTCGTTCCAGATGCCTCGTTCGATCGTCGACGTGCTTTGCTAAAGAACCTTGATACTCGCAAGCGTCATACGCGCGTTGCGATCAACAAGGCCGAAGGCCAACTAGCGTCCTTGCTCGCCTTCGATGAAGACGCTACCGACGACGAAGAGGACGAAGCGGTCGCTGACATGAGCGCGGCGGAAGCCGAACTTCGGGACGCGTTGACTCGCTTACAGCCAGTTGTGACGCGTCGCCTCGCAGCTCACGAGGAACTTGACTTGGTTACGCGAAGTTTGGCGAGCATCTCCGCTGATGTTGAGGCGCTTCGCGGCCAGATCGAGAGGGAAGAGGCAGCTCTCGTCCAGAGCTTTCTCTCTCGTGCGGAGCGCGAGACAAGTCTCGCGCTCCAGAAACTACTGCAGCGCGCGATTTGCCCGGCATGCGGCAGCCGCCAAGAACGCCTTCAATCCGAGGCTGTGGCCCGAGCGCGTCAGCACCTGTGCGTCCTCTGTGAATCCGATCTGCCTTTTGAAGAGTCTGGCGTTCTGGCTACGCTCCAGTCGCAGTTGGTCGAACGGCTACGGGCCCAGGCACAGTTGGACGAAGCGTACGCCACCGCAGCTAACCGCGCTGAACATATCGGTCAAGAGGAACGCTCGCTGCAAACTATTGTCAGCGAAAAGCGCGTGCGAATGCCAGCGGTTCCGAGGGTTGATCTGCCCGAGCATGACACCGTCGGCTTGCGTGAATACAAAGTCAAACTTGAGGCGCAGGAAGCTGAACTCATTGCGGAGATAGAGGGGCTGACGCGCGATTTAGACGCGCAATACGCAGCCTTCTTAACGTCAGTCGGCGCACGCCTTGACCGCCTGCGTGAACTTTACACGGCGTACGGCAGCGCCTTCCTCGGGTTGCCCTGCACGTTGAGCGAAATCACGGCTGGTGACCGCTTTCTCGATTTGAAACTGTTCGTTCCCGAATTCAATGGGAAGGTGCGCGACACAGAGGAGTCCTGTTCCGAAGCTCAGCGGTTTTTCCTCGATATCGCGTTTCGGATGGCTCTAATCGATCTCGCCACGGAGATCGGCGGCGGCTCCGCGACATTCTTGTGCGAGACTCCCGAGAGCGCTCTTGACCTCAGTTATATCGACAATGTTGTCGATATGTTTGCGCAATTTGCGGGCCGAGCTCACACCCTCCTGCTTACGACCAATATCCAAAGGCATGGTCTTGCCGAACGATTGCTGGCGACGGTTGGCGGCGATCGTCGCCTCCGCGTGGTTAATCTCCTCGATGTCGGCCAGCTGAGCAATGTTCAGACAAGCCGCAGAAGAGAGCTTAACGCGGCCGTGAAACAAATGGTCAGGTCTCGATGAGTAAGACGGTGCCGATTCTGCTGCGAATGCGAGATGTGGCGCTTGCGCTACGTGGTGCTCATGACAACGGAGCGCAGACACTTACGCGTATCCAACTGCAGAAGCTTATCTATCTGGTCGATGTCGTCGCCTACCTGTACTCAATTCTGCCTCCCTCGGCACGCCATCGGACCTACAAGCACGGTCCCTACGATCAGAACATCCAAAACGCCGTTGATTCGTTGGCTTTTCGCGGCTTCGTCGCGCTCGGCACTCTGCGGCAATCTCCGCAGGGTGACATCGCGACCAGCTACTCGCTGACCTCTGCCGGCACAAGCTTCGCGGGGATGCTGAGCGCATCTCCGGCACTTGCTCTGCGTAACCACGCGACCGAGGCTGTCGCTCGGCTAGTCGCTCGAATCGGTTGGGGACATGTCGTCGAACTTGTATACGCGGAACCTACTTTCGTTGCTGCTCGGGGTCGCGCGTTTTCTCAGCCGCTACCCACGGATGACGCACGAGTTGATTCCGCGAAGCAACTAATCTCGATTTTCGTCCGCTCCGTGAGCGCTGGCTTTGACGCGGCTGACGTTCCGAGGGACGTCGTCCTTGAAGGCTTTTTTGAGTATCTAAGAAATGCGGCGGCAATGTCCCCGCAGGGAGTTCGCCAGTCGAATGTTGAACCAGCCACACGAGCGTGAGGCGATGGCGCGTGCGACGCGAAATCCGGCGACGCTCGCTGCGGTCGGTACGGGTATCGCCAGACAGCTGTGTGAACAGTTCATTCGCTCGTGCGAAGCCTTAGTATGAGCGAATGCAGCCCGTTTGCGCAACCGTCAGGTGGCTTTTGTGCTCGACCCCACGGCACCTACCGGTTCCCGCCGGCTAACTATGGGCCGCGTCAACAGGTGTCTCACGAGTGCACATCGACGTATCGTCGTCGGGGCTGATTTGTCGTTCGTCCGCTGCGAAGAAGCCGTGCTCCGACTCCTGGAATCTCAAGAGCGCACGAGACATGAGAGGTCCGTTGAACTCATGTTCAGCGGCACGTATGCCGTCTACGTCGTAGCCGGCGTTGTGGTATTCGACGCGGATGTGGTCCGCCCCGAGCGCGAGATGCCGGTCGCTTCGCCGTTTCGACGTCCCATCGCCGAGTTCGACGCAATCTTGGTCGATCACTACGAGGACGTACTTCGTTCAGAACGCGGCCTGACGTACTGGAAAGACAAGAAGCAGCGAACCTTGCTTGCGAACCCAGACAAAACGGAGAAGATCTTCCACCGAGCGCTGTTTCGCTGGCTTGACAGCAACGTCGCTGATGCCCTTCGTGTTTTTGGTGAGACTCGAGGTCTCGGACAGGATGCAACGGATATCACGGTCGTCACACCGTCTGGCAGCTACGCGATCGAGGTCAAATGGCTTGGCAGGAACGAGAATGGCCAACAGTACGGCGAGATCACTATTACACAGGGTTTGAAACAAGTGTCGTTGTACCTCGAGCGAGACGCGGATCTGATCGGTGGGTATCTCGTATGCTACGACGGTCGCTCCGCAGACGATCATCACAATCTGTGTGGCTACGACACGTCCGTGATGCACGCTGATTGCGAGCATCCGAAGATTGTCTTTCTTGAAACTGAGACGCCCAGCCAGACAGCGCGTCGTATCCGTGCTTCGTGACGGAAAGGGAGCATGTGATGATGATTCACGATGCGGGCAGTCATTCGTTTGCTGACTCTGGCTTATCGGTATTCAATACAAACATGATGCGGCCGCGTCACCGCTGGTACGAATTCAAAGAAGGATTCTCCGAAGATCTCGTTCACGAAGCCGCGGAAGGTCTCGATCATAGTAAACGCAGGCCTCTTCGTATCCTGGATCCTTTTGGTGGCAGTGGGACGACGCTGGTTTCTTCTGGCAGGCTTGGATATGACTGCACTTCGATCGAAGTAAACCCTTTTCTTCATTTCGCCGCCATGGCGAAGTGCACGCCCCGGTTCAGATCCAAAACAGTGCTCCATCGCCAGCTTGACGCAATTCTCGCATCGAGTACGATCGAGCTCCGATCGCCACTGGAAGGTGTTTCAACCTTCACACCAAGGCACGGCCGTGAAAAATGGTTGTTTAACACTAGTGTTATTCGCGGTTACGAGGCGCTGCAACAGAGAATCGTCCGGACCACGCGGAACGACAAGCCGTTTCGCCTTGCCCTTCTGGCGGCGCTACTCGCATGTTGCAACGCCAAACGAGACGGGAAATGTCTCCGCTATCGCGCCGATTGGAAGGAGTCCGGCTTCAATTCTGGGGATCTGCGCGACCGCTTTCATTCCAAGGCCCTAACGGTTGCTGACGATCTTCTCTCCGACGAGATTTCTTCGGCTTCACTTCGCGCAATCCATGACGACGCACGCGCTGCACTTCCCAGACTTGACACGGCGTGTTTCGATCTGGTCGTAACCTCGCCACCGTATCTGAATTCGTTTGACTACAGCGACGTGTACAGACCCGAGCTATTCGCTGGCGGTTTCGTTCGGTCAAATGCAGAGCTGCATCAATTACGCCTGCGGACAATCCGTTCGCACGTGCAAGCCGCGTGGAACCCAGCGGTAGAGCCAGCGCTTTCACCGATGGTCGAGCCACTCCTAGAAGAGCTCGCAGGGCGTAGGCTCTGGAGCCGTCGGCTGCCGCAGATGGTCCATAGCTACTTCGTAGACATGGCAAATGTTCTGCGTCAATGCGCACGCGTAACTAGACGAGGTGGACAGGCTTGGATCGTAGTTAGCACGTCTGCCTACGCCGGTGTCGAGATCCCCGTGGATCTCATCCTTGCGGATATTGGCGGCCGAGTAGGCTGGCGGGTCCGCGAACTCTTCGTTCTCAGGAACTTGCGTGCCTCAGGGCAGCACTTCAAGCGACATCTCGAGCCCTCCTCTCCGTGAGTCGCTGCTGGTATTCGAAAGGTAATGGACATTGGGTTCGTGGTATGTCGGCCCGGCAAGTTGAGAGTGAGAGTGATAGGGTCAGCCTTCGTTTATTCACTCCAACTAAATCACTTGCAGAAGGGATTTTACCCCGTCGCGATTTCGGCGTTTGCGCTACGAGATAGTTATTCGGCGCGCCGCTACCTTCTTAAGTTCCATTCTCAAATCGGATCACGGTCGCGTCGCAGCCGCACCGCCGCGGCGATGCATGCTGCCGCGATGGCAAGGCCGATCCACAGGCCGGGCCTGGTCAGGAAGTCCAGGGGGTGGGAGGGCCAGAGCATCATCATCCCGCGTCCCTTTGATTGGCCGGCTTCCATCCCGCCGCTGATGCGCGAGCCCAGCATGGTGGCGAAAGAGCGACGTGTTGAAGACGATCTTCTCGATGACGCCGATGGCGGCCAGCAGCAGGAACGCCCACAGAAACGGCAGGCGCTTGGCCCACGCCGAGACCAGCAGCAGCCAGCCGAAGATCGGCCGTAGTAGAGCGAGTGGACATCGTCTGTTATTCGGATTGACGGCTCGCACTCCTCAGCACGCATGCTACGATTCTCTCTGTGCGACGCGTATCGAGACGCTCTGAGGGCGAGGACACCCTTCGTGATGCTGCCGTCATGCAGCGCACGATGAACCGTTTGCGCGGGGGAGCTCTCATTCCGCGCGGCGTGTACCGGTTCGCGAATCATCAGGAGGCAGACGAGTGGATGATCAGGACGATCGCGAATACTCACGCGCACCTGAGCTCGAAGACCTCCTCTCGCTCTGCAAAGCACTGAACGCGGAAGGCGTTCGGTACGTCCTCATCGGCGGCTTCGCGGTCATCCTCCACGGCTTTGTTCGCGCCACAAAAGACATCGATCTCCTGGTCGACGCTTCCGCCGAGAATGTGCAGCGCCTCAAGCGGGCCATGGCCAGTCTGCCCGACAACGCCATCGCACTCATCGCCGACGACGAAATCGAAAAATATCAGGTCGTCAGAATCGCGGACGAGATCGTCGTCGATCTGCTGAAGACCGCCTGTGGCGTCGACTATGCACGCGCGGCCGAAGGAGGGATCGAGATCATGACCGTCAACGGCGTGCCGATCGCGGTCGGCCGTAAAGAGCTCCTCATCGAGACGAAGCAAACCGTACGTCCCAGCGACGTCTCCGACGTTCAGTTCCTTCGGCTGCGCATCGCAGCGGAGGGCGATCCGTCGTCGGCTGGGTGATCCGCGGCGATGTGCGAATGACGGACTCGTGAAACGCCCCCTCATCCGCCTGTCGGCACCTTCTCCCCCGCAAGAAACCGCGGGGGAGAAGGCTCTCGACGGGTAGCAGGGTGCCGACGATTCAAGTGCGAGTGTGTTCGGAAATCCCACTCCAGATGTCAAATCCCCATCCTCAGATCGGATCCCGATACCGTCGCAAGCGCACCGCCCCGGCGAGGCACGTCGCCGCGATGGCCAGGCCGATCCACAGGCCGGGCCTGGTCAGGAAGTCCAGGGGGTGGGAGGGCCAGGGCATCATCATCCCACCTCCCTTTGATTGGTCAGCCTCCATCCCGCCGCTGATCCGCGAGCCCAGCATGGTGGCGAAAAGGGTGGTGTTGAAGACGATCTTCTCGATGACGCCGATGGCGGCCAGCGGCAGGAACGCCCACAGAAACGGCAGGCGCTTGGCCCACGCCGAGACCAGCAGCAGCCAGCCGAAGATCGGCGCGTAGTAGAGCGAGTGGACGGTGATCAGGTGATAGAGAAGCCCCGACGTCATTTGCAGCCACGGCAACTGCCACAGCGCAGCCGCGCTCCGGCCGGTCATCGAGAGATAGGCGCTGCTCGCCAGCAGCATGATCAACTGCGTGGCGATGGTGAGCACGAACGTGATCACCGGCAGAACGACCATGGGCACGGCCATCTTCGAGAGCACGGTCGTCCAATCCGACACCGGCATCGATTTCCAGAAGAGAACGCTGCGGTCGCGGCGCTCGCCATAGAGCGCGTCGAGACAATAGAAGATGGCCACGATCAAGGTCGTGCCCATCAGTGCCCCGCCGGCGAGCTCGTCGTGCGCGGCGAGCTTGTCCGGCTGCAGATTGTGCCTGACGGCCACGAGCGAGCCCAGCGCGATCACCGCCGCCACGATCAGCGGCGCGAGGTAGATCGAACGGTTCTCCCACAGCTCGCGACGCACTGACCACACCATCGCTCCCGAATTCATGGCGTCGCTCCTTGCGTCTCCATCACCGCCACGAACAGATCGGCGAGGCTCGGCGTGCGCACCTCGCCCAGCGCGGCCAGTTGCTGCCGATCGGAGCCATCAAACAAGAGAATGCTGCGGCCGAGCATCTGGCGCTCGTGGATCGGCCGGAGCGCGCGGGTTTCGGCGAGGCGGTCCGGACGAACCACGACCTCCAGATAGCGCGACGCGAACTGCTCCATGCTCGAACCGAAGACAATACGGCCTCGGTTGATGAACACGACGTCGGTGAGCACGTCCTGGATCTCTTCGACCTGATGCGTGGTCACCAGGATGGTGCGGCTCTGATCGAAGTAGTCGTTCAGCAATGCGTCGTAGAACTGCTTGCGGTAGAGGATATCCAGGCCGAGAGTCGGTTCGTCCAGCACCAGAAGCCGGGCATCGACGGCCATGGCCAGCGCCAGGTGGAGCTGCGTCACCATGCCCTTGGACAACTCCCGCACTCTGGCCTTTCCCTTGATCGCCGTCCTGGCCAGGAATCCCTCGGCTTTGGCACGATCGAAACGCGGGTGCACGCCACCGGCATAGTCGAGCAGTTGGGAGACGCGAATCCAGCGCGGCAGCACGGCGACGTCGGCGATGTAGGCGACATCGCGCATCAGTCGTGCGCGCGCGGTCCACGGATCGCACCCCAGGACGGTGAGCTGACCCTGATAGGGAGTGAGGCCGAGAATGGTGTTGAGGGCGGTGGTCTTACCGGCGCCGTTCGGACCGATCAACCCGACGATGCGCCCTTCTTCGACGCGCAGATCGACGCCGTCGAGAGCCACGGTGGTCCCGAACGTTTTTCGAATTCCTCGGGCCTCGATGACGGCCATCAGCCCTTCTCCTGGCGCTGCTTGAGGAGCTCCTCTGCCGTCAGCCCCAGCCGCTGAATCTTCTCCCGGATCCTCGGCCAGTCCTCTTCCAGAAACTTCTGACGCTCGGTGCGCAAGAGACGATCGGGCGCGCCGGGGTTGACGAACATGCCTCGGCCGCGCCGCATCTCGACCAGTTCCTCGTCGACGAGTTCCTGGTAGGCTCTCAAAACCGTGATCGGGTTGAGCCGATAGTCGGTGGCCACGGTACGGACCGATGGGAGAGCATCGCCTTCCTTCAGCAACCCTTCGAGGATCATGGCCACGATACGGTCCCGAAGCTGGCGATAGATTGGCTGGGTGTCATCCCACTCGCGATCCATTCTGAGGCGTCATTTCATTGTGGCACAGACACTCTTGTCTGTGCTCCGGTTCTGGCCACGACTGGAGATTGCAAGCCCCAGCGGCTCGCGGCTCCGGCCGGAGCACAGACAAAAGTGTCTGTGCCACATCGGCCCTGGCTTGCGGCGGGAGGCCGGGAGGATGCGGCACGGTGTCGATCCGCAGATGACGCAGAGAAAACGCAGATCAACCAGCCGTCCATCTGCGTCCATCTGCGTCATCTGCGGATTGGCTTTTCCGCTTGCGCGGCCGTCCGAGCTCGATCGCGAAGAACGAAGGTGCGACCCCAAGCTGTTGAGCTGTTCCGACATCAGCACTGACCAGTCGTGCATCGACAGTCGTCCTCGGGAGACCGATGTGGCACAGACACTTTTGTCTGTGCCGGTTCTCGCCACGATTGAAGATTGCAACCCAGCGGCGGGCGGCTCCGGCCGGAGCACAGACAAAAGTGTCTGTGCCACATCGTCCCTGGCTTGCGACGGGAAGCCCGGAGAATGCACACGGTGTCTATCCGCAGATGACGCAGAGTCGGGCGTGCTTGCGAGCTGAATGACTCACGCGGAGGCGCGGAGTGCACGGAGAAAGAAGTTCTCCGTCATGTTCTCCGCGTCTCCGCGCCTCCGCGTGAGTCTTTTCAGGGCAGAGCACAACGAGAAGCTGCACTGAGAGGACGGCTCCGAGTCGGGCTCAGCCGTAGTACCATCCTGCCTTCACACAAAACAGGAAGGAAGGCACTCATGAGTGTTCCTCAAGAAGACTACGTCCTCCGTCTGCGCTGGGCGGATCCGAGCGCGCTGACCAGCAACGTCCTCGACCTTCTGACTGTGTCCGGCGACGAGACCGTGGCTCTGGTGGCTTGGGAAGCACAATCCGGCGGCGCGTTCCTCGAGGCCGGTTTCTCGGTCATCCGCTTCACGCAGGCGGGCGACGTCCTGTGGCAGAGCACACATACGCTCTGCGAGATGGGCGACTTCAGCGATTGCGGCCAGTGGGTGCTGCGGTACGGAGCGATCGCAGTCGACGGCGATCGATACGTCGTCATCGGAACCATCTTCGACGCCTCCAACGCGAACGTGACCGACTCGATCGGCGTCGGCATCGACGAGGGCGGCGCGGTGGCTTGGACCAAGAGATATCAGACCACCCGCGCCATCGGCCGGGCCAAGGGCATCGTTCCGCTGGCGGCACCGGGCAAGTTCCTGGTCGCGTCGCGCAATGCCGCCGAGACGGATACCTGGCTCTACGGCATCGACCGTAACGGCGCGCTCATCGGCCTGGAGATGAGGTTCTTCGACAAGGTCCTGCAGCGTCTGCGCGCGCTGCCGACGCAAGGCATCTTCGTTCTGGGCACGAACAACGACGATCCGTCGCATCCGCTGGGATGGATCCTGAACATTGACCCGGCTACCGGAAAGCGTGCCTGGGAGCGCACGTACGATCCGGCCGACGGCACGACGTTGCGCTGGTACGACGCCGCCGAGGGGGAGGGCATCGTCACGGTAATCGGCAACGCCGGCGCCATCGCCAAACCGCTCCTGGCCACGCTGGCCGACAACACCGCGCCGGACGTTGGCAACGTCCGTGCGGCGTTCCGGCCGGTCTCGGACGATTCCGGAATCTTCCTCAACGGCATCGCCAACTTTCCGGCGCCGGCGTCGACGTCAGCGTCGATGTCTTCGATTTGCGGCGAGTTCGACGGCGCGGCCTGGCACATCGCCATCGACGACGCGGTCAATATCCTCTGGCAGAAAAAGTACAACCACGGCCGGTCGAGCGCGTCGCTCACGCCGATCCTCTTTCCCAACGCAGACATAGTCGTGGCCGGCGGTCTGGCCATCGTCCCCGGCGATCCGCTGCGCGGCCTGGTCGTGCAATCGAAGGCCGCCATCGGCAGTCCCGGGGCATTCGCGTGCGGCGAGGAGACGTCCGCGGTCTTCGACCCGGCGGACCTGTCGAGCGATCCGATCAAGTCGCCGTTCAAGGACCTGGCCATGATCGCCAGTGATGTGTTCGTGAATCAGGCGCCGCTGATCGAGGTCGAAGAGGGGTGCCTGCCGTAAGGTCCCCGGGAATTCAGTGTCCATGCAGTGGCGTGTGCTTCTGGATTGAAGGTCTCACGCGGAGGCGCGGAGTGCGCGGAGAAAGAAGAATCTCCTCCGCGTCTCCGCGCCTCCGCGTGAGGCTTAAGTCCAACGTCAACTGAGCACGAACTTCCGGGAAACTGTACTTAATAATCGGAGTCATTGCTCCGATACCATTGGCGGGCTGATGCGTTTGTCTGACAGGATTGGAGATACCCCCAGGCCTCGCCGCCGGCTGCGGATCGGCTTTCTCGGACGCATCATCATTGCGCTCACGGCAGCCGGTCTGATTCCCCTGGCGCTCGTTTCGTACCACTTCGCCGATCTCAATCGCGAGGCCATGACCTCGCAGGTGCTGCAGACGCACGCGCTCTCGGCGAACACGGGTGCGGACCGGATCAGCAGCACGGTCTCGGCGTGGGAGACTCTGATCGATGCTCTGGCCTCGGCGCCTGAAGTCGAGAACGATCCATCCTCGGCCGCGGCGAAAGAGACGGTGCGGAGCCTTCTCCAATCGCGCGGCGATCTCGTTGCGGTCGTGCTCCGCGATCCCACCGGAGCGGAAATCTTTCGCGGCCAGAAAAAGTCGGCCGCTTCCGTCATCCAGGCCATCCTGGCAAATCCGCAGCGGGAGCGCCTGGAGATCCACACGGTCAGCGGCGGCTCCTGGCTGTCGATCGTGCGGACGCTGACGAACGGCGGGCAGGCCACGGCGATCTTCGACGCCCGCGCCCTCGAGGACGATCTCCGCTCCTCCGAGCTTGGCGAACAAGCGCTCCGCGTTCTGATCGACCGGAGCGGGCATGCGGTGGTCGGAAATCCGGCAGCCGTGGCCAGCATCTCCCCTCCCCTGCTGGCCATTGCCGCCACCGGCCGGGTCCGCGGCGCCGGGCGCTTTCCCGCGGCCGGAGACGCGGCGGCGGTGGCGGTGGGCGCCTACGCGCCGGTGGATGGGACGCCGTGGGTGGTGGTCTCGACGCAGCCGGCGACGGTGGCGGAAGCGATCGCGCACAACTTGCGGGAGAGATCGCTCTTGGCGGTCATCACCGCGCTCCTCCTCGTGGCCGCGCTATCGGTGGCCGCCTGGTTCGTGGTCGTACGGCCATTGCGCGACCTGCTCGAAGCGCAGAGCGAGATGGGATTCCTCCCCGCCGGCGACGGCAGCGACATTGACCGGCTGCGCTCTTCGCTCGACCTGTTGCAGAAACGGGTTCACGCACGGCAGGAGCTCGGGAACGTCTTTCTCGGCCGCTATCAGGTGCTGGAAGTGGTCGGGCAGGGTGGAATGGGAACGGTGTTCCGCGGCTGGGATCCGAAGCTCCAGCGGCCGGTGGCGCTCAAGACCATCCGGCTCGGCGATGACGTTCCGGCGCCGGAGCGGGGGAACCTGGTGGAGTCGCTGATGCGCGAAGCGGTCACGGTGGCCCAGTTCCATCACTCGAACGTGGTGGCCGTCTTCGACGTCGAGGAGTCGGGCGATTCGGCGTTCATCGCCATGGAATTCGTCGACGGCGTGAGTCTCGACAGTCAGATCGACGGCAGCCCGCTTTCGATCGAACAGACGCTGGTGGTCGGCCTGGCGCTGGGCCAGGCGCTGGAAGCGGCGCATGGCGCCCATGTGATCCATCGCGACATCAAGCCGGCGAACATACTCATCTCGTGGGACGGAACGGTCAAGGTCACCGACTTCGGGATCGCCGAGCTGTTGAGTGCTCTCACGGACATCAGCAAGGTCTTCGGCACGCCCGGGTACATGGCGCCGGAGCTGATCGCCGGCCGCGGCTCGCTGCCGGCGGGAGATATGTTCAGCGCCGGCGTCACTCTCTATGAGTGCCTGACCGGATTCGCCCCGTTCGACCGGCCGAGCATGAGAGAGACGCTCGATGCAACGCTCCACTATGCGCCGCCGCTGCCGACGGCCGCGAATCCTCTGACTCCCCTGCTCCTGGAAAAGACCGTGATGAGAATGCTGGCGAAAGATCCGTCGGAACGTCTGTCAACCCCCGGGGAGCTGGTGGCCTTGCTGCGCCGGATGACCTCGGAGCAGAAGTTCAAACTCAACCAACCCACGTACACGCGCACGACGACGAAGCACGCCGATCCGATGTACGTGCCAACCATTTCGCTATCGAAAGCCGATGCCTGAACGAAACGTCCTCGCTCTCGCCGCCGTCCTCTTTCTGACCGCCATCGCCGCGTCCGCCCAGACGCCTGACGGTCCGCCGCCTCGCCCGGGCGATACCGTGGCCTGGTACACCGTCCGGCCGGGCGATACGCTCATCGGCATCACCATTCATTACCTCGGCTCTCCGTCGCTCTGGACCGAGAACCAGCGCCTCAACCCGCAGATCCACGATCCCAGGCATCTGCAGCCGGGATCGCGAATCCGGGTGATCGTCTCGCGGCAACTGCCAAAGAGAAATGCGCTGGTCGACCGTGTGGCCCGGCGCGTCGACGCCAAACCGGACCCTCAGCCATGGGCGACGGCGCACGAGGGCGACCTGCTCAAGGAGAACGACGGCGTCAGGACTTACGAGAAGTCCTCCGCCGATCTCAAGTTCGATGATGGCTCGCACCTGACAATGACCGAGAACTCGCTCCTCTTTCTCAAGGAGATGCGGCCGGCGCAGCGCGGGCCCACCAGCGAGACCATCGAGATCATCGACGGACAGGTCGACGTCGCCAGCCGTCCGAAGAAGAAAGCGACCGCCGAGCTCCACGTGGTCATCGGGGGGACGTCCATCAGTCACAACGCCTCGGGTGACCGCCCCGTGGCCACGCGCAGCCGGAAGGCGTCCGACGCGAAGGCGCAGGTGATGGTGTACGGCGGTTCGTCGGTAGTGGCCTCGGCCGGAAAGAGCGTCGATGTCCGCGCCGGAATGGGAACGCAGGTTGAGCAGGGCAAGGCGCCCGAGCCTCCGCAGAAGCTGCTGCCGGCACCGGCGACGCTGGAGCCGGCGGCAGAAGCGACGCTCTCCTCCGGCTTCGGGTGGAAGAGCGTTCCCGACGCCGCCTCCTACACCATCGAGATTTATCGCGATGCCGAGGCCACGCAGCTTGTGGAACGGGCCACCGGGATCCGTGAGACCTCGTGGCGGCCAAGCGCGCTTCCCTACGGCGACTTCTACTGGCGCGCCACGGCGGTCAATAATGCAGGGCTCGACGGGTTCCCGGCCAGGCTGGTGCATTTTCGTGCCGCGGCCGGGCTGCAAGGGAACGTAGCCGAGGATGGCAATGCTGCTGGGAGAATCGAGGCGGCGCCGCCGCTTGCAGGGGTCCGAGTGATTGCATGGCGCGACGACGGCAACGGCGTCCCCGACGACGCCGACGTCCGCGCCGGCGAGACGCGCACCGATGCCGCGGGGCGATTCTCCTTCGACGGACTCGCTCCCGCGGTCTACTGGATCGCCGTCGATTCGCTCACCGTTGCAACGGCCCGCGGACTGAACGGCGGAGCCTCCGCGGAGTCGATCTGGGCGGAACAGACATTCGGCTCGGCCGGCGCGCTCTGCTCCGACGGATCGGGCGCGCCGGTCACACGCACGGCAGCAGGCCCGTGCGTCGGTGGCCGTTGGGCCTCGCATTCGGACGACCCGAGGAAACTGTCCACGTCCAAACATCTCGCGCGCGTGGACACCACCGATCCGGGGGTACGGGCGACGGCATCATTCGGGTTCAGCTTCAACGTCGTCGACAACGCCGATGATGTAGGCGAGACCTCCGCCGGGCGGAGCAGGCAAGGCTCGCTGCGGCAGTTCATTCGCAATGCGAACGCCATTGCCGGCCCGAATGCCATGCGCTTTCTCCCGGCAATGGGGGCGGAACATCAGCCGTGGTGGACGATTCACTGCGCAACGCCGCTGCCGCGCGTGACGGACGGCGGCACATCGCTCGATGGAACGGCCTGGATGGCAGCCGATCCCGCGCGCCTGCGTAGCACCAACAAAGACCAGCGCCCCGATCTCGAAGTGGACGTTGCCGGCAAGGGAGAGGTGTTGGCGACGGAGGCGGAAACGAAGATCGCCTCGATGGCGGTGCAGTCCGCCGGCACCGCCGTGCGGGCGGGAGCGGCACTGAGCGCACGAAATCTTCTCATCGGCGTTCATCCTGACGGCACTCCGGGTCCCGCCGGCGAGACGGGCATCACCAGCGACGGAGGCGAGCTGCGCCTCGACACCGTGACGATCGCCGGCCGGTCAGCGATTTCGCTCAGCGCCGGGTCAGCGACCAGGCTCATCGCCTCTCACGTCAGCGTCCGGAGTGCCGCGCCCGCGGGCGTGGCGGCGGTGGTCATCAGCGCGCCCGGATCGACAATCGATCAGTCGGAGATCGATGGCGGCGGTCATGCCACCGGACTGGTAATCGAGTCCGCGAATGTTCAGATCAAGAACACGGCCATCCTCCACGCCGCGGACGGCATCGTGATCCGCGGGGCGGCATCGGGCAACAGCCTGCTCAGCGACCGGTTTGAGGACATCTCCGGCACGGCCATCCTGTTCGATCCGAAGGGTGGAGCGCGACCTTCGCGAAATCGCATCAGCCAGGCGGAGTTCGTCTCGGTCGGCACGCCCGCCGGCAGTACCGGCGGCGCGTCGTCGGCCAGAGCGGGCGCCTGCGCCTACGACGATTCGGCGGTGAACCGCGGCATCGCCGCCCCCGTCATCGGAGGGTTCGAAGCCGTTCCCGGCGGCCTCGGCACACTCCACGGGAGAGCCTGCGCCGGGACCACGGTCGAGATCTACGCCGGCACGGTCGCCGGCCGAACCACCGCCCGGTTCGTCCGCTCGCTCACGCCCGATTATGACGGGACGTTCCGCGTCCTCGTCGAGCACTTGACCGCTTCCACGCTGGTAAACGCCACGGACAAAGACGGAAACACATCGCTGTTCGCGACGTCGGAGTCGCCGCAGAAGTGAGGATTTCGCGCCATACGCACTAACCTGCATCTCAGAACCTGATTGAACCTCCGTGGCTGCCGCCGTAAGCCAGGGACCGATGTGGCACAGACACTTTTGTCTGTGCTCCGGCCGAAGCCGCCTGGCGGTGAGGGCTTGCAATCTCGCGTCTGGGCGAGACCCCGCACAGACAAGAGTGTCTGTGCCACATCGGACCTGCTCATCGTGACCATTACGGCAACGTCTGATTTAAACTGTGCCGCGGAGGAAGAGACGGCCAAGGGACCGGCGCATGACGATGTCGAAACTGCTGCGAAGATTGGGCCTGGCGACGGAGCGCAGGCGCGAGGCGCGCCTCAAGTTGACCGTTATGGTCGTCGTGGGGATCAACCGCCATCAGGGAAACCTGCTCGACATCTCGAAGAAAGGGGCGAGCGTCCAGTCATTCTCGGCTGTCAAGCCGGAGGAACGGGTCTTGTTCACGCTGCGCTTCCGGACCCTGAAGATCGAGCTGAGCGGCATCGTCCGCGGATGCCGCGTGGTGGCCATCAATCCGCGCCCTACCTACATCTCGCGGCTGCAGTTCATCGACGTCGGCGAGACCGCCCGTGAATCGCTCGACGAGTTCATGCACATGATCGAGGAAGTAGGCCGGCGGACATGGAAGAAAACCAAGGACGGATACTCGCGGCGCGCCACCGGAACTCCGCGGGCGATCATTGCCGTCTACACGCAGTTGGTGAAGCGGGACAGCATGTGGGAAGAGACCCTGGTCTTCGATTCCGAGCAGCCTGAAAACGGCGTAACCCTTCCGTCCGGCACGCCGACCGCGGAGATCGCGCACTTCTGCGAAATGTACGACGCGGCGGATGCGGACGGGCGGACGTTGCTGCGGCAACAGGCCGAGACCCTCTGCGAGGTGAACGCCGACGCGCACTGACGTTTCCCGGTCGTTGACAGCCGGCCGGCTCATCGCGCCCTAGACTCGAATGTACGCGAATGCTCGTCGCGCGCGCTTTTGTCGCGCGCGAACGTCGGGATCGAGAGGATCACGCGCCATGGCCAAGGCAAAGGATCAATTAGGACGTCTCCGCATCGCAATGCCATGTCAGGCCTCCTGGGAGGGAATGGCCGGCGATGAGCGGGTACGCCACTGCACGCTCTGCAGCCTCAATGTCTACAACTTCGCGGAAATGACCCGCGACGAAGTGCGCGAGCTCCTCATGCGGACAGAAGGACGCGTGTGCGCCCGTCTGTATCGGCGCGCCGACGGTACGGTGCTTACTCGCGACTGCCCGACGGGAATTCGCGCAATGCGGCTGCGTGCGTCGCGCTTAGCGGCTGCTTTGATCGCCGCACTGTGCAGTCTCCCGGCCTTTGCATTGGGTGTCAAAGACTGCGAGAAGCCGCCACTCAAGACCCATGGGTCGAGGGTCAAACTCGAAATCGAACGGGTCGCCACTTCGCAGCCGGCCGTGTTCACCGGCGTGGTTCGTGATGAGGCGGGGAGCCCGATCCCCGGGGTCACCATCGCAGTCCGAGGCGAGACTGCAACGCGCGAGCTCACGGCGGTCACGGACGTGAATGGTGCCTTCAACATCACGCCCCTGGACGACGGGCTCTATCGCGTGGAGGTGACACTCGCTGGCTTCAGACAGGCGAAGATGGAGCACCTGCAACTGAAAGCAAGCGAAGTGACACACGCGAGCATCGCGCTGAGGGTGGATACTACGGTCAGGATCACGGTTGGAGGCATCGCGTCAGATCTGCAGATGATGGACGGTGGCGTAGGGGTAAGGGTTACCCAGGACTTCATCAACAAACTGCCATTCTGAGACGCGGTGAATCCCCGCTGGCAGGCTCGGGCTGCGTCGACTCGACGGACATTCGCTGGTCCAGACGAGGCGGGATTCCTTACAGTGTGCACATGCGCGCCGTGATCAACCTGCAGACCTTTCTCCTGCTCGCGGGCTACGTCGCCCTCCTGCTGTTTGTTCCTCATGAGTGGCTCCGGCCCCTGTCAGTGGGATTTGTTGTCTTCGCGGTACTCGTCGTCGCCGGTGTCCGTACCTACCTGCGCCGGCTGGAAGTGGTGGTGCGCTACCTCGCCACAAACAACACTGCCCGCCAAACGGCGTTCCTGGTGCCCCTACTCACCGAACGGGAACGCATACTCCTTCGCCTGAACAAACACCTCACCGCGGCCGAAATCACATCGCTATTACGCCGGAGGCAGGCTGTACTCACATCCGCCGCCATGTGCGTTGCCATTCCCGGAATCTGCGCCTTCCTGGTGGCACTGTTCTTCTTCTCGGACTAACAATGACGATACGATGAACAGATGATGCAAGCGCGACGAGGGGTCGGACCCGCCCTGCGAAGCTTCATCTTGCTCCTGGCGTTGTCGGCGACCGCCTCTTCCACGCCACAAGCGCCCCTCGTGCATTGGCAAACCCTTCAAACGGGCGTCGAGCTGGCGGTGATCCCGACGGCTGTTTCCGGTGGGTCGGGCTCACTCTACGTCGTACGCGTCGATCCGCGCCGCGCCCGCCTGCAGGTTGCTCTCGCGTCCGAAACAGGCGCCGGCAAGCAAACGGCAGCGGAGTGGTGTCAGAGGGCAGGTCTTTCGGTGGCCATCAACCTGGGCATGTTTCAGGACGATCAAAAGTCCAATGTCGGCTACCTCCGCCACGGCACACACATCAACAACGGGCGATGGAACGACTATCGCTCCTTTCTTGCGGCAAGGCCGAAGAACGCGTCGCTACCTGCATTCGAATGGAGAGATCTCGATCACTCGAAGTCCGTCGAATTAAGCGGGTACGAGATCGTGGTGCAGAACTTGAGGCTGATCGCGAATCCGGGAAAGAACGTCTGGTCGCAAAGCGGCAAGCGGTGGAGCGAAGCGGCGGTGGCTGCCGATTCCGAGGGTCACCTGCTTCTTCTCTTCTCGAGAACGCCCTATTCCATGCAGGACTTCAACCGGCTCTTGTTGACGCTCCCCTTGAAAGTGACGCAGGCAATGCACGTTGAGGGTGGGCCCGAGGCAAGTCTGTCCATCCACACCGCCAGCGTCAATCTCGATCTCTGCGGAAGCTACGAGACAGGGTTTCAAGAGGACGACTCAAACCGGGAGCAGTGGCCCATTCCCAACGTACTCGGCGTGGCTCGCGACGGCTCGCCTTGACGCCCCTCCCCTACCTCCCCAGCTCGTACAGATACTCCACGAACGACAGCACCGCGCCGTCGTAGCCCTGCACGTTCGGGGTTGTGGACTCGATCACGTAATACTCGTCCGGCGCGTGGGCGCCGCTGCCGTGGCCGAGACCGAAATGGCCGGCGGCGAGCTTGAGCGGCTCGTTGGTGAAGACGTAGCCGGGATACGAGCCGGCGTTGCGCGGCCAGAGCACCGGATCGATGCCGGCGCGTTTCAGCACCGCTACCTGCGACTGAATGAACGCCGTGCTCGCCGCGGTGGACGTGGGATCGTAGCCGCCGGTGACGTTCACCTCGATGTCGCCGAACCCGCGCTTGGCAAGGTGCGCCTTGAGCGCGGCCACGGCATCGTTCATCTTCATGTCGGGAACGAGACGCATATCGATCTTGGCGACCGCGCGGTGCGCCAGGATCGTCTTTCCGCCCGGCCCGGTGTACCCGCCCACCAGTCCTTCGATGTTCACGGTCGGCTGCGACTCGAGCCGCTCGTTGGCCTGCTCCCACGGCAGATCGTCGATCCAATGCTGCACGCTGAGCGATTTCTTCGATTGGGCTTCGCTACGCCGCTTCGAAGCCTCGGCGATCATCGCTTTCTCTTCCGCGTTGATCGGCCGCGGCTTCGGATACCCGTCGATGGTGATCGTGTTCCCGTCGGCCGATACGAGCGTGTCCAGCGCCTTGATCAGATGCCAGGCCGGGCTGTCCACCATGGCCTTGAGAGACGAATGGATGTCTTTGGCCGGACCGCGTCCCCACTTCTCGCCGCTCGATACCAACTCCAGCTCGACCACACCCTTCGCGCCGAGGCTGACAGTCACGATGCCGTCGAGATCCTGTGACGCCGCCGGCATGAAGACACCGGTACACTTCCGAAACGCTGCCTCCACCTCGGGACGATGGACGAGCTGACCGATGTGCGGCGAGCCGATCTCCTCCTCCCCTTCCGCGATCAGGATCAGGTTCACGGGCATCTTTCTGCCCGCGCCGCGAATGGCGTGCAGCGCCGCGAGAAACGCCGACTCAGGACCTTTCTGATTGACCGCGCCGCGGCCGACGACCGCCTTGCCCAGTCCAGGCTTGTCCACCAGCCGTGCTTCCAGCGGCGGCGATGTCCACTCGGCCGGATCGAACTGCTTGACGTCGTACATGAAGTAGAGCCCGACCGTCTTCGGCGCCCCGGCATCGAGCGTGGCAAAGACGCCCGGCTTTCCGTCCGTGTTGATGACCGTGGCCTGCTGGAAGCCGGCGTCACGCGCCAGCCTGGCCATGTACTCCGCTCCGGCGGGATAGTTGCGATTCTCGGCCGCGATCGAAGGGAGCGCGATCCAATCCTGCAGCCGCTTGACCGCTTCATCGTGACGCTTGGCGATCTCGCGCTTGACGTCCCCGAGGTCATCCGCGGCGTAGGAATGGTTGGCAAAGGCGAGTGTGGTGAATGCGACGGCGGCTGCGATCACCGTACGATTGATGGACGAGAAATGGCTGGTCATATTGCGCTCCCTACGTTCGGACGTTCGAGTGGCGGATGTTACTGCACTACTCCATTGCCGCAGCCGCCGCACGTTCGCCGGCGCAGCCTCGTAAGCCGCCGGAGGCGGATCGACGTAGGTCGGACTCTCAGTCCGACCGGAGCTTGCGCGATCGTTCATTCATACGTCTGACGCTCCGCGCGGATGATGCAATTCCACCGGCCGCGCAAGGGGCTCCGCCTGGAGCCACAGGCAGCGCAAGCTCTGGTCGGACTGAGAGTCCGACCTACGTACGAGCCGCCTCCGGCGGCTT
>Ga0307470_10000449_pt1 | contig 20595 bp, 19 predicted proteins | sample atmos_gasesAM3C__FD_204565 | JGI IMG/M metagenome (GOLD analysis project Ga0307470, IMG submission 204565) | Hardwood forest soil microbial communities from Morgan-Monroe State Forest, Indiana, United States - atmos_gasesAM3C_05 | ecosystem: Environmental > Terrestrial > Soil > Temperate forest... | reverse complement strand
TCTTACTCTGTCTATAGAGTACCCATCATGCGACTTTCGGATCCTTCTCCCCCGCATGAAACCGCGGGGGAGAAGGGCTCTCGACGGGGTACAGGGTGCCGACGATTCCTGCTGCTTCCCACGGCTCACGGCGTGGGCTACATAGATATCGCAGCTCCGCGGCTTCGCGATGGACCGACAGTTGCGGGGACTGAACTATCCGGGTTGCGGAATGTGCGGTCCGCGTGGTGGCCCAGATGGTCCACATCAGGGGACCGGACGGTCCGCACCTCAGGACTGGCAGTCCGCACATGGGGACCGGACGGTCCGCATCATGGGACCGAGCAGTCCGCACCTGGGGACCGGACGGTCCGCACCTCGGGACTAACAGTCCGCACCATGGGACCGGGCGGTCCGTACCATGGGACCGCGCGGTCCGCATAGCGGGACTGGCAGTCCAGACCGTAGGACCAGACGGTCTGTACCTCGGGACAAGCAGTCCGCACCATGGGACCGGACGGTCCGCAACGTGGGACCGGTGGTCCATATCTCGGGACCGGTCGGTCCGCATAGTGGTCCTGGTCGTCCACACCTCGGGGACAGACCGTCCGCCATAGCGGAACCTGACAGAACTCTGGCCAGCCCACTCAATCCCGCACAAAGGCCCGCTGCAACGGCTGCAGATCCTCGGCCGGAACGTCGGCGACGGCGACGTATGCAAGCCCGCGCGACCGCCAGGTCACGATGGTCATACCAGCGCGGGAGGCGATCGAGCGCGGCACGGCGTCATCGGCGAAGACGAAGAGCGAGATGCGATGCGCTCCCTTGCCGATCAGCATGTATCCGCCCGGCTGGCCGCGCCAGTAGATGACGCGCCCGCCGATCAGGTGCAGGGGCTGCGGGAGGTCGGGCACGTCGACCGCGAACGGCAGCTTGCCTTCGAACCACGGCTTTACCGTGTGACGATCGGTCGACAAGACGTCGACCGGATTCGCGCTCGCCAGAATCGTGGTGTGGAGATCGACGAGCTGACCGGCTGTCGCGTCCCGGGCACGCAGGAACACACCGCCGGCGATGACAAACGCCACGACGGCGGCCGCCGCGAGCCACCATGTTGCCTGCGGGCGTTGCGCAGGACGGGCCAGCACTCGCGCCCGCAACGCCGCAGGCGGCGCGAAGCGCGGCATGGCCCGCAATGCGCGCTTCATCTGCATCACAGACAACACCGCGGTCGCGCAGCGGGCGCATTCGGACAGATGCGCCTCGGCTTCGGCCACGGCGCCGGCATCGAGCTCGCCGTCGGCATACCGCTCGATCTCTTCGGCAGTCAGATCGCGCATCATTGTTGACCTCGCAGCGTGTTCCGCACCTTCAGTCGCGCCCGAATGAGCCGCGACGTCACCGTCCCGATGGGAATCGCGAGCGTCTCGGCAATCTCGCGGTAGCTCATATTCTCAACATCCGACAGCACAAGCACCTCGCGGAACGGAAGCGGCAACGATTCAATGGCCAGCCCCAACGCCTCGACGTCCGCGCGCGCGAGGAAGAGCGATTCCGGGGTCTCCGTCACGCTGATCTGTTCGAAGTGATCGGGGTCTTCGTCGATCGAGACCGGCGGCACTGCCCGCAGGCCGCTGCGCGATGTCAGAAAGGTGTTTCGAAGGATGCGGTACATCCAGGCGCGGAAGTTCGTCCCCGGCGCGAACGAGCCAAAGCCGCGCAATCCCTTCAAATACGTCTCCTGCACCAGGTCCTCCGATTCGATCGGATCACGCGTCAGCCAGCGGGCGTAGTTGTACAGCGGCTCGAAGAGCGGCAAGGCCAACTCTTCGAACGCTGACCTCGGGTCAGCCAGGTCCTGCGTCATCCGAAGCACTTCTACATCATGTAACTGCCGAATGGATGAAAAAAGCCCGATGGCAGTTGCATACCTCGAAAGGAACAAAACCATGAAGAAAGAATTCGACCGCCGCGCCTTCATGCGCGTCTCCGCAATGTCGATCGGCGCGGGGGCGCTTCTGCAGTTCTCTCCGCTGGCCACAACCGCACGCGGATCCACGATGTCGCGCCTCTTCCGCCGGCAGAACGGAGAGGGAACCTCGCCTTTTTCCATCGTGCAGCTCAGCGATACACACGTGGGATTCCAGGGGCCGCCCGATCCGCTCGGCACGAAAGCATTCGAGCGCGCTGTCGACGTCGTCAACGCCCTCGATCAACAGCCGGATCTGATCCTCTTCACCGGCGATCTGACACACGACAGCGACGATCCCGCCGAGCACGCCAAGCGCTTTGCCGCGTTCCGCTCGATCAGCGGCCGTTTGCGCGTGAAAAAGCGCATGCACGTGCCGGGCGAGCACGACGCCGCCCTCGACGGGGGCGTCCTGTTCCGTGAGAACTTCGGCGAGACACACTACTCGTTCGATCACCGAGGAGTGCACTTCGTCGCTCTCGACAACGTCTCGCACGGAAAGCCGATCGTCGGCGCCGAGCAGCTCGCCTGGCTGAAACAGGACCTGGCCCGGTTTCCGAAGACGGCGCCCATCGTCGTCTTCACGCACCGGCCGCTCTTCGACCTGAAACCGGAGTGGGAGTGGTTCACATCGGACGGCGACACGGTGATGAACGTCCTGGCACCGTACGAAAGCGTGACCGTCCTCTACGGACACATCCATCGCCCCCACCACACCCTGATCGGCAACGCGCAGCATCACGCGGCGCGATCGCTGATCTTTGCCTTCCCCGATCCTTCAACACGCGAGAAGAAACCGTTGCCGTTCAACTCGGACCAGCCGTTCAAGAACCTCGGCATTCGCACCATCAGCGGCAGCTCTGCGACGCAGGCATTCGCCGCCGGCATCAACGATGTCGAGCTGTCGATCCGCGAGATCTCCGGATCGGAAGGGGTCATGCAAATGCTCAGAGAAGGAGAAAGCCTGTGAAACGCACCGCCATCATCGTCATCCTTGTCGCACTGATCGCCGCGGCGCAGCTCGGCTCCGCGCAGGAGCCGGCGCCCCGTGTCGTCGAGATCTCCGCCAAACGATTCGAATTCAACCCAAAGCAGGTCACCCTCAAGCGTGGTGAAAAGGTCACGCTCCGCCTGGTCAGCACCGACCGCGCCCACGGTCTGCTCGTCAAACCCCTCGGAGTCGATCTCGACGCCGACGACGGTAAACCGGGCGAGATCACCATCACACCCGATACGGCCGGCACCTTCCCGGCCATCTGTGACCACTATTGCGGCTCCGGTCACGGCAACATGAAGATGACCATCGTCGTGGAGTAAGCCGGCACGCAAGGAGCGCTGCCGTCTCGGCGGCCTGCTCGGCGGCGTCCCCCGCCGCCGAGCCAGCAGATCCCAGACATTTGCTGGTAACCCGGCGGCGAGGATGCCACCGAGCCGGCCGGCGAGTACGGCAGCGCTCCGGCCGCGAGCGTCACGAGCGATTGAAATTGGGCCATTGCGGCTATCGCACGCTCCGTTCTGCGGATTCTGCTAGAGTCTGCGCCGCCAAATTCGCACGAACGGAGCGTCATGGAATCCAGTCTCGAAATAGGCTTTTTGCGCGTTTCTGAAAAAGCAGCCATCGCCGCGGCCCGGACGATGGGCTACGGCAAACGGAAGTACTCCGACCAGGTGGCCGTCGAATCGATGCGCGAAGAGCTGAACCGGCTCAAGATGCGCGGGACGGTCGTCATCGGCGAAGGAGAGCGGGACAAGGCTCCAATGCTGTACGTCGGCGAGCCCCTCGGACGCGGCTGGACGGAGGGCGAGATCTACCCGGAGATCGACATCGCCGTCGATCCCCTCGAGGGAACGAATCTCTGTGCCACCGGCTCGGCGAACTCCATCGCCGTTCTGGCGGCGTCGGAAAAGGGCGGCCTGCTCAATGCGCCCGACGTCTACATGGACAAAATCGTGGTCGGCCCGACGGCGGCGGACTACGTCAGTCTGACCAACTCCGTGCATGAGAACCTCAACCAGATCGCCGAGGCGTTCCAGCGCGACGTCGACGAGCTGACCATCGTCGTCCTGGAGCGCGAACGGCATCACGACCTCATCGCGCATATCCGCGAGGCCGGAGCGCGCATCAAGCTGATCACGGACGGCGACCTCTCCGCCGGCATCGCCGCCGCGGTGCGCGGCACCGGCATTCACTCGGCCATGGGCATCGGCGGCGCCCCAGAGGGCGTTCTGACCGCGGCAGCCATGCGCTGCCTCAACGGCCGCATGCAGGGACGCCTCAAACCGCTGGAGAAGTGGCAGGAGGAGCGGCTGAAGTCGATGGGCTACACCGACGGCGAGAAGGTCTACGACACGGCGGAGCTGGCCTCGGGCAGCGACATCATCTTCTGCGCCACCGGCGTCACCGACGGCGACCTTCTGCGCGGCGTCCGCTTCTTCGGCGGCGGCGTCCGCACCTCATCGCTGTTCATGTCGCTGAAGTCGAACACCATCCGTTTCGTCGACACGATCCATCGCGAAGAGGGATCGAAGCTGGCGGTGAGTTTCCAGTAGCTGCGGTAGGAGCGTAGCGCCGTCATCGCAGCACATCGCGAAACACCTTCGGCAGCGCCGCAGTGAACACCAGGTGCTTGCCGCTCGTCGGATGGTCGAAGCCGAGGAGCTTTGCGTGAAGGCCCAGGCGGCCGAGAGGGTTTGTCGTGGCGCCGTACATCTTGTCGCCGGCGACGGGATGGTGCGCCTCCGACAGGTGCGCGCGGATCTGGTTTTTTCTGCCCGTCTCCAGCGTCACTTCGAGCATCGAATACGGCCCTTTCGTGGCGATGGTCCGGTAATGCGTGACGGCGTGTTTGGCGTCGGGATGGGCATCGACGCTGACCATCTTCAGGTCGCGCTGCTCGAAGAGGTTGGATTCGATGGTCCCCTCGGGGGGCTCGATCGCTCCTTCGATGATGGCGACATAGATCCGTTCGACGCTGTGGATCATGAACTGTTCCTTGAGACGCTCCCTGGCGAAGAAATTCTTGGCAAAGACCAGCACACCAGAGGTGTCGCGGTCGAGCCGGTGGACGACCTGGATGCGATCCTCTCCAGCGCTGCCGAGGTAGGTATTGAGGTACGCCTGTGCCGTGGCCTCGCGCTCCCGCTCCGTGGCCACGGTCAGCAGCCCCTGCGACTTGAGAATGACGATGATGTCGCGGTCTTCATGGAGGATGGCGATGCCGGGAGGAAGGACGCGCTGATCGGAGCGGGCGATGACCTCGAGGATCTCGTCCGGATCGACGACGCGCTTGGCATCCTTCTCCGTGTCGCCGTTGACCCGGACCCGTCCGTTCTGCAGCATCTGCCGGAGCGTCGTGCGCGACGAATCGGGATAGAGCTGCGCGACCGCATCGAGGAGCGGCATCGGTTCGGTGCGAGGCACGGGCGGTATTGTCTCGCGGATGGCGGGGTCTCGCGGTTGCGGGGTTGCGAGGTCTCGCGGTTTTAGCCTTCGGGCGCGGCGCGTGACGCTGAACACCGCGAGACCGCGAAACTGCGAGACCGCGAGACCCCGCGCGTGACAAAATCCGCCACACGGAGGAGAGACATGGACTACAAGATCGTGGGCGACGTGATGCAGGCGTTGCAGATCCAACTGCACCAGGGCGAGGAGATCTACGCCGAGGCCGGAGCCATGCTTTATATGGGGCCGGGCATCAACCTTCAGGCCAAGATGCAGGGCGGACTGATGAAGGGACTGATGCGCAAGTTCCTGGCCGGCGAAACGCTCTTCATGAGCGTCTTCCATTGCGATAGCGCCAGCGGCCACATGGCGCTGGCGAATCCGATCGCGGGCAAGATCTTCCCTATCCAGCTCAACAACACCACGATCCTGGCGGAGCGCAACGCCTACCTCTGCGCCATCGGCAACGTCGATCTGAGCGTCGCCTTCACGAGACGCTTCGGCGCCGGCCTGTTCGGCGGCGAAGGCTTCCTGCTGCAGAAGATCAGCGGCCAGGGGCTGGTCTTTCTTCACGCCGGCGGCAACATGCTCGAGTTCGATCTTGCCCCGGGCGAACAGCTTCGGGTCGATACCGGCTGCATCGTGTCGATGGCCGATACGGTCGCCTACGACATCCAGTTCGTCGGCGGATTCAGCAACGCGCTCTTTGGCGGCGAGGGTCTCTTCTACGCGACGCTCACCGGTCCCGGTCACGTCGTTCTGCAGACTCTCCCCTTCAGCCGCCTGGCCAATCGCATCCTCGCCGCAGCGGCCGGCAGCGGCCACCGCGACGAGTCCAAAGGCCTCGGCGGATTCGCCGGGGATGTGTTGGGGGGGATCATTTCGGGGGATTGATTTCGCGGTCGCGGGGTCGCGCGGTTGCGGGGTCTCGGGGTCTCGGGGTTGCTGGAAGCAGTCCGGCGTGACGCTGATGTGCGCGCTACCTGTGCGATACAATACGTTTCTCCACTCTGCGGCGCGCTCGCGCCTCGCGGTGTTTCACGGGAGACAACACACGCAATGGCAGATCCGAACGACAGAGTGCCGGGACAGGCACTGGGACGGTACTACGTCGATACGCAATGCATCGACTGCGATCTCTGCCGCGAGACCGCGCCTGCCAATTTTCAGCGCAACGACGAGGAAGGCTTCTCCTACATCTACAAGCAGCCGGAAACGCCGGAAGAAGAGACTCTGTCCAAAGACGCCCTCGATAATTGCCCGGTCGAAGCGATCGGGAATGATGGATAGCGCGGTCGCGAGGTCTCGGGGTTGCGCGGTCTCGCGGTTGCGGGGGGTTAGTTGTAGCTGGGTTGCTGGGTTGCCAAGGTCCCAGTCACGTGTTTGACTCCTCGGCAACTCGACTCCTAAGCAACTCTGCAACTCTGCAACCCCGAGACCGCGCAACCCCGCGACCGCGACCCCGCAACCCATCAATGCGACTTCTGATCCACGCTCACCTGCTCGTGCCAGTCGTCCGCGAGCAGCACTTCGATCAGTTCCTGCAACTCTTCCATGTGAAAGGGCTTGGTCAGCGCGGCGGTGCGGTTGTTGCCTTTGGTGATGGTCAGGATGTCGCCTTTGCCTGATGCCACCACCACCGGCGTCTTCTTCCCCTGAGCCACATACCAGGCGATCCACTCCTCGCCGCTCATCCCGCCGGCAAGGTTGAGGTCGAGAAGGATGAGGCGCGTGTCGGGATTGTGCTGGAGGAGCGATATGCCCTCGCTGGCGCCGGTGGCCGAGAGCACTTCGTAGCCGCGTTTCTGCAGATAGGACTTGTAGAGAGCGAGCACATCAGGATCGTCTTCAATTGCCAGGATCTTGTGGTTCGCCGCGTTCGAGTCTCTCATCGCTTCAGTCATCATGTCATCACTCCTGGCCGGCACGGCCGGCGTTGGTTGCCTAAAGCTCAGTCAACAGAACGCAGCGACGAACTGCAAGCGCAGGCTCGTGCCTGCCTGATGCGAAAGGCGTGCTAACCTCCGGCGCCGATGGGAATCGTCCTCTGGCTGGCTTGCGCCGTGGCGGTTTTCTTCGCGGCCCGCTACGTTCCGTTTGCCCGTTCCACAGCGTGGGCCGGCGAGTTGGCCGCGGCGCTCGTCAGCGCGCTCGCCTTCGGCACAGCAGCGACGGCGCTCGACTTCGGCGGATGGAACGAGCCTGACTGGCGTGCCGCGCTCTTCGTGCTCTTCGGATCGGCCGCGATCGTCGGGAGCGTTCGGCTGATAGGGATGATCGGGGGTTGGGAGTGAAACCAGAGACCAGAAACCAGAAACCAGAAATTGCGACTCAGCGGAGCATTCTGGTTTCTGGTTTCTGGTCTCTGGTTTCACTCCCGACCCCCGGACGAAAAAAATGATCCGCGGCGTTGTCACGACTTTCCTCCTCACACTGAACGCGGTCTTCTGGGGCGGCTGTATCGTCCTCCTGGGCATCGTGAAGTTCGCCATCCACGTCACCGCGCCGCGCAGCCGCGCCCGCACGCGCGTGATCCTGATGCTGGCCTGGCTGGCCACGCGCTGGGTAGCCGGCAATGACCTGATCTTCGACGTGGTGCTGCCGACGCGATGGGAGATCGACGGCATCGGCGACGACGTGAAGCTGGACGGGCACTACCTCATCGTCAGCAATCACCTCTCCTGGGTCGACATCTTCGCCCTCTATCGCGCCTTCCACGGCCGGGCCGCCTTCATCCGCTTCTTTCTCAAGCGGCAGCTCTTCTGGTCGCCGCTGGTCGGGCAGGCCTGCTGGGCGCTGGAGTTCCCGTTCATGAACCGCTACACCCCCGAGTATCTGGAGAAGCATCCCGAGAAGCGCGGCACCGACCTGCTGACGACCCGCAAGGCCTGCCAGCGCTATCGCAACTTCCCCGTCGCCGTTCTGAACTTTCTGGAAGGGACGCGCTTCTCGAAGGCGAAGCACGATCAGCAACGTTCGCCCTATCGCCACCTGCTCCCGCCGCGCATCGGAGGCATCTCCTTCGTCCTGGCCGCCCTCGGCGATCAGCTCGATGGCATCTACGACGTCACCCTGGCCTATCCACCTGACAACGAGATCACCATAGGCCGGTTCGTCGCCGGCCGCATCCCGAAGGTCATCATCCGCGCCCGCCGCATCGATCCCCCTCCGCAATTCTTCGATCAAGCCGTCACCCGACCCGGCCCGGAACGGGAGGAGCTGAAGTTGTGGATCGAGAAGCTGTGGAAGGAGAAGGATGAGCTGTTGAGCGAGCTGCTGGGTTGACCTCCGTGTTCTCTGTGTCTCCGTGGTGAAATCGGTTTCTACCATCCTACTCATGTACCGTGGTACCATCACTCCATGACAGTCACCGTTGAACGTGTCCAGACCGGAATGCGCATCGAGAAACGGATTCTCAAAGTCCTCAAAGGCATGGCCGAGGTGCATGAGATGTCGCTGGGAGACCTGATCGAAGGCATCGTGCTGCACGCCTTCGAAGGCAAAGCGGCGTTTGGCAAGGATTCGCTGAAGAAGATCGCCGACCTGAAAAAGATCTATGGCCTCACCCTCAACGCTGCCGATTCCCACAAGCTCATCGAGCAGAAGGTGAAGCCGAAAGGAAAGACACCATGACCCTGGCCCGCACCGCCCTCGCTGCCCGCCTCCTCACCGCCATCGCCCTCGGCGTGCCGGCCGTGCAACTGATTCTGCACGCTCATGGAACGCACGAGCTGCTGGTCGGCTGGCTCGAGGTCATCGCTATCGTTCTCTTCGTCCTCCCGCGCGTGTGGCCGATAGGGGCGGCGCTGCTGCTCATCATTTTCGCCGGCGCGTTCGCTCTTCACGCCGCGGAGGGACACTACATGACCTGGCTGGCCTACCCGGCCATCATCATCGTTCTGCTCTGGCGGATCGACCGGCAGCACCGCACCGCATGAACGAATCCGAATTCGCTGAAGCCTTCGAGCGCGGCGCCGTTCCCAACGATCGCTTCCATCACCGCGATCACGTTCGCCTGGCCTGGATCTATCTGCGTGACCTGCCGCTTCTCGACGCCCTCGGCCGTTTCACCACCTCCCTCAAACGCTTCGCCGCCGCCAACGGCCGCCCCGAGCTGTACCATGAGACGATCACCTGGGCGTACCTGCTGCTGATTCACGAACGGATGCAACGAAGGCCGGTCGATGACTTCGAGACCTTCGCGAGCGAGAACGCAGATCTGTTCGCATGGAAGCCGTCAATCCTCGATCGTTACTACGATCGAGGGACCCTCGATTCCGAGCTGGCGCGGCGGACATTCGTGATGCCAGGTCGCTCGTAACCCGGCGGCGAGGACGCCACCGAGCCAGCCGGCGAGACGCCAGCGCTCCAGCACATACGAAACTCTTCGTTGACATCAACGAAAAACTTCGTATGATTACTTGCGTACAAGAGGGAACGACCATGACCGACCGACAACCACCACGACCGACCGACGCCGAGCTGGCCATCCTGGGAGTGCTATGGGAGCGCGGACCGAGCACCGTCCGCGACGTCCACGAGCAGCTCAACAAAGATGGCTCCACGGGCTACACCACCATCCTCAAACTCCTGCAGATCATGACGGAGAAGGGACTGGTGGTCCGCGACGAAACCGAGCGCGCGCACGTCTACCAATCGCGCTACGGCGAGCAGAAGACGCAGCGCCAACTGCTGGCAGACCTGGCCGAGCGCGCCTTCGGCGGTTCGGCAACGAAACTGGTCATGCAGGCGCTGTCAGGAAGAAAAGCAAACGCCGCCGAGCTGAACGCCATCCGTGAACTGCTCGACACACTGGAAGGAGAAACGCGATGAACGGAATCAGCATCCTCCTCGGCACACCACTGGCGCAGGCCATCGGCTGGGCGCTCCTGCACTTGCTCTGGCAGGGGATGCTCGTGGCTGCGATCCTCGCCGCCACGCTGGCCCTTCTCTCGCGCCAAAGCGCGAACGCCCGCTACCTCACCTCCTGCGGCGCGCTGGTGCTTCTCGTCGCCCTCGGCGCGGCGACGGCGTATCGCTCATATGACGGGAGTCGCGAGTCGGGGGTCGGGGGTCGGAGTGACGCGAGCAATGTCGCGCTGCTCAGCTCCTCGACGCAAGACGGCAGCGTTCAAGCTCTCGACTCCGACAATCAACAACCGACAACCGACAACCGCGCGAACGGGCTGCTGGCAGGACTGAAGACCCACCTCCCCCAGATCGTCCTGGTCTGGCTGACCGGAGTCCTCCTCCTCTCTGTCCGGCTTCTCCTCGGATGGCTTCGCGCGCACGCGATCGCCAGGAAGAATGCCACCGAGGCTGCGCCGGAGTGGCAGCGCGCCGCCAGCCGGCTGGCTCATGCGCTCAAGCTTCGCCAGGCAATCCATCTTCTCGAATCCGCGGCCGTCGAAGTGCCGACCGTCATCGGCTGGCTCCGTCCCGTCGTCCTCCTGCCGGCGGCGACGCTGACCGGCCTCTCCACCGAGCAGATGGAGATGATCCTCGCGCACGAGCTGGCCCACATCCGCCGCAACGACTTCTTCGTCAACCTGATGCAGGCGGTGGTGGAGACGCTACTTTTCTACCACCCGGCCGTGTGGTGGATCTCGCACCGCATCCGCGTCGAGCGCGAGAACTGCTGCGATGACGTCGCCGTGGCCGTATCCGGCAAACCGCTCGTCTACGCCCGCGCCCTCACCCGCCTCGAGGAGCTGCGCATTGACGACGCCCGCGCTTTCGTCGCCGCCAACGGCGGCTCGCTCATCGGCCGCATCCGCCGCCTTGCCGGCGCGCGCGCCGAATCGTCCAACGTCCCCTCGCGCTTCGTCGCCGGCGCAGCGCTCCTCACCGTCCTTCTGGCGCTCCTCATCGCGCCCTCTCTGCCGCTACGCGGTCAGCAACAGAAGGCGGACCCGCCGGTCCCGACTCCCAAGCCGCAGGCAGCGCAGACCACGGTCGAGGTGAAAGCCGACACCGCTGACAACGATGATGCCGAAGCGGCGGATCCGGAGACCGAGGCCGATCCGGCCGATGAAGCTATCCACGTCGTCACTCCTCGCCCCGCCTTTGCTCCCCGCGCCGCCATTGCCGGTGTTCCGGGCGGCGTCGCCGGCGGCATCGCCGAAGGCGTCACCGGCGGAATTGAAGGCGGCATTCGGGACGGCGTGGAGGGCGGTGTCTTCGTCAACGTTGCTCCCGCCATCGCCATGGCACGACCCCGCATAAGCATCGGCAGCATTGCACCCATGGCCAGCGTTGCTCCGCGAATCGCGATGAGCGTTGCGCCCAGGGCAGCGATGAGCGCACTCCGTAACGTGGTGATCGATTTCGATAACCAGGAGACGCCGGAAGCGACGCCGGCACCCGACCCACGTCACAAGCGCCGGCACATCGGCGAAGGCGGCAAGCTCTCGGTCGATGATCTGATCGAGCTGCGCGCCGCGGGCGTAACGCCGGCATACATCGACTCCATGCGAAACGCCGGACTGGGCGAGCTCTCGCTCGACGACATCGCCGAGATGAGGGCCGTCGGTGTCACCCCCGAGTACATCCGCGCCCTTCGCGATGCCGGCATCAAGTTCGACAGCGCCAGGAGCATCACCGAACTGCGCGCCATCGGCGTGACGGGAGACTTCGTCGCCCAGATGCGCGCCGCCGGATACACCAACCTCACCACAAAACAGCTCGCCAACCTCCGGGCCATGGGCGTCTCACCCTCGTACGTGAAGCAACTCGCCGAGGCCGGATACCACAACCTGACACCGGGCGAGCTGATGGAGCTTCGTTCTCAAGGCGTCAACACCGAATTCATCAAGTCGCTCAAAGACGCCGGCTACACCAACCTCTCCGTCAAAGACCTGGTCCGCATGGCAGCGATGGGCGTGAACGCGGACTTCATTCGTGATCTGTCGAAGTACAAGGTGAAGTGACGCGGTCTCGCGGTCTCGGGGTTGCGTGGTCTCGCAGCCCGGGGTCTCGCGGTCTCGGGGTTGCGCGGTCGCGCAGTGTGGACCAGCAAGACCTGAGACCACGAGACCAGGAGCCGCGAGACCTCGTAACCGCGAGACCCCGCGACCCCGTCAACAGCAACAAGCAACCAGGAGGCACTCATGCACCGCACCATCGCCCTTGCTCTCTTCTTTTTCCTCGCCGCATTCACCGCGCGGGCTGCGCAGCATGGCGCATGGCGCCTCACGGAACGCGAGAACGGCAAGCTGCAGATCGAGCTGATCAGCGATCACCACCAGAACAGCAACCCTATCGAGCGGACGGCCTTCACCGGTCTGACCGCCGCGCAGGTGGACGCCACCACCGACACACCAGTCGACTTCCGTCTCGTGCGGGATGCCGGCACATTGCACTTCACCGGCAGCTTCCTGCACGGTGAGGGCGTTGGCCGCTTCACGTTCGAGCCGAACACCGCCTACGCCGCCACCCTTCGCGGTCTCGGTGTCGCCGCGGGCGATCTCGACGACGACAGGCTCTTCTCCCTGACCCTGCACGACGTCTCGGCCGCCTTCATCAAAGAGATGCAGTCGCTCGGTTATCGCGAAGACCTCGACCGGTACGTCGCCTTCCGCATTCACGGTGCCACGCCACAGTTCGTTCGCGACATCAACGCGCTCGGGTACAAACCCGACGGCGACCAACTGGTCACCTTTCGCATTCACGGCGTCACGCCGCAGTACGTCCGTGAGATCAACGCTCTCGGCTACAAACCCGACGGCGACCAACTGGTCACCCTCCGCATCCACGGAGTCACCCCGGAGTTCATCCGCGACATCCGCGCCCTCGGATACCAGCCTGATGCCGATGAGCTGGTGAACTTCCGCATCCACGGCGTCTCGCCGGAGTTCATCAAAGGGATGAAGGAGCTCGGCGTGCGCGAGCTGGAGGGCGACAACCTCGTGGCCCTCCGCATCCACGGCGCCTCAGTCGACTACGTCCGCGACCTCCGCGACCTCGGATACCCGAACCTCACCTCCGACCAGCTCGTCTCCTTGCGCATCCACGGCGTCTCCCCCAGTTACATCCGCGACCTCAAGAGCGCCGGCGACGCAAACATCCCGGTGGAGAAGCTGGTCGATATGCGCATCCACGGGATCGACGCGGAGTTCGTGAAGCGGACGAAGTAGCCCAGCGTAGCGCCGTCGGCTCGACGGCTGGACCGCTGCCGGCTCGGCGGCGGTGTGCCGTAAACCGCCAGCGAGCCGCCGGCGCTACGATCACTCGATCATCGATCGACATCAGTGCCGAACCGCTCGCCCGCGCTCAGTCCTTGTCCCCTGCCAGCCCAACTGCACCACCTCGAAGTCGCTCCCTTTGATCGCGCCGAAGGCGGGGTTGAGGACGTCGTTGTCCCAGCGCGTGTCGTAGGTGCCGGTCACGTAGAGATCGCTGCCGTTGTCGGCGACGATCAGGCCGTAGGTCTTCATCGCCTGGAAAATGCGTTGCAGCGGTGCCGGGAACCCCGAGATGTCCTTCGACGCCTTCAGGCGCAGCCGCGCGCCCATCGGAAGGGCGCCGTTCGTCGAACCGGCGCGGTGCGAGCCTGGAAAGACGTAACCGTTCGAATTACGGACCGTCACGCGAATGGCGTGGCGGATCGGGTCGTTACCGAACACCTCGTCATAGCGCACCAGGCCGGGAAGGATGGCAAGGCCGGCGGCATCGGCACTCGTCCAGCCCTCTGGCCGACGCGCGTTCGAATCGAGCGGGAACGTCGCCCCCGAGCCCGCCGTCCACTGCGAACCGGTCCAGTGCAGCGCATACAGCTCATAGAGGATGCGATTGTCGCGATCGACGATCAGCATGTGCCGGTCGCCGTCGGCATTCGGATCGCCGCCGGCCAGGCCGCCCTCGATCCACTTCTGCTGCGACTTCGCCTCCTCGGGGATGGGATAGCCGGGCGGCCGTCCCGGCGCGGCGACGTCGCTCTCGTCCGCGTAATCGAACGTCACCGGAAGCAGCGGCTGCGAGCCGGAGACCACGACATACGGCATCCCGTAGATCGGCGCCGAGGGGTCGCCGCTGTCACCGCCAAAATCCGGGTGCATCCCGCGGCTCGCGCCGATGTAGCTGATGTACGCCGCGCTATTCGGATCGACCGGCGCCGCACTGATGTCCGCGTTCCACCAGTTCCCCGGAGGGAAAAGCGGCAGCGGCAGGGGCAACGCGCCGCCCTGCTGTGGCGACTGGGCCGCGGCGGCCGCGGCCATAACGATCAACGCGAGGCAGACAGCGAAACGGGACATGAAACGAATTCTCCCCTCCCGGCACTAATAAGTTGTGGCATGGGTCACAGCGGCGTGGGGATGAAGGATGAAAGATGAAGGATGAAGGCGGAGGGATGAAGGATGAAGAATGAGCAGCAGAACAAGCCCTTCATCCTTCATCCTTCATCCTTCTGCCTTCTGCCTTCTGCCTTACAATACCCCGGTTATTCAAATAAGTAACGGAACAAATCCCGCGCGGGGAGCCGTCCGCTCCCTGCAAACCAACCAAAGCGAGGCCCACTGGTGAAGCAGATACGACTCCTGACTGCGGTCGCGTTTCTCGTTGTCTCGGCCGCCTCGGCCACCGTGTTCCAGCCCGCAAACGACCGCCAGCTCGTCGACCGCTCCGATGCCGTCGTCGTGGCCACCGTGCGCGACGCCGCGTCGCGGGTGGGGGCGGACGGCCACGTGGTCACTGACTACCGGCTCGACGTCGAGCAGACGCTCAAAGGGACAGCCACAGGCACGATCACCGTCAGCGAGATCGGCGGCGTGGCCAGCTCTCGCTTCACGTTCATTTCCGACTCCGCCACCTACACGTCCGGCGAGCGCGTCATGGTCTTTCTGCGGAAACGCGGCGACGGAACCTACTTCACCACCTCGATGGCCATGGGCAAGTTCTCCTTCACTCGCAACGCGGCCGGCGAGACCGTGGTCACGCGCGACGTAACAGAGCTGCGCGACGATCCGGCCCGGATGGCCGGCGCGTTCGAGCGCTTTGTCAGCGGAAAGACGACCGAGGCCTACACGACCAAGCTGACGCCGATCGCGAATGCGCTGCATCCGAACGCGCTCGGTACACCGGCATCCGCCTACTGCGTTGCATTCGGCAATCCGCTTCGCTGGAACGGAGGCGAATCAAACACGATTCACTTTTACGTGACCGGCACCATGCCCAACGTCCCCAATGCTGCCGGAAACATCGGAAACGGTTTGGGCGCATGGACAGGCGACCCCAACGCGGGCATCACACTCGCCGGCAGCGGCGCGCCTCCTGCGGGTACGAGTGCCACACCCAGCTTCGACGGCAACAACGTCATCTACCTGAACCAGACCCCGCCCAATAGCGGCATCTGTGACAGCGCGGTCTTCTGCACAGTACTCAGCGGGAACACGGACACAACGCACACCTTCCACGGCGAAACGTTCATCTCCATCCAGGACGCCGACATCGTCATGGGCGGCTCAGCGACCTCAACGAATTTCGAGTCGCTCATCACCCACGAGCTCGGCCACGCCATCGGCTTCCGCCATGCCGACCAGGGCACTCCGCAATCGTTCTCGGCAATCATGTCGTCAAACGTCAACTCCTCCTTCGGCTCGACTCTCCAGCAGTGGGACCACGACGCCGTCGATACCGTCTATGGCAACGGCCCTCCCTGCACCGCTCTCACCTCCGTCTCCATCAGCGGCGGCGGCGCGGTCAGCTCCGGACAGACGGCTTTCCTGATGGCAAACGTCATCGGCGGAAGCGGCACGTTCACCTACGCCTGGTTCGACGGCTCGCTCAACGACACCTCGACCCCAGTCGGCACCAACAGCCCGAACTTCACCACGCCTCCCATCACCGGAACCAAGCACTACTGGGTCAAGGTCACGAACGGCTGCGACAGCACCAACGTCACCGCCGCCACCACCGTCTTCGTCCAGCAAACCACCTGCACACCGCCGGGCATCTTCGTGCAGCCGTCACCACAGACCATCAGCTCTGGCGGCACCGCCACGCTCACCGTGAGCGCCTCCGGCTCGGAGCTCCTAAGCTACCAGTGGTATCAGGCCACAAACAATAGCGACACCTCCACGCCCGTCGGATCGAACAGCGCCTTCTTCACCACGCCCGCACTCACACAGTCCACCTCGTACTACGTGAAGGTCTCGAACTCGTGTGGCACCGCGGTCAGCGACGTCGTCACCGTGTCCATCGCCGGCAGCTGCACGAAACCGTCGTTCTCCATCCAGCCGGCGAGCAGCATCCCAGCCCCCGGCTCGCAGACATTCCTCATCGCCTTCGCCACCGACGCCACCTCTTACCAGTGGTACAACGGAAACGCAGGCGACACATCCACCCCGCTGGCAGGCAGCGGCCCGTCGAACAATCGCTGGATCAACCAGATCTACATCGACCTGCTCGGCCGTCCCGCCGACGCCACGGCGCTTTCGACGCTCGGCGGTCTCCTCGGCAGCAGCACGCCGCGCCCCACCGTCGCTCTCGTCGTCCTGACCTCGAACGAGTATCGCCAGCGTCTGCTGACGAGTTTTTACTCGACGTTCCTCCATCGCACCCCCTCGGCCGCGGAGATCAGCTTCTGGCTCCCCGCGTTCACCGCCGGCCTGACCGATGAGCAGATCGAGCAGCAGATCGTCGCATCGCCGGAGTACTTCGCCCTGGCCGGCAGCACCAATGCCGGCTGGGTCGGCGGCATCTTCCACGACGTCCTCGGGCGCACGCCATCGGCCGCGGAAACAAGCTCCTTCTCGACCCTGATCAGCAGTTCGTCGCGGCTGGCCGTGGGGTTGGGCATCCTCAACTCCAGCGAAGCCGTTACCCGCCGCGTGCAGCAGTACTACCCGCTTTTCCTGCGCCGCCCCGCAACGGGCGCGGAGACCTCGGCGTTCGTCACCGCGATCCTCGGCGGCAGCACCGACGAACAGGTCATCGCGCAGATCGTCGCCGCCGACGAATACTTCAACTTCGGCACGCTCCTCATCACCGACCCGATCACGACCACGACGCGCTACTGGGTACGGGCCATCAATGCCTGCGGCCCGACCGACAGCTCCACGGCCATACTCACCATCCCACAGTGCGAAACGACCATCATCACGCAGCCGCATGACGCCACGGTCAACGACGGCTCTCCGGTCCGTCTTTCCGTGCTCGCCACCGCCTCCGGCATCCTCTCGTATCAGTGGTATCGCGCCGCATCGGGCGACCCTTCGAACCCGGTCCCCGGCGGGACCGGCCCGGTAGTCACCATCACCCCCACGCAAACGGGGATCACACAGTACTGGGTCAAGGTGTCCAACGCCTGCAGCAGCATGAACAGCAACACGGTGAACCTCACCGTGAACTGCGCGCCGCGTGTGCTGACCCTGACCGACGCTCCGACCGCTCCGTCCGGATTCCCTTACACCGTCTCGTGGAACGGCGACGCCAACCTGGACTTCAGTTCCGAGTTGCAGGAAGCGACCAAGGCCGACTTCAGCGATGCCCAGACGGTCACCCTTACCGGTGCCACGGTCTCCCGCACGTTTACGCACACGGTGACTGCGGACACGCGCTACTACTACCGCATTCACGTCAGCCCGTTGTGCGGCGGCGACTTCGGGTCGTTCTCACAGACCAACAGCGTCCTGGTCACAGCTCCTCTGCCGCCGACGAAGGTGAATTTCGACTTCGCCCAGACACCGTGTACCCCGCCGAACTGCACGATCAGGCAGCCGATCTTCATCCCCGGCATCGTCGCAAACGGCAAGACCGCGCTGGCGACCGGCGACTCGTTCACCGCCACCTCGGACAAAGCCTTCATGACCATTTCGCCGTCGAGCGGACCGCTGCCGCCCGAGGGCGCGACGGTGACCGCCACGATCGACCTCTCGCAGCTCGATGCAGGTTCTACCCAGGCAACGGTGACCATCACCCGCATACCGGCAGCCGGCAAGACCGGCGCTCTCGGCGATCCGCCGGCGCCGATCAACGTACCAATCTCCGTCAGCGTCGTCGCGCCCGTCACTCCGGCGGGGAAAGACCCGAACGCCGGCTTCAACGCTCTGCTCATCCCCGCGGTGGCTCACGCCGACGGCATCAGCTCCAGCTTCGTCAGCGACGTCCGGCTCACCAACACGTCATCCCAGTCGATCAGCTACCAGCTCACCTACACGCCCAACGGCACGGACGGAACAGTGAGCGGCCAACAGACCACGATCACCGTCAATGCCGGCGACACCAAGGCCTTGAACGACATCGTCAAAGACTTTTTCGGCGCGGGTGTCCTGGGCCAGCCGCCGCAGGGATCGCTGGAGATCCGGCCGCTCAACTATGCCGGCAAAGACCCCGTCAGCATCAGTCTGGCCACCGTCGCCGCCAGCCGCACCTACAGCGTCGCGGCAAACGGCACGTTCGGGCAATACATCCCGGCATTGCCGCTCGTGAACTTCCTGGCCCTGAGCGGCGTATCGAAGATCTCGCTCCAGCAGGTCTCACAGAGTAGCGCCGCCGGCGCGTTCCGCACGAACCTCGGCTTCATCGAAGGCTCCGGCCAGGCGGTCGACTTCGTGGCCACGCTCCTGGACGATGCCGGCAACAAGGTCGCCGAGCGCTCCTACAGCCTCAAACCGTATGAATCGCAACAGCAGAAACTCGACCAGTTCTTCAGCGTCCCGTCGATCACCGACGGCCGCGTCGAAGTGCGTGTAACCAGCGACACCGGCCACGTCAGCGCGTACGCCTCGGTGCTCGACAACACCACCACCGATCCGCTCCTGGTCTTCCCCGCCGATCCATCGAAGATCGCCGCGCAGCGCTTCGTCATCCCGGGCGTGGCGGAGTTCAGCAGCGCATTCTCGAACTTCCACACCGACATGCGCGTCTACAACGGCGGATCGTCGCCGGTCGACGTGACGCTCACCTTCAACAGCACCTCCTCGGGCGTGCCGTCCATCAGCAAGGTCCAGACCATCGCCGCCGGCGCGACGCTGGCCGTCAACAACGTGCTGCCCACCCTCTTCAACACTACCGGCGGCGGCTCCGTCGTGGCCACCACCGCCAATGATGCGCAGCTCGTCCTCACCGCGCGCACGTTCAGCCGCGACCAGGCCAGCGGCGGCACGTTCGGGCAGTTCATCCCCGGCGTCACCGCCGCCGACGCCGTCGGCAACGGCGACCGCGCGCTGCAGATCGTGCAGCTCGAGGAGTCGCCGGCATTCCGAACGAACCTCGGACTCGTCGAAGTGACCGGCAACAGTGCCTCGGTCGAGTTGCTCGCCTACACGCCGGACTCGAAGGTGGCCTCGCGCACCGTCGTGCCGCTCAACGCCGGCCAGTACCTCCAGCAGAACCAGATCTTCAAGTCGCTCGGCTTCAGCAACGTCTACAACGGCAGGATCACTGCCAGAGTCATCAGCGGCAACGGCCGCGTAGCCGCCTACGGCTCCGTCATCGACAACCGCACCACCGACCCGACATACGTTCCATCGCAGTAGGCGTACACTTATCCATCATGCACTTCGCCGGAATCGCGATGTTCTTGTTCGCCAGCTCGTTCGGCACGCCGAACAGCCCTCAGGCAGCGCTCGTGACGCCGGTGTCGTTGGTCTCATCCGGCTCATCGGTAGTCTCGCTTGATCCCGTGGCCGGACACCCCCCGACCCCGGAAGGGCCGCCGGTGATCTCACCCGACCACGCACCGCCGCATCCGCTCAAACCTCGCGTCACGTTCGAGACGCCGGCAACAGGTCTCGCGCGCATCGTGGCGCAGTTGGCCAGAGGCGTCCTGCGGGATCACGGCCGCTGAGAGCCCGGTCGCAGGGCTACCAAGGCGCCGCCATGGTTTCGCTGGCCCGCCGCCTTCTGCTTCGCGAGACTGAGAGTCCGACCTGCGTTGAAGCGCCGAAACCGGGGGCTACTTCCTGGTCACGTCGGTGTGTGCCCCCCTGGGAGACGGTGCGTGCCCCCCTGGGATACGGTGCGTACCCCACTGGGAGACGGTGCGTACCCCACTGGGAGACGATGCGTACCCCACTGGGAGACGGTGCGTACCCCACTGGGAGACGGTGCGTACCCCACTGGGAGACGGTGCGTACCCCACTGGGAGACGGTGCGTACCCCACTGGGGCATACGCGCTAACTTAAGAAGGTGTAGAATGAGGCATGCAAAGCGTCGAGTTCGTGGAGTTTCAGTGGCCATACCTGGCATCGTTGATCGGTTCTT
>Ga0307470_10000448_pt1 | contig 20647 bp, 14 predicted proteins | sample atmos_gasesAM3C__FD_204565 | JGI IMG/M metagenome (GOLD analysis project Ga0307470, IMG submission 204565) | Hardwood forest soil microbial communities from Morgan-Monroe State Forest, Indiana, United States - atmos_gasesAM3C_05 | ecosystem: Environmental > Terrestrial > Soil > Temperate forest... | reverse complement strand
CTGAGGATCGTCTGGTGTAATATCAAGAACGTCTTCATACTTGCGCAGGGCGTCGGGAAAGCGACGAAGATCTCTGTATGACGCCGCGTGCTGGCCGATGATGCGAACGTTGCGCGGATCTAACCGCTCAGCCTTATTGAAGTACGTCTCACTTTGCTCCCAGTGGCCTCGCTTGCGTTCGACAAATGCGAGCGCTTCAGGAATCCGGCTGTCATTGGGTAACAGTCGGGCCGCTTGCTCAAAGTAAAGCAAGGCGCTGTCGTAGTCCTTCAGAAAGGCGTAATGATAAAATGCTTTAGCCGATACTGCCTCGCCAAGATTCGGCTGAAGTTTAAGAGCCGTTTCGGCTGCCATGCGGGCCTCATCGCGAAGGGCGACGGTTCGTGGAAGAGTTCCCGTTATGTAACCGCCGGAATCAACCGACGATAGCAATGACCAACCAAGCGCGAACTTCGGATCCAATCGCACCGCTTCTTTAAGATACTCCTGCGCCGGGACGATGGTGGTCCGTTCGAAGTAGCCACTCTTCAATGTATAAGCAAGACCGCGTAAGTAGGCATCGTAGGCCAGAGGATCGTCGGTCGGCTTCGCCGCCATTGACTGAGCTTCTTCACCCGTGAGTTTTGCCCGTAATTGCTCGGCCACAGTGATGGCTACCTCACTTTCCAGGGAAAAAATGTCGGTGAGCGGGCGATCAAGTGTATCGGCCCATACGGGAGAGTTATTGACGGCTTTGATCAGTTGAACGTTCACCCGCACAGTGCCGCCGCTGTTCTGCACGCTTCCCTCTAAAACGTGGGCGACCCCCAGTTGCTTTGCGATCTCACGCAAATTTTCAGGCTTGCTCTTATAAGACCGCGTCGACGTGCGCGATATCACTTTCAGGTTTCCGACCTTTGATAAGCGCGTCAGGATTTCGTCCTGTATCCCGTCGGCCAGGTAGGCGTTTTCCTTGTCGTCGCTTAGATTTTCGAACGGCAAGACCGCAATCGACCGTTCGAACTCGCTGGAGAATTGGCCGCGCTGATAGAGCCAGGATCCGATTGCAATCGCGGCAATGACTAATACTCCAGCCGCTGTAGCCAGCGCGAATCGCCTTCTACGTAAGCGGGCATCGGCGCTGAATTTTGTGGAGCAGCGGTGGATTGCCGATAGCAGTTCGCGCGCTGTTTGCGGCCGCTTCGCAGGATCGACAGCCAACATCGACTGCAAGAGCGCGATCACACGCGCCGGGACGTGAGTATTCTTCAGTTGCTCGAGCGGGAGTTCCTCGGCCTGTCTTGTCGCCACTTCTTCGAGCGTGCGGCCGACAAATGGCACGCGGCCAGAGAGGAGATACCAAAAGGTCGCGCCCAACGAATAGATGTCCGATCGCGTATCGATCTTCATCTGTTCGGAAGGAGCGAACTGCTCGGGACTCGCGAAGGCGGGGGTTCCAATGAATACCGCTCGAGTTTGCTCGGCGCCGCGTCCTCCTTCTGGATCGAGGATTTTGGCGATGCCGTAATCAATGACTTTGACAATGGGCGCGCAGCCGCCTGGATCCGACTCGAGCATGATATTGGACGGTTTGATGTCGCGATGGACAACACTGCAGGCTTCCGCGGCCGCCAATGCGCGTGCGGTCTGCTCGATCACTTCCAAGGCGAGCGCGAGCGGCATTGGCCCGTCGCGGCGAACGCGCGCTTCAAGCGTTTCGCCTTCGACCAACTCCATGACGTAGAAACACTCGCCCTCTTGTTCGCCGTAGTGACTGACGCGCGCGACATTCGGATGATGAATTTGCGCCGCCGCTCGCGCTTCGCGCAGAAAGCGCGAACGCACTCCGGGAATCTGCGCCACGTTTCGGTCTATGACTTTAAGAGCGACCTCGGAATTCAAAACCGTATCGCGTGCTCGATAAGTGATCGCCATGGCTCCGGAGCCGAGCTCGATCGGAAAGCCGTCCACTCCAACTTCGACCTCAAAGTGATCGTATTTCAGTGGTCCCGGCGTTAATCGGCGCGGCGTTTCGGTTTGTCCGGGTTGTCGACTACCGCTCAGAAAACCGAGATCGGCGAGACAACGAAGGCATTCGCCCTTGGGACCGACTTGCGTGAGCGGTCGTCCGCAAGTCGCACATGTTCCGACCGTTGGTTCGGGTTCCATACCGGCAAATGCGAGCGCTCGATTTAACTCTCGACCGAGCGTTTGGTCGATACCGCAGTTGCGCGTCGAAGCGCTGCGATTCCACGTTCCCCCGAGTGGCGGCTCGCGACGAACAATCTCAAGTGCCATGCTCACGCGGTGAGAATCTGGTAGAGATAATGAAGTTCTTGATCGACTTCGGCCGGATCGGAAACGGTGCTCGCCACTTCCGTTCTCAGCGCTTCGCGATAGCGCTGACGCAACCGCGAAAGCCACGTTCGCAGAGTCGCTATCGGAACTCCAAGTTTTGCGGCCGCCTCCTCCTGAGTTAGTGGCGTCTTGCCGCCGCCCGCAACGAACGGCCGCAGCACCTCAAGCCATTCCGCTTTCCCTTCCGCCTCGAACGCATCCTCCAAATGTTCCCACGCGCGTTTCACGATCGTCGAAGCCCAAGCCAGGTCATAAGAGCGCGGATCGCTGAGGTGAGCGGTGTCCATCATGGCCGCTTCCGTTTCGGGGAGATGTTCATCGAGCGAAACAATTTGATGACCACCGCCTCTTTTCAGCGCCCGAGCGCGATCGTACTCGTTGCACAGAAAATTTTGCATCGAGCCTAACAAAAACGTCCGAAGACGACCCTTCTCCTGATCGGCGCGGCTTAACGTGTTTTGTTCAAGCAGATGAGCAAAGAAACCCTGAACAAGATCCTGCGCTTCAGGTGACGCGTGCCCGCGATGGCGCAAAAACGCATAGAGCGGCGGCCAATAGGACTCGCAGAAATTCGAGAGCGCCCTTTGAGCTGATATCTCCGACTGAGTTTGTCGAGCGCGCAGAACGAGAGTCCAGTGCGTCGTCTGAAAACCAGCCCCTCCTTCCTGTAATGTTCCCGGTATCGGTTTCATAGTTGATCAGGCTCCTTTCGTCGACCGCGGCCTTTAGCTTACGAAATGCCAGTAAAGTTCCGAAGCGCGGAATTACGGGGGAAAAGAATTTGTGAAGCTCGATTTACACCGGGCCGAAACGCGGCAATAACTCGCGAATCCTTCGCGAATTCACGACGATGTGGACGCAACCTTATGACTGTTTCCCTTCTAACGTTCCGTCTCCGTTGCTGACCCGCAGGACGATTTTTCCGTGAGTGTGACCGGTTTGACTTAACTCATGCGCGCGCCGCACTTCGCTGAGCGGATGAATGCGATCGAGCACCGGCGCGAGCTTGCCCGCTTCGATGATCCTGGCGATCTCCGCGAGCTGCTCCCCACTCGGGTGCCCTCCAATCATGGTAGCCCGGATGCCGAGTTCTTTGGCTTTCTCCTCCGACGGCGGCTGGACTAACGAAACGAGATTTCCTCCCTTTTTCAAAACGGACCAGGAGCGTTCCTGGGTTTCGCCGCCGATGGTGTCGAGTACAACGTCCACGTTGCGCGTGACGTCTTCGAATCGTTGCTGCGTGTAGTCGATAACTTTGTCGACTCCGAGCTCGCGCAACAAATCCTGATTCGTGGTGGAAGCTGTCGCGAAAACGTACGCCCCTTTCCATTTTGCGAGTTGCACCGCGAAATGGCCAACTCCGCCGCTGCCGGCATGAATCAAGACGCGCTGGCCTGGCCGCAATTGCGCAGTGTCGAACAACGCCTGCCACGCGGTGACCGCAGCCAACGGCACGGCCGCCGCGCGGATGTGATGAAGCGAGGCCGGCTTAAGCGCGAGCTCTGATTCTCGAACGGCGATATAATCAGCGTAGGCGCCGTCGCGGGTCGGATCGGGAACGCTGTAAACCTCGTCCCCGATTTTGAATCGGGACACGCCTTTACCGAGTTCCTCGACTACTCCGGACAAGTCCCATCCGAGAATGAGCGGGAATTTATGAGGCCAGAAATCTTTCATCTCGCCTTCACGAACTTTCCAATCGATCGGGTTCACTCCCGCCGCGTGAACGCGGATCAGAACTTCACCCGCCTGTGGCTTCGGACGCGGCGCATATTCGTACCGCAAGACTTCCGGTCCGCCGTAGTTGTGAATCCGAATTGCTTTCATTGTCGCGCGCCCAACTCATTGCCGATCGCTGCAGGGGTTCCGGTCATACGAGTTAATGGCCCGAAGATGCCACCGCGGTTGAATGCGCCGGCGCGAAGGTAATGCGCAATTTTTGTTGCACGTGTCCCAAAATTTCGGAGCCGCGCTGCCATTCAGCGATGAGCTTGCGCTCGCCACGTCTGCCTATGGACAGACTCGCCGTGGCGAGGTGAGTCTTCGACCGGACGGGCAATATCATGTGACGCTCAATTGCTTTGATGGTTCTACTCATAGGTTTTCCTCCTTAATTCATTCCATTAGTTAGGCTGGTGAAATCACACGCGTGCGACCCGGCACCGAGGCTGGCGTGGTTTCGACCCGCGCCTGAAAAATTCCGGCGAACGCCGACCTGGCACTCACGAACACGACGCCCCAAAGGATCGCGACAAAGAGCGCCAGGCCGAGACCTTCAGGATTCATCAGACTGTGAAACAACAAGATGTTCACGATGATGGGAGCGAGAATCGTTAGCGCGAGCGGCACATAACGATTGACCAAGAGCAAGCCGCCGCCGATGAGCTGGATTGCGAAAACGAACAGCAGATATTTCGAAACGAACAGTGATCCGAGGAATTGACCCGCAACTCCGCTCGGCGGAGGCATCGGGATGAAGTGAAGAAATCCGTTGAGTCCGAAGACCAAAAAGATCAAACCCAAAAGGAACCGACTGATGTGAGTTAATATTTTCATACCGATAAGATCGCGCCGGACCGGTGGGTTTGGGAAAGTCCATGTTTCTTGCCTCAGCCAAACCAAAAGGCATACTCCCCCTTGGAGTGGAACTGAGGCATTTGCGTTACTTCGTGGCGGCGGCGGAGGCGGAAAACCTTTCTCGCGCGGCGTTGAAGCTCCATGTTTCGCAACCCGCGCTGGGCCGGCAAATCCGCGATCTCGAAGACGAGATTGGATTTTGCTTGCTCGAACGCACGGCCAAATCGGTTCGATTGACCGATGCCGGCCGGGCATTCCTCGACGACGCGCGCGCGTTGTTGCAAAGCGCGGACGATGCCGTCGCGAAAGCGCGCGCCATTGCCAGCGCAGAGCCTACCGAACTCCACGTCGGCTACTCGCCGATGCCAACCGCCGAGATTCTGCCGAAAACCTTGCGGGTATTTCAGCAGGCAATGCCGAATGTGCACGTCAGATCACACGATTGGAGCAACAAAGATATTCTCGATGGGATCCGCGATGGCCGGCTTCAACTCGGATTGATCGTTCTTCCCACGACCGCCAGTACTCTGCACGACCTGCGATACGAGGAATTGTTTCAAGAACGCATTTGCGTGGCGGTCGCTCCGCAGCATCCGTTTGCTCGACGCCGCGCCATTCCAATTACCGAAGTTGCGGCCGAGCCATTGATTGGCCTTACCCGGGAAGATTATCCGAATTACTATGACTTCCTCTCGATCATCTTTTCGAAGGTAAAACAGAAACCGCGGGTGGTAGAGGAGCACGACAGTTTCTCCGGCATTATTTCGGCCGTCGAAGCGGGAACCGGAATCACTCTTGGTATGGACGTTTTGGAGCGCAGTTTCGGAAACCGGGTAAAGCTTTTGCACATCACTCCGGAACCGAAACCGACCTCGGTCACCATCGTCGCGCTAAAGGGACGACTCAGCCCAGCTGCAGCGAAATTCTGGGAATGCGCGAAAGAAGCAGCGCCAAAAAAATAGCAGTTCATCCTATTGCTACTTCACGAAGACACCAACGAGCTGTGCAATCTGACCCGCAGCGGTGTCGAGCGCGAAATGGCCAGCATCAAGGACGTGGACTTCGGCTTTCGGCACATCTTTGCGGTAACGTTCCGGTTCTCCGGGATCGAACGAGAGATCGTGCTTACCCCAGATTACCAGAAGACGCGGTTGCTTCTCACGCATCCACGCTTGCCATTTCGGGTAGCTGTCGACGTTCGTTCGATAATCGTAGAAAAGATCGCTTTGAATTTCGGCCTGGCCGGGCTGATTCAAAAAGTAAAACTCATCCGTCCACAAATCCGGATCATAACGTTCCACATTAGGATCGTTCCCGACGTGACGCGTCCGCGTTGTCGCCAGCGAAAGGAGATTGGTGCGAAGCGCGCTTTCGTTAGCCGCGCGATTGGCCCAGAACGCGCGCCGCGTTTTCCAATTCGGGCCCAGGCCTTCGTTATGCGCGACCGCGTCCTGAACAATGAGCGTTTCGATGCGCTCCGGATGGACCAGTGCCATTCGAAAACCAACCGGGCCCCCGTAATCCTGCATGTAAAGTGAGTAACGCGAGAGCCCGAGGGCTTCGGCAAAGCGATTCATAATCTCGGCGATGTGATCGAACGTGTAGGCGAATTTTTTCGGATCGGGCCAGTCGCTGTGTCCGTATCCAGGATAATCGGGCGCGACCAGGTGATATCGATCGGAAAGCCTCGCGAAGAGCGGCTCGAACATTCGCGAGGAAGAGGGAAGTCCGTGCAGGAGGAGAATTGTCGGCGCGTCTTTCGGCCCCGCCTCTCGATAAAAAATGGAGAGCCCATCAATCTGTGTCGTGCGATAAAAAGTCGGGTGTTCCACCGGAGGTTCCTTTCCTTGGATTAGCAATTGAAGCGATGTGAGCAGCACCAACACCAGCAAAGCTATTTGTGATTCCTGCCTCACGTCGCCACCTCGAAAATGATTTCCAACTCGACCGGCGTGCCGAGTGGGAGACTCGCCACGCCATAGACTAACCGGCAAGGATTCTTCTCTTTTCCAAAGATATCCTGCAGCAACTCAGAAGCAGCATCAGCGACTTTCGGATGATCGCGAACGTCGCGGGAAGTAGCCATCAACACTCCGAGCCGGACAATCCGCGTTACCTTATCGAGCGACCCCAAGTATTTCCGTGCGATAGCCAGACCGTTGAGTGTCGCCAGGTAAGCCGCCTTCCGCCCTGCTTCTACATCTAACTCCTTTCCCAGGTGACCGGTAAACTTAGCTTTGCGGCCCTCCGTCGGAAGCATGCCGGTTAGAAAAAGCAAATTACCCGTCTGGACGGCTTCGACGTAGGTGCCGAACGGTTCAGGCGGCTTCGGAAGCTTGATGCCAAGTTCTTTTAACCGCTGCTCGGCGCTAGCCGGTCGAGAGTTTTCGCGCGTTACCATTTGCCAACGTGCGCACCGCCATCCACGTGCAGCACCTCCCCTGTAATCTGCCTGGCTTCTGTTAGATAGACGACGGCGCTGGCAATCTCCTCAACGGTGGAGATCGTCCCCATCGGCGAAAACGTTTTCAGGAACTCCTTCGGATCCTCGGCGTGAAGTGGTGTGTCGACGTTGCCGGGAGCCACGGCGTTGAATCGAATGTGCTCTTTGGCATATTCCGACGCCAGGCTTCTGAGTCCTGCGTTCAGTCCACCTTTAGTGATCATAGGAAGGGAGGCGGGTATGCCGGCAACTGGATTATCGACCAACGCCGCAGTGATGCTCACGATGCTGCCGCCAGTCTTCTGTGCCTGCATTTGCCTAACCGCAAGCTGCGTGATGTAGATGAAACCTGCGAGATTCGTCGAGACGAGAGCGCGAAAGTCGTCTGCGGTATACTCCGTGAACGGCTTCACCAGGAAGATGCCGGCGTTCGCAACAACGGCGTTGATCGAGCCGAACTTCTTGATTGCGAGTTCTGCAACTTTCTTTGCCGTTTCAAATTGACCTATGTCGCCGTCGATCAAGGCGAGCTGGTCAGAAGCTGAAAGCTCTTTTGATTTCGTCGCGTTCCGCGCGGTTCCGACAACATTATAGCCGCGCGCGACAAACGCTTGGACGACCCCCGCTCCTATACCTTGCGACGCTCCTGTCACAATCACTGTGCTCTTTGTAGTTGTCATTTTAGAAATGAAAGCAGCTCTTTGTTCACCTGATCAGCATGCGTCCAGAGCACGCCGTGCGGGCCACCAGGTAACTCGACGAACTTGACGTTCTTGATCATCTTGGCTTGCCTTCGAGACGTGGCGTCTGGCGGCAGAATGCGATCTGCATCGCCGTGAAGGATCAGCGTCGGCACGTCGTTGCGCGCGACGTCCTTGCGGAAATCTTCAACCCAGGCGTCAACACACTTCAATGTTCCTATTGCGGAAGCCTGAACTGCGACGTTCCAGTTGGCATCGACCACACGTTCGCTGACGAGCTTTCCTCCAGTGACGTCGTAGTTGTAGAAGTTATGCAAGAAATCGAGAAGGAAGGCTGGCCTGTCCGCTTTTATCGAAGACTTTATTCCCTCGAAGACATTCGCCTCCACACCCTCTGGATTATCCGGGGTTTTCACGAGGTACGGTCCCAACGTTCCGATTAGCACGGCCTTGCGAACGCGGGCGGAACCGTATTTACCCAGGTAGCGGGTGACCTCACCGGTACCCATGGAGAATCCGACAAGATCGATCTTCTGAAGATCAAGTGTAGTGAGCACCGCGTTAAGATCGGCGGCGAAGGTATCGTAGTCATAGCCGATCGAGGGCTTGCTTGAGCCGCCGAAACCGCGTCGGTCGTAGGTGATCACACGGCGACCCGCCGCAAGCAAAGCCGCCGTTTGTTTTTCCCATGAGGCCCCACTTAGCGGCCATCCGTGAATTAAGACCACCGGTGGTCCCGAGCCGAGGTCTTCATAATAAAGATCAATCGATTTACTGTTTTCGCTGCCGACGGCAATGAAGTGGTTGCCAGGATTCTTGGATCTTTGTTTGAGAGGAGTGGCACCTTTCGCATAAACCGGAAGCGTGGCCGTCGCCAATGTGAGCGCGGCGCCTCCTAAAAAGCGCCGGCGATTATATTTTGTTTCTTCGAACATATTTAATGATTTCGTTGGGTTGAGGAATTGTGTCGGGAAAAATCGTTGAACCGGTTAGGCGCCCGATCAGACCCGACCGGGCGCGCGCGTCGTAACCTCCTGGACTAGCCACGTGTTGCCGTCGGGATCGTTGAAAGATAAGAACGACCCGTAGCTGGTGCGCTTCGGGTCGGCGCCGGGTTGCCGCGCCTCACAGGGAAATGGCGGACCGTGCCACACGTTAGTGGCGTCGATCCCGCGGCCGATGAGGTCGTCATGCGCAGTTTCGATGTCGGAGACGACCAGCGCACCCTCGGATGAGCCAGGCGCGGCCGCCGTGATTCCCTTTCCGAACGTGACTGAGCATGCTGAACCTGGCGGCGTGAACTGGACGATGCGAACGCCGTCGACCGGGGAGACGTCGTCGTCGAACCTCCAGCCTAAGCGTTCGTAGAACTGCTTGGATCGCTCGACGTCGGAGACGGGGATGATGTCGACCTCGAGCTTCATGTCGACTTTCGTGGCGCTGGTTTTGTAATTCGGTTGCTTGGTGTTCATACGATTTTCTAAGCAACCTTCCGCCGAGCACCACGCTATTGTGAAAGACGATGTTTGTTGCCTGAGAATACCCAAAAGGTAATGTGGAAGCGGCTGTGGAACTGCGGCATCTTCGCTACTTTGTTGCCGTCGCCGAGACCGAGAACGTCTCGCGCGCGGCGCTGAAGCTTCACGTCTCTCAACCGCCGTTAAGTCGTCAGATTCGCGATCTTGAAGATGAGCTCGGTTTCCTCCTGCTCAAACGCACGGCGAAATCGGTCAGCCTAACCCAGGCCGGTCGCACGTTCTTGAACGAAGCTCGCGCGGTGTTGCAACGAGCTGACGAAGGCGTGAAAAAGGCGCGAGAGGTTGCGACTGCGGGTGAGACCAACCTGCACGTCGGCTACTCACCGACGCCATTCGCCGAAATTCTGCCTAAAACCTTACGAGGCTTTCATAAGGCGATGCCAAAGGTGCACGTCAGGTTGCACGATTGGAGCAACAAGACCATTCTCGACGGCGTACGCGATGGCCGGCTTCAACTCGGATTGATAACTCGTTCCCCAAAGATTGGTGCGCTGCGCGATGTGCGCTTTGAGGAGTTGCTTCGCCAACGCGTTTGCGTGGCGGTCGCGCCGCAGCATCCCTTTGCCCGCCGCCGCGCCATTCCGCTTACCGAGGTCGCGGCCGAACCCTTGGTTGGCCTCACCCGCGAAGACTATCCGAATTATTACGATTTACTGACGATCATCTTTTCGAAAACGAAACAGAAACCGCGCGTCATCGAGGAACATGACAGCATGTCCGGCGTCATGTCGGCCGTCGAAGCTGGGACCGGCGTCGCCGTTGCGGTAGACTTTGGTTACAGCTTCGGAAACCGAGTAGAATTTTTGCACCTCACTCCCGAGCCGATGCCATTTTCGGTCGGCATCGTCGCGCTAAAGGGACGACTCAGCCCAGCCGCAGCGAAATTCTGGGAATGCGCGAAAGAAGCCGCGGCACGAAGCGCGAAATAAAAACCGCCGGGTACCTTTTTTGTCGCGTAACTTCGAATTTCCTGAAATTCTCCGCGCCCAATTCTTGAGAAAAGAAGGGGCCAGCCCTAAGATCGCCATTCAGGTAGCCCAAACCAGTCATAACCATGAAGAATCCGAGCTCGACCAAAACTAACGACCTGTTACAAAGACGCCGCGCGCCGCTGGCGACGCGGACCGATCTCGCCGCCGCCGCAACGAAGGACATCGCCGGTGCCATGAACGCTATCCTCGCCGATGTCTTTGCCCTCTACCTCAAGACCAAGAACTTTCATTGGCACATGAGCGGTCCGCACTTTCGCGATTACCACTTGCTCCTTGATGAACAGGCCGACCAACTCTTCGCCATGACGGATCCCATCGCTGAACGCGTGCGGAAAATCGGCCAATCAACACTGAAATCGATTGCGCAGATCTCGCGGAGGCAGCGAGTGCTGGATAACGAGGCGGACTATGTCGAGCCGCGCGACATGCTGGCCGAGCTGGCTGATGATAACAAGACGTTCGCCGCGCGTTTGCGAGAAGCCCATGACCTTTGCGACGAACATCGTGATGTAGCAACAACCAGTCTTATCGAAGTTTGGATCGACGAGACCGAACGCCGGACTTGGTTCCTTTTTGAAGCGAGCCGGCGTGAATAGGTTTCGAGAGTCGTAACCGCTAGACTCCTTTGTAGGCGTGTTTGTTGATCCTTAGAGAGCGAATTTTGAATTCCAAAGTTGATGCGGGCATGCCGAGTATCGCCGCAGCTCCTCGCCGGCCGGAGACCCTGCCTTTGGTTTGCGCAAGTGCAGCTTCAATCGTCTCCCGCTCAGTCGATGTTTGACTTGCCGGCAGGGAATGGGCACTCAACCGGGGTTCCTGGGAAAACCAGTTCTTGTCCACCGAGAACTCGTTGCTATCGACGATGATGAGCGAGCGCTCGATCACATTTTGCAGTTCCCGAACGTTTCCGGGCCAGGAATATTCCTGCAAAGCTTCAATAGATTTCTTTTGAATCGTGTCGATCTTCTTCCCGGCTCTCTGCGCGTAACGATTGACGAAGTAATTGATGAGAAGTGGAATGTCCTCTTTGCGTTCGCGCAGCGGCGGCAACTCAATGGGAAAAACATTGAGCCGGTAAAAGAGATCGCTGCGAAACGAGCCGGCGGCGATGGCGGATTGAAGATCGCGATTGGTCGCGGCAATCACGCGCACTTCGCAGCGCAGCATCTCGGTTCCGCCGACGCGTTCAAATTCGCGTTCCTGTAGAACGCGCAGCAGCGCGATTTGTGTTTCCAAGGGGAGATCGCCGACTTCGTCGAGGAAAAGTGTCCCGCCTTCGGCCAGTTCAAATCGGCCAAGCCGCCGTTGCACCGCTCCCGTGAATGCTCCTTTCTCGTGGCCGAACAATTCGGACATGATCAAGGAGGAGGGAATCGCCGCGCAATTCACTCCAACGAACGAACGCTCGCCGCGTTTCGATCTCTTGTGAATCGCGCGCGCGATCAACTCCTTTCCGGTCCCGGTCTCGCCGGCGATCAAAACGGTTGAATCTGTCGGCGCAACTTTCGCGGCAAGTGCGAGCACCCTTTGCAATACGGCAGAAGTGCCCAGCACCTCCTCGAACATCGACGTGCTGTTTATTTCTTGCCGGAGAACGATGTTCTCTTTGTAGAGCTCATCTTTCAAACGCCTTATTTCCTCCAGGGCATTTTCCTGCTCGGTAATGTCCAGCGTATTACCGATCAGTCGGGTGACTTTGCCGCTCTCTAACACAGGCTCTCCCGTGCTGTGCATCATCCGTTTTCCTTTTCTTGGATGATCGACCCAATACCGGACGTCGCCTCGCGCGCCTTCGCGAAACATTCTATCGATCGTTTTTCTTAACAGCTCGCGACCATCAGGCTGCAAAGCAGCCAGCCATTGCCTCAGTGTAGGAATCCCTTGCGAAGGATCGAAATCGAAAATCACAAACGTTTCGGGCGACCAGTAATCAAACATGCCATCGGCCCGCAGCGACCAACTGCCCATATGAGCCAGCCGTTCCCCTTCACGCAGGTAAAATTCGCTTCGTTCGATATCGGTCAGTGGGCCTTGCGGCCGCTGAGACCGACTGTCTGGACCGGCATTTTTCACTTTCCGCGATCTTTCTCTTGGGCGGGTTTGAAATTGTAGGCGCCGGGACAGCTCGTGACCAGTCGCAACTTGGCGTTAGAGTCGTTGCGCTGGAATCGAATGAACCAAAGTCTGGCGCATTGGTGTGCTAGAATATGTGCTAGAATGACGACCGTTCTACTTGGCCTAGATCACCTCTGCGTATTGACTTAAAGGTACACGAAGCCTGCTCTCCGCGAGAAATGTGATCGGGTTACGCGCACTTAGGTCGGCGTCAATGATAAGATCACCGACAATCTTTTGCGCGACGAGTTGCCAGTCCAGCAGGACGAGATCTACCCGAACATCCGGTAGCCTGGCAAAAGGCATGTTGACCGGTCCCTCAACCAACGCGACCCGGCAATGTTCTAAGACTTCAGTCATCGATTCCGGCGAGCGAAACGCGGCCAGCGGTCCCGCTGCAGATAAGAACACGATCCCAGCGTTTTCCTTCTGTGGAAGCATTTCCAGGAGTTTGTGGATTGACCGGCTCTGGGCGTGGCAAAGCTCAACCTCTAGTCCCTCATCCTCGGCAATCTCTGCCAACTGCTCTTCGCTGAGAACAGCCGGACTATTGCCCGAACCTGAAACAACCAAAATCGAATTCAATGCCGATTCACGCCGCCACTGGCGCAGAATTTGTCTGACGGCTGGCTCTCTATGGATTTCGTATTGGCAAGGAATAGTTGGCCGCATCCCATCACTGACGCCGATGATTCGCAGGCCAAGGTCCTGTAATCGTAACTTGACCTGTTTAGCAAGCCGGCCGGGTTGAAACCAGACGATCGTGTCAATGTCGTATTTTCGGACGCGCTCCACAAAATCGGCAGCTTCGGGACCGTCCGTATCCACTGTTTGAGCCGCGAACCCGCTGAGACGCAGCTCTCGGCGGAGGCGTTTCAGAAACAGCCGGTAATCCTGGATCGTGACGTACTTCGAGGTCATGCGAGGCAACCCGATCACACCGCGCACGCTGATCTTTCGGTCGTGCTGTCTACCGCGCAGAAGGGTCTTCGATCCCCGCACGCGGCGAAGCAACCCCTCGCGCTCTAAGCGACGATAGATGTCGGCCACTGCTGACACCGGAGTTCGATATTCGGACGAAACCTCCCGCATCGAATAAAATGTCCGGTCGTTCTGCTCTTGGGTCGCGCCGGCTATGTGTCGCAGGGTTTGCAAAAGCGTTTCGCTTTTGTGTTCTCGATGGTCTGAAATTCTTAATTTCGGAAGACGAGGGAGGTTGCGGGGAGATTTTTTTCGCGCCATAAAACTGCTCGTCAGCGGGACTAACGATTCTGTTCGGAACTGTTTCTAACTGTTCGGAAACTGTTTGTCTAGCGTCGGGGTTCGTGGCCGCGTATAGGGCGCCCGGTTATGCCAATCTTCTCCCGGAATTCTCTGGTCGCGGTCATCCTCGTTTTCGCTGCCGCTGTCGCTTCCGGGCAGCAAGTCGCAACGCCGACGTTTAACCCCAATGGGGGATGGTTGCTGACAGAATCCGCGGTGACAGTGACGACCGCAACGTCCGGAGCGACCATCAATTACACTACCAACGGCGCGACTCCAACATCCACGGATCGAACCGTTGCCTCCGGCGGAACAATCTTGGTTGATCGCCCGTTAATGCTGAAAGCGAATGCGACGAAGACGGGAATGACTCCGAGCTCGACGGCAAGCGCTGCCTTCACAATTAGCGGCAAAGTAACCGGAGGCCAGAATCATACGATCGGTTTGAAATCTGAAGGCACCGTTTGGAGTTGGGGTTCAAATTCTGTTGGCCAGTTGTCGACTGGAACCGCTGACGCTTCGACCCACTCCACACCGACCCAAGCAAAACTGAACTCGACAACGCTGCTCTCTGGGATATCTGGGGTGGGAGCCGGCGCGTCGCATTCGCTCGCTATTAAAAGCGCCGACGGTTCGGTATACGGATGGGGCAATGATTCATCTGGACAGCTAGGCGACAATTCCTCAGCAACGCAGCAACTTTACCCAGTCCAGGTAAAGACAACCGCCACTGGTAATCCCCTACTTGTCGGAATCACCGATGTTGCCGGAGGCGCCTCTCACAGCATTGCGTTGAAATCGGACGGCACGGTTTGGACATGGGGGAGTAATGCGTCGAGCCAGCTCGGGGATGGTGGAACCACTTCGCGCAAGCTAGCGGCTCAAGTTAAGACGGCCAGCAGCACTTTCTTGACTGGCGTGGTGGCCATAGCTGCCGGAGATAGCTTTTGCGTTGCGGTCAAGTCCGACGGCACCGTCTGGGCTTGGGGCAGCAATGCGTCGGGCCAGCTTGGCATCGGTTCGACCACAACCCAGAAATTCGCAGTTCAAGTCAAGCTAAGCAGCGGTGCGGCTTTGTCCGGGATTACCGATATCGCGTGTGGGTCATCGCACGTAGCCGCGTTGAAATCGGATGGCACCGTGTGGACTTGGGGTAGCAACACCAACGGCCAACTTGGCAATGGCAGCACGACGCAGGCAAAAAATCCGGTACAAGCCAAGTTGAATTCTACAACGTTCATCGAGGGAGTCTATGCGCTCGCAGCAGGAGCAAGCCACACGTTGACGCTCAAGACTGATGGGTCCGTTTGGACGTGCGGGCTCAACTCTTCGGGTCAGCTCAGTATTAATTCGACGGTCCAGCAGTTATTTTTCGTTCAAGGAAGCGCGAGTTCCGGAGTCTTTCTTTCCGGCATTGTCGATATCGGGGCCGGCGGCAGCCACTCACTGGTCACGCAAAGCGATGGTACTGTTCTGGGGTGCGGATTGAATGCCTCGGGTCAAGCCGGGTATCCCACGACAACAGTCAATCCCACGCGTGCCACCGCTATCGCGAATTTCTTAATCATTAGCGCTTTTGCAGATCCCGATAACGACGGAATCCCCACCTGGCGAGAGCGCGAATTAGGAACGAATCCTACAAGCGCGGATACAGACGGCGACCATATTCCAGATGGCTGGGAGGTTAACCACAATCTCAACCCGTTGGTAGATGATGCCTCGGCGGATCCGGATGGAGACGGGTATACCAATTTTCAAGAATATCAGAACAACACTGATCCGTACGACTACTACAACTCCGCTCCGTTTAGCCTGAATATCACTAGCGGGAACAATCAGGCTTCTCCCAGTGGCTTGTGGCTTGCCCAACCTCTCATTGTTCGGACGGCCAATGGGTCGGGTAATTCGCTCATAAATGCGCCTGTGACGTTCACCCTCGCTCAAGCTGGAGGCGGGCTGAGCTTAACCGATCATGGGACGACGGCGTCATCGCTCAGCCTACGGACGGATACAAGCGGGCAGGCGACGGTGTACTATCAGCAGCCGAGTTCGGGTTCGAGCGGCGTCATCGTGCAAGCCGGAACCGGAAACGTGCAACAGGTTACTTTCACGGCCTCGTTCCTCAACATTCCGATCAACGGCATGAAATTATGGCTTCGCTCTGATTCGGGAATAACCAAGGATGCCAATAACCTGGTAAGCCTGTGGCGGGATCAATCTCCAGCCGGTAATAACGCAGCGCAAGTTGTGACCGGGAATTCCCCTTTGTTTGTGGCGAATGGGTGGTCAGGAAAACCGGTAATTAGATTTAATGGATCGACATCATCGATGAGTGGAGCGCTGAGCCTTAGCTCGCAAATGTCGGTTTTTGCCGTGGCGGCGGAGGGTTCCGGGGTCGGGTTCAAACGCCTGATCGACAATGAAGGCCATTTTTACTTGGGAACAGCTCCCGACGGAAACTTTGCAAGTTTTTATGGGAACGGAAACTGGGGAACGACGCAGAGTCACCCGTTCGCGCTCTCGCCAAACCAGGTGACGATGCTCGAGTCGATCAACAACGGCAGCGATAGCGCCTATGTCAACGGGCAACTAATTGAAACCCGGACGAATGCGATGACCGCCTTCACTAATGGATATGAGCTGGGCCGACATCCATCGGGTATTCAATATTGGGATGGAGACATCCTTGAAGTGTTGGTCTACGACGGCGCCCTCTCTACCGGTGACAGGCAGGCGATCGAGATTTATTTGAATCAAAAATACAATCTGATCGTGGCCCCGACTAGCCCTACCGGCATTACCGCTACGCCAATGTCGTACGGACGAATCGACGTTTCCTGGTCTGCTCCAGCCGGTGCCAGCAGTTATTCGGTCGAGCGCAAGATCGGAGCTGGGGGAACTTATGCAACGATCGGCACTACGAGTTCGCCCTCCTTCGCCGACATAACTGTCGTAGCAGGGTCGCAGTATTATTACCGAGTTCTCGCGTCCAACATCGCAGGGCAATCAGGTTACTCAGGAGAAGCAACCGCTTCGGTCGAGTCGTTGCCAGCGATCCCGACGTCTGGGATAGCTTTTTGGTTGCGCGCGGAACGCGGCGTGACGAAGGACCAAACAAACCACGTTAGTTCCTGGTTGGATCAATCCGGCCAAAATGTCGCCGGAACGCAACCAACCGCCGCGGTTCAGCCAGTTCTTGTCGATAATTCGATGAATGGTAAACCCGTAGTACGATTTGACGGGCTCGATGACGTAATGTTACTACCGAACTTCGCGGCCGGAATGAGTGAGGGCGAAGTGTTCATCGTGGCCAAAGAGTCGCCCACGCAAGTGGACGTCAGCACTCTTTGGATGATCGGTGACGATTCGATTTGGAATCCGAACACATATCCGGGTGGCGACGGTACGGTCTGCGAAACCTTTGGCACCAGGAATCAGAAATGCACCGGCGTTCCATCGCAGCCGCTGAGTCAGGCCCACCTATACGACGTTTCATCAAAGACCGGTGAATTCGTAATGCGGTTTAATGGTATCGAGCACTATCGTACTACCAGTAACACGGTCTTTTTCCCTTCGGCGCCGCAGCTTGGAGGCGGAGTTTATTATCGGCACCGGTTCGCGGGCGACATCGCGGAACTAATCGTCTTCAATCACGTTCTCTCGCAGGCAGACCGCGACACGATCAAATCGTATCTCGCCAACAAATATTTTCTACCCGGATTTGATTTTGACGGCGACGGACTGACCAATGGTCAGGAGGTGGCCTTGGGAAGCAATCCTAACAATCAAGACACGGACGGAGACCAGATTCCGGACGGATGGGAATACAGCCATGGGCTTAACCTTCTGGTAAACGATGCGGCGGCTGACCCTGATGGCGACGGATTTAGCAATCTCCAGGAGTATCTGAATAACACTGATCCCTTCGATTATTTCAATGGCGCCGTCTTCAATATAGCAGTCGCATCGGGTAGCGGACAGATCAGCCCTGTCGGAACGTGGGCGCCGCAGGCCTTGGTTGCTCACGTATCTAGCGGGTCAGGGACAGCCCTTGTAAACGCGCCGGTCACTTTTGCTGTTCAAAGCGGTGGCGGCCTTCTGAGTAATGCCAGCGGCGGAGCCACCTCCACCTCGGTAACCGTTCATACCGATAGTTTCGGGGACGCCCGCGCCTACTACCAACAGGGAAATATTCCAGATACCGCCGGGCTGGTCATGGCCCAGGCCGGGACAATTACTGTCAAGACGACCAGTTTCACCACTTCAACCGCAGATATTCCTTCGGACGGCTTAAAGCTGTGGCTTAACGCAGAGACTGGCGTCGTCGCGAGCAGTGGAAGTGTCACCGGCTGGACCGATCAATCTAGCAGCGGGAATAACGCGCTTTGCAATTCGGGTCACAATCCTGGCTACATTACTGGCGCGGTTGCAGGCCGCCCCGCGATTGTATTCTACTGGAATCCCACTCCTTGGTATGCCACTTCCATGGCAGGACCTCTCAGTCTTGGATCTGATGCGTCCGTTTTCGCCGCGGCATCGGTCTTTGGCTATAGCGCCGGAAGCGTTATCTCCAACGATAAACACCTCTTTTTGGGCAACGACAGCTACGGTAACTTTGCCACCTACTACGGAAACGGCGTCTCTTGGAATAATACGGGCAGTCATTTGTTACAACTGACGGCCAGCGCCTACAATATTCTCGAATCGCTCAATGGTTCGGTCGAAAACGCTTATGTCAACGGCATATTGCTCGACTCTCGGCCAAATCCGATGAACCCCTTCACTGATGGTTACATCCTCGGCAAAGATCTAACCGGGTATATCGCCGAGGTCCTGGTTTACGATCGTTCACTGAGCGATGCTGAGCGCGTCCGGGTCGAGAACTATTTAAACCGGCGCTACAACATCGTTTCGGCCCCGCCGGCGACACCTGCTAACTTGACCGGCGTAGTCACGACTTCCTCGCAGGCCACCCTCAGCTGGAATGCACAGCCCGATGTTTTGTTCAAAATTGAACGTAAGACCGGATTGAATGGAACTTATTCTCAGATCGGCGCGACGACCCAGGCGGGAGTAACAAGCTTCGTCGACACATCCTTCACGGCCGGTCCGCAATATTTCTATCGCATTCGGGCGACAAACATAGTCGGCGACTCGGATTATTCGAACTGGGTCTTGGTCTCGACCGCGCCTGATGCGGACGAGAACGGCCTGCCCGATCAGTGGGAGATTCAGTACTTTGGCCATATCGGGATCGATCCAGCGGCGGACGCGGATAACGATGGGTTCACCAACCTCCAGGAGTTTCAGTTGGGAACAGACCCGACCAATAGCACGAGCGGGCCGACTCTGACTGTTGGAACTCACGCACAGTTCATTCGCCAGACAGTGCCCGGGACAATGGTGGCGGGCAGCAGTTATCCGGTTTCGATTACGATGCGTAACTCAGGTACGACTGAGTGGACCCTGCCTGGCGGCGCAAATCCGTGTCTGTTGGGCATTCCCGGATTGTCTAGTGGCGACGCGTCGAGTTGGGGAGCAGTTACCGTTTCTCTGCCTAACGCTGTGCCTAGCGGTCAGCTCGTGACCTTTAACTTTACGGTTACGACCCCCCTGGATCCGGGGAGTTACCGTTTTCAATGGGCAATGCTTCAGCCTGGCGCGCAATGGTTCGAGCAGTTCACGCCCGATACCGTGATCGCGATCGTCGACCCGTCGTGTGCCCCGGGAGCAGTAACGATATCTGATCCTCTCAACGACTGGAGCCTGGTATGGTCGCAAACGCCCGGTTGGAACATCGCTGTTGACAGCCCTGGCAGCTTCGAAGGCGATGATTCGCGGATCGTCCGTGCCAGCTCCTTCCTTGAATCGGTAACTTACAAGTTTCCCCAAATCCTCGGCGCGACGGTCGCAATCTATTACCGCAACGGGTTCGACCTTTCTCAACTTCATTTCCTGACTTCCGCTGATGGGACAACCTGGTCTCCGGTCGCGGTCGATGTCAGTACCAGTATTCCGCAGGCGGGAGGCTGGTCGGCAGCAACGGTGAGTCAATACCAGGCAATCCCCGCGGACACAAATTACCTTAAGGTAGAAGTGGGAGGGACCGGCTTCGCTGATCTCCAAATTGGCGAAGTCCGGGTAACGCACACAGATCTAAACGCACCAACGGTTCAGGGCGGGACAATTTCGGTTGCGTCTGAGGCCGAAAATACGTTTAGCGTTGATGCATCAGACGCAGACGGTGACTCCTTGTCATTCACCGTGGTTTCGCAGCCGACACACGGCACGCTCACAGGCGTGGGGCCGATCTTCACTTACACTCCCGAATCAGGTTACCAGGGTGAGGATACGTTCACCGTTAGCGTAAGCGACGGATTACTCACGACCGATCCCGTAGCCATCAACCTGGAGATCCAGCCGGTATCGATCATTCCGCCGAGCGCGGTCACAATGGTCGATGAGCTGGCCAACTTCGACCTTAGTTCATCACATAGCGAGCACTGGCAATTTGATTCCGAGAATCCGACGAACTTTGGAGGCGACCTCTCTCGCGCTCTCCGCACCGCTGCTACCCCCGAAAGCTTGATCTACAGCTATCAAGGTATTTCCGCCTTTAGCGCCCTTCTCTATTCCACGGACCCGCCGACTCCTGACGCGTTTAGACTTTATGCGTCGTCC
>Ga0307470_10000447_pt1 | contig 20678 bp, 16 predicted proteins | sample atmos_gasesAM3C__FD_204565 | JGI IMG/M metagenome (GOLD analysis project Ga0307470, IMG submission 204565) | Hardwood forest soil microbial communities from Morgan-Monroe State Forest, Indiana, United States - atmos_gasesAM3C_05 | ecosystem: Environmental > Terrestrial > Soil > Temperate forest... | reverse complement strand
TCCACTACAACGGCGAAAAGTTCCTGGGTCCGTACGCGAAGCCAGTTGAATCGTGAAGCGTTACTCCAACGCGCCGCGCAGCATGCCGGCCGTGACGCCGGGCGACTTCAGGTTGCCGATCAGGGTTAGTGAGATCGAATCGGGGTCGACGATCGTGTTGGCGACGTTGGCGATGTCGTCGAGGGACACGTTGTCGATGGAGGCGATGATCTCGTCGAGTGAAAGCTGTTTGCCGAAGTAGTACTCCTGGCGGGCCAGTCCGGACATGCGGCTTACCGTCGATTCGAGCGAGAGCAGGATCGATCCCTTGAGATGGAGCTTGGCGGAATTGAGCTCGTCCGCCGTCGCGCCGCCGGTCTTGATCAGCTTCATTTCGGCAAGGGTCATGTCGAGCACGCGCTTCAGGTTCTTGGGCGCGCAGGCGGCGTAGACCGCCTCGTAGCCGCCGTTGACGTAGCCGTTGTGGTACGACATGACGGTGTAGACGAGGCCGGCTTTCTCGCGGATTTTCTGGAAGAGGCGCGAGGACATCCCGCCGCCGAGGATGGCGTTGAAGAGTGCGGCGGCGTAGCGCTCTTCTTGTTGCTGGGGGAACCCGCGCGAGCCGAGACAGAGGTGAACCTGCTCCAGCTCCCGTTTCTCGCGGAGGATTACGTGTTGTCCTGGCGTGGGCGCCCCCCACGTGCGCGCGACCGGCGCTTTGGTGTCGCTGGCAAACGTCCTCTCCAGGAACGGGATGATCTCCTCGGGACGCACATTGCCTGACGCGCAGAAGATCATGTTCGACGGATGGAAGGTCTCGTCGTAGTGGGCCATGATCTGCTTTCGCCCGAGCCGGTTCACCGTCTCCTCGGTGCCCAGAATCGGCCGGCCGAGGGGATGATCGGGCCAGAACGCGGTTACGAAGATTTCGTGCACGAGGTCGTCGGGCGTGTCTTCCACCATCTTGATCTCTTCGAGAATGACGCCGCGCTCGACCTCGAGATCGTCATCGGTGAAGCGCGGCGAGATGACGATGTCGGTCAGGAGCGAGAGGCCGGTCATCATCTGCTCGTCGAGGACGTGGCAGTAGAAGGACGTGTACTCCTTGCCGGTGAAGGCGTCGACGTCGCCGCCGAGGATATCGATGACTTTGGCGATGTCGCTCGTCGACCTGGTGGCCGTTCCCTTGAAGACAAGGTGCTCGAGGAAGTGCGACGCGCCGCTGTGCTCCTCGGACTCGACGGCGGAGCCGCTGCGGAGGTAATAGCCGAGGGCCACGGAGCGGACGTAGGGGAGCGTTTCGATCAGGATCGTCAGCCCCGAGGGGAGGACGAGGCGGGTGATGTTGAGGAGGTCGGATGACATGCGAGCGGGATTGTAGTCTTGGGCGGGGGTCTCGCTTCGCGTGTCGCGAGTCGGGGGTGGGAGCTAGCAGCGGCTTCGGCTCCTACTCCCGATTCCCGACTCCCACGGGTGTCGCGAGTCGTCGACCTATCTCTCCGGCTCCCGACCCCCGATGCCCGACACCTCGATCAGTGGAAGACCGTGCTCGCCTGCGTGATGCGCAACGCCTTCTCCGCGTCGTAGTCGACCGTCGTATAAACCCAGGTCTCGTAGGTGTCGGCGCTAAAAAGCGTCGTCAGCGATTTGCCGTGCGCGTTGGGGCGGACGCCGATGAACGCACCGCCTGCGTAGTCTTTGATGGGAATGCCGGGGAGGGCGGCGGGGGCATTCGGATTGGTACCACTCGTGTCGGTTCCCGACGCGGATGCGGGTGGGATCGGGGGTGGAGGTGGCGGGGCATTCTGTGGAGCGTTCGGGTTGCCGCCGATGTTGTGCTGGGGAAGCGCCGCCGCAGCTGACTGCGGGATGACGAGCCAATCGACCTCGCCCGTGAGCGGGTCGACGAGCTCGCCCTTCAGCCCGCGGATCAGGCGCGGCTGCTTGGCATCTTTCAGTTGTTGCGGCGACGTGGGGTAGGCGTTTCCATTCTTTAAGCGGAACTCGGTGATCGCTTTCGCGTACTGCTGCATCGCGTAGATCGTCTGGCGTTCCCGCTCCCGCTTCATGATCGTCGACCAGGCGCGCGGGATCGTGTAGGCGGCGAAGATCATGACGATCGTCGCGAGAACGATGACCGCGGCGAGAGTGAAGCCGGATTCGGACGTGTTCTTGCGCCGCCGCCGGGCCGCGGCGCGGGGCACTTGACGATCAGCGCTGGACGTTTGCGGCCTCATCTCACCAGGTTTTGTACGGTTTGCCATCCAGCCCGTTGCCGGGCGCCTGGCTGTGTACGTCGTAGATTCCGGGGGCCGCGGTGTCGGCCTGCGCGGAAGGATCGGTGGGAATCGCGTTGGGGTCCGATGGATCGGGCGTGTTCTGCACTTCCTCCCAGTCCGACTTGCCGGTAATCGGATCGGGCGGAAGATTGCGGAGATAGTGCTCCTGCAGGAGCGCATGCAGGCTCTCGGGATACTTCTGCTTGTCCGCGTAGTAGTCGTCGATCGCTTTGCGCATCTCGAAGAGGTCGTGGTGCAGCGCCGCTTCGCGAGCCTTCGTCTGCGCCCACTTGACGTTCGAGATGGCCACGGCCGCGAGGATGCCGATGATCGTGACGACGACGATCAGCTCGATGAGGGTGAAGCCGGACTGGGATTGCGATTTGGGTCGTTTCATGTGTTTGTCCGAGAGATCAGTGGATCAGTGAATCAGAGATCAGTGGATCGGAGGTTTCGTTGAGGAGGGGGGAGATGACAAATTGATCAGTCCCGCCAGCCAACGAATCTACCGATCTCTAGTCTCTAATCTCTAGTCTCGAATCCCCCTCACCATTCGTTGTAATGCGTTTTCCCATCGAGGGCCATCGCGGTTGACTTCGAGTGAATCTCGTAAACGTTATGACTGTTCGTCGATTGCGTATCGGCTTCATCGTCCGCAGAGAGCGTGATCCATTCCGCACGTCCGGTCATCGGATCGATCAGGTCGCGCTCTCGCAGGAGCCGCACGGATTGCCCGCTGTTGAGCGCGATCGGTTTGGTCATCGACTCGAGGTCTTTCGGCCACGGTCCCTGCTCGATGCTCACCGGCTCCTTCATCGCAGCGGGACTGCCGGCTTGTTGCAACGCCAGCTCGTGGAAGCGGTCGATGGCTTCTGTGATCCGGCGCAACCGTTCGTGCAGTTCGATCTCTTTCTGCCGGCGGATGCCGAAGTTCGCAAGCGGCATGGCTACGGTCGCGAGGATGGCCACGATCGCGACGACGGTGATCAGTTCCGCGACCGTGAATCCATCCGACCTCTTGTTGCGGTGGTCATTCATCAGTCGACCTTGGCGTGGCCTCCTGAGACGGATGCGGCCACGACTGTGCCGCCCCCGTTCGTCAGGTTCGGATTCTCGAGCACGAGATAGGTTTCGCCCGGGGCTCCTCCGCGGACGCGAAGCGTCACGATCTCACCGCCGCCGCTGTTGAACTGCAGAGGCTTGCCGTTCGATGACGAGATGCGCACGGTTCCGTGCTCGCGATCGATGGTGGCGATGGGTGGCGTCTTCAGATCGATCGTCAGGGCAGAACCAAAAATGACCTCGCTGACATCGAGCGTCTGGGGGTTGTAGTGAAGCAAAAGTTGCGTCGCCGACAGACCTTCGAGATCCATTCCGACGACGTTCCACATCTTTTCTTCGCCGGGCTTGAACGCCATCCGCATCGGTTGCGGCTGGATGCGCGGCGCGAGCCCGCTGTTGTCAGTCAGATTACTGGCGCCGTTTGCGACCGACTGGGCGACGACGGTGCCGGTGGACGGAGTCGAGAGCCGGCTTTCCGGTTGCGGATTCGTCGGTGGATTCGCGGGCGGCGCGTTCGGTGTCGGGGGCTTGAAGGGATCCGCCGGAGCCGAGCCCTGTGGGACGACGATATTTTGCGGCTGAACCGGGTTGCCATCCGAATCGACCGCGCCGGTGCGGAACTGCTGCGCGCTCGGCGGCGCCGAGAACGGATCGGCGGTGGACTGCGATTCGAGACGCGGCGAGAGTCCGCGGAAGCTCAGGTTGCTCTGCGTTCCCACCCACATCGGCGCGAGATCGTCCTCGGTGATGTCGGGCTTGCGGATGATGTGGGGCGTCATCGTCAGCATCAGGTCGGTGCGATGCCGCGTGGAGTGATCTTTCGTGAAGAGCCGCCCAAGGATGGGGATGTCGCCCAGGAACGGCGTCTTGTTGCTCGAGGTCAGGTTCGTGTCTTGAATCAGTCCTGCCAGGAAGTTCGTCTCGCCGTCTTTGAGACGGATCGTCGCCTCGATCGTGCGCGTGTTGAACGACGGAGGAGCATCGGCGCTGGCGGCGGTGCCGACGTCGGACACCTCGACCGTGAGCTTGAGCGTCACTTCGTTGTTGTGGTGTACGCGCGGCTCGATCGAGACCTTGATGCCGACGTCCTGGTACTGGAACGACGTCGCCGGAAGGCTTCCCACCGTTCCGCTCCCCTGCACGCCGGTGGTGAATGTCGTGACCGGTACGGGAACGCGCTGGCCGATGTGCAGCGTGGCCTTCTCTCCCTCGGAGATGCGCAGCTCGGGGTTCGCAAGCGTCTCGGTGTTGCCGACGCTTTTAATAAAGTTGTAGGAGATCGATGGGATCGTGAACAGCAGATTGGCGCTTTTCAGGGCGCGGAGCGAATCGAGGTTGGATGGAAGCGTGTTGCCGTCCTTGTCCTTCGGGAGGTCCGCGCTGAGCGTTCCGGGAGAGGCGCTGGAACCGAGGCCTTGCACGACTGCGCCGATATCGCGCTGCTTGTCGAGGTCGATCTGCAGGAGCTCGACGTCGACGACGACTTCGGCCCGCGCTTTGTCGTTCGCTTCGATGATCTTCTCGGCGATGCGCACCTTATCCGCGGTGTCGCGGATGGTGATGGCGTTGAGCGCTTTGAGCGGGAAGACGTTGCGCGCCTCGATCATCGTCCGCACGACGTTCGTGACCTGCTCGGCATCTCCATTCGAGAGATAGAACGTGCGGATGACGAGATCCTCGTAATCGCGGCGGGCCTGGGGGTTGTCGGGAACGACGATGATCGTGTGCTCATCGAGCGCTTTGTAGAAATGGTTGGCGGCCTGCATGACGCGCTCGAGCGCCTGCTGCGCGGTGACGTCTTTCAGCTCGATGGCGATGCGGTCGTCCTTCACGGCCTGATCGAAGAGGATGTTGATTCCGAAGGCATTTCCGAGTGCCTTGTAGATCTCTTTGATCGGGCGCTCCTGAGGAAAGGAGAGGGAGATCGGCTGATCGGACGTGGGATTGAGCTGCGGTGGCGCCGACTTCGTGATGTTGGCCTTGGCGCGGCGCTTGATCTCGTCGATCGAGGCCGGCCGGCCGGCGTTGGCCAGATCCTGAAGGGTCGCCACGGTCTTGCTGTATTCGCTGGCTGCAAACTGATTGGTGGGATCGAGCCGGATGACGATCTCGAGCTCCGTGGCAGCGAGCTGCATCAGCCGGACAAGATCGGCTCCGCGCGCATTCACGGCGGCGGCGCGCAGGTCTTTCCCTTTCTCAAAATGTACGCGCGACGCTTCGAGCTTGGCGCGCGACAGATTGATCCGGTAGAGCGCGTTCGAGGGATCGACGTCGAGTGCCTTCTGGTATTCGGTGACGGCCGCGTCCCAATCTTTCGACGTCTCGGCGTGCTTCGCCTTCTGGAAGGCGTTGTAGCTCGTGCAGGAGAACATCGTGAGCGACAATGCCAATGCTGTGATTCCGAGTCTGGTCTGGTTCATTTTTTTACGGGAGCGGGGAGGTCGGGGGTCGGGGGTCGGAGAAAACCGTAATTGAAATTCTCTCCGACCCCCGACTCCCGAAACCCGACTCCCTCCTTATCTGATCCTTAGACGATTCACGATTCAAAAGGTCACTGACCGAGCGGCACACGTGTCTTGACGTCTGTCGGGAACCCGACGTAGCCGATCTCGACGGACTCGATTCCGATGCTGAGCAGGATGAACTTTCCGTCGAAGGTCTCGCCTACCCGAACGTTGACGATCTGGCCGTTGCCGTTGAACGTCGCGATCGGACTGCTGGCGGGACCGAACGTGCCGATGTACTTCAATGTGAACTGGGGCGGAACCGGCTTGGGCGGCGGATCCGGATGAAGCAGTTTGTAGGCTTTCCACTCTTCGTCGCAGGCGTCGCCTTTGCCGTTGTGATCGCTGTCTGCCTGATCGGGGTTGTAGACCGTCGGACAGTTGTCGCGGAAATCAGGGATGCCGTCGTGATCCTGATCCGGCGGCGGCGGTGCCACTTTCACCGGTGGCGGAGGCGGCGGAGGTGGCGGTTCTTTGAACGTGAAGAGGTTGCGCGTGCTTTTGTAGCTGCCGCTCTGCGGATCGAGCAGTTCGATATGCAGCGTCGGCACTCCGGGTGTGCTCGCGGCCGTGGACGTGCGAGCTTCGTTTGCAGACGCCGGCGTCCTGGGTTGGCTCGCGCCGGAGACTGCCGGAGCGGTATCGCCGCCGCCCGAATTCGAGGCGTAGCCATAGATCGCGAAGATCGCGATGAGAATCGCACCGATCGCTGCCCAGGTTTTCCAGTTCATCCAGTCCATCACATCTGCTTGTTCGCGGTTGGCGCGATGCCGCGCGTATCGCGGAACAGGGTCTTGAGTCGAATGTTGAGTGTCAGAGTCTTGTCAGCTGCCACGCCGTTGCTGACCAGGTTGATCCCGTCGATGATCACGAACTGATCGGAGAGCTCCAACAGGTTGATCAGGCGCCGTATCTGCTCGTACGTTCCCACGACCGTGTAGGTGATACCGACCGTGGTCGTCCCGATGGATCCCTTGACGCTGGTCGTCTTCGTTTCCGAGCTCGAGAAGGCGTAGCTGGGCGGTTCGAGGTGGCTGGCCGCGGAGAGTTTCTTGACCTCGTCGATCAGCGTCGTCAGCCGCTGCATGGGCGTGGCCCACCGTTCGTTGTAGAGAACCTGCAGGTCGGTCTGCACCTTCTTGTACGCAGTGAGCTGCTGCTCGGCTGTGATGCGTGCCCGCCGTGCCTGCTGCAAACGCCCCTGGGCCTGTTCTTTTGTGGCGTCGAGGTCCTGGAGGCGGTTCACGTACTGCACGCGGTACGTGAAGAAAAAGAGCGTGTTCGCGAGAAGAAGCACGCCGAGGACGATCAGGAGAATCCGCTTTTCGCGCCAGATCATTCGATGCTCCTGGTGATGGTGGGGCGGTAATCGACGCTGAGCGTGATACGGCGCTCACCGGTTGGCTCGACCACTTCGCTTGCAGGGAACGCGTTGGCGAAGTGCGGGTCGCCGTTGAAGTGATTGATTGTCGCGGAAAGGCCGGTGCCGGACTTGGCAACGCACGTCATGGCAAGGTGGACGAGCCCGTCCTTATCGAACGTAGGGGTTACCGACTGAAGGCGAACGTCGTCCGGGAGGACGCGCTCGAGGCGGTCGAGCAGCTCGCTCCACGAGAAGGCACGCTCGGCGAGCTGCGTGTTGGCAAACTCCGTTTGGGTCGACAGCAGCTTGAGATCGACGCCGCGAAGCCGCTGCGCGAGTGTGTCCGCTTTGTGCCGCTCGTCGGCAGTCTGCTGTTCGAGCTGGCTGATGTCGGCGCGCGTCGTCTTCGTCTCCGTCCGATAGCGAAGCAGCGTATCGACGTTGTTGAGAGCGAGAAACGCAGTCAGCAGTGCCATGACCACGACCGCCGCGTAGACGGGCCGGTAGTCGCGGAACGGCCGCGAGGCGAGATTGAGATGAATCGGTTTCACCCGGTGAATACTCCTGTGGCCGCGGTCAGCTCGGCTTCGTACTGGCTGCTGTCTCCGGGTACCTGTTCCGCCACGTCGCGTAGCGCGATCTTCCTGACGGGCGCGGCGAACTCGGCGCCGATGGCATCCACCACGTTTCCGCTCACGTTGTTGCCGGCGACGTAGCAGTTTTCGATCGAGCTTGTCTGCAGCGAATCCCGAAGATAGGTTGCAGAGAGTTTGATCTCCTGCTCGAGCGAACGCTCGCCGTCCAGGTTTCGCGAACGGATGAACAGCGGTTGCGGGCCGCGGAAGACGGCGGTGGTGAAGTCGTTCTCCCGGATGTAGAAGAAAATCCGGTCCCGCGTCGTCAGTGCTTCCCGGCTGGTGATGGCATTCCAGATGTTCAGGCCGCAGGGCTCGAGGAGGATGACCTCGACGCCGGCAGCCGAGAAGAGGCGCTCGATCGCGGCGAGCGTTGCTTCCACCGCGCTGAAAGCGAGCACGCGCGGGGGCGTGCGGGTCAGAACCTCGTACGAGAGGCGCAACAACGAAGGATCGATCGGCATCGTCCGGCGCAGGCTCCAGCGAATGACCTCTTCGGTCTCGCTGGCGCGCTCGGGCACGGACTGGAGCTCGATGATGTTCATCCGAATCCAGGAGTCGGGGACGAGGATGGAGACTTTGTCCCACCGTCCCGTTTCCAGTTTGAGGCGGCGCAATACATCCGCGAACACTGCTTCGTTCTGCAGGCTCGGCGTGACCACGCCCGGCACGAAGACGTCATCGCGAAGCGCATAGCTTTTCGCCTGAACGATCTTCGCGTCTTTCCGGCCCCGTCCTACGCGGACGTGGATGAGGGAATCTCTGTCGAGAACGACGACGTCTGGTGGGAAGGAGCGCGCCATATCACTCCACGAAGGTGACCTTGTTGATCTCACGCAACGTGGTCTGTCCTGTCATCACTTTCTTGAGGGCCGATTCGCGAAGGAACATCATTCCCTCTTCTTTCGCTGCTTTCTTGATCTCTGAAGCGGGACGGCGGTCGAGGATCATGGTTCGAATACGATCGGAGAGGTCGAGAAGTTCCGAGATCGCTGCTCGTCCGTGGAAACCGGTGCCGTTGCAATCGATGCAGCCGGTGCCTTCCTGGAACATTTTCCCCTGGTACCTCTTGGGGTCGAGACCCGACTCGATGATGAACGAGTCGGGATAGGCCACCTCATGCCGGCAGGAGTCGCAGATCTTGCGTACGAGCCGCTGCGCGAGTACGCAGTTGAGCGCTGAAACGAAGTTGTAAAGATCGACCTTCATGTTGAGGAAACGGCCCAGAACGTCGACAACGTTGTTCGCGTGGACGGTGGTGAAGACGAGGTGGCCGGTCAAGGCGGATTGAACGGCGATGGCGGCCGTCTCCTCGTCGCGGATCTCGCCGACCATGACCTTGTCGGGGTCGTGACGGAGGATGGCCCGGAGACCGCGCGCGAACGTCAGCCCCTTTTTCTCGTTGACCGGGATCTGCGTGATGCCGCGGAGCTGATACTCGACCGGGTCCTCGATGGTGATGATCTTGTCTTCCGAGGTCTGAATCTCGGAGAGAGCGGCGTAAAGCGTGGTCGTCTTGCCCGAGCCGGTGGGGCCGGTGACGAGCACCATGCCGTACGGCTCTTTGATGAACTTGCGGAACTTGAGCAGCATCTCTTCATCGAACCCGAGGACGTCAAGACGAAGGCTCTTGAAGTCGGAGTTCATCGACTCTTTGTCGAGGATACGAATGACCGAGTCTTCACCGTGCGTGGTGGGAACGATGGAGACGCGGAAGTCGATGGTGCGGCCGGTGATACGGAGCTTGAAACGTCCGTCCTGCGGGACGCGCTTCTCGGCGATGTCGAGCTCGGACATGACCTTGATGCGCGAGATAATGGTGGTGTGGTGGCGCTTGTCGATCGGCTCGAGCGCTTCGTAAAGGACGCCGTCGATGCGGTACTTGACGACGACCTCGTTGTCGCGGGTCTCGATGTGAATGTCCGAGGCCCGGCGCTGGATGGCGTTGAATACGATGGAGTCGACCAGCTTGATGATGGGCGACGATTCCTGCGCCGTGATCGAGTCGATCGTCAGCGTTTCTTCGCCTTCCTCGTCTTCGCCGACCAGCGTCATGCGGAAGCCTTCAGTGGCTTCATCGAGGACGCGTTGGGTTGATTCGGACTTCTGCAGCTTGTCGCGGATGGCCGCCGGTGAGGCCACGCGGACTTTGAGCGGTGCGCCGAGGAGCAACTCCAGCTCGTCGAGCTTGAGGACGTCGGTCGGATCGCCGACGACGACGGCGATGTGGCCGTTCTCGCGCTTCTCCGGCAGGAACTGGTAGCGGATCATCAGCTCGAGCGGGATGTTGCGGAAGAGCTCGTGATCGACCACGAAGTGCTCGAGGTTCACGAAGTCGAAGCCGTACTCGTGGGCCAGGCGCTGGGCGCGCGCGGTCTCACCAGCCGGGTCGGCAGCCTTGTAGAGCAGTGTGCGAGGATCGGTGGCCATGTCTTATTGGGCTACGTTGCTGAGCTGGAACAGAGGGAGATAGAAGGCGTATAGCAGAATGGCGACGACGCCGCCCATGAAAACGAGGATGAGCGGCTCGATTGCCGCAACGATTCGCGTGAGATGGGATTCGATTTCCTCGTCGTAGAACTCGCTGACATTTCCGAGCATTTCCGTGAGGGCGCCGGTCGACTCTCCCACTTTGATCATTTCGATGGCCAGATCGCTCATGGCCTTGGTGTTTTCAAGCGAGCGCCACAGCGGCTCGCCCTCACGCACGTTCTGGACCATTCCGAAGATCTTCGAGGCTACGAGCTGGTTGGTCACCGACTGCGAGGCGATCTCGATGGCAGGCACCATCGGCGTTCCGCCGGCCAGAAGGGTGCCCAGCGACTGCGTGAACTGCATGATGGCGAATCTGTGAAGGATTCCGCCGGCCAGGGGAATCTTCAACTTGAGCCTGTCCCACGTCACCCGCCCCCCTCCTCGGATCCATCGCCGGGTGAAAAAGAATCCTGCGGCGCAGATGACGAGGAAGATGGGGAGGTTGGTGTTCAACCCGTTCGCGATGTTGATCATGAACTGGGTGAACCACGGCAGGTCCGCCCCGAAGCCGGAGTAGAACTCGGCGAACTTGGGGATGACTTTCGTGAGCATGACCAGCACCATGCCGATCGAGAGGAGCACGAGCACCGAGGGATAGATCAGGGCGCCGACGACCCGCTTCCGCAGGTTGACGATGATCTTCTGATAGCGAAGAAAGCGCCGGAGCACGCCTTCGAGATCGCCCGAGCGCTCGCCGGCGCGCAGCGAGGTCGAATAGATGGGGGGGAAGGCGTCGCCGTAGGAGGCGAAGGCGTCGGAGAGGGCGATTCCCGACTTCAGCTTCTCCCGGACGTCGGTGAGCACTTCCTTGAAGCGGAGATTTTTCTGCCGCTCCAGCATGATGTCGAACGACTGCAGGATCGGCAGGCCGGCCTTGACGAGCGCCAGAAGCTCTTGGTTGAAGAGAAGGAATCGTTCGGTGGAGATGATCTTTCCGCCGCGGGGGAGGAGATCGCGGAGCGACATGCGGCCGCGCCGCGCATCGAAGACATGCATTCCCTGCTGGCGCAGGTCTTCTTCGGCCGCGCGAATGCTCATGGCCTGCACGTGGCGCTCGGTGATGACTCCGTCGGGTGTTCCGACTCTGACGATGAACTCGGGCATTTCGTTCGATTCCTACTTCTTCGACGGGCCGCGCGCTGAAAGGTTCCGTCCTGCCTCTTCGACGGGCCACGCGCTGAAAGGTTCCATCCTGCCTCTTCGACGGGCTACGCGTTGAAAAGTTACGAAGCGTCAGGGTCTGCTTACAACGGGGGACGCAGGAGTCCGATTCCGGGAGTGCCTGATGCGGCGGATGTTGCGAGTTTGAAAGCCTTTATCTGCGTACATCTGCGACATCTGCGGATCGGCCTACCCCGATTGATCCGCAGATGACGCAGATGTAGCTTGATCGGTGCACTCGGTAAGTTTTACCTCGACCCATTCCGGAATCGATTGTTTCGATTCCCAAGTTTGAGTCCGGACTCAAGGAACGAAGGTCCGGGCTCAAGAAACTAAGGTCCGGTCCGGTTCCGACCCCCCGACTCCCGATCAGCGACTCCCTAACCTTGTGACCGGCATCACGCTGAACCCAAGCGGTGGCGGCGATATTGAATGTTTGGTTGCCAGTTGAGCGCCGCCCTTCGCCGCCGTAGTGACCTTCCTCCGGAGTCTTTATCGGAGCCTATTCGTGTGCTTATCGCCGAAGACGATGAGAACTTCGGGATGTGGCTTTCGGCAATGGCCCGGCGCTTGGGACTCGATGTTGCCACGGCTCTCGACGGCGCCCATGCATTCGAGGTGCTGCGGAGCGGCGACTTCGACATGCTCATCTCCGACTTCGAGATGCCGAAGAAGGACGGGCTGGAGCTGATCGCGGCGGTTCGCGCCGAGCCTTCGACCAGTGGTTTGTATGCCGTGATGCTGACGGCGCACGACCGGCCGGCTGTGAAGATCAACGCGCTGACCCTCGGGTACGACGACTTCCTGGCCAAGGGATGCACCGAGGTCGAGGTGGCGGCCAAGGTAGCCGCGGCGCGCCGGATGCTGGCGCGGCAGCGCGCGCATGATGCCGACGCCCGCGAGTGGCGCGACATCGCCAACCAGGATGAGCTGACAAGAGTTGCCACCCGCCGGTTCTTTTTCGAGCAGGCCGAGCGTCAGATGGCCGGCTTGAACAGCGTCGGCATCGTCCTTTTTGATGTGGATGAATTCAAAGCAATCAACGATACCTACGGTCATCTCACCGGCGACCGGGTGCTGAAGGATATCGGTGCGTTGTTCCTCCGCCGGACGCGAACGGAGGACGTCATCGCACGTTACGGCGGCGATGAGTTCGTGCTGCTCGTGCTGAACCTCGGCGTCGAAGAGACTCGTCGCGTTGCCGAACGCCTGGTCGCAGAGTTGTCGGAGCTGCAGTGGGACGCCGGCGAAGCGACGCTGCGCATCAGCGTGACGATGGGGATCGGCTGTTCCGCGCTCATCGAAGAACCTACAGTAGAACGGCTGCTCGACGTCGCCGACCATGAGTTGTACGCGAGGAAGTGGCTGACAAAGCATCCCTCGAACACCGCTCCGGAGGTGTATCAGTATCCGGCCCCCTCGGACCGATCCCTGGTGGCGGAGATCAGGACCGGGCCGGCCAGCTCCCCCGCGGGCCTGAAGCTTCCCCGCCGCGAGCCGGAACCGCCCCGACCTCGCCGCTGAAGGAGTGCAGGCGTCTCGCCTGCGGCCGGCGGGCGTCTCGCCCGGCGGTGATGCGAGCGAGGCGAGGATGGTGATCCGAGCCCTTGCGAGAAAAGGGCTGGCATCACGGACATTACGCCGAGGCGAGGACGCCTCGGCGCCGCAGGCGAGACGCCTGCACTCCCTTCGTTACTGCTGTTCCTCGTCGGTCTGTTCGTTGAAGACAATGACGCGGGGCATGTTTGGCGGTGCCCACGAGCCCTTGATCAGCTTTTCATCGAACCAGACGTCGGCCGTGCCGCTGCCGCTGACAATGTTGTCCTGAATCAGGACTGAGCCATAGTAGGCGGCGTTGCCTTCAGCCTTGTACTGTCCTTCGTTGTAAAGAACGCCATAGAGGATGACGTTGAGATCGACGCGCGCGCCATCGAGGTCATAGCCATTCGACGTGCAGTCGGTCACGCTCGAGCTGGCCGAACAGGTGACGCCTGCAAGCTTGGCTCGGTACGTCTGCCTCTTCGGGTCCTCCCATCCAACCGTCACTATAGCCGGTTGGTTGTTGCTGTCCATGGCCTGATCGGGGTAAATCAAATTCAGGTATGGCTCGTGCGGTTCGGAGCAATCCGTTGCGGCCGGGTTTGTACCGTCGTACGTTGTCTTGTTCGGAAGGGTACATGGCGCTCCGTACTCTGCGGTGGCCACGGCGGGGGACTTCCATGTCTTCTCGACGAAGGCGACGTTGCCGTTCGACATCGCGAAGGGCGAGACGTGGGACAACGTATTGGGGTCGTGCGATGCCCAGGTGGGGGCCTGCATGACAACGATGTCGCACTTACCGTTGTTATTGAGGTCCGGGCAGGTGAACAGGCCGTCGCCGGCGCCGACGCGGCATGGAATCCCGGAGTTTTGGGGGCATTGCTTCCACGCATTGGTAGCGACGTCCCATTGGGGAGCGCCGATGTCGCGGAACGGCTCGCCGGGGAAGTTCGCATCGTACGCAGGCGCCTTACCCTGACCCGTCGTGCCGAACGAAACCGTGTTCATGTAAACAAAGCCTTCCATGAGGAAACCTTTGTTGAAGTCTTGTGAGTTCCAGGCTTCTGCCGGCGTCAGCTTGGCGGTCTTGGCCGCACCCGTCAACGACTGCGGGTTCGAGCCATCGATGGAGTCGAAGAAGTAGAGGCCAGCGCCGAGACCGGAGCCGGTAGTGGCTAATGAGTTCGCCCAGTACGACATCGGCTGTGACGTGCCGGTACCGAAGCGCTTGAACATGGGGGCGCTACTGCTGGATGTCGTGTCATACGTGAAGTAATAGATGCCCTTGTAACCGCGTCCCTGTTTGGCGATTTTCTTCCAGTAGTCGTATTTGATGACCGGAAAGATGATTCGCTTCTGCCACGGGTAGTTGTTCACCGACTGCCATTGGAACGCCCAGTACGGGGTGCTCGTGGACTGTTCGTCGGAGAGGATGTTGTACGTGTTGCACATCGGGTTGTTCGGGCTCTGCGTCGTGCCATCGGTGCTGTTATCACCGATCGACCGGGCCCCGTACCAGGGGTCTTCGAAGTTTTTCCCGAGCAGTTCGTGGAAAAAGTCAGCGTTGTCGAACTGCCCGGCTGTCTGTGGCCATGCTTCGGAGCCAACGTTCGCTTGCAGGGAGGCGCCGCTTCCGCCACCGCCGGTGACGGTAATCGCGGGCGGGTTCTGCATGTCGTAACCCTTACCGTATCCGGTGACCGGCGTCATCGTGACGGACGTGAGGATGCCGTTCGTCAGGTTGGCTGTGGCGGTTGCCTGGGTGCCGCCCGCGGGGGGAGGGGCGATCGTGATCGTGGGCGCGGTGGTGTAGCCGCTGCCACCGCTCATGACAGAGATGGAATCGACGGCCGTACCAGGCTCATAGCCATGCTCGAAGTGAGGACGTTCGAAGGCATTCGCCCAGGGAAGGGCGACCCTGGCAACTGACGTGTTCAGGTCTCCGGTGGAGGTCTCCAGGCCCCAGTGGACCTGGAAGTTGCCGCCGAAAGAGACGTTGGCGTTGCCCTGAATCGGGCCAGCCGGAATGGGCAGGGGAAGCTCCCCGACGACGAGACGGATGGAATGGCGGGAGATGATGTTGCTGGCGGCGCTCTTGTCTCCGCTGGGATCGCGGAACTGCATCGCCGTCACCTTGATCGTGGCCAGGCCGAAGCGCTGCACTGGTCCAGTCCAGAACATCTGCGGCGTTCCGTCCGGATTGAGGGCGCTGCCATTCTGCTTCAGGATGCCGCCGATGCTGGGCGGAGCGTAGATCCGGATCTCGGTGATCTCGCCGCTGCGCGTGTCTTCCGTGGAGGAGCCGAACAGAACATTATTGACCGTCATGATGGTGGCGAGGTCTGTGGAACGGTTGATGACGATGTCCCCTGTGTTCTCGTCGGCGAAAAAGCGGTTCGAAGGATCAGGACGATACGGCTTGTCGAAGAGCAACGTCACCGACGATGGCTTGTAGACGCCGCTGTAATCGCCGGAGACGCGCGTTATTTTCGTGGCAGCGAGATTGGCGTTCGCCGAGGTATTCAGCGGCATGCCGCCGACCCTCTGTCCCCATGCCGGGTCCTGGAACCATTCGACGACGAGCTTCGCCCCCGCCTCGGCCACTGCCTGGGTCTGTAGAGCATTCTGCTGATTGCGCGCGATCGTGCTCTCGGTCTCGGAGATGGCGACGAAGCCGAGGCCGAGCAGCGAGAGGCCGACAATGACCATCAGGCTGACGAGCAGCGCAGAGCCGCGGTCGCGTTTTGAAAAGCGCTTGTTACGTCTGATCTTCTTCATGGCCTTCATCCTCAATCGCAGGAATTCGGATTCGCCGACGTTGACGCCTGCCCGACCGCATTGCATTTCTTGACCACGCCGGCCTCGCTCGGAATCGTGTAGCCGATGCAGAACTTCGTCAGCGGAGACACTGTGAGGGCAGGCCTGTTATGGCCGCCGCTGTCTTGCTTCGAGTACTGCCATTTGATCGTTACCTTCAGCGTGCCGGCCGATGCTGTAGTGAGTACCGGCGAGGCGTTCGGGAAGAAGCGCGTGACCGTACCCGGTGTAGCCGGGGTGGTCAGAATATCCGTCCACGTGTTGGTGGTGCCCGAGACGACCGTCGAGAACGCGACCGATATCAACGTGATATCGGAGTGATTCCCGTCTGGATCCCTGAACGTGAGCGAGTAGCTCTGGCCGTTCATCGTCATGGTGTCGGTACCGCCGTTCGTGATGGTGAACTGCGGGCTTGATGTCGTGGCGGTGGTGGTGTTGCCGGACGTACTTTCCGTCGGCACCGGCGCGGTCTGGTTCTGGAACGAGCAGCCCACGGCCTGCTGGTCCTGGACGTACTTGATATGCGTTTCCTTGCAGTTTGCGCTGCTGGTGACCTCGATCTTCACGTAGTACACGGAGAGGTCTGAGCGGTCGGACCACGTGTATTTGAACGGGGCCGTGGTGATCTCGGGGAAGTCATCGACCAACGTAAGCGAGGGATAGTTGTAAACGGTGAACTTCACCTTCGAGATCGTGACGCCGCCGCTGACCGGAGGAGTGACGGTGATGGTGTCGCCGGAGTTGAAGACATAGGCCTGCGATGGTGAGTCTCCTGAGACGGCCGCGCTTTGAGCGCCTGCCTCGACGATGACCGGGTTCACGCTGCAGAGGGGCGGATAGTATGCCGGCGCCGAGTCGATGCCGAGGCGGCAGTCGTTGGCGGTGACGATGTACTTGTAATAGAGCGGCTGGCCGTTGGAGTCGGCAGCCGGTGCCGAATCGGGATAGGTGATGATGCCGCTATTAATTTGTGATTGGCCGGCCAAAGAGGCGACACCGGCTACGCCGAACGCCGTGTCCGCGGTGTAATCGGTATCGGTGATGATCTTCTTGAAGCGCTGAATGCGGTACTTGTCGACTCCGATGGCATGTCCTGCGTTATCCGTACCCACCTGGGCCCAGTTCAAGTAAATCGTGCAGGTCCCGATGGCCGGACAGGACGACTTTACAGTATCGACAGAGATGGTCGCTGGCGCCGAAGCCTGAACGCCCGGTCCGGCGTCGTAGGCCTGACCCATGACCTGCGTAAGGCTTCCTACGGCCGGCGACCAGTCGCTGACTGAGTCACTCGTCTGTCCGCTGGCGTTGTAATTCGGGTTGGCTGCACAGCGGTCCTGCGCCAGGACCCTGTAGTAGTACGGAACGCAGGTACCAGGAGGGAAGATCGAGCTGGAGCCGGCCGCTGTGTCGCTCCACGAAACGGGCGAGCCAGGTGCGACGACCGCGGGCTGCGACTTCGTGGAGATGTCGAGGATGGTCACGCCTTCACCCTTGGTGGGGTCGAAGGTTGAGGTCAATCCTCGGGCGACCTTGTAGCGGATGACCTCTTGCGGCGGGATCGTCGTTCCATCGGTCGCGCAGCCACCGCCGGTGCAGTTGCTGCCCGACTTGGCCGGGTCATTTTGCGTCGGCGCATTCCAGGCCAGACGGATCGCGTAATCGACGTTGCCGGGCGTAATGGCGGCCTGCGACGTGGCTTTGGTCGCCGCGAGGCCTGATGGCGGCAGCGGCCGCGTTCTGTTCGTGGGTGATATCGCGACAAGGTCGCTGGGAACGCTCGATCCGTTGTCGTTCTGCGCGGTCATTCTGTAATACCAGGTCAGCGAAGGATCCATGACTCCGTCATCCCCTATGACATAGGAGTTGATGGTCATGTCCGTGATGTTGACGCCGCTGGAGAATGAGCCGCTGGTGGCGGTGTCCCATTCGATGCGGTATTGCAGCACCGGTCCTCCCGTGGTTGGAGGCGACCAGCAGATCACCGGGACCGCGCAGGCGCTGACGCATACGCCGGTGATGGTGGGCGGACCTGGAGGTGTATAGCTCGGTTCGGGGAAACCGGTCAGGCCGAGGTTTCTTGGGACGATGAGTGCGGAGAGCTGGTATTGACGATAAGACTTGATGGCGCCGATCGTCTCGGTTGGGTTCGTGTACTTTGCGTCGGGGTTGGCGTTGATTCCGGTCAGATCGACTTTGATCGCCTGGATGAGGGCGCGCATGTTGCGGTCGCCAACGTTCACCGTGTTGCTGTTGTTGGCGTCGTACTGGCCGTCGCCGCCGATCGCACCCGTGTTGTAGGTTGTCGATGTTCCATCCGGTAACGTGACCGTGTATGTCGTGTTGAAGGTGTTCCCGCCTGCATCGTGGCCGGTGGTGATGTCCGCTGTCGGGTTGGCTGGATCTTTGAGGAGCGTTGTCCCTTTAGGGTCGGTGTAATAGAAGAAATGGAGCGCGCGGATGTTTTCTGCCACCGGAGTGCCGGCGCTTCCGTTGAGAACATCGGCCACGGTCATCCGATAGAGCGTGTACGGCGGGTTGGCGTTTGTCGTGTCGATGCCGCTGACGGTGACCGTCTGTTCCACGCCATTGGTCGGGGAGCCGGGATAGGCATGGCGGGGGATGTCGGTGTCGGCGTAAAACTTGATCGTGCTCGTGTTCTTGGTCGTGTCGGCCGACTTGAGCGCGTAGATGACGATCTCAGTGTTGCTGGTCGTGACGTAGGGGAAGATGGCCGCCTTCGTCGAGGGGTCGTAGGGCGTGTAGGCGGGCTCGAGGCCGTTCCCCTGCGCGGAAGCGGAGGTGTAGTTGAAGTTGGCGCGAAAGACGATCGCGGTCGGGCCGGCGTATTCGATCTGTTCGTCGGGCTGGGCGAATGTGCCGGCACCGTTCGGAATACCGCCGCGGCTGTAGTCGAAGCCGGCCATGCGGAGGTCGCTGACCAGTTTGTCGAAGCCGATGCGCGTGCTTTGCTGCAGGTCGGCCTGCTCGGTCGAGGTCTTGAAGACCTTGTTGCTCTGGTCATAGACCGAAAGCGCAGCGATCATGATGATGGCGAAGATCGCCGTCGTCACGAGGATCTCGACGAGCGTAAAGCCGCGTTGCGTACGCGGAGTGCTCCGGCGGTGTTTCATGGTCAATAGCTCCTGACTTTGGTGGTGTCGAAGAAGGCGTAGCGGCGGCGGTTGGCCGCCTCATCCCACGCGATGTAAACGCGCACCTTGGTGAACTGCGCGGTGGTGATGGGTGCAACGGCGGGTTGCCCGTTCACGAGGTTGGTCGGGGCACGGGGCGTGATGATGATGCCGACTGTGGCTCCGGTGAGCTTGGACGGATCGAGGTACTTTTTCCAGTTCGTGAGATAGCCATCCGCCGGGCCGGCTGTCGAGGTCCAGGCTTCTGTTGTGTTGTCGATGGTGTCCGTGTTTCGGAGGATGCTGCTGGTAAAGTCGATCTTGCCGCCGGCCGCGCCCGGTACGGGGCTGAGCGTCACTGTGGAGAGCGGCGTGTTGTCATCGATCACGAAGTTAGCGAGCAGATCGTCGGCCGACATCGTCGAGAGATCCTCGAGAATGCGCGTGCCGATGGAGTTGGCGTAGGTAGTCTGTTTGCCGCTGTAAACGTTCCGCCGGCCCATGTAGAAGAGCGTGAGGACCGTGAGCAGGACCACACTCGTGATGGCAATGGCCACGAGTACTTCGATCAGGCTGTAACCTTGCTGGCGTGTTTTCATCGCAATTCGTTCCTCAATGCGCATAGACGCGCCCACTCGGGGAGATGTCGATGGTATATAGCGGCTTGGACACCTTTTGATCGGTCTTCAGAACGACTGAGGCTGTTGTCGGTGCGGGAGTGCCGCTGGGCATCCCCACACTCCCGTCGGGGAAGAAGACAATGCTGTAAACGCCGCCTGAGGAGTTGAAGGTCTGACCGGTCTTGGGGAAATAGACGACGTCTTCGAGATATTTGGTCCTGCCCTTCTGCGTCCAGGTGGGCGTGGCACTGAAGGCGCTGTTTCCCGTCCAGAAGGTGTAGGCGCGCGAGGCCGCCGTGGCGGATGTGTCGGGCGTGAACGTGATCTTGGCCTGCATGCCGCTGGTGATGGCCAATTGCCTCGCCGTGCGCAGGTCGCTGGTGAAGTTGCGCATCGCCGCCTTGACTTTGTTCATCTGGTAAAAGCTGATGAAGTTCGGCACCGTTACGAGCGCGAGGATGCCGATGACAGCGACGACCGTGAGCAACTCGACGAGCGAGAAGCCGGACTGACGGGGTTTTTGCAGATTCATTCGGGCCGCCTTTCTGCGAGCTGGGTGCCACGGGCAGGTCCAGCATCTAAGCTCATGAAAATAAGAAGGTTTGATCTACTGATGACAGCGCCGATCGTTCGTGCTGGTCCGATGATTGGTACATAAAGTAACAGACTATACGGCGGTCCCGAACTCGATCGTGGCCACGGCCCCCTTGCCCGGCTCGCCGCTCAGCCGCAAGGTTCCCCCATGCAGCAGGACGATCTTCTTCGCCAGCGGGAGTCCCATCCCGAAGCCGCTCGGTTTGTTCGACTGGAAGGGAAGAAAGAACCGCGGTCCGTCCGCGGGATCGAAGCCAACGCCGTCGTCCGCGATCGTCACCGACTGCGGTTTGTCGCGCAAGGTCACGGAGATCGATCCGCCGCCGTTCTGGCGAATGGCATCGGCCGCGTTGTTCAGAAGGTTTTCCAGCGCGCGGCTGAGAAGTATGCGGTCGCCCTGAATGATGACCGCCGGTCCTTCGAGCGTGACGGCGATCGATGGGTCGATGTCGGTGA
>Ga0307470_10000446_pt1 | contig 20690 bp, 11 predicted proteins | sample atmos_gasesAM3C__FD_204565 | JGI IMG/M metagenome (GOLD analysis project Ga0307470, IMG submission 204565) | Hardwood forest soil microbial communities from Morgan-Monroe State Forest, Indiana, United States - atmos_gasesAM3C_05 | ecosystem: Environmental > Terrestrial > Soil > Temperate forest... | reverse complement strand
CTGCGCCCGCGCCTGACCGAAGAATCCGGTGTGGGCGACGCCGTCGCCCTTGCCGAAGACGAGACGGTCCTCGATGGGGAAGAAGCCGGAGCCATTCTTGTCGTAGACCCCGAGCGTGGGCACGACGAGGTCGTTGTCCGCCTGCTCGAAAATCTTGTCGAGCAGGCGGTCCGCAGTGTAGGACTTCCAGCCCGGCACCGTGGGCTCGAAGTTCGCGGCGAGCGCGAAGTAGCGCTTCTCGTCCTTATCGCCGGCATTCAAGCCCTGCAGGAACTCGCCGCGCGGGAGCATGGCCTGGAGCCCCTCGAGGCCCTTCAAGGCGCCGACCGCGAGCTGCTTGGCTACGGTGACGATCGCCTCGAAGATCTCGGTGACGCCGTTGTCGGGGAGGAAGTTCAGCAAGCTCGTGTAGGTGTCGATGAAGTCCCCCATGTGCTTGGTGTCAGCGAGCACGGTACCGGCGTTGGGCACCGCGACGAAGACGACGCGGCGCACGGTCAGGTCGCGCCTGCCGAGCGAGAATTCGGCCTCGCGCTCGGCGAGCGTGCGCGCCACCAGGCCGCCGCGGGAATGGCAGATGACGTCGACGTCGAGCCGGGTGCCGTCGGGGACATGGTCGAAGAACCACTCGACGTTCTGCCGCGGGTCGTCAGAGAGCGAGAAGTGGTCAAAGGCGAAGACGCGCCCCTCGTAGCGCCGGTGGAGCTCGCGTACGAAATCCACCGGCAGCGCGCCGAAGGCGGTGTGGGCGCGGCTGAAGGTGCCGTGGATCATCAGCAGCGCGCGGCCGACCGAGAGCTTCGCCCAGTCGCCGCCCTCGAGGTCGCGGCCGGCCGGCGACATGTAGTCCTCGGGGGTGAAAGTACGGAAGCGGTAGGGTCGGTTCTTCGTCTCCCAGCGCGCGGCGAAGAAGTCGCCGACCTCGCCGATGATCGGATCGATGAGCGGGAAGACGAGCACCTTCAAGAGCTTCTTGCCGATCGCCCCGACCAGGCCGCGGGTGGCCGGGCTCTCCTCGGGGACCGAGACGAAGCGGCGCACGACGTAGGTGCGGGTGGCGGCGCCGCGCGTCACGTCGAGACGGTTGGCCTCGTCGACGGGGAAGTTCCAGGTGACGACGCCGGACTCATCACTGGCGAGCAGGAACTGGCCCCAGCCGTCGCCGGCGTCCGGCACGGTGATCTCGATCGCATCCTCGCCCAGGGCGGTCGAGCGGGTGACGGAGCCGGCCGGCACCTCGACCTCGCGCGCGCCGGCGATCTCGATCGAGCGGAAGGGCTCGACGGCGGAGCCCGCGAGCGCGGTCTCCAGCGCCTCGGTGGTCAGCTCGGCGGCGCGAGTGTCGGGCGCGGCCGGCGGGCGGGACTCGGCCTGGCCGGCGAGGCCGGGGGTGCGCAGGGTGACGTCGCCGACGCGCACGGGGTTGCCGTTGGGAGCGAGCGGGGTGGCCATGACGGTAGAGCCCCTCAGGGAATGGAGAAGTTGAGCTTGAGTGCCGGGTGGCCGAAGAACTGGTAGGCGAGGTAGGTGGCCGACTGCGGCTTGGCCGCCGCCTGAAAGGACTTACGGGCCTCGCGCAGGGCCGCGGCCGGGCAGGCACCGTCCTGCACCGCGGCATAGAAATCGAGCGCGATCTTGCGGGCGAGCGCGTCCTTGACCGACCAGAGAGGGGCCACGACCCCGGCAGCCCCCGCCGCGAGGAAGGCCTCCGCCATGCCCGCGTAGTCGCCGAGGATCTTGCTGGCGGAGCCCACCTGGCAGGCGTTCAGGAACACGAACGGCCCGTTCGGCAGGTCCTGGCCCTTGACCTCCATGGGGTCGAGCGCCTGGCCGTCGACCAGCATGAGCCCCTCCTCCATGCCGTTGGGATCGTAGATGCCGTGCACCGCGAAGTGGAGGAGATCGGCCCGCGGGCCCGCCGGTCCGCCCAGCAGGTCGAGCACCTCCTGGGTGGCGGCGTTGACCTTGGCCGCCTTGAGCTTCAGGAGTCGGGCGAGGGGCTGGCCCGCGGCGTCGAGGTCGCTGGCGAGCGCCTCGGCCTCGGCCTCCGCCTCGGGGAGGCGGCGCCAGCCGGGCCGGTTGTAGACCCCCGAGACGACCGCCGCGGAGTGCACCTCGACCGCGGTAGGCGGCGGCTGCTTCGGGCGGCTCCGGGCGAGCACCCAGCGGCCGACGTTCGCCTGCGCGGCGAGGAAAGGTGGCGCGGCGGCATCGAGCAGGGGCGCCGGAAACTCGGCGAGCTCCCACGGTACGTAGGGTTCCTGCGAGAGGATGAGCACGTTCGGCGGCCCCTCATCCTTCGCCTTCTTCGCCGCCACGGCGCGCAGGAGGTTCCAGAAATCGAAGCCCTCCTCCTGCGGAAGCTTGTCGGCGACCGTGCGGCCGACGCCGGAGAGGAACGGAAAGATGCCCACCTGCCCCTCGCGCTTGTTGACCTTGTCGACGAGTTGGCGGGCGAACTCGCGTGGCTGGTCACCGATGTCCGTCTGCAGCCGCGGGTCTGGCAGGTCGATGCCGGCGTACGGCGTCTGGAACGTCCAGAGCAGCCGCCCGGGGTGATCCTGATCGAGCAGGATCCGCACCTCCAGGTCGGGCGCCGTCTCCTTGGTTGGCAGGCTCATGTCGAGACCCGGCTCCGGCGGCTGGGGCGGCGCCGCCGCCGCGTGCGCTTCGTCGCGCGCCACCGCGAGCGGGCGCAAGGCCATGCCCGTGGTCTGGCCCTCGACCGAGTAGAAGGCTTGGATGGTGCGGGCGCGGAGCGGCTCGGCCTGCGCCTCGGGGACGAGGTGGAAGAGCTCCGCCGGGTAGGGCTTCGCCGCCGTCACCGGCAGCTCCCGCCGCCAAGTCTCGCCCTCGCGCAGCCGGCATCCCTCGGCGACGAGCTGGACCGTCAGCTTGTAGGGGCCGACGCTCGCGGGAGGCCGCTCCATGGGGCCGCCGACGACGCCAGGGCTCGGCTTCTCGGCAAGGCCGACCGCGACCTCGAGCTCCTTGCCGGCGATGGCGACCTCGGGGGCGTCGAGCCGCGCGTAGGCGGCGCGCGGCGGATCGGGCTCCGATTCCGATTTTGAGTCCGGAGCAGGCGCCCGAGGTCCCGCGCCCATGGGCGCGGAGGGCTGGCGAGGCTCACTGTCGATGGGCTCGCCAGGCCCTTCGCTCTCCCGCATGCCGAACTCGGGAGAGGCTTCCGGGCGATCCCGCGAAGGGGCCGGCCGGATCGCGCGGCCTCCGGGAGGCGGGGAGTCGGACGCGTCATAACCGACCTTCTCGGAGCTCCCAACGTCCTCAGCACGCATCCAGTCCCTGTCCTCCCAGGGACGGTCGGCGCCGGGCTCGGCCCTCTCGACCGTGCCCTTCGTCGTTCCGCGGCCGCGTCCCTCGCCCGCGGCCTCCGCGACGACCGGGAAGTCGTCGCTGCGTCCCCACCCGAGCTGCGCCAGGGCGGCGCGCAGCAGGGCGAGCCCTACCGGCCCGGCGATCTCGGGGGCGTCTGCCAGCAGGTCGACGAGCGCCCCGAAAACCCTGGCGAGCCCGGCCTCCAGCCCGCCGCTCCTGGCGCCCTCCACCGGCTGCCGGAGACTCTCCGCGAGCCACTCCTGCAGCCACCGGCGAGCCTGCGCGGTCAAGGCGATCGAGCGCGCCGCCGCGCGATCCTCGAAGAGGCTCCAGAGCCGCTCGAACCGTTCATCCCGCATGCGCACACTCCTCTCCCGTCATCCAGCCTTCCTTGCAGAGGTTGAACAATTTTATCAAGCTTATCAAGCCGTACCCTGGCGTCTCCACCGGTCGCATACAATAGGCGCCCCGTCCCGGGCCCCCGTGCTCTTATACCTCGGGCCAGACGAACCAAACTGCCAGCGATGAGTGACCCTGTGAGCGGCAACCGCTTCCCCGACGTCCCCGGCGGCTACCCCTTCCCCGCCCTCGAGCTCGAGGTGCTCGCGCTCTGGCGGCGGGAGGGCATCTTCGCCCAGAGTCTCAAGCGCCCGGCGCCGCAGGGCGAGTTCGTCTTCTACGAGGGACCGCCGACCGCCAACAACGTGCCACACGTCGGCCACGTCGTCACCCGCGTGGTCAAGGACCTCTTCCCCCGCTACCGCACCATGCGCGGCTACCACGTCCCCCGCAAGGCCGGCTGGGACACCCACGGCCTGGCGGTCGAGATCGAGGTCGAGAAGCGCCTGGGCTTTTCGGGCAAGCGGCAGATCGAAGCGTATGGCATCGCCGAGTTCAACCGCGCCTGCCTCGAGTCCGTCCACACCTACGAGGCGCAGTGGCGGGCGATGACCGAGCGCATCGGCTACTGGATCGACCTCGACCACGCGTACCGCACCTACAGCAACGAGTACGTCGAGTCGGTGTGGTGGGCGCTCGCCGAGCTGTGGCAACGCGAGCTGCTGATCGAGGGCTACAAGATCCAGCCCTACTGCGCCCGCTGCGGCACGACGCTCTCCTCGCACGAGGTGGCGCAGAACTACAAGGACGCCGACGACCCGTCGGTCTGGACCCTCTTCCACGCCCGTCCCGGCCAGCGCCTCACGACGCTCGACGGGGCGCCCTGGGAGGTTCCCGGCGACCTCAAGCTCGTCGCCTGGACGACGACGCCGTGGACGACGATCGCCAACGTCGGCCTCGCCGTCCATCCCGACCTGGTCTACCGGGCGATCGAGCGGCCCGACCGGCCGGGCGAGCTGCTGCTCGTCGGCGACGAGCTCGGAACCGCCGTGCCGCTCGTCGTCGACGATCCCGAGCACCCCGGCAAGCGGCGCCAGATCGACCTCCGCGAGCGCCCCGCCGTCGCCCGCTTCCGCGGCCGCGACCTCGCGGGGCTCCTCTACGACCGGCTCTTCCCCTTCTTCTTCCCCGCGACGCCGGGGAAGGTCGTCCTCGGCGACTACGTGACCTCGACCGAGGGGACCGGCCTCGTCCACACCGCGCCGCCGTTCGGCGAGGACGACTACAAGACCGGCCTCGCCAACGGCCTGCCGCTCATCCTCTCGGTCGACGCCGAGGGGAAGATCGCCGCCGGCGCCGGGCCGTTCGCCGGCCTCTGGTTCAAGGATGCCGATGCCAAGATCACCCAGGACTTGAAGGCCCGCGGCCTCCTCCTCCACGGCGACCGCATCCGCCACAGCTATCCCTTCTGCTGGCGTTGCGACCGGCCCCTCCTCTACTACGCCACGGAGAGCTGGTTCATCCGCACCACCGTGGCGAAGGACGAGCTGATCGCGAAGAACCGCACGATCGCCTGGCACCCCAAGCACATCGGTAGCGGCCGCTTCGGCAACTGGCTGGAGAACGTCGTCGACTGGGCGCTGTCGCGCCGGCGCTACTGGGGGACGCCGCTCCCGGTGTGGAGCTGCGACGTCTGCCGCCACCGCACGGTGGTCGGCTCCTACCGCGAGCTCTTCGCGACCGCCGGCCGGCCGCTTCCGGCGGACCCCTACGACCCGGCGCTGTTCGATCCCCACCGTCCGGGGATCGACGGCTTCGCCTGGGCCTGCGACCGCTGCAGCGGGGGGACCATGCGGCGGGTGGAGGAGGTCATCGACGCCTGGTTCGACTCCGGCTCGATGCCCTTCGCCCAGCACCATTACCCGTTCGAGAACCGCGAGCTCCTCGACGAGCGGCGCGAGTTCCCCGCCGACCTGATCGCCGAGGCCGTCGACCAGACCCGCGGCTGGTTCTACACCCTGCACGTCCTCGGCGTGCTGCTCTTCGGCTCGGTGGCCTACCGGACCTGCATCGTCCTCGGCCACGTCAACGACGAGCAGGGGCGGAAGATGTCGAAGCGGCTGGGCAACGTCGTCGAGCCGATGGCGGTGATCGAGGAGACCGGGGCGGACGCCCTGCGCTGGTACTTCTGCGTCAACAACCCGGAGGTGCCGTCGCGCTTCTCGGCGCGGCTGGTGCGCGAGGCGGCGCAGCGCTTCCTGCTGCCGCTGTGGAACGCGCTCTCCTTCTTCACCATCTACGCCAACCTCGACGGCTGGCGGCCGGGCGATCCCGGGCGCGCGCACCCGGCGTTCGCCGCCCGTCCGGCGCTCGACCGCTGGATCCTCCTCAGGTTGGGCCGGCTGGTGGCGGAGACCACCGAGCACCTCGACGCCTACCGCGTCACCGAGGCGGCGCGCGGCATCGAGGACCTCCTCGACGACCTGACCAACTGGTACATCCGCCGCAGCCGGAGCCGTTTCTGGCGCTCCAGTCGCGACGCGGACGCCGCCGACACCGCCGACAAGGACAGCGCCTACGCGGCCCTCCACGAGGTGCTGACGACGCTCGCCCGCCTCATCGCCCCGCTGACGCCGTTCGTCGCCGAGGTGCTCCACCGCCACCTCGTGCGCAGCCAGGCGGCGGGAGCGGCGGCCAGCGTCCACCTGGAGGACTGGCCGGAGCCGGCGGCCGGCCGGGACGACGCCGCGCTCGAACGCGGGATGGCGGCGGTGCAGCGCGTCGTGCGGCTCGGCCACGCGGCGCGCAACGAGCACGGCTTGAAGACCCGCCAGCCGCTCGCCGCCGTCACCCTGGTCACCGCGGACGCCGAGCTGCCGGGCCTCGTGGCGCCTTACCTCGACCTCCTCATGGACGAGCTCAACGTCAAGGAGGTCCGCTGGGCTGCCGACCGCGCGCAGTACGTCCACCACGAGGTGCTGCCCATCTACCCCAAGACCGGGCCGCGCTTCGGCAAGCGGATGGCGGCGGTCAAGAAGGCGCTCGCCGAGGCCGACGGCGACGCGCTCGCCGCCGAGCTCGAGCGCGCGGGCAAGCTCACTCTTACGCTCGCCGACGGCCCAGCCGAGCTCGCCACCGACGAGGTCGAGGTGCGTTTGGTCGAGCGCCCCGGCATGGCGACCCAGGGCGACCGCGAGCTCCTCGTCGCGCTCGACACGGCGCTCACCCAGACGCTCACCGACGAGGCCTGGGCGCGCGAGGTCATCCATCACCTGCAGACGGCGCGGAAGGACGCCGGCCTCGACTACGCCGACCGCATCCGCGTGCGCCTCGAAGCCGCTCCGGCCCTGCACACCGCGATCGAGACCCATCGCGAGACGATCGCGCGCGAGACGCTCGCCGTCGCGCTCGAGCGAGCCGATTCGCCGGCCGACCTGGCGAACCATCCCGTCGAGGGCATGGCCTTCGCTTTCGCCATCGAGAGGGTCTGAAAGAACGGCGCCATGTCCGGAATCTTCAAGGCCTACGACGTCCGCGGCATCGTCCCCGCCGAGCTCGACGAGGCGACAGCGCGGCAGATCGGCCTCGCCTTCCAGTTCGTCCTCGACGGCGAGGACCGCGCCCTCGGCAACACGGTCGTCGTCTCGCGCGACATGCGCGAGTCGAGCCCGGCCCTCGCCGCGGCGCTCGTCGACGGCCTCACCGCGGCGGGGCTCGACGTCGAGGACATCGGCCTCGCCACGACGCCGATGAGCTACTTCGCGGTCGGCGCCCACGGCGCGGCCGGCGGCATCCAGGTGACGGCCTCCCACAACCCGGCGCAGTACAACGGCTTCAAGTTCAGCCGCCACGGCGCGCTGCCGGTCTCCGGCGACGCCGGCATCGCGGTCATGGAGCGCAAGGTCGCGGCGGGCGATCTGCCGGCCGCCGCGCGGCGCGGCACCGTCACCCGGGGCGAGATCCTGGGCGAGTACCGGACGCACGTCCTGTCGTTCCTGCGGCGGCCGGACGGCGCCCGGCGCCTCAAGGTCGCGGTCGACGCCGCCAACGGCATGTCGACCCTCTACCGGCCGATCCTCGAGGCGATGGACGTCGAGCTCACCCCGCTCTACTTCGAGCTCGACGGCCGCTTCCCCAACCACGAGGCGAACCCGCTCAAGGAGGAGAACTTGAAAGACCTCGAGGCGCTGGTGCGGCGGGCCGGCGCCGACCTCGGGATCGCCTTCGACGGCGACGCCGACCGCGCGGCGTTCGTCGACGAGCAGGGCCACGCGGTGGGGAGCGACCTCATGACGGCCCTGATCGGCGGCGAGCTCCTCTCCCGCGAGCCGGGCAAGGCGGTGGTCTACGACCTCCGGTCGTCTCGCGCCGTCGCCGAGTACATCGCGGAGTCCGGCGGCGTGCCGGTGCGCGACCGCGTGGGGCACTCGTTCATGAAGGCGACGCTCCGCGAGCGGGGCGGCATCTTCGGCGGCGAGCTCGCCGGCCACTACTACTTCCGCGACCACTTCTACGCCGACTGCGCGCTCCTCGCCGCCGTCGAGGTGCTGAACCTGCTGTGGGAGAAGGGCGAGCCGCTCTCGCGCCTCGTCCAGCCGCTGCGCCGCTACGCCAAGAGCCCGGAGATCAACTTCGTCGTCGCCGACAAGCAGGGGATGATCGCCCGCCTCGCCGAGCGCTACGCGGACGCCCAGATCGACTATCTCGACGGCATCACCCTCTCCTACCCCACCTGGTGGGCGAACGTCCGCCCCTCGAACACCGAGCCCTACCTGCGCCTCGTCCTCGAAGCGAAGAGCCCCGCGGAGCTCGCCCAGCGCAAGGGCGAGCTCGTCGCGATCCTCGGCCCGCCCGAGGAATGAGGGCCCGCGGCCCCTCGAACAGGCGCCCGCTGGACATCGCCACTGATACTTAGTTATTCTAGGGATCTCGAGGGAGGGTTCCCATGATCGAGATCCGCGTCATCCGAGGCTTCGCAGCGCTGGCTCCGGCGCTCGCCTGCCTGCTCCTCGCCGCCGACTCGCCGCTCGCCGCGGCACCCCGGCTGGTCAAGGACCTCGACCGCAGGCAGGTCCACGACCGGGCCGCGATCAGCCTCTTCGGGACCGCGGCGACGGGCGGCGTCCTTTACTTCGGGGCCACCGACACCGATCACGGCTATGAGCTCTGGCGCACGGACGGCTCGGCTCGCGGCACCTATCGCCTGACCGACGTCTGCCCTGGCCCCTGCGATTCTCTCCCCTATCAGATGACGCCGCTCGGACGCCGGCTCTTCTTCACCGCCGACGACGGCGTCTCCGGCCGCGAGCTGTGGGTGAGCGACGGCACGCCGGGCGGCGAAGCGCGCGTCCTCGACCTCTGCCCGGGCCCCTGCGCCAGCCAGATGGGCCTCACGGCGGCGAACGGGCGCCTCTTCCTCACCGTGCAGACCGCGGCGGGAGTCGAGCTCTGGTTGAGCGATGGGACCCGTCAGGGCACGGCGCGCATCGCGACCCTCTGCAGCGGTGCCGGTTGCTCCCTGGGAGGAACGGTGGTCTTCCGCCACCGCGTCGTCGCGGCGACCTACTCCCTCGGTCCCCTCCTCGATCTCTGGGTGAGCGACGGCACGCCCGCCGGAACGCGGCCGCTCGCGAGCCTCGTCGGCGCGGGCGTTCCCCGGCCGATCTCGTTCCCCGTTCCGGTGGGCGGTTTCCTCTTCTTCTGGACGGCCGACGGCCTCTGGCGGACCGACCTGACCGCCGCCGGGACGTCGCGGATCCTGCGGCAGGAGACCGCGAGCGCCGACCAGCCGCCCCTCGCGCTCGCCTCCGGCGGGGCGCTCTACGTCCTCCTGCCGAACGGCGATGTCCTGCGCTCGGACGGCACCGCCGCCGGGACGCGCACGGTGAGCAACCTCGGCCACGGCGCGTTCGTCGAGCGGGTCCTCGCGGTGAAAGGAGGAATCCTGGTGGAGACGCTCGACGGGCTCCTCGGGATCGGGCCCAGCCCGGGGCCGCCGGCGCGGCTCGCCAGGGTCGGCGAAGGGTTCATCGTCGACCTCGAGCCGCTCGGCGACCGCGGCGCCTACCTGGTCGACGTTCCGGACCGCGCGAACGATCGGCCCGGCCACGGGGAGATCTGGATCACCGACGGCACGCCGGCGGGGACGCGCCGGGCATGGTCCTCGCCGTCCCTCGTCGACTCCGACATCCTGGCGACCTCCGATCGGCTCGTCTACTTCCTGCCCATCGGCGGCGCCAGCGCGGGGGGCGACCTCTGGACGACCGACGGCACGGAGGGCGGGACGCGCCGGGTGCGCGACCTGGGGACGGGTCCGGCGTCGTCCGGCCCGCTCGCGCAGGCCGCGCTCGGCGGCAGGCTCGTCTTCTCGGCGCAGACCGCCGATTTCGAGGCGCCCCTCTTCGCGAGCGACGGCACCGCGCGCGGCACGGGCCTGCTGTCTCCCGAAGGCGGATGGGCGTCGAGCTTCACGGCGGTCGGCCGCGACCTCTTCTTCGGGTCCCTCCGCGCGCAGACGTTGAGCGGCGGCTACACCTACCTGGTGCCGAACGGCCTGTGGCGCACCGACGGCACCCCGGCGGGCACCGGCGCGGTGGCGCTGGGGGTCGTCGATTTCGGCGCTCCCGCGGCGCTCGGCGGCCTGCTGCTGTTCAGCGCCGCCCGCGAGGTGAGCCCCTTCAACCAGCCGGACCTCGAGCTGTGGAGGAGCGACGGCACGCCGCGCGGCACCGTACTGGTCAGGGACATCGACCCCTACCAGGCGGACACCACCTTCCACCACATCTGCGTCGGCGAGTCGTCGAGCCCGGTGCCGGGAGCCGTGATCCGCGGCCGGCTGGTCTTCGCCGCCGACGACAGCGACCATGGCCGCGAGCTGTGGACGACGGACGGCACACGGCGCGGCACGCGGCTCCTCGCCGACATCGACCCGCGTCACGCCGGCCAGATCCCTCCCACTGCCTGCTCGGACGGCGACTCGCGCACCGACTACGGCCTGTCGTCGGATCCCCAGGGGTTCGTCCGCTTCCAGGGGGGTGCGCTCTTCACCGCCGACGACGGCGCGACCGGCCGCGAGCTCTGGGCGACCGACGGGACGGGGGCGGGCACCCGCCGCGTCGCCGACCTCCGCCCCGGTCCGGAGGGCTCCGCCCCCCACGACCTCGTCGTCCTCGGAGGTGCCACCTACTTCATCGCCTCGAGCGACGGCGAGGGGGAGGCCCTGTGGAGGAGCGACGGCACGGAGGCAGGCACCGTCGAGGTCGCGGACCTGCGCCCCGCCGGCTCCGCGACGCCCTCGTGGGCTCACGGCCTCACCGTCTCCGGCGGCCGCCTCTTCTTCGTCGTCTACAACGAGGCGACCGGGGCCGAGCTGTGGACGAGCGGGGGCGACGCCGCCTCGACCGGCCTCGTCGCCGACCTGCGGCCCGGCACGGGGAGCTCCTCGCCGCAGAACCTCACCGACGCCGGCGGCCGCCTCGTCTTCGCCGCCGACGACGGGACGACCGGCCTCGAGCCCTGGGTGAGCGACGGCACCGCCGCGGGCACCCGCCGCCTGGCAGACATCCACCCCGGCCGCGACGCCTCCTCGCCCGGCCCCTTCACCCTCGTGGGTGCCACCCTCCTCTTCGGCGCCGACGATGGCATCCACGGCCGCGAGCTCTGGGCGATCCCGGTGAGCGACCTGGCACCCTGAGGGGCTGCAAAAGGTGCCGAAGAGCCGGGGGAAAATGTGCCAGGATCCGTCGCTGATCCAGCCTCGGCCCCTACCTCGCCGTGAGCCGGCCTCCGCAGAACCGGATCACGGCAGAGTGGAGGTTGAGAGTGCGATCAGTCGAGTGCCCAGCTCACAACGCACCCGAATTCACCGCCGTCATGGGTGTGCTGGACTTGGACACGGATGCTGGAGCTGAAGCGGATATTCATCGGGATCCAGCCGGTGTAGAACGCGCCGGTGCTGTCGGTCGGGTAGTCGACGCTGCTGAGGTTGACAGTCTGGTCGGTTCCACCGTTGACGGTGAAGACCACGCTCCCCGAGGTCGACGATGTGGAAAATCGACAAGAGATTCCCTTGATGTTGCCGGAAACCGAGGTTTGATTGATGACATCCGCCGAGAGGGTGTACCCCACATACGCCGAGTTGGTCTTCGGCTTCGTGTTCCCCTCGTCGACGGCGAGAGCGGCTGAGGCGGCCAAGACGGTGAACAGGGCGGATAGGGCTAGAGTCTTTCCAAGCATCATGTCTTCTCCGGGAGTTAGGTGCTTGATTACACCCATGAATTCGTTTCAGACGGCGGTCCGGGTTCTTGACGTGCGGGGTGGGATGGAGCCCCAACGCGATTTCCTGGGGCGCAACGATGCCATGAGACGGGCCGGTCCCTGTCAACGGTCCCACGCATGGCCAGCTTTTTCATGTCACTTCCTCCTTTCTCTTTCTTTCGCTAAATCTATGATGCAAATTATATGCCCTTCTGCTCTGAGGCCCTCACCACCCGCCGGCGGCTGCCGGACGCCGCGGCCAGCCCGTAGGGCGACGTTCCCGAAGCCCTGCCGAGCAAAAGGTGCAAATTCATTCATTAAGTGCCTGGCACCTTTTGGGGGAGCAAAAGGTGCCAGGATCGCGTCCGAGTATGTCTCGTTCATCCAGAGCTGGGTGAGCGGTCTGCAGCAGCCTCACCCAGCGATCAGCAGCACCTCGCACGCCTCGCCTACCCCCCGCGCCGGCGCTCCCGCCGGCACGCGCACGAGGGCGTTGCCGCCGGCATAGGCGGCGAGGTCGTGGGAGCATTTCGGAGGGAAGGGGGTAAACGCGCAGCGTGGGGCTCCCCAGGTCGACCTCGTTGGGGAGGAAGCGGTCGCGCGGCTGCCAGCGGCGGGCAAGCGGGCGGCGAGGGTGCCGGCGCGGGCGCCGTGCCAGAAACGGCCTTCTTTCCCGAGCAGGCGGCGGCGCGCCGGACGGACGAAAACCAAGAAGCTGACCATCACCGAGGCGTGGTTGCCGGGGAGGCCGAAGCCGAGGCCGGCCGAGGCCGGCCGCGCCCGGCCCCTTTACCCTCGTGGGCGTCACCCTCCTCTTCGGTGCAGACGACGGCATCCACGGCCGCGACCTCTGGGCGATCCCGGTGAGCGACCTGGCACCCTGAGGAGGTCCGGTGCACCGCCCACCGTCGAGCGAGGGTCGTGGGTCAGTTTGGTCCCGAGGACGGCCGCCTGGAAGGGCGTGTGGGCGGGCGGGCTCGAGCGAGGATGGCGGCGCGAGGGTGAGGGGCAAATGCTAGAATCCAACCGTGGCTAAGACGTCTCATCACGTGGTCCCCGGCGCCGATGGCGGCTGGATCGTCAAAAAGGGTGGAGCGGTCAGAGCGTCTCGGCACTTCCAGAAGAAGAGCGAAGCCGAGTCCTGGGGCCGTCAGGTGAGCATCCATCAGGGGTCAGAGCTGTTCATCCATCGTCGCGATGGCACGGTCGAGCGCAAGGACTCCCACGGCGCCGATCCCATGCCGTCCAACGGCCGCGGCTAACCCATGTTTCCATGGCCGAGGCCGGGGTAGGCTTCGAGACGAACGTCTTCATCAATTGCCCGTTCGACGAAGACTATCTCCCCCTCCTCCGTCCTCTTCTCTTCACCCTCGTCTATCTCGGCTACTCTCCGAGGATCGCCTCCGAGCGATCCGATTCGGCGGAGAACCGGGTCGACAAGATCTGCGGCCTGATCCGTGAATCGATGTACAGCATTCACGACCTCTCTCGCCTGCGCGCCCGCGAGGTCGGTGAGTTCTACCGCATGAACATGCCCTTCGAGCTGGGCATCGAATATGGCTGCCGCCGGGTCTGCAGTAGCTGCTCCTGGCGAGCCGGAAAGCACGAAAAGGAGAACGGCCCGGCGACGCTCGCCACCGAAGCGCGCTACGAAGGGCCGCCCTAGGGCTGCTCTCGCGATGTCCGGATACTCCTAGAGAAGGGCCCTAGATCGGTGGACAGACGCAGTTGAGGAAGGTCGGATAGCTCGAAGTCGTGCCCGTCATCCTGGTGCCGCCGGCACAGATGTTCACGAACTTTCCGACCAGGGTGGTCCTCGCCGCCGTCGAGAAGTACCAGACTTCCGACCTGTCGCCGTATTGGCACTGCGGCTGAGGCAGGTTGGCTTCGCCGTGCTGCGGGAAGAGGAGGAGGCTGGCGGCGGCGAGCAGGAGGACGGCGGTCAGACCGAGGAGGCAGAGACGGCGCGCATTCGTGGTCATCGTGGTCTCCCGACTGGTTGTCGAAGATCGCTTATGGGCTGATCGCCAAATTAGCATGCGGCGGTAAAGCGCGACAAAAGCGCCAATTTTCGTTATCGAGCCTCCCGCAGACTCGAACGATCCGTAGACCTCAGCCGGCGATCGGCAGCACCTCGCACCCCTCCCCCACCCCCCGCGCCGGCGCTCCCGCTGGCACGCGGACGAGGGCGTTGCCGCGGGCGTAGGCGGCGAGGTCGTGGGAGCCTTTCGGGGGGAAGGGGGTGACGCGCGGCGTGAGGCTCCCCAGGTCGACCTCGGCGGGGAGGAAGCGGTCGCGGTTGCCGGCGGCGGGGAGGGGGGCGGCGAGGGTGCCGGCGCGGGCCCTGTGCCAGAAGCGATCCTCCTTGCCGAGCAGCCGGCGCAGCGCCGGGCGGACGAAGAGCCAAAAGCCGACCATCACCGAGGCGGGGTTGCCGGGGAGTCCGAAGACGAGACCGGCGGCGGCCCCGGGGCGGGGATCGTGGACGGCGAAGACCAGGGGCTTGCCGGGCTGGATCGCCACCGCGTCGAAGAGGGTGCGGCAGCCGAGCTCGCCGAGCACGCCCTCGACCAGGTCGTACTCGCCCATCGAGACCCCGCCGCAGAGGAGGAGGACGTCGGCCGCCAGGCCGCGGTCGACGAGCGCCGCGAGCTCTCCCCGGCGGTCGGGGGCGATCCCCAGCGGCTCGAAGGCGAGGCCCAGGGTAGCGCCAGCGGCGAGCAGGAAGTCGGTGTGCGAGTCGCGGAGCTGGCCGGGCGCCGGCTCGCGCTCGGGCGGCACGACCTCGTCGCCGGTCGCGAGGACCGCCACCCGCGGCGCGCGGTGGACCGGCGCCTCGCCGTAGCCGTGGGTGGCGAGGAGCGCCAGGGCGCCCGGCGTCAGGAGCGTACCGGCCGGGAGGAGCGGCTCACCCCGACGCAGGATCTCGCCGCGGCGCCGCAGGTGCTCGCCCGGCCCCGCGCCGGCGCGGAAGGCGACCGCTCCCTCACCGTCGGGAGAGGAGCCGCCCGCATCGGTCGCCTCAACGGGGATCACCCGATCCGCCCCCGCCGGCACCGGGGCGCCGGTCATGATGCGGACCGCCGCCCCCGGCGGGAGGACGCGGCCCGGCGGGTCGCCCGCGGCGATCGTCCCGACGACGGGCCGTACGTCGCCGGCGGCGACCTCTCCCCCGACGGCGTAGCCGTCCATCGCCGAGACGTCGGCGGCCGGCACGTCGACGCGGGCGGCGAGCGGGCCGGCGAGCATCCGCCCGGCGGCCTCCCGGCGCGGCCGGCTCTCGGCGGGAAGGGGGGTCAGATGGGGGTCGATCAGGCGCCAGGCTTCGCGGGGGGTGAGCATCGGCGCTCAATGCTATACTTCCAAGTCAACTTATACATTCCCCATGCTTTGCGCCCGACCCCGGGCGCTGGAAAGCCGCGGGACGAGAGGTGATGTCTCTGGCCAGCGCGGAGAGCGGGTTTCAGTACCGCGGCGATCTCGGTGAGACAGCGCTCCCGGAGATCCTCTACACCATCGACCGCTTCCAGGTGCCGGGGATCATCGAGGCGAGCCGGGAGGACGTCCTCAAGCGCGTCTTCATCAAGGAGGGCAACGTCGTCCACGCCACCTCCTCGAGCCGCGAGGACAGCCTCGGCACCTATCTCCAGGAGAGCGGCCTGCTCACCGCGGAGGCCTACGCCACCACCATGCGCGAGCGCGAGCGCTCGAACAAGCGCTACGGCGTCCTGCTCATCGAGAGCGGCCTGCTGTCGCCGGAGGAGATCTACCGCGCCATCCGACAGCAGATCGAGAGCATCGTCTGGAGCCTCTTCTACTGGCACGAGGGGCGGGTGACGTTCTCGATCGGCGACTTCCGCGAGTCCGACACGGTGCGCATCCAGCTCCCGATGCGGCAGGTCATCTTCCAGGGGATCAAGCGCGCCCCCGACGCCAAAGCCCTGGTCGCCCGCCTGGGCCGGAAAGAAACCCTGCTGGAGCCCTGTTATCGTACGGAGGAGCTGATCGAGGTCGCGCTCGACGGCTCCGACGTACGGCTGCTCGCCCTGGTCAACGGCAAGCGGACGCTCTACGACATCTGCAGACAGGGGCCCTACAGCGCAGCGGAGAACGGCAAGGTCCTCTACGCGTTCCAGGTGCTCCGGTTGATCCGGGCCGCCGGCGTGACCGAAGAGGTCGAGCCGCGACGGGAGGAGCCGTCCAGCGCCATCCGCATCCGCTTCAAGACCGAGGGCGATCGCTATTGATCCTCTCTCCCACGGAGATCGCCCAGTATGCCGCTCTATGAGTACCAATGCCTCGCCTGCGGCGAGAAGTCCGAGGTTCTGCAGCGCTTCGACGATCCACCTCCGGCCTGTCCGCAGTGCGGCGGCGAGGTCCGCAAGCTGGTCTCCTCGCCCTCCTTCCAGTTCAAGGGCTCCGGTTTTTACGCCACCGACTACGCGGGCAAGAAGGGCGGCCCCCCGGCGGGCGACAAGCCCGATGGCGATGGCGCCAAGCCCGATGCGAAGGCCGAGTCGAAAGCAGAATCCAAGTCCGAGTCGAAATCCGAGTCGAGGTCGGAATCCAAGTCAGAATCCCGATCCGAGCCCCGATCTGAGTCCCGATCTGAGTCCCGATCTGAGTCCAAAGCCGAGAGCGCCAGGTCCAAAGACACCACGGCCTCCGCCGCCAGCAAGGACTAGGGCGCCGGCGTCCCGTTCCGCCTCGGCTCGCCACACCTAAGCTCTGACGGCGCGCCCCCGCGCCGGTATCCGCCCGAGGGCGCGGAGGGATCCTGGAAGACGAGGACGGCGTCGCGGCCGCCCCAGCGGCTCCGGCCGCCGCGGGCACCGAGCCCGGGACGGCGCGCGGTGAGAGCGCACTGCTCGGCCGCCTCGCCGAGGTGCGCTCGATCCTCGCCCGCGAGCGCGACGTCGCCCCCTCCCTCTGGCTGGAGCTCGCGCGGCTCCCGCCCGACCACCAGCTCGACGCGATCGCGCGCGACGGGCGCTTCCATACCTTCGGCTTCTGCGAGCTGCTCCTCGCACAGGCGGCCACGGCCGCCGGCACGGAGGCCGGCCGCCTGGCCGCCCTCGCCCTCGCCGCCGCCGAGCGGCTCGACGGCGCGGTGCACGCCGCGCCGGTGGTTTATGACCTCAAGGCGCGCGCCTGGGCGCAGTTGGGCGAGGCGCGCCGGACGATGGACGACCTCCCGGCCGCCGAGGACGCCCTGAGCGCCGCCGCGGCCTGCCTCTCCCATGGCACCGGCGACCTCCTGGTCGACGCCCGGCTCCTCGAGTTCGAGGCGGCCGTGCGCGCCGACCAGGGGAGGGGCGGCGAGGCCGAGGCGCTGCTGCGCCAGGCCGCCGCCCGCTACGCCCAGGTCAACGAGCCCGACCTCGCGGCCCGCGCCGCCGCCCGCCGGGAGGAGCTGCGCCGGGCGGCGCGCTCCGACCCCGGATCCGCTCACCTCGCCTTCGGCACCAACTCCTGAATCGCCCCTCAGACCTCGACCACCCGCGCCGCGGCCAGGAACCACAGCTCGAAGCGCGGCGGCCGGGCGAGACCCAGGGCTTCGGCGACGGCGCGGCGATAGACCGCGCCCTGCGGCGCGTAGGCGGCGGCGCGCTCGGCGGCCTCGGCGTCGCCCGCGATCTCGTCCGTCTTGTAATCGGCGATCACCAGCTCGCCGGGCTCCCGCCCGGGCTGCCGCCCAGGCTGCCTGTAGACGAGGTCGATCGCCCCGGCGACGAAGCCGACCGGGCCCGCTTCGCCGCCGGCGGGATCCGGCGGCAGCAGGACCGGGAGCTCGCGGGCGACGATCTCGCCGGCGAGGGCGGCCAGGCGGGGAGCGAGCGGCCCGGCGGCGAAGCGGGCCAGGAGATCGCGCGCGCGGGCGAGGGCCGCGCCCGCGACGTCGCCCGCGGCGACCGCTGCGAGGTAGGCCGGCAGCCGCGCCATCTGGCGCCGCAGCTCGCCGTCCACGGGCGCCGCGAGGTCCCAGGTCTCCAGGGCGCGATGGACCGCCGCGCCGGCCGCCATCGCCGCCGAGCGCTCGGTGCCCGAGCCCGCTCCGGCCTCGCCGAAGCGGCGCTCGGCGGCGAGCTCGGCCAGGCGCGCGTGGGCCTCCGCGGAGGCGGTGCCGGCGAACGGCCGCGCCATCCGGCGCGCCGCCGCGCCGCGCCGCAGGGAGAGCGCGGCGGCGCCGCGGGCGACCTCCTCGGGCGCGGGGAGAGAGGGCTGCCGGGCCTCCGCCAGGAGAGCGGCGGGCTCGTCTTCCTCGGTGCCGGAGCCGGGGGCTGGGTCGAGGGCCGGGAAGACCCACAGCGCGCCGCCCTCCTCGGCCGTCCACCGCCCGCCGCTCTCCGCCTCCTCCCACAGTGCGGCGACGTCCGGGCGCCCGCGCCGCGCGAGCAGCAGCTCGGCGTGGCTCCGCGCCTGCTCGGGGGCAGCGTCATCCCTCCCCTGCGGCCAGACGCCGGCGAGCACCAGCCGGTCCTTGGCGCGGGTCATCGCCACGTAGAGGGTGCGCACCCGCTCGGCGGCCTCGACCGCGGCGCGCGCCGACTCGACCTCGTCGAAGCCCAGGGTCGGGGCGCCGAAGAGCCGGTACTCGACGGCCGATACCGGGGCTCCTGCCGGCGCGGCTCCCGGCGGCGGCAGCGGGCCGGCCTCGGTCTTCCCCGTCCGCTCGGGCCGCGGCGGCCGGTGCGTCTGGACGACGTAGACGTGGCCGAAGTCGAGCCCCTTGGCGCCGTGGATGGTGAGGACGGAAACCGCGTCCTCCGCGGCGTCGCCGGGGCGGCCCTCCTCCTCGTCGGGGGCCTCGGCGACGCTCTTCCTGAGCAGGCGGAGGATCGCCGTGCCGTCGCCGCCGCGCTCCTCGAGCGTCGCCTCGAGCCGGCGGAAGAAGCGGTCGAGGTTGGCGATGCGATAGGCGCCGAGGTAGCGCGCCGCGGCGATCGCCTCGGGAAGGAACAGCCGGCGCAGGCGCTCGACGAAGCGGTCCGCCGGATCGCGGTCCCAGGCGCCGCGCAGCGCCGCGATCTGCTCGACCGCGGCGAGCAGGCCGGCCTCCCAGCCGCGCACCCGCGCGAGCCCCGGCACCTCCGGCACCTCGGCGGCGGCCGCCGCGATCAGCTCCGCGAGCCGGGAGAGCTCGGCGCGGCGCGGGCGCGCGAGCTCGGTCATCCGCTGCGGGAGCTGGTGGCGCCAGAGCGGCATCAGCGCGGCGTCGGGGACGCCGACGAGCGCCGAGCGCAGCACGGTCAGCAGGGCCAGGTGGTCGCCGGGATCGAGCACCGCGCGCACCAGCGCCGCCGCCTCGATCACCTCGCGCCGCCGGTAGTACTGGCGGTCGCGCCCCACCCGGAACGGCACGGCGGCGCGGCGCAGGGCCTCGAGGAAGACGTCGAGGTCGCCGGTCGCGCGGAGCAGCACCCCCACCTCGCGCCAGGCGACGCCGCCGGCGTCGTGGAGCTCGCGCAGGTCGCCGGCGAGCGCCGCGGCCTCGAGCTCGGTCGCCTCGGCCGGCCGGGTGCGGGCGCCGCCGGCGCGCTTCCAGGAGACCCAGTGCTCGACCGGCCGGCGCGCCCGCGCGGCGCCCTGCTCGCCGCGGACGAAGCCGGGAGCGGCGCTCCTCTCCCCGCTGGCGAGGAGCGGCACGAAGGGGGGCTGCAGGCCGCGGCGCGCGCGCATCACCGGCTCGACCACCCGCTCGACCTCGGCGAGGATCGCCGGGACCGAGCGGAAGTTGACCGTGAGCTTGAGCCTCGTGCCGCCGGCCGCGAGGACCGCCTCGACGAAGCCGTCGTACGCCTCGAGGTCGGCGCTCCTCCAGCCGTAGACCGACTGCTTGGGATCGCCCACCAGGAAGAGCCCCGGCCGCTCCTCGCTCGGGCCGTCGAGCGCCAGGAGGCGGACGATCTCGCACTGCACGCGGTCGGTGTCCTGGAACTCGTCGACCAGGAGCTGGGCGATGCCGCGGCGGACCGCGGCGCGCACCTCCCTGCGGTGGGCGAGGAGGGCGGCGGCGCCGTCGAGGAGGCCCTGGAAGGTCGCGACGCCGCGCGACCGCGCCGTGCGCTCGACCTCCGCCAGGAGCGGCGCGAGAGCGCGGCGGCCGGCGTCGAGGAGCTCGGGATCGAGCCGGTCGAGGTGGCCGACCAGCCGGCAGAGGCCGGCCGCCGCCGCCGCGACCTCGGGGAGGACGCCCGCCAGCCGCGCGCGCTCCGCCTTGCCGAAGTCCCGCTTCCCCCACTTCTTGAGGTGGTCGGCGAGGTTCGGCGGCAGGGCGCGGGCGACGCCGGCGCGGAGCGCCGCGAGGTCGGCGGGGAGCCCCTCGGCGAGGGCGCCGGCGAGGTCCGCCGCGCCGCGGGCGACCGCGCGGGCGTTCGGCAGGTTGCCGGCGGCGACCGGCGAGCCCAACCGCGGCCCGAGCAGATCGTCCAGGGCGGCCGCCCGCTCCGCCACCCGGCGGGCGAGGGCGCGGACGCGATCCGCCGCCAGCGGATCCGCGTCGAAGGCGCGCGACGGGAGGCCGGCGGCGGCGAGCGCCGCGAGCGCTTCGACGAGCTGCGGCGGGCCGAGCCCGAGGCCCGCCAGGGCCAGCAGGTGAGGGTCTCCCGGGTCGCCGTAGGCGGTTGCCAGCCGCGCCTCGACGACCTCGCGGACGATCCCCTCGAGGAGGCTCCCGTCGGCGTCGACGGTGAGGCTCGGATGCAGGCCGGCCTCGAGCGGATGGCCGGTGAGGAGGCCGAGGCAGAAGGCGTGGATCG
>Ga0307470_10000445_pt1 | contig 20712 bp, 20 predicted proteins | sample atmos_gasesAM3C__FD_204565 | JGI IMG/M metagenome (GOLD analysis project Ga0307470, IMG submission 204565) | Hardwood forest soil microbial communities from Morgan-Monroe State Forest, Indiana, United States - atmos_gasesAM3C_05 | ecosystem: Environmental > Terrestrial > Soil > Temperate forest... | reverse complement strand
GGTGGAGCGGACCGGAGCCGCCGCCGCGTCGCTCGCCGCGGGCTCCGGTCGCATGGTTTCGGTCATCGCCTCGCTCGCTCCCTCTCTTCAGCGCTTTCTCCGGCGCTTTCTCCGGTTGGCCGCGGCCTGCCACGGCTGTAGCGCAGCACCGTCCAGAGGATCTTATAGCCGGCGCGCACGGTGCCCGCGAGGGTGCCGGTGATCTTCGAGACGCCCACCCGCCGCCGGTAGGAGACCGGCACCTCGGTCACCCGCAGCCCGTTGCGCAGCGCCTTGACCTGCATCTCGGCGGTCCAGCCGAAGTCGGGGTCGGACATCCCCAGGCGCTCGAGCGCCTCCCAGCGCGCGGCGCGGAAGGGTCCGAGGTCGGTGTAGCGGTGGCCGTAGAGCAGGCGGATCAGAAAGCAGGCGACGAGGTTGCCGGCCCGCGCCTGGGGGAGGAGCGCGCCGGGCTCGCGGCGGCCGAGGGCGCGGGAGCCGATCACCAGATCGGCGGCGCCGGCGAGGAGCGGCGCCAGCAGGCGCGGCAGCTCGTCGGGGTGGTCGGAGAAGTCGGCGTCGACGAAGGCGACGATCGCCGGCGGACCGGTCCGCCGCAGGTGGTCGACGCCGGCGAGGCAGGCGCTGCCGTAGCCCCGGCGCGGCGCGTCGACGACGGTCGCCCCGCCCGCCGCCGCCACCCGCGCGGTGCCGTCGGCCGAGCCGTTGTCCGCTACCACCACCCGCCGCACCGTGCCGCGCTGCAGGCCGGCCAGGGCGGCGAGGACGAGCGGCAGCGAGGCCTCCTCGTCGAGCGCGGGGATCACCACGTCGACCGCCGGTGCCGGGAAGGCGGCGGCTCCCGCCCCGGTGCCGGCGTTTGTCATCGACGGATTGTATGCCATGCTTTCGCCCTTCGGCCGGCGCCGCGAACGTCCCTGGGAGCGAATCGATCATGCCGCATAGAGCCCTCCTCGCCTTGGCGATCCTCCTCTCGGCCGGCCTCTCGGTCGGCGCGTCCGCGGGCCTCGCCGTCCCGGCGCCACCCGCGCCGCCCGCCTCCGCCGCGCCCGATCTCGGCGCCTTCCACCGCATCGAGCTGCCGGGGGCCAACGGCAGGCCCTTCCCCTACACCGTCGAGGTGCCCGCCGACTGGCAGGTGCGCCAGGCGAAGGAGTATCCGGGGCTCTGGCTGGGGCCGGCGGACGCCAAGCTGCCGGACGATCCGCACCTGGTCTACGTCCGCATCAGCACGGTGTCGCTCGCCGATCCGGCGGCGGTGGTGGCCTCGATCAAGGCCAACGATGCCGCCGACGCCAGCTGGTCGGCGCCGCTCGTCGAGGTGCGCGAGGTGGGCGGCGTCAAGGGCGTCGTCGTGCAGATGGACAGCGGCGCCGGCGACAAGGCGCGGAGCACGCTCACCGTCAAGCTGCCGCTGCCCAAGACCAGCGTCGACTTCATCGGCAGCGCCCGGCCCGCGGAGTTCGCCAAGCTGCGGCCGCTCTACGAGCGCGTCCTCTTCTCGGTCCGGCCGACGCCTCCAGCGCCGCCGGCGACGGCACCCCCGGCGAGCAAGCCGTAGGCGCATGCCCGTCCACCCGTACGAGGGCCGCACGCCGCGGCTGGGGGCGCGGGTCTTCCTGGCGCCGGGCGCCCATCTGATCGGCGACGTCGAGGTCGGCGACGACGTCTCCTTCTGGTTCCACACGGTGGCGCGCGGCGACGTGAACTGGATCCGCATCGGGCCGGCGACCAACGTCCAGGACGGCGCGGTGCTCCACGTCACCCACGAGCGCCATCCGCTCATCGTGGGCGCCGGCGTGGTCGTCGGGCACCAGGCGGTCCTCCACGGCTGCACGATCGAGGACGGGGCGCTCGTCGGCATCGGCGCGCGGGTGCTCGACGGCGCGGTGGTCGAGGCGGGGGCACAGGTGGGGGCGGGGGCGGTGGTGGCGCCCGGCCACCGCATAGCGTCGGGGCACCTGGCGCTCGGCGTCCCGGCGCGGGTGACGCGGCCGCTCTCCGCCGACGAGGTGCGGCGGATCGCCGAGACCCGCGACCGCTACGTGGCGCTCAAGAACCGGTATCTGCAGGCTCTGGGAGGAGAGGAATGAGCGGGGCGAGCGAAGGGACGGGCGGGGGGGCTCTGGCGCGACGCGGCGCGGGGACGGTGGGCGAGGGTGACCTCGGGCGGCGGGTGCTGCTGCAGGCGTGGGTGCAGCGCCGACGCGACCACGGGGGGGTGATCTTCCTCGACCTCCGCGACCGCAGCGGCATCGTCCAGGTGGTGGTCAAGCCCGAGGAGGAGCCCGACCCCGCGGAGGCGCTCGCCGCGGCGCGCATCGAGTGGGTCGTCGAGGTGGAGGGCGAGGTGGCGCGGCGCGAGCCCGGCAAGGTCAATCCCGAGCTGCCCACCGGCGAGATCGAGGTGGTGGCCGCGCGCGCCGCCGTGCTCTCGCGCTCCGAGCCGCCGCCGTTCCCGCTCGACGGCAAGACCGACGCCGCCGAGGAGACGCGGCTGTGCTACCGCTATCTCGACCTGCGCCGGCCCGAGCTGCAGAAGAATTTCCTGCTGCGCGACCGGGTGGCGCTCGCGGTGCGCAACTTCTTCCACGAGCGCGGCTTCGTCGACGTCGAGACGCCCATCCTCACCCGCTCGACGCCGGAGGGCGCCCGCGACTACCTGGTGCCCTCGCGGGTCCACCGCGGCAGCTTCTACGCCCTGCCGCAGTCGCCGCAGCTCTTCAAGCAGATCCTCATGGTCGCCGGGCTCGAGCGCTACGTGCAGATCGCGCGCTGCTTCCGCGACGAGGACCTGCGCGCCGAGCGCCAGCCCGAGTTCACCCAGATCGACGTCGAGATGTCGTTCCCCACCGAGGAGGACGTCTTCGCGCTGATCGAGGGGCTCTTCCAGGAGATCTTCCCCCTCGCCGGCATCCTGCCGCCCGAGCGCTTCCCGCGCCTTACCTACGCCGAGGCGCTGCTGCGCTACGGCAGCGACAAGCCAGACCGCCGCTTCGGGCTCGAGATCGCCGACCTCTCGGCCGCGCTGGGCGCCAGCGGTTTCCGCGGCTTCCGCGAGGCGGTGGCGGCGGGCGGGGTGGTGCGCGGCTTCGCGGTGCCGGCGAGCGCGGGCGCCGCCGAGGCCAGCCGCAAGGAGGTCGACGGCTGGGCCGAGGTGGCGCGCCGCTACGGCGCGGCCGGGGTCCTCACCCTGCGGCGCCGCGGCGGCGAGCTCGCCTTCCAGGTGAAGAACGCCTTGACGGCGGCCGAGCTCGCGGCGGCGGCCGCGGCGCTCGGGCTCGAGGAGGGGGGGATCGCCCTTCTCGCCGCCGGTCCGGAGACGACGACCGCGGCGGCCCTGGGCGCGCTGCGCCTCGAGCTCGCCAGGAGCCACGGGCTGATCCCCGCGGGCCGCCACGAGTTCCTCTGGGTGACCGGCTTCCCGCTCGTCGAGTGGAACGCGGAGGGGGCGCGCTGGGACTCGACGCACCACCCCTTCACCGCCCCCGACCCGCGCGACCTCGACCGCCTGGAGAGCGATCCGGGGTCGGTCCGCGCCCTCGCCTACGACGTCGTGCTCGACGGCCTCGAGCTCGGCGGCGGCTCGATCCGCATGCACGACCCGGAGCTGCAGGGCCGGGTCTTCCGCCTGCTGGGGATCGACGCCGCCGAGGCCGAGGCGCGCTTCGGCTTCTTCCTCGAGGCGCTGCGCTTCGGCGCGCCGCCGCACGGCGGCATCGCCATGGGCCTCGACCGCCTGGTCATGATGCTCGCCGGCGCCACGTCGCTGCGCGAGGTGATCGCCTTCCCCAAGACCGCCAGGGCGACCGACCTGATGACCGCCGCTCCCTCGACCGTCGACGCCGCGCAGCTCGCGCAGCTCGGGATCGCGGTGGTGAGTGAGAAGCCGGAGGAGCCGGAGGGGGCGTCCGAGTAGGCGCGAGCCGCGGGCTCGACCCGATGACCGCGCCCGACCAGCCCGCCCACCTCGCCCTCCGCCATCCCGGCGGCGTCACGCCGATCCTCATCGGCCTGGGGGCGCTCCCCGAGGCGCGGGCTCATCTCGAAGGATGGATCGCCGGCCGCGGCGTCTTCCTCCTTTCATCGCCCGACATCCTCGAGCTCCACGGCGCGGCGCTCGCGCAGTTCCGACCGGCGGCCGCGCGCTGGGCCGTCCTCAACGTACCCGACGGGGAGGCCGCGAAGACCGTGGAGACCGCCGAGCGGCTGTGGCGCGAGATGGTCGCCGCCGGGGGCAAGCGCGACAGCCGGCTGATCGCCTTCGGGGGCGGCAGCGTCGGCGACCTCGGCGGTTTTGTCTCCGGGTGCTTCCTCCGCGGCATCTCCTTCCTCCAGGTGCCGACCACCCTCCTCGCCCAGGTGGACGCCGCGATCGGCGGCAAGACCGGGGTCGACCTGCCGGAGGGGAAGAACACCGTCGGCCTCTTCCATCATCCGGAGATGGTGGTCGCCGAGACCGCCTTCCTCGCCACCCTGCCGCGCGCGGAGCTGCGCTCGGGGCTCGTCGAGGCGATCAAGATGGCGGCGCTCTTGGACGTCGGCCTGCTGGCGCGGATCGAGGCCGACCTCGAGGCCCTCCTCGCCGGCGACCCAGCGGTCCTCGCCCCGGTCGCCGCGGCCGCCGCGGCGGCCAAGGTCGCCGTCGTCGAGCGCGACCCGGAGGAGGCGGGCGAGCGCCGGCTGCTCAACTTCGGGCACACCCTGGGGCACGCCATCGAGTCCGCCGCCGGCTACACCGGCCTCCGCCACGGCGAGGCGGTCGCCTATGGCATCCTCTTCGCCCTTCGCCTGGCTCTGCGCCGCGGTCTCGCGTACTCGGCGGCCGCCCGCCTGGCGCGCCTCCTCGGCCGCCTCGACCTGCCGCCGCTCCCGCCGCTCGCGGCGGACGACCTCCTCGCGCTCCTGGCCAGGGACAAGAAGGCCCGCGAGAGCGGCCTCCCCTGGGTCCTCCCCGAGGCGCTGGGCGAGGGGAGGGTCGTCGCCGGCATCGAGCGCCCCGAGCTCGCCGCCGAGCTCACCCCCTTCCTCGCCGAGCCCTTCGCCCTGCCGGCCGCCTGAGCCGGGCCGAGGTGCCAGCCGATTTGTTCAGCCTCATGGAATCAAAGACTTGCGTCCTTCCGAACAAGGTGCCAGCCGATTTGTCGCCGGTTTTCCGTCTCTTAGAGCAGGGTCCCGTGGAGGACCAGGAGGGCGACGCTGAAGTAGATGACGAGGCCGGTCACGTCGACGAGGGTGGCGACGAAGGGGGCGGAGGAGACGGCGGGGTCGAAGCCGAGGCGGCGCAGCAGGAAGGGGAGCATCGAGCCGGCGAGCGAGCCGAAGGTGATGACCCCGACGAGGGCGCCGGCGACGGTCAGCGCCACCAGCTTCCAGTGCGCGCCGTAGTCGTAGAGGTGGAGGTGCTGCCAGAGGAAGATGCGCACCAGGCCGATCACCCCCAGGATGCCCCCCAGGGTGAGGCCGGTGGGCAGCTCGCGGAGAGCGATCCGCCACCAGTCGCCGAGCCGCACCTCGCGCAGGGCGAGCGCCCGCACGATGAGCGAGGTCGCCTGCGAGCCGGAGTTGCCGCCGGAGCTCATGATGAGCGGGATGAAGAGGGTGAGGACGATCGCCTTCGAGAGCTCGCCCTCGAAGTGCTGCATCGCGGTCGCGGTCAGCATCTCGGAGAGGAAGAGGGCGCAGAGCCAGCCGGCGCGCTTGCGGATCATGGTGGCGAAGCCGATGTCGTTGTACGGCCGCTCGAGGGCCTCGACACCGCCCTGGCGCTGCGCGTTCTCGGTCTGCTCGGCGACCATGGCGTCGATGACGTCGTCGACGGTGACGATGCCCAGGATCCGCCCCGCCGCGTCGAGCACCGGCGCGGCGAGCAGGTTGTACTTCGAGATCAGGCAGGCGACGTCGGAGCGGCTGTCGCCGGCGTGGACGGAGAGGGGCGGCCGCCGCTTGCCCACCGCGAGGACCACGGCCGCGGGGTCGGCGAGCAGCAGATCGCGGAGCGACACCACGTGGATCAGCCGGCCGTCCGCGGCATCGACGACGTAGACGGCATAGACCGTCTCCTTGTCGCGCGCCACCTGGCGGATGTGCGCCAGGACGCGCTCGACGGTCCAGTCGGCAGGGACGCTCACCAACTCGGTGGTCATGATGCCGGCGGCGGTGGTCGGCGGGTAGGCGAGGAGGCGGGTGAGCGCCTCGCGGACCGGCGGGCTCAGGGCGGCGAGGAGGCGGGAGCGCGCCGGCTCGCCGAGCTCGCGGAAGAGGTCGGCCTGGCGGTCGGCCGACATGGCCTCGATCCACTGCGCGGCCCGCTCGGGCGGCAGGCGCTCGATGGCGCGGTGCCGGCGGGTGAACTCCGGCTCGTCGAAGACCTGCACCGCGAGGTCGAAGGGGAGGGCGGCGAGAACCTCGGCGGCGGCGGCGGGGGACAGCCGGTGGAGCTCCTCGGCGAGGTCGGGGGCGCGCAGGTTGGCGACGGCGAGGGCGAGCGCCTGCGGGTCGCCCCCGATGAGCTCGCGGAGGGACGGGGTGCTCACCCCTTCTTTCTGGGGCATCGATCGATCCTCCCGGCCGGAAGCTCCGCCCGGCCGCGCGGAGCCTAGCAGGCGCGCTGCCCCCCGGATCGTGGCGGGCCGTCATCCATCGGCTATACTTCGACGTACTTGAATGTAGGGATTGGCGCTGCGGCGCCCGCAGAGCATCCGATCAGCCCATCCGATCAGCCGGCAGAGCATGACCACCCGCCGAATCTTTCTGCGCCGCTTCAAGCTGCGCTACGTGCTGTTCGCCGTCCTCTTCCTCTCCGGCATCATCCCCTTCATCGCCAGCAGCTTCTTCCTCTTCGGGCGCGATCAGGAGGTCCTCGAGAACAAGGAGCGGGAGTACCTGATCGCCAAGGCGGGGACGCTCTCCTACGAGATCAACGAGTACGTCGTCGCCGTCCGCCGCCAGCTCGACCAGCTGGGGAACGGCATCCTGATACCGGATGGACCGGCGGACGTGGCGGCGCGCCTGCACCAGCCGTGGGTCGAGGCCTACGTCCGCGGCTTCCAGCACGCCAACCCGGACTTCCTGGCCCTGCGGGTGCTCGACGTCGCGGGCTCCGGGCTGTCGCCCGAGCACCTGAGCGCGGCGGAGCGGACGGCGATGGACCAAGCCTTCGAAGAGTCGCATCAGACGGGCAAGGCCGTCTACCGCTTCGTCGATCACGGCGGCAGCCAGCCGCCGCTGGTGGTCGTTTCGGTGCCCATCTTCGCCGCTTCGCCGGCCCTCGCGCCGGCCTCCGGAGCGGCCGCGATTCCCCCCGTTCCCGCCCCCGCCGGCCAGCGGCTCGTCGTCGAGGCCCTGCTGCGCTTCCGGCCGATCGCGGACGCGCTCAAAGGGGAGATCCGCCAGGACGTCGGGGTCTTCCTGATCGACCACGAGGGCAACACCCTGTGGTCGAACGGCCACCTCGGCCTGCCGCGGCAGGTGGTCTCCTCCTTCTCCCGCCAGTCCCAGCCGATCACCATGACCCACGAGTACACGGTCGAGGTCCGCGGCGTCCGCCGGGAGATGCTCGCCCAGATCAGCGCCGTGCCGGCGAGCGGCTGGGAGGTCGTGATGCAGCGGCCGCAGGCGGCCGCCTTCCGCATGGCCGACCAGATGCTGGTCAACTGGGTGCTCGCGACCCTCCTCCTCGCCGGGCTCGCCCTCCTCTTCGCCCTGGTCGCGGCGCGCCTGGTGAGCCAGCCGATCCAGCGCCTGGCGAAGACCAGCCACGAGATCGCCGACGGCGACCTCTCGCAGCGGGTGGAGGTCGGGGGCCTGGGCTCCGAGCTGGCCGACCTGGCCGACGACTTCAACCGCATGAGCGTCAGCCTGGAGAGCCACGTGCAGCAGCTCCGCCAGGCGGCGCAGGCCAACCGCGAGCTCTTCATCGGCTCGCTGCGCGCCTTCGTGGCGGCGGTCGACGCCAAGGACCCCTACACCCGCGGCCACTCCGAGCGGGTGGCGGCGGTCAGCCGCACGGTCGCCCGCCAGCTCGCCCTGCCCGAGGAGGTGCAGCACAAGGTGTGGATCGGCGCCCTGCTCCACGACGTGGGCAAGATCGGCGTCGAGGATCAGGTGCTGCGCAAGAGCGGCGTCCTGACCCCCGAGGAGTACGAGCAGATGAAGCTCCACACCGTCATGGGGGCGGACATCCTGTCGCGCATCCAGGAGCTCAAGGAGATGATCCCGGCGGTGCGCTGGCACCACGAGGCCTGGGCCGGCGGCGGTTATCCGGACGGCCTCAAGGGCGAGCAGATCCCGCTCATCGCCCGCATCGTGGCGGTCGCCGACTGCTTCGACGCCATCACCACCAACCGCCCGTACCAGCAGGCGGGGAGCCTGCAGCACGCGGTGGAGACCATCACCCGGCTGGCGGGCAAGAAGTTCGACGCCAAGGTGGTGACGGCCTTCCTGCGGGCTTGCGAGGCCGGCGAGGTGAGGACGGGCGTCGCCCGCGCGCGCGTCGAGGGCGCGGTGGGGCAGCCGGTCGTCCGCGCGGCGGCGCAGTAGGTTCATGGCCTTCGAGTTCATCCTCGCCAACCTCCTGGCCAACAACGCGGAGGTCGTGGGCGTGCTCTTCCTCGACGGCAGCGGCGAGACCGTCGACCTCGCCTGCTCCGAGTTCACCCCCTATCAGATGCGGGTCCTCGGCGCCTACCTGGGGATCTACCTGCGGCGGTTGGAGAAGCTCCTGGCCAGCAACAACCTCGGCGCGGCGCGCCTGATCCACATCGAGAAGCAGGCGGTCCACATCTATGCCATGCCGCTCGCGGACGGCTATTACCTGGCCCTCGTCCAGCGCCACCCGGCGCTCGTCGCCCGGACCAGGCATTCGATGGAGGACGCCGTCGGGCAGCTCAACCGCGAGCTGTTCGCGTAGGAGCTTCAAGCGACCCGGGCGAACCGCTTTCGACCTCGTCGGCTATCATCTCTTCTCCATGGCGGACAGGAAGGACACGAAGCGGCCGGACCTCCTCGAGCTGGCGCCCGAGATCGCGCTTCCGGAGCCCGAGCGGGCGAGCCTGATGGGCAAGCTCAAGCGCGGCCTCTTCATGACCCAGGCCGAGCTGGTCGAGAAGATGGGCGCGGCGGTCGCGGGGAAGGTGACGCTCGACGAGCGGACGCTCGAGTACCTGGAAGAGGCCCTGATCGGCGCTGACCTCGGCGTCGCGACCGCCCTCGAGCTGGTCGCCAAAGTCAAGGCGAACGCCACCCGCGAGCAGGCCGCCGACCCGGCTCGCCTGCGCCGCCTCCTCGCCGACGAGATGGCCGACCTGCTCGAGCAGGCGCCGCCGCCGCGCCGGCTGGGGCGCGGGCCGCTGGTCACCCTGGTCGTCGGCGTCAACGGCGTCGGCAAGACGACGTCGATCGCCAAGCTGGCGCGGCGGGCGCAGGAGCGCGGCGAGCGGGTGGTGCTGGCCGCCGCCGACACCTTCCGCGCCGCGGCGATCGAGCAGCTCGCCCTGTGGGGCGGGCGCCTGGGGGTCGAGGTGATCCGCCAGGCCGCCGGCTCGGATCCGGCGGCGGTCGTCTACGACGCCATCCAGGCCGCCCGCGCCCGGCGCGCCGACCAGCTCATCGTCGACACCGCCGGCCGCCTCCACACCAAGGACCACCTGATGGCGGAGCTGGGCAAGATCGGCCGCATCATCGACCGCGAGGCGGCGGACTGGCAGCGGCGGACCCTCCTGGTGCTCGACGCCACCACCGGCCAGAACGCCCTCGCCCAGGCGCGCACCTTCACCCAGGTGGTGCCGGTCGACGGCGTGCTCCTCGCCAAGCTCGACGGCACGGCCAAGGGCGGCATGGCGATCGCCGTGTCGCGCGAGCTCAAGGTGCCGGTGCTCTTCCTGGGCGTCGGCGAGTCGGCGGACGACCTGGTGGAGTTCCGGCCGCGGGAGTTCGCCGCCGCGCTCCTCGGCTGAGGCCGGCGCGACGACCTTGCCGGACCCCGGATCCGTGCCGACCGCCGACGCCCAGCGCTCCTTGAGGCTCGCCCTGCGCCTGGCGGCCCGCGGCCGCTACCGCACGGCGCCCAATCCGCGCGTGGGAGCCGTCCTGGTGGCGCCGTCCGGCGAGGTGGTGGGAAGCGGCTGGCACCGCGAGGTGGGCGGTCCCCACGCCGAGGCCGAGGCGCTCGCGGCGGCGGGTCGGCGGGCCCGCGGCGCCACCCTCTACGTCACCCTCGAGCCCTGCGCCCACCATGGGCGCACCCCGCCCTGCGCCGAGGCGGTGATCGCCGCCGGCGTCGCGCGGGTGGTCGCCTGCCACGGCGACCCCGACCCGCGGGTCGGCGGCCGCGGCTTCGACCGGCTGCGCGCCGCAGGCATCGCCGTCGAGGTCGGCCCGCTCGCCGAGGAGGCGATCGTCCTCAACCTCGCCTTCCTCGTCGCCGCGACCTTGGGCCGCCCGGCGGTCACCCTCAAATGGGCGATGAGCCTCGACGGCCGCATCGCGACGGCGACCGGCGAGAGCCAGTGGATCACCTCGGCCGCCTCCCGGCGCTGGGCGCTGGGCCTGCGCGAGGAGCACGACGCGACGCTCGCCGGGGTGGGGACGGTGCTCGCCGACGACCCGCTCCTCAACCGCCGGCTCAAGCTGGCCCCCGGCCCGGGCGTGCGGGCGGTGCTCGACCGGCGCCTGCGGACGCCGCCGGCCGCGCGCCTGTTCAGTGCGCCCGGCGAGGTCCTGCTCTATACCGAGTCGGACGGCGGCGAGCCGCGGGGCGCCGCCCTCGCGGCGCGCGGGGCGACGATCGTCCGCCTGCCGCGGGTGACCCCGGCCGCGGTCCTCGCCGACCTCCACGGCCGCGGCATCCAGAGCCTGCTGGTCGAGGGTGGGGGAGAGACGCTCGCGAGCTTCGCCGAGAGCGGTCTCTACGACCGCGTCAGCGTGGCGGCGGCGCCGCTCCTCGTCGGCGGCAGAGCGGCTCCCGGCCCGCTCGGCGGCGCCGGCTGGGGCGCCCTCGGCGCGGCGCCGCGGCTCGCCGGTCTGACCGCCGGCCGCCGCGGCAGGGACCTGGTGATGACCGCCTACCGCGAGGGCGCCGTCGCCGATCTCCTCGCCCTCGTCCTGCCGCCCCTGCCGCCCGCCGGCGATCCCGGGCCGCGCCGCGAATCGCGATAGATTCGCCGCCGTGAGGGAGCGATCGGCATGTTCACCGGCCTGGTGACCGAGCGCGGACGGGTCGCGGGCGATCCGCGGCGGCTCGCCGGCGGGGCGCTGCGGATCGCGGTCGAGCACAGCGCGGCGCTCGCCGAGCGGTTGGCGGTCGGCGCGTCGCTGGCGAACGACGGCGTCTGCCTGACGGTGGTCGAGATGCGTCCGGCAACGGCGCCGGCGGCGCCCTGCCGCGCGGAGTTCGAGCTGGTGCCGGAGACCCTCGCCCGCACCACCCTGGGCGCGCTGCGCCATGGCGCAGCGGTCAACCTCGAGCCGGCCCTGCGGATGGGCGACCCGCTGGGCGGCCACTGGGTGCAGGGGCACGTCGACGGCACCGCCGAGGTCGTCGCCCGCCGCGACGCGGCCGATCATCGGGTCCTCGGTCTCTCGCTGCCCGCCGATCTCGCGCCGTACCTGGTCGAGAAGGGCTCGATCACGGTCGACGGCGTCAGCCTGACCGTCGCCGGCCGCGCGCCCGACCGCTTCGAGGTGGCGCTCATCCCCCACACCCTCGCCGTCACCACCCTGGGCGACCTCGCACCGGGCGACCGGGTCAACCTCGAGGTCGACGTGCTCGCCAAGTACGTCCACCAGGCCCTCGCGGCGCGCGGGCTGGTCGCGCCGGCCATCCCGTGAAGGGGCGCCTCCCCGAGCCCGGCCGCCTGTGGATCCGCTACGCGCCGCGCGAATGGCCGGCGCCGGACGCCTTCTGGGTGGACCTCGCCTCGGCGCGGCTGGGCCGCTCCGCTCCGCCGGGCGGGGCGCCGGAGAACCTCCCCGACCTCGGGAGCGAGCCGCTCGACGACCTCCTCTACCTGCCGCCGGTGGCGCCCGAGCGGGCGGCGGCGCGCGATGCCCTCGCCCGCGCGCGGCTGGCCGCCGGCACGCCGGTCCTCGTCCAGGTCCTCGCCGGCGATCCGCCGCCCGAGGTTCCGGGTGCGGTGGTCGTGCTCGATCCCTTCGACGGGCTGCTCGCCGGCGGCCTCGCGGGCCTCGACCGTCTGCCGGCGGGCGCCGCCGCCGTGTGGCCGCTCGTCGCCGGCCTGACCGACGACCCGGCGCTCTGGGACGCCGGCTGCGCGCGCCTCGCCGCCGCCGGGGCGGCCGTCGTCCAGCCGCTGGCGCTCGAGCTCGATCCCGCGGACCGCCGGCGCCTGGTCGAGCGCTGCGGCGAGGCCGCCTTCGATCCGCTCTTCCACCAGGCCGACCCCTCGACGGCGACCGAGCGCGCCTTCGCCCGCATCGCGGCGCGGCACGGCCTCTCCCCCTTCCTGCCGCGCCCGCTCCCGCCGCCGCCGGACGCGGCGAGCTTCTGGAGCGCCGGCGCGGCCAATCGGCGGCTGGGCGGCGACCTGGCGCTCGCCGGCGAGCTCTGGCTCCGCCTCGGGCGCCCGGCGGGGCAGGGGCAGGCGCTCTACGCCGCGGCGCGCCAGGCCGACCGCACGGCCTACGACCTCGCCGGGCTGTCTCGCGAGCGCAACCTCGCCGCCTTGAGCTGGCTCGACGCCGCCGGGCGGGAGATAGTGGAGGAGGGCGCGGCGGGAAGGGCTCCGGCCCTCCTCGCGGCCCTCCTCGCGGAGTACGTCGGCCCCGCGTCATAATCGGCGCCAGGAGCCGCCCCCCCAGCTCCAACAAGTCCAACGAATCCATTCCACGAGAGGAGCATCGATGGCAGAGGAACGATCGGTCGGACGGCGAATCGGCGGCGCGCTCGCGCTGGTGGCCGCATTCCTCACCGGCGCCCTGGTGTGGACGCTGGCGCCGCCGCCGGCCGCGGCGTGGACCGTCGACGGCGGCGCGCTGCCGGGCGACTTCGCCCTGTTCAGCCGCCGCTTCGCCTCCGACGCCTACTTCTACCCTGGCCACGGCGCGTCGCCGCTCGGCCTCGTCGGCTTCGCCGTCTACGCCGAGTCGAGCTACGACAGCGGCTTCGGCTCGGCGGGCTTCACCGACACGGCGGTTCGCGGCAGCCTGCCGAACGACGCCCTGGCGGTCGGCCGGGTCGGCGTCCGCAAGGGCCTGCCGGGCGGGATCGATCTCGGCGTGGCGCTCTCCCAGGCGCTCGGCGGCGACGTCAAGCTCGGCTCGGCCGAGCTCTCCTACGCGCTCTCGAAGGGCGGCGTCGCGACGCCGGCTCTCGCGCTGCGGCTGACCGGCACCCGCACCCTGAACGCCCGCGCCTACGACCTCGATCAGTACGGCGCGGAGCTCGAGGTCTCGAAAGGCTTCGCCGTGCTCACCCCCTATGGCGGCGTCGGGGTCGTGCGCAGCCGCGGCCGCCTGCGCGGCAGCCTCCAGGACCTCTCGACGGCCGACACCCGCGGCATCGCCTACGCCGGCCTCACCCTCAACCTGCTCCTCCCCAAGATCACCGTCGAGGTGGAGAAGGGCGAGGTCGTCCAGGGCCGCGTGCGGGTGGCCTTCGGGTTTTGAAGATCCACATCCCATGACTCCGATCGACCTGCGCTCCGACACCGTCACCCGCCCGGACGGCGAGATGCGCCGCGCGATGGCCGCGGCCGAGGTCGGCGACGACGCCTACGGCGAGGATCCCACGGTCAACCGCCTGCAGGAGGAGGCGGCGGCGCTCCTCGGCTACCCGGCGGCGCTCTTCGTCCCCTCGGGCACGATGGGCAACCAGATCGCCCTCCACCTCCACGCCCGGCCGGGCAGCGAGGTGATCTGCGACGCGCGGAGCCACATCGTCGAGCTCGAGCTGGGAGCGATGGCGGCGCTCTCGGGCCTGCTGCCGCGGACGATCGCCTCGCCGCGCGGCCAGCTCGATCCGGCGGCGGTCGAGGCGGCGATCGCGCCGGCGGTGCCGTACCGCGCGCGGACCGGCCTGATATCCCTCGAGAACAGCCACAACCTGGCGGGCGGCACGGTCTACCCGCGGCCGCACCTCGAGGCGATCCTCGCCGTGGCGCGCCGGCACGGGGTGCCCATCCACCTCGACGGCGCGCGGATCTTCAACGCCGCGACCGCCCTGGGGACGACCGCGGCGGCGCTCGCCGCCGGCTTCGACTCGCTGCAGCTCTGCCTCTCGAAGGGGCTCGGCGCCCCGGTGGGCTCGCTCCTCTTCGGTTCGCTCGACTTCATCCGCGAGGCGCGGCGGGTGCGCAAGATGTTCGGCGGCGGCATGCGCCAGGCGGGGGTGCTCGCCGCCGCCGGCCTGGTCGCGCTGCGCCAGGGCCCCGGCCGCCTGGCGGAAGACCACACCCACGCCGCCCGCATCGCCAGCGCCGCCGCCGAGCTGCCGGGGATCGAGCTCGACCCGGCGGAGGTGGTGACCAACATCGTCGTCTTCCGCCTGACGCCGGCGCTCTCCGGCGGCGCCGTTCCGCCGGAAGGTCTCGCCGCCGCCTTCCTCGCGCGCCTGAGGGAGCGGGGGGTGCTGGCGAGCCAGGTCGCCCACGACCAGGTGCGCATGGTCACCCACCGGGACGTCGGCCCCGCCGACGTCGACGCGGCGATCGCGCGGCTGCGGGCGGCGGCGGCCTGAGCGGTCGGACCGTGCCGCGAGCCTTGGCGATCGATCTGAAATAGAATCCCGCCTTTAGCTCAGACCGCCGCAGATCCTGCAGATCCGATGCAGCGCATTCCGCCTCATCTGCCGATCGACATCCTCCACCTGTCGGATCTCCACTTCACCGGAGGCGACGAGCACGCCGATTCCTGGAACCGTTTCCTCGACCACGTCAGGCGGTGCCTCGACGGCGGGCTGTTCCGGCCGGAGGTGATCGCCTTCACCGGCGACCTCGTCGAGAGCCCCGGCCGCGCCGCCTTCCAGCAGGGCGTCAACGCCCTGCTCGAGCTCGCCGAGTGCTGCGGGTTCCTCTCCGGAGCGCCGCGCTGGAAAGCCGGCGACGCGGCCCCGCCGCCGGAGTGGAGAGAGCTGCTGGTCGACCGGATCCTCATGGTGCCGGGCAACCACGACGTCTACTTCCGCGGCCTGCGGATGCTCAAGCTGCAGCCTCGCGGGGGATGGGACGGGATCGCGGGCGACGCGCCCCAAGCGCTCGCTGCAGGTCCCCTCGCGGTCCATCTGTTGGACAGCAACGGTGCTCCCGCCTGGCTCGAGTACGCCCGCGGCGGCCTGGTCGCCCCGGCGAGCCTCGCCTGGCCGCGCGGCCTCGATCTGTCCCACCGTTTCCGTATGGCCCTCGTGCACGGACACCCGGTGCAGCTTCCCTATCTCCTGGAGGGGACCGACGCCGAGACCCTGATGCTGATGGAGAACGCCGGTCTGATGCTCAAGAACCTGGCGACCGAGCAGGTCCGCCTCGTCCTGCACGGACACCGGCACTACCCGCGGATTTGTACCCTCGTGCTGCCGGACGCCGAGGAGGCCTCGCGGCCCATCGTGATCGTCGGTGCGGGGAGCGTCACCAAGCCGCCGCGAGACAATGCGCATGCCTACGATTGGATCCGCATCCATCCCGACCAGCGGGTCGAGGTTACGATGGCGACGCGAAAGAAGGGCGAGGTCGGTTTCTCGATGTTGCCGCCGTCCCCCTACGTCGCCGATGCCGGCGACTTCAGCTACGCAGCGATGACCAAGCGTGTCGAGATCGAGGGTGGGACCGGAGACTCGGACGTCCGCGTGGAGATCCGCGGCATCCGCGTCCATCCCGGACGGCCAGCGGTTAGCTCGCTGCCGTTTGCCATCGAGACGCCGCTGCCGGCGACGCTGACCGCCTGGTCGCTCAGGGTCGGTGGCGGTGGCAGGCCGAGCACCAAGCTTCGATGGGAGCCCGGCGCGGCCCTCCTCACGATCGACCCTCCGCACTCCGCGGAGGACGTGCCGCTCGATCTCGAGATCCGGTACCACGTGCACAACGGCGTCGCGCTCAACACCTGGGAAGCCATTCAGATGTACGGCGGCCAGGTGACGGGGCGCGAGTCGATCGATCTGCCGGTGGCCGCCGAAACGGGAAGGCTCGCCCTCGAGGCGGTTCTGCCGCGCTCTCTGGCCGGCTCTGGCGCGACGGGTAGGGGCTGGGCGAACAATTCTCGGGGGGGCGAGGATGCGGGCGCGAGCGACGGGGTGCGCGTGGAATTCGAGCCGGACAACCGCCGGTTGAGCACTGCCCCGCTGCGGCCTCGGCACAGTTTTCGTTACGGGTTGTCATGGCGGCTTCCCGATCTCGCTCCTCCCGGCGTCGACGTACTCAAACGGTTGGTCCGCATCCAGCGCATGCAGGCGAACCTGGTGGCGCAGCTCCGGCAAGGAACGAGGCTGCTGGACGATGAGTGCCTGGAGGTCGCGAAGAAGCTGCAGAGCGAGCTTCCCGGGGCGGACGTCTGCCTCTACGTCGGCGTGAACGAGGCCGCCGGTGATCCCGCGGGCGCGCAGTTGCCCTACACGCTCCACATGGTGGGCGCCAACACGCCGCTCGCGACGCCCTTCGATCAATCGATCCTCCGCTTCGGTTCCGGCATTGCCGGACAGGCGCTGCGCCGGGGGAAGCTGATCAGCTACAACGTGGTCGAGGCCGAGAGCACGAGGAGAGCCTATGAGAACGGCGAAGGCGGCGACTGGGAGTCGCTCAGCTGCTATATCCCCTTCGCGCACGAGCCGGCCCCCTATCTCGCCATCGTCGCGATGCCAGTCTTTCCTCTCGCGCTCGCGATGAAGGAGGATTGGCAGGTCGACGTGAACCAGCCGCATTTCACCCTCGGCGTTCTCTGCTTCGGCAGCCGTGACCCGCGGTTCCCGCTTCTCTCGTGGCCGGCTGCCCAGCGCGACCGTTTCGTCGCAGGGCTGCAGCAGCCACCGGCGATCACCGACGGGGTCGAAGGGAAGCTCTGGGCGCTCCTCTGAGCCGCCAAATTGACGCTCCGGGAGGCGGGGTGTAAAATGGCGCCATGCTGAAAGAAGAAACCCAGACGCAATGGGTAGTGCGGGACGAGAAGCTCTCCGGCCGGGGTATCGACGTGTATTCCTACACGCCGTGGGTGCCGGATCCCTCTCGGGCGACGATCGAAGCCTACAACCTGTTCGCTGACCGCGCCGACAAAGAGGTGAGCGACCAGCAAGTGCAGGAGTACCTCACCCAGTTCTTCCCCGCCGCCGCGAAGTAGCTCCGCTCCGCCCCAGCGACCGCTCCCCGCTGTCGAAGCGGGTCCCGGGCCGCTGCCGCTCCTCGTATTTCAGTCATTTCAGCCGCGCCACGAGGTCGATCTCGACCAGCGCGCCTTTGGGGAGCGCCGCGACCTGCACGGTCGAACGGGCGGGGCGGTGGTCGCCCATCGCCGCGGCGTAGAGGGCGTTGAGCTGGGGGAAGTCGGCCATGTCCTGGACGTAGACCGTCGCCTTGACGACGTCCGCGAAGGCCGCGCCGGCGCTCGCGAGCACGGCCTCCAGGTTGGCGAAGACCCGCCGTGCCTGGGGCTCGAAGCCGCCGGGGACGAGCTCGCCGGTCTGCGGGTCGAGCCCGACCTGGCCGGAGGTGAAGAGGAAGCCGCCGCAGGAGACCGCCTGCGAGTAGGGGCCGATGGCCGCCGGCGCGCCGTCCGTGTGATGGGCGGCGATCCCGCCGGTCCGCTGCCGCTCGTTCTGGTCGTCCATGTCGTCGGTTCCTCTCGCTCTCTCAAGTCTCCGGGATCTCGTAGACCCCCTCGTAGATCCCGATATAGGGAAGGTTCCGGTAGCGCTCGCCGGCGTCCAGGCCGTAGCCCACCACGAAGTGATTCTCGATGACGAAGCCGCAGTAGTCGATGGGCACCTCGACCCGCCGCGCCGCCCGCTTGTCGAGCAGGGCGCAGAGCTTGACGCTCCGGGCGCCGCGGAAGCGCAGCAGGGCGAGCACGGTCTGCAGGGTGTAGCCGGTGTCGACGACGTCCTCGACGAGGAGGACGTCGCGGCCGCGCAGCGCCAGGTCGACGTCCTTGAGGATGCGGATCTCCCCCGGGCTGGTGCCGGCGCCGTAGCTCGAGGTCTGCAGGAAGTCGACGGCGACCGGCACGGTCATCCGCTTGAGCAGGTCGCAGAGGAAGAAGACCGAGCCCTTGAGCACGCCGACGGCGATCAGCGGCTCGCTCTCGGCGCGGCCGGCGTGGTCGCGGTCGATCTCGGCCGCCAGCTCCGCCACCCGCCGCTCGAGGGCGGCGGGCTCGATCAGCGTCCGCACCGGGCGGTTTTCGTTTGCCGGCTCCATGGCATACACTCTTGACTCAGCTCAATTCGCACGACATCGGAACCGATCCGCCATGCCCACGGTCCAGGAGCTCTCCGTCCTCCACCGCCGCTACGCGGACATCTCGCACCGGTTCCGCGCGGCGTGGACCTTCCACCAATTCCTCCAGAGCCTGGGCAAGAGCGTCCTCGGCCACTCGCCCGATCACGCGGCCGACTTCCAGGCCCTCTACGCCGAACTCAAGGAGATCTCGCAGAGCCTGAGCGCCACCGAGACCGACCGTCTGCGCGTCCGGCTCGACCAACTGGACCGCCGCCTGGGCGAGCTGATCTGGACCCTCGAGGAGGAGGATAGCAGAGTCGATCCGCACGCCCTGCGGCAGTTCTTCCGCCGCATCAAGAACTACGACGAGAAGATCCTCACCCAGCTCGTCAAGTTCTACGTCTACGCCCAGCACGGCGAGGCCTGGCTGCCGGCGCGGCTCGACAAGGTGGACTTCCTGCTCACCCGCCTGTCGGAGGACGACGGCGTCGATCCCGCCAACGGCCCCAACCTGCGCGACGCGCGGCGGCTGTCGGAGATCTACCAGGCGCTGTGGGCCCTCCTCGGCGCCGATCTGCCGAGCCCGCAGGACGTCGCCCAACGCCGCGGCGCGATCGAGCAGCTCCGCTTCGAGGTCGCCGGCATCGAGAGCCTCGACCAGCTGAACGAGAGCGGCCTGATCGCCCGCTACCGCGAGATCAAGCACGGCCTGGGCAACCTCTTCTTCGAGCCCGAGCTCTCGCTCGCCATCCAGGAGACCAACCTGGCGATCAAGGCGCGGATCCAGAAGCTCTACGGCCAGGAGGAGCGGCGGATCGTCTCCGAGTACCAGCGGGTCTTCGAGCTCGAGCGCGAGGTGCCGGTCGACGGCGATCTCGACGGCGAGCTGTCGCAGTTCCGCATCGAGATCGAGCGCTTCGAGCGCCAGCTGCAGAGCGACGAGTTCAAGCTCCAGGACCTGGCGCAGATCCGCCAGCGGGTGCGCGCCCTGATGCCCAAGCTCTCCGAGGCCAAAAGCGTCGCCCCGCCGGCGCCGCGGACGGGCGACACCGGCGAGATGCGGGTCGCGGCCGCGGCGGAGGATGCGCTTCCCGAGCGCGAGGACGTGCTCGGCGACCACTTCCGGCAACTGGTGGCGGCGCTGCGCGAGGCGAACCCGGACCTCCGCGCCGAGAGCGTGGTGCTGACGCCGCACATCTTTCCCTACCGGCTCGAGGTGCGCGAGGTGACCGCCCACCGGCGTCTCTACGGCGCGGAGGACTGCGACCGTGAGCTGGAGCAGTTCCTGCTCGAGGCGGCGGCGCTGCGCGTCAAGATCAACGAGGAGGCCCAGGAGATCGCCGGCATCCTCGACGAGACCTCGGTCACCGGCGAGGCGGCGGTCTTCGGGCGCGCCCGGCAGACCGCCCGCACCGCCGACGCCTACCTCTGGCGCTTCCACCACGTGCTCAACGAGATGCTGCTCGGGGGCGGCGATCCCTCGGAGGCGCGCCAGGTGCAGCTCTTGAAGATGCGCCTGATGCGCGACTACTCGGGCCTCTGGCTGCTCGCCTACCGGCCGATCTTCTCGGCTCGCCGGCTCGGCGGGACGCTCGCCTGACGCTGGCCTGAGGACGCGCTCCGGTGGCGGGCCGCACGACCTCCGTGAACCCGGCGCGCGAGATCGCGCTCGGCACCCTCGTCGTGGGGACGCTCGACGCGCTCGACGCCATCCTCTTCTGGGCGCGCAAGGGGGCGACCCCGATCCGCATCTTCCAATCGATCGCTGCCGGCCTGCTCGGCCGGGCCTCATTCGACGGCGGCCTCCCGACGGCGGCCCTCGGCGCGGCGACCCACTTCTTCATCGCCTTCGCGGTCGTCGTCACCTACTACCTCGCGAGCCGGCGATTCGGCGTGCTGATCCGCCGGCCCGTCCTCTGCGGCCTCGCCTACGGCGTCCTGGTGTTCTTCTGCATGAACTTCGTCGTCGTGCCGCTCTCGGCGACCCACGCGCCGGCCCTCTCGCCCGCGGTCTGGGCGAACGGCATCCTCGGCCATGCGCTGCTGATCGGCCTGCCGAGCGCGCTCTTCGCGCGGCGCGCGTCGAGAGCGCGAGCCTTCCTATCTGGGTAGGGGCGGAGCTTGCCTCCGCCCTGGTCCGGAGCACGTAGCCGGGTCTGCGGCCTCCCGCGGTTGCGGGCGGAGGCAAGCTCCGCCCCTACCCAGAGGCAGGGGCAATAACCTCAGTTTTTTCAGAGGAGCGCGGGCTCCGCGAGCAGCGCGGCGAGGAGCGACCGCAGCCGCGCCGCGGCCTCCCGTCCCGCCGCGAGGACCTCGGCGTGGTCGACGGGCGCTTCCG
>Ga0307470_10000444_pt1 | contig 20736 bp, 19 predicted proteins | sample atmos_gasesAM3C__FD_204565 | JGI IMG/M metagenome (GOLD analysis project Ga0307470, IMG submission 204565) | Hardwood forest soil microbial communities from Morgan-Monroe State Forest, Indiana, United States - atmos_gasesAM3C_05 | ecosystem: Environmental > Terrestrial > Soil > Temperate forest... | reverse complement strand
CGGATGCGCTTTGCAATATTCTTTCAGGCTCGTGCTCAATCTGATCCCCGCTGGGAAGGTTCTTCGGACGAACCGTTCCTCATTACTTAGACACCGCGGATTGGATTTTGTTCAGTGATTTGCCGTCCATTCCTTCGACTCACTGCCAACGGCCCGCCTTGAACCGCGACAAGACCTCCGCCTCGCAGGCCTTCGCGAGCCGCAGACTCTTGAGGTCATTGACCGAGCACCCCACTCTCCTCCCAATCCCGGCCAGACAATCCGCCACTCTCTCCCGGCTCATCCTCAATACGACGGCGACGTCGTCCAGGCCATATCCGGGATCCGCCCACAACCGAAGGCTGGCGAGCTCCTCGGCGGCGAGCTCCGAAAGGCGCTGCTGCAGGCTCCTTTCGAGCGGCAGCACGGCCTCAGTGGAAGCCACGAGCCTTCGCTCAAGCTTCCCTCGTTCCCGACGGCACAGGGCTTGGGCGCTCGCGAACAGCCTCGGTACGACGTCTCCCTGCAGTCCGCGCCCGTAGCGCTGCACTGCCTGGCGGAGAACTTCGAGCGATAGAGTCAGAGAAAGGTCTCGTGAGCAGCCGTGCGCCTCGAAGTAGCGATCGAGCGGTCCTGCATACTCGCGAATTGCCGGCATGAGCCAGCCTTCCTCCGCCCATAGAGTCTCGACCTCATCGGCCGGCAGTGAGGAGGACGCCGAGCGCTCAAGACACAGGGCACGCGCCACAAGCACGGCCTCGACGAGGGTCTCATGCCGCGAGCCGATGCGGACCGACTGCCCTTTTTGAGACCAGCGCGAGATCCCTGATTGGTCGATCGGCAGTGGCTTCCACCGGTCGTGAATCGAGAGGAAGTACCATTCAGCTTCACCGTGAACGACCGCTTCGCCCGCTCCACCATCTATGGCCCAGATCTCGTAGGCCACGCGTCAAGCACTCTCTGCGAGCAGTAACGCGATCTCGTGCTCGGCCATCAGATCAATCATTCTTTGGATATACGGTACAACATCGTAGTCCCAGGATCTAGGAAAGTCTAATAGCCGAGGGCTTTCGAGCAGGTCGCGCCAATGGTGGTAGACAGCGCGCGGGATTCGTACGGCCTCTACCATCGAGCAGGTCACCGGCCCATGGAGATGTAGCTCGATCAGCGAATCGTCGGCCTCCAGAGCATTGCGGACTTCGGCGGGATCGACGCAGAAGCCCTGTCGCTCGACCAAGCTAGCGTGTAAGCGGACGGCCAGGTACTCGTTTGAGCTGCTGCCTGGCCTGATACAGGTGCGACTTCACCGTATCAACAGAAACGCCCATCGTATCTGCAATTTCCCTGTACTTCAGGTCGGCTTGGACGCGAAGCACGACACATCTACGCATCTGGGCTGGCAACTGCTCGAGAGCAGCACGCAGGAGTCTCGATTGCTCGTCAGACAGCATCTCTCGCAGGACCTCGGGAGTCGCATCGGGGGGGGCGCTTTGGAGGACACTGCGGTCGCCTGTCTCAGCTTCGACGTCAACCAGTCCATCGAGTGTCGTTTCTTGGGCATGCCGCGCCTTGACGGCGGCGCCCGCTCGCAGGCGGTTTCGATAGACGTTCTGCGCAATCCTGTAGAGCCAGGTTTCGAAGCGGGCCTCTCCCCGGAAGGAGCCAAGACCTTCGTGAACCTTCAAAAAGGTGTCTTGCGTGAGGTCTCGACATTCGTCCGAGGCAAAACCTCTGCGCGCGAAGAAACGACTGACGCTACGAAAATAGAGCATGAAGAGCTGGCGAAAAGCGTCGTCACGGTCGCGGCCATTCCCCTGCTGCCACGTCGCAGCCAAACGATTTCCCGCTCCCTGGCCCGTAACGGCAGGTGGCAGAGGTAAGGGTTCTTTATCCACAATTAAACTCTACACTTTTTCTCGGCGCGGCCTCGGCGAGACGGAGTCCGAGAGACCATCTAACTCTACTTGGTGTCCGACCGTACAAAGCGTAGCCCCCCGCAGCACCGGTCCCGCTACCGCAGCACGTGGACCATCGCCACGATGCCGGCGCGGATCATGGCGACCGAGATGGCGGCCAAGAAGAGGCTCGCCACCTTGGCGATGGCGCGGTTGACCGAGGGGCCGACGAAGCGGGCGAGGAGCGGCGCGAAGGCGAGGGCGAGGAAGACCAGGGCCATGTTGGCGACCAGCGAGACGAGCGTCGCCAAGTAGCCGTACGCCTGCTGCGAGACGAGGACCGAGGTGATCGCCGCCGGCCCCATGATCAGCGGGATGCCGATCGGCACGACGCCGACCGAGGCGGTATCGGACTCGGCGGCCTCGGCCGCGTCATCGGGAGAGGGGTCGCGGCGGCGGAAGTCGCCGAAGATCAGGTTCGAGATGCTGAGCACGAGGAGGATGAGGCCGCCGCCCACCCGCAGGTCGTTCACCGTGATGCCGAGGAGAGCGAAGATGAGCTGGCCGGCGAAGAGGATGAGCACGGCGAGGACGGCCGCGGTCACCACCGCCTGCAGGGTGAGCCGGCGCCGGCCGGCCGGCGTCAGGTCCTCGGTGAGCCCGAGGTACATCGGCAGGATGCCGGCGACGTTGATCGCCACGAAGAGCGGCAGGAAGCTCTCGATGTAGTCGTGGATGCGCATGCGCCGCCTTCGCCCGGACAGCCTAACCCGCCTCCCCCGCTCCCTCCTCCATATCCCCTCCCTCGTCCCCCGCCTCCGCCTCCCGCTGCTCCCGCGCCGCCCGGCGCTGCTCCCGCCGCTCGGCCTTCACCCGGCCGAGCACCGCCGGGTAGCCGGGCAGGCGCCGCACCGCCGCGAGGTCGCGGTCGTTCTCGAGGAGCGCGGTGCGGCGGAGACCATGCATCGTCGCGAGGAGGGCGAGCGCCCCCGCGGGGTCGCCCTCCGCCGCCTTGAGGCAAGCGAGATTGTAGACCGGCACCCAGGAGCCCGGACGGTTGCGGGCGGCGCGCGCGAAGAGCTCCGCCGCCCCCCGCGGATCGCCGGTGCGGCGGGCGCAGTTGCCGGCCTGGACGATGGCGGCGAAGTCGCCCGGACGCTCGGCCAGGGCCTGGCGGTAGTAGCCCCGGGCCTTGGCGAAGTCGCCGCGCTCGTAGTAGAGGTCGGCGAGGCGGCGGTAGGCGAGCGGGAAGGCGGGGTCGGCCGCCATCGCCCGGCGGTACCAGCGCTCCGCCTCGGCGTCGTCCTCGCGCAGCGCGGCGAGCAGGCCCAGGTTCCCCATCGCCTTGAGGGCGTGGGTCTTCTCCCCGTGCTCGCCCAGGCTCTCGCCGTGGTCGGCGGTGACGACGACCAGCGTGTCGTCGAGCCGGCCCTGGCGGCGCAGCTCGTCGACGACCAGCCCCACCGCCCGGTCGAGCACCCCGATCTCGGCGTCGTAGACGGAGGGCGAGCGCAGCCGGTCGGCGACCGGCGCGGTGTAGGGTTGGTGGGCGTCAAAGAGGTGCATCCAGAGGAAGAAGGGGCGGCGCGGCCGCTCCGCGGACCAGCGCTCGAGCCAGCCGACCGCCCGCGCCGCCGTCCGCGGGCCGGGGCGCGAGCGGATGAGGAAGAGCTTCGGCTGGCTCTCCGACCACAGGTCGTCGTCGTAGCCGTCGAAGCCCTGGGTGAGGTTGTAGCGGCGGTTCAAGACCAGCGCCGAGACGCCGGCTCAGCTTGGTTCCCAGGACGGCCGCCACGCCACGACCCCGCCCGCGCTACGGCGTGGCGCGTACGTGCAGGTTGGCGAAGCTGTAGCCGAACGGCGGGAAGTAGGCGCCGTCGCCCACCCCGTCGAGCCCGAAGAAGAGGCGGACCGGGGCGTTGCCGCCGTCGCGCAGGTCCCAGTTGAAGCTCCCCGCGAGCGCGTCCATCACCAGGGCGCCGGTCTTGTCGGCGGCCAGGAAGAGGACCGCCTTGGCCGGGGTGTCGTAGATGATCCGCACGTGGTAGGTGCCGCCCTCGACGAAGCCGACGTTCCGCTTGACCACGGCGTCGAGCGTCGCCTGCCCGAGGTCGCCAAAGACGCGGCCGGCGGCGCCCCGCAGGTTGAAGCCGTAGTAGAGCGTGTGGTGGAAGCGCGGGCCGCCGGCGTGCACCATGCCGACGATCGAGTCGAAGAACGGCCCGAACTTGCGGATCGTCATGTCGAAGTCGACGGTCACCCGCCGGTAGCCGACGCCCGGGGTGAGGGGCAGCGGCAGGTCGAGGAACGAGGCGGCGTTGGTCGGGGCGAAGAAGGTCCCCAGGCGGTCGATCGCGACCGGCCGGCCGGCGGGGGCCGGCGCCTGCGCCAGCGGGTGGACGATGCGGAACTGCCGGAAGTCGGCCCCGGTGAAGGTCGAGTAGGCGTAGAAGGGCTGGTCGCAGGAGACCCGCGCCTCCGCTCCCATGACCTCGGCCAGGTGGCCGGCGAGCAGCACGTCGCGCGAGACGGCGTGGCCCTGTGCCGGCACCGCCGCGGCGAGCACCGGCAGCACCGAGACGCCGGCGGCGTCGGCGAGGCGGATCTCGCAGCGCGCCGCCTGGCTCCCCAGGTTGACGATCTCGACGTTCGACAGGCCGTCGCCGTTGCGGCGGAGGTCCTCGAGATAGGCCGTGGCCCCGGCGGCGAGCTGGTTGGCGGATGAGATGACGGGGAGGGCCCAGGGAGTGTTCTCGGGGCTCTTCCAGAGGTAGAGCGCCCCCTGGCCGACGGCGAGGCTGGGCCCGCTGCCGGTGATCTTGAGCACGCCCGGCGCGCCCATCAGCGCGGTGGCGTCGTAGAAGGTCGTCCTGCCGGCCGCGAACTGGACGCTGCGGCCCTGGACCGCGGCGCCGCTCTTGCCGGTGGGCACGAAGGCGAAGCCCAAGGCTGCGGCCGCCGATCCCTGGTTGAACACCTCGAGGGTCGACTGCAGACTGACCTTCCTGCCCTTGCTGGCACCCGGGTCCGGGCTCGCCACGTAGGCGACGTCGGCGGCGAGCGCCGGGGCGAGCACAGCGGCCAGACACAGGCTGAGCCAGAACGACTTCCTGATCGACATGGGGGCCTCCTCGAGCCTGAAACGATCGGCACTTACGCGGATAGCTGCACAAGTCTATGTGCATTTGCCGGGGATTGGCAAATCCGCGGGCTGGAGGGCAGCGGGTCAGTTTGGTCCCGAGGACGGCCGCCTGGAAGGGTGTGTGGGAGGGGCGGGCCCGAAGGCGGCCGCCCGCAGCGGACCAAACTGGACCCGCTGCCGGCTCGAAGGGCCGTAAGAACCTGCTTCTAGGATCAGCCCGGCGGCGGACCGATCTGGAGGGCGTTGACGACTCTCTTGACGCCGTCGGTCCCGGCGGCGACGCGCTCGGCCGCGGCCTTCTCGGCCGCGGTGGCGACGCGCCCGGAGAGGGTGACGACGCCGTCGACCGTGCCGACGTCGACGTCGCCAGCCTTGATCTCGGGATCGGCGATCAGCTTGGCCTTGACCGCCGCCGTCACGCTCGCGGCGGCGGTGGCGCGGCGCACCGCCGGGCCGAGCTCGGCGCCCACCTTCCGCGCGCCCTGCTGGATCTGCCGGCCGGCCTCGCGCGCCGCCGGGCCCGCCTTCACCTGGACCTCGTGGGCACCCTGCTGCAGCTCGCGGCCCAGCTCGCGCGCCGCCGGACCGACCTTCTCGCCGACCTCCCGCGCCCCGCGCTCGAGCGAGCGCCCCGCCTGATCGGCGCTCTGCTGCAGCTCGCGGCCCGCGCGGTCGACGTTGCGCCGGGCGATCCCCGGGTTGAGCTCGATCTCCGTCCCCTGCGGCCCGCGCTGCACTTGGATGGCGCGGTCGGAGTCGGTCCCGCCGCCGCCGTCGCGGCCGCAGCCGAGGGCGACGAGCGCGCCGGCGAGGCCGAGCGCGGAGAGCCGGCCGGCGGGGGCGAGACGTCTCTTGGTGGTCGACATGAGGTTTTCCTCCCTCCCGGGCTCGCGGGCGGAGCGCGGAGAGCGCGCCGCCGTGCCCGGACATCCCAGGGCGAGCAGCAAGTTCCGCGCCGCGCGAGCGGCGGCAGACAAAAAAAGAGGGGAGACGCCCCGGATCACCCGATCCCGAACGGCTCCCCTCTGAGGGAGGGGGTTACGAAGCGCTGCGTCTCTGGCGTCTCTACACGGCAGTGGGTCAGTTTGGTCCCGAGGACGGTCACCTGGAAGGGCGTGTGGGTGGGGCGGGCCCGAAGGCGGCCGCCCGCAGCGGATCAAACTGACCCACTACTCTCTACACGGCGCCGACGGTGAGCCGGTCGACGACGTCCTTCACACCATCCGTGCCGCGCGCGATCTCGACCGCCGCCTGGCGGGCGGCCTCGGTCGCCACGGTTCCCCTGAGCGTCACCACGCGGTTCTCGGTGTCGACGTTGACGGAGCTCGCGCTCACCCGGTTGTCGGTGGCGAGGCGCGTCTTCACCTTGGCGGTGACCCCGGCGTCGCTCAGGCTCGCCGAAGCCTGGCCGGCGACCGCGCTCGCCTGGTCCTTGACGTCCGCGGCCGCCGCGTTCACCTTGTCCTTGGCGCGGTCGACCTGTTCCTTGTCGACCTGGACCGTCGTCGTGGAGGTCGTCGTCTTGCCGTTCGGCGTGTCGACCACCTGGGTGTCGCGGCGCTGCTCGCAGCCCGCCGCGGCTAGGGTCAGGGCGAGGAGCGCCGCCATCGTGAGGGCTCCCGCTCGGTGCGTCGTTTCCTTGTCCATTGCCGTTCTCTCCTTGTCGCTGTGCCCGGCTGTCTTGGCGGGAGATCCCGCGCCGTCGAGCCCGATTTGTGCAGCATCCGTGCCACGGGCCGCCGCCGATCGGCCACCCCTCCGCGGCACACATCTTGCGTCGCGCGCTGCTCCTGGAGGACGATGCAGCATGCCGCGGGCGATCTGGAAAGGGAGCATCAGCTTCGGTCTGGTCAACATCCCCGTCGGCCTCTACGCGGCGGAGAACCGCCAGGAGCTGCAGTTCCACCTCCTGGACAAGCGCGACAAGTCGCCGGTGCGCTACAAGCGGGTGAGCGAGAAGAGCGGCAAGGAGGTGCCGTGGGGGGACATCGTGCGCGGCTACGAGTACGAGGAGGGGCGGTGGGTGGTGCTCTCCGACGACGACCTGAAGCGCGCCAACCCCGAGGCGACGCAGACGATCGACATCACCGACTTCGTGGAGGCGGCCGAGATCGATCCCGTCTACTTCGACAAGCCCTACTACCTCGCCCCCGACCGCAAGGGGACGAAAGGCTACGCCCTGCTGCGCGAGGCCCTGCGCCGCACCGGCAAGGTGGGCATCGCGACGGTGGTGATCCGCACCCGCCAGTACCTCGCCGCCGTGCTGCCGCAGGACGACGTCCTGGTCCTCGCGCTGCTGCGCTACGCCCACGAGCTGCGCGATCCGGGCGAGCTCGAGGTGCCCCACGGCGCGGCCGGGGTGAGCGCGCGCGAGATCGAGATGGCGGAGCGCCTGATCCGCGGGATGGTCGACGACTGGCAGCCGGAAAAATACGCCGACACCTACGAGGAGGACGTCATGGACCTGATCGAGAAGCGCGTCGAGAGCGGCGACACGGCGGCGGTCGAGACCCCCGCCCCGAAGCCCGCCGGCGACGGCAAGGTCCTCGACCTCATGATGCTCTTGCAGCGCAGCGTCGATCAGGGCAAGGGCGCCGCCGCCGCTCCGCACGAGACGAAGGCGAAGAAGAAATCCACGGCTGCCAGACCGGCGAAGGCCGCCCACGCGGGCAAGCCCAAGGCCGCCGCCAAGAGGAGCGTCCCGGCACCGCGGAAGAAGAGCGCCTGAGGCGATGGCCCTCGAGGAGTACAAGAAGAAGCGGGATTTCGGCAAGACCCCCGAGCCGCCGGGCAAGCAGGGCGCCAAGGACGGCCGCTCCTTCGTCATCCAGAAGCACGCCGCGACCCGTCTCCACTACGACTTCCGCCTCGAGCTCGACGGCGTCCTCAAGAGCTGGGCGGTGCCCAAGGGCCCCAGCCTGGACCCCGCCGAGAAGCGCCTCGCGGTGCACGTCGAGGACCATCCGATCGACTACGGCGACTTCGAGGGCGTCATCCCGCGCGGCCAGTACGGCGGCGGCACCGTGCTCCTCTGGGACCGCGGCACCTGGGAGCCGATCGAGGGCGACGCCGGCGACGCCTACCGCAAGGGTCACCTCAAGTTCCGCCTCCACGGCGAGAAGCTCGCGGGCGGCTGGAACCTGGTGCGGATGGGCAAGCGGGCTCGCTCCGCCGACGACGGCGACAACTGGCTCCTGATCAAGGAGAAGGACGAGGCGGCGCGGCCCGGCAGCGGCGAGGCGATCGTCGCCGAGCGGACGGAGAGCGTCCTCTCGGGCCAGGGTCTGGAGGAGATCGCGGCCGACCCGGCGCGGGTCTGGCAGTCCGACCGCCCGGCGAGCAGCTCCCCGGCAAACGCCTTCAAGGAGAAGCTCCGCCGGGTGGCCGAGGCGGCCGCCAAGGGCAAGGCGACGCAACGGGCAGCCAAAGGAAAGGCCAAGCCCAAGGCCGCAGCCCCGGCCGCCCGCGAGGCGAGCCGGGCGGGCGGCAAGAAGGGGCCGGCTCGCTCGCGAGCCGGCTCGGCCGGCATCCCCGGCGCGCGGCGCGCGGCGCTCCCCAAGGCGCTTCTCGCAAGTCATTTCGAGCCGCAGCTCGCGACCCTCGTCGACCGCCCACCGCCCGGCGAGGGCTGGATCCACGAGATCAAGTACGACGGCTATCGCGCGCTCGTCGAGATCGACGGCGAGAGCGTCCATCTCTACACCCGGCGCGGCAACGACTGGACGGCGCGCTTCACGACCGTCGCCGACGCGGCCAGGGACCTCCCCGCCAGCAAGGCGCTGCTCGACGGCGAGGTCGTCATCCTCCAGCCCGACGGCACCTCGAGCTTCCAGGCGCTCCAGAACGCGCTCGCCGACGGCCGCCAGGGCGACCTCGTCTACTTCGCCTTCGACCTCCTCCACCTCGACGGCTACGACCTGCGCGGGGCGCCGCTCGCCGCCCGGAAAGCCGCCCTCGAGGCGCTCCTGGCGAGCGTCGAGGGCGATTCGCCGATCCGCTACGGCGCCCACGTCGCCGGGCGCGGGGAGGACTTCTTCCGCCAGGCCTGCGGCTTCGGCCTCGAGGGGATCATCGCCAAACGGGCCGACCTCCCCTATCGATCCGGGCGGAGCAAGGATTGGCTCAAGGTCAAGTGCAGCAAGCGCCAGGAATTCGTCGTCGTCGGCTACACCGACCCCGAGGGCTCGCGCACCGGTCTCGGCGCGCTCCTCGTGGCCGTCCACGACGGCGCCGGCGAGCTCGTCTTCGCCGGCAAGGTAGGCACCGGCTTCGACCAGGCGGCCCTGGTCGACCTCCACCGCCGCCTCGCGAAGATCGGGCGCAAGACCCCGGCCTTCGGCAACGCCCCGCGCGGCGCCGAGGCGCGCCGCTCGCACTGGGTCGAGCCGAAGCTGGTCGCCGAGGTCGCCTTCGCCGAGTGGACACAGGAGGGGATCCTCCGCCATCCGTCATTCCAGGGTCTGCGCGAGGACAAATCCCCCGCGGAGATCGTCCGCGAGCGCCCCGAGCCGGTCGCCAGGGCCGCGGCGGCGACCGCCGGCGACGAATCGAAGGCGAAGGCGGCGGTGAAGACGAAGGCGAAGGCGGCGACGAAGAGGGCGCCCGCCCGGAAAACGGCAGTCCGGACGCCTGCCGCGAGCGCCCGCCCGGCGGCGCGGAGCGCGCGCGCCGGCGCGAAGGGCGAAGAGATCGCCGGCGTCCGCCTGACCCATCCTGAGCGCGTCCTCTATCCCGACCGCGGGCTGACCAAGCGCGACCTCGCGCTCTACTACGAGCGGGTCGCGGGCTTGATCCTCCCCCACCTCGCGGACCGGCCGCTCACCCTGGTGCGCTGCCCGGAGGGACAGGGCAAGGAGTGCTTCTACCAGAAGCACGTCTCCGACCAGTTCCCCGCCTCGATCGCCCGCGTCGACGTCGGGGAGGCGCAGCCCTACGGCGCCATCGACGACGCGAGCGGCCTCGTCGCCCTCGTCCAGATGGGCGCGCTTGAGCTCCACATCTGGGGCTCGCACGTCGACCATCTGGAGCAGCCGGACTACGTCGTCTTCGACCTCGATCCCGACGAGGGGCTGTCGTGGGAGCGGGTGGTCGAGGGGGCGCGCGCGGTCAAGGCGCGGCTGGAGGACTTAGGCCTCGCGACGTTCTTGAAGACCACCGGCGGCAAGGGTCTCCACGTCGTCTCGCCGCTCAAGCCGCAGCTCGACTGGGACGCGGTCAAGGCCTTCACCAAGGCGATCTCCGAGTCGATCGTCGCCGCGGAGCCCAAGCGCTACACGTCGATGCTCCCCAAGGTCCGCCGCCAGGGGAAGATCTTCATCGACTTTCTGAGGAACGGCCGCGGCGCGACCTCGATCGGCGCCTACTCCACCCGCGCCCGTCCCGGCGCCCCGGTCTCGACCCCACTCTTCTGGGAAGAGCTCGACGACCCCGACCTCCGCGGCAACACCTACACCGTCGAGAACCTCCCGGCGCGGTTGGCAGCGCTCAAGGGAGATCCCTGGAACGGCTTCGTCAAGGCGAGGCGCGCGATCACGGCGAAGATGCTCAAGGCTTTGGGCGCGGGCTGAGAAGACGGGCGAAACAAGCAGAGGGTCGACGTGGCCCTTCGCTGCTTACGATTTTGCCTTGATCTTTGGGTGCAGCGATGGGTTTACGCGCATGCTTCCTCTGTAGGAAGAGCACTGGCTGCTCACCGACACGCCAAGCATGCTACGGTGGGGTCGACGTTCCTTAAACACCGGCCAGAGCCCACCCCTTGGCGAGCTCTCGCATGGCGGGCTCATGGGCGGGCCAGTCGTGCAGTATGGCGGGATCGAAGTCAGCTCCGTTGGGCCAGACGAGAGTGCCGACTTCCGGGTCCACCTCGACGGCGGCGAAGAGCGCACGGTCGCGCAGGGGCCCGTACAATTCCCCCTCAAGAACCGGTTCAAGGTCAATTTCCTGCGTGCTTCCATCGTCGAAGCTGACTCGCAGTCGATAGTCGCCCAGTGTCTCAGCGGCGGTCACACGATAGATCGGATGGTCCATGCGAGCTCCTAGCGCAGGGGCTCGATCTTACTCGGCGGCCGGCCTTCCTGCAAACGAGCCCAATTCGCTTTCAGCTCCTCCTGATGCAGCTCCGCCCATGCCTCTACGAGGCGTCGCTGCTGCAATGGCAAAGATCCTGCGATAAGGTCGATCGAATCGAGTCCATAAATTGCGACCCCCTGCTGGTAATAGGCGTGGAAGTGGGGACGATGATGAGAACCACCCGCTTCTGCGTACATCCGAATAATGATCCCAAAGAATCGCGCGATCTCAGGCACCTGGTATCATCTTGGCCAGTGCTTCGAGGTTCCACCGAGGGGGTCCGAATGGCGGACGACGATCAGCATCACGCGCTCCCTTGCGCGAGGGCCAATGGCGTTTCTGGCTTGAGCAGACCCTCTTCGTAGCGCGCTTCGATTCTCCATATCAGAAATCGTACCACGCCGAGAGCGCGTCGGCCGGCCGCCCTACGGACCGACCCAGAGGAAGCCGTAGCGGCGGAAGACCTCGGCCGCTGGCGGCGAGGCGAGGAAGGCGAGGAGCTTCTTCGCCGCCTCGGGCCGCCGGGTGGCGGCGACGACGGCCATGGGGTAGGTGATGCGCGGCCCCTCCGCCCGCGGCACCTCGTAGGCGACCCGCACCTTTTTCGAGATCAGGGCGTCGGTCCTGTAGACGATGCCGGCCTCGGCGTTGCCGGCCTCGACGGCGGCGAGCGCCGCGCGCACGTTCTCGGTCGGGATCACCCGTCCCTGCACCTCCTCCCACAGCCCCTGCTGCTGGAGGTAGCTCTTGGCGTAGAGGCCGGCGGGCACGGCCGCGGGGTCGGCGAGCGCGAGGGCGCGGACCTCGGGGCGGGCGAGATCGGCCGCGGCGGCGACGTGGAGCGCGCTCCCCGCGGGCACGACGACGACGAGGGTGTTCGACAGCAGGTCCCGCCGGGTCCCCGCGAGCAGCAGGTGGCGCTTGTCGAGATCGTCCATCTTCGCCTCGTCGGCGGAGAGGAAGAGGTCGGCGGGGGCGCCGGCCGCGACCTGGCGGGCGAGCATGCTCGAGGCGCCGAGGTTCAGGCTCACGTGGTCGCCGCCGGCTTTCTCGTAGCCCGCGGCGAGCTCCTGGAGCGCGTCGGAGAGGCTGATCGCGGCGAAGACCTGGAGCTCGCCGACGGCGGGCTTGGCAGCCGGGACGGGATCGGCGGCCGCGGCAAGGGCCACACCGCCGGCGAGCGCGAGAGAGAGGGCGAGAGCGACGAGAGACCAGCGCCTGAGCACGGGGCGTCCTCCTAGAAGATCACTTGCATGCGCGCCAGTAGCTTCTGCTGGTGGGGCAGGGGCGAGGCGCTGCCGAGATCGGTCCGCAGGTAGTCGACCCCGAGCTTCAGGTCGCTGCCCTTGAGCAGGAAGTTGATGCCGTAGGTCTGCGTCGAGACCGCGTCGCCGCCGGCGTGGTCATTGGGATCGAAGCTCTCGGTCTTGGCGACCACCTGGTAGCGTTGGGCGAAGATCCAGGAGGCCTGGGCGTACCAGCCGGAGGCCTTGAAGCTCGGGTTCGGCCGGCGGTCCGTGGGCTCCAAGCGGTTGTCGAGGTACTCGACCCAGACGTCGAGCGGGCCGGCGTGGAGCTGGCTGTCGAAGCCGGTCCCCCGGCGCGTGCCGGTGAACAGGCCGTCGCGGTCGGCGGTCGCCGGCGTCGAGTCGAGGTTGAGGTCGGGGAGCGCGAGGGCGGTGTCGTCGGTGCGGAAGGCGTTGGCGCCCACCCACCAGCTCGCCGGCCGGCCGCCGATCTCGCCCTTCCAGGGGGCGACCGCGAGCCGGCCGACGAGAGTGAACCGCTCGTTGTCGTTGAAGTTGTTGTTGGCGCCGTTGCCGTTGAACTCCCCCACCGCATAGGTGAGCCGCTTGTCGAGCGCGTCGCCCCCCACCTGGGCGCCGAGCTGGCGGTTGAGCGTCAGGCGGTCGTTCACCAGGCTGCGCTCGAGGGTGATCAGGCGCGGGTCCGGGTAGAGCTGCTCGAAGCCGAACGGGGTCTTGAACTGGCCGGCGCGGACGTTGGCGGCCTGGTAGCGGTTCCAGGTGATGTAGCCGTCGGTGAGCTGGGCTCGCAGGCCGGTGGTGTTCGCGAGGGTGCCGGCGAGGTCGAGCTCGACGCGGAAGTCGAAGTTCTCGAGAAAGCGGCCGGTGCCGTTGAGCCGCGCCCGCCGCAGCAGGAAGCGGTCGTTGGCGTTGGCCCAGCGGCTGTCGCCGCGGTCGCCGCCCTCGAGCTGGACCTGGACCAGGCCGCCGAAGCTGAGCGTCGGCTCCTCGCCGGCGGGTTTGACCGGATCCGTTGCGGCCTGGGCGAGCCCCGCGTCGACCTGGCACCAGAGCACCAGGCAGCCCAGCACCACCATCGCACGCGTCGTCGCTCTCATCGCTCCTCCGTTCATCGATCTGACGGCGGCGGAGGTTATCAAGCCCGATATTCGTCGTCAAGTAGTTCGAAAGATGGGGTAGCGGGTCAGTTTGGTCCCGAGGACGGCCGCCTGGAAGGGCGTGTGGGTGGGCGGGGCCGAAGGCGGCCGCCCGCAGCGGATCAAACGGACCCACCACCGAAAGATGTGCGTCAGCGCTCGGCGAGCAGGGACAGCAGATCGCGCCACGCGGGCTCCATCGCCGCCAGGCCGTCGCGCTCCATCCGGCGATAGAGGGCGAGGGCCGCCTGCCCCGTCGCCGTGAGGCTCGCGTGACCGCGGCCGCGGCCGCCGCGGGAGGTCTCGACGAGGGGCTCGCGGAAGCAGGCGTTCATCGTCTGCAGGAGCGTCCAGGCGCGGTTGTACGACATCCCGAGCCGCCGCGCCGCCCCGGCGATCGTGCCGTCGCGCGCGATCTCCGCGAGCAGGTCGGCCTTTCCCGGACCGAGGGCGATCGAGTCCCCGTGCAGGATGCGGATGCGGGGATGGAGGGTGCCGGCGGCGAGCGCGGGAGTGCGGGTGCGCATGGTCGCCACCCACATTACCTCCGGCGCCCGCCAGCCACAACCAGCCGGCTCTCTCCTTTATCTCGTCTTGACGCAGCCGTGCGACGCGTTCGACCACTCGTACTGGTAGGCGTAGCCGCCGGTGCCGAGGAAGGGACTCGGCGACCAGGCGCACTTGTCGTCCGCCTCGGCGCCGTTGCGGTCGAACCAGGCGTTGAGCTGCTGGTCGGTCACCGCCTCGCGCGTCTCGTGGCTGACGAAGTGCTCCTGGTTCTGCACGGCCGTCCAGCCCGAGACGCTGCAGCCGCCGCAGCTCGGGTAGGGCTGAATCGAGTACTTGACCGCCGTCGCGCCGCTGCCGTAGTAGCTGTGGTAGGCGCAGTAGGTGAGCCGCGGCCCGCCGCACGAGTAGCTCGTGCCGCTCGAGGAGTACGAGGAGCTGGGGATGAACACCTCGTAGATCGTGTTGTAGTCGACGGTATGGGTCTGCAGATAGCGCTGCACCTCGCCCTGGACAGCGGCGTCGGTGACGTTGGTGGGCGGAGTCGAGGGATCGAACCAATCAGCCGTTCCGCTGCCGAGGTTCGACAGCGCGATGAACTGGTTGCCGCTGCCCAGGTTCTGGTAATACTGCGTGATCACGTTGAACTCGGGGGTGGTGCCGTACTGGTTGCGGTAGGCGATCAGCGTCTGGGCATAGACGGAGTCGGGGGAGGCGGCGTTGCTGAAGCTCGGTCCCCAGTAGATGTTGACGACCTTCGCCGCGAGGATCACCCGGCCGTTGGTGTGATAGGACAGGTTCGACCCGGCCCGCGTGGAAAGCTGGTTGCCATCCCGGTTGGAGTCGCGCGCCGGGAAGACGTGGATACGGCTCGGGATATTCGTGGGCGGGGCCTGCGCGAGGAGCCCTGCCGCGAACGAGGTCAAGACGAGCGCTGCCAGCACTCTTTTCACCAGGGACCTTCCTTTCGGAGGAACGGACGTTTTTTGACGCGATGTCGAGGCGCCCTACATATCTCGCATCGAACGAGCTGTCAACAGGTGTAAACCGAAGGCAACGCACGGGACGCGCCGGGGAGAGCGGCTTCCCCGCTCAGGACGACGGCACCGGCGCCGCCGCCTGGGGCTGCGGCCACCGCACGTCGGCCCAGCTCTTCGCCGCCGTCGCGACGAGGATGACGGCGCCGCCGGCGAGCGACCAGGGGCTCGGACGCTCGCCGTGGACGAGCCACGCCCAGATGGGGTTCAGCACCGGCTCGAGGAGGAGCAGGAGCGCCGCCTCGAGCGCCGGCACCACCTCGAGGGCGCGGGTCAAGAAGTAGTAGGCCACCCCGATCTGGCAGGTGCCGAGGTAGACGAGGATGGCCCAGTCCGCCGGCCGCGCGGCGGCGAGCGGCAGCGCCGCCGCGAAGCCCACCAGGCAGGCGATGACGTTCCCCCACACCGCCGCCGAGGCGGAGGAGCCGCCGGCGCGGCCGAGGTAGCGCAGGCCCACCACCGTCCCCGCCCAGGAGAGGCCGGAGAGGAGCGCGAGGAGGTCGCCGCGCAGCGGGTTCGGGGCGGTCGCCGAGGTGGGGTCGAGGCCGAGGAAGAAGACGCCGAGCCCGCCGGCCAAGATCGCCAGGAACCCGAGGTCGCGGCGGCGGAGCGGCTCGCCGAGAAGCCAGGGAGCGAGGAGGACGACGTAGATCGGCGAGGTGTCCTGGAGGAAGATCGTCGAGGCCGCGGTGGTGAGCTTGTTGGCGAGGACGAAGAGGAGCATGGTCACCGCATAGACCGCCGCCACCGTCAGGTCGCGGCGGCGCGGCAGCCGGCGCGCGCGCGGCAGGAGGACGAGGAGGGTGAGCGCGGCGACGCCCGAGCGCAGGCACGCCACCTGCCACCCCGGCAGGTGGACGGCCTTGATCGCCGCCCCGCCGGAGGAGAAGAGGAGCGCCGCCCCGAGCACCCCCAGCCGGGCGCCCAGGCGCGACGGCGGCCGGTGCCGCGGCTCCTCCGCCATCCCACCCGCCGGCTCGTCGCGCTCCACGGCGCGCATTCTCCCCGGAGCCTGCCCCGGCGCCAAGGGGTAGAACGCGCGATCCTCCTCACCCCGGATAGAAATAGAACACGATCCCGAGGATCGCGTACACCGCGAGGAGCTGCACGCCCTCCAGCCAGTTGCTCGCGCCGTCGCCGGCGATCTGGGCGGCGAGGATGACGGAGACGGCGACGGCGAGGACCTCGGGCAGCGAGAAGACGAGGTCGAGCGGCGTCGGGCCGAAGAAGTGGCTCGCGATCACCAGGACCGGGGCGACCAGCAGGGCGATCTGGATGCTGCTGCCGAGGGCGATGCCGAGCGCCAGATCCATGCGGTTCTTGCGCGCCAGGAGGATCGCCGTCGCATGCTCGGCGGCGTTGCCGGCGATCGCCACCACGATGACGCCGATGAAGACGTCGGTCATCCCCAGGGCGTGCGCCGCCTCCTCGACCGACGCCACCAGGATCTCCGAGAGCCAGGCGACGAGCGCCGTGGCCGCGAGGAGGACGGCGAGCGCCCGGCCGCGGCTCATCGGCGTGCGGCCCTCGTCCGCGGCCGCCGTCTTCGGCGGGGGGCCGCAGCCGGCGAAGAGCTCCTTGTGGGTGCGCAGCGAGAACCAGAGACCGAGGCAGTAGGTGGCGAGGAGCACGGCGGCGATGGCGAGCGAGAGGCTCCCCTCGAGGAGCGCCACCCGCCGGCCGCCCAGATGGTGGTAGGCGGCGGGCATGATGAGGCCGATCGCGGCCAGCAGCAGCATGGTCGCCTGCGAGCGGGCGCCCGAGCGGTTGAAGCGCTGCTCCGGATAGCGCACCCCGCCGGAGAGGATGGCGGCGCCGAGGACGAGGAGGACGTTGCCCAGGATCGAGCCGGTGAGCGAGGCCTTGACCACCGCGATCAACCCGTGGCGCAGGGCCATCCAGCCGATGATCAGCTCCGCGGCGTTGCCGAAGGTGGCGTTGAGGAGCGCCCCCGGCCCGTCGCCGATCATCGCCGCGAGGTCCTCGGTCGCCCGCCCGATCCAGCCGGCGAGCGGCACGATCGCGACGCAGGCGACGAAGAAGGTCCAGGTGTCGGAGACTCCCGCGTAGTGCAGGACGACCGCGGCCGGCACCAGCGCCAGCAGCCAGTCGAGGGAGGGGCGGAAGCGGCGGTTCATGCCGGGCCGATCCTATCCGCTCTCCGGGCCCGGCTCCGCGTGCCGGTCAACCCGCGCGGACTACGGCCTGCACCGGCAGATCGGGCGCCCGTTGACGCAGACGGCGAGGCCGGGCCCTCCGCCGGCCCGCCCTTGTGGGCGGGGGGAGCCTGCGCTACCCTTCGTGACAGCCCCATCGCCGCGAAAGGACCCATGCCGAGACCACCGCGCGAAGCCTCTGAGAGCCCCAAACAGAAGAAGACCTTCGTCCTCGACACCTCGGTCATCCTCTACGACTGGAACGCGCTGCAGAACTTCCACGAGCACGACGTGGCCGTCCCGATCACCGTCCTCGAGGAGCTCGACCAGTTCAAGAAGGGCAACTCGGTCCTGAACCTGCAGGCGCGGGAGTTCATCCGCCAGCTCGACAAGCTCTCGGGCAAGAACATGCTGGACGATTGGATCCCGATCGACGGGCCGGCGCGCGGCCGCTTCCGCATCCTCGCCGAAGGGACGGCCGGCAACGGCCACCGGCCGGGCCGCGAGCGGCCTGACGCCGGCGAGGTCTTCGGCTCGCGCAAGGCCGACCACCGGATCCTGAACACCGCCCTCGCCCTGGCGGCGGCGGAGCCCTTCCGCAAAGTCATCCTGGTCAGCAAGGACATCAACCTGCGCTTGAAGGCGCGGGCGCTCAACCTGCCGGCCGAGGACTACGAGACGGTCAAGATCAAGGACGTCGACCAGCTCTACAAGGGCAAGCTCGACGTCGAGGTGGGCGATCCGGCCCTGATCGACCGCCTCTACCGCGACGAGCACCTGCCGTGGGAGCAGATCCTGGCCGAGCGGCCGCCGGCCAACCAGTACTTCATCCTGAAGAGCAGCGCCAACTCGGCCCTCGCCACCTACAACCCGCAGAGCGGCCGCCTCGAGCGCGTCGCCAAGGCGGTCGCCTACGGCGTCACGCCGCGCAACGCCGAGCAGACCTTCGCCCTCCACGCGGTGCTCAACCCCGAGGTCCTCCTGGTGACGATCTCCGGCGCCGCGGGGACCGGCAAGACGCTCCTCGCCCTCGCCGGCGCCCTCGAGCAGCGGCGCCAGTTCCGCCAGATCTACCTCGCGCGGCCGATCGTCCCGCTGTCGAACAAGGACATCGGCTACCTGCCCGGCGACATCCACTCGAAGATCAACCCCTACATGCAGCCCCTGTGGGACAACCTCGACATCATCAAGAACCAGTACGCCGAGCGCGACCGCGAGTACAAGAAGGTCGACGAGCTGGTGGAGACCGAGAAGATCCACATCGTGCCGCTGGCCTACATCCGCGGCCGCAGCCTCTCGAACGTCATCTTCATCGTCGACGAAGCGCAGAACCTGACCCCGCACGAGATCAAGACGATCATCACCCGCGCCGGCGAGCGCACCAAGATCGTCTTGACCGGCGACATCTTCCAGATCGACACCCCGTACCTGGACGCCCAGAGCAACGGACTCTCCTACCTGATCGACCGCATCCGCGACAACCCGCTCTACGCCCACGTCAACCTCGACAAGGGCGAGCGCTCGGAGCTCGCCAACCTGGCGAGCATGCTGCTGTAGGCCGTCGCTGCTACTTGGAAGCCGCCTCGGCGGTGACGGCGGGAGAGCGGATCCCCGACTCGCCGAGCACCGCGGACGGCCTGGGCTGCCAGACGAGGCCGAACCTGCCCACCATCGAGAGGATGAGCTCCATCGCCTCGTGGGGCGAGTCGGTGAAGCGGATGCGGTCGAGGTCGGCGAGGAGGATGGTCCCCTCCGGAATCATGCGCTGGGCGAGGAAGTCGCGCAGCGGCTGCCAGTACTCGGTGCCCATCAAGACCAGCGGAAAGCTCTGGATCTTCGCCGTCTGGATGAGGGTCGCGGTCTCGAAGATCTCGTCCATGGTGCCGAAGCCGCCCGGCAGCACGACGAAGGCGTAGGAGTACTTGACGAGCATCATCTTGCGGACGAAGAAGTAGCGGAACTCGAGCCAGAGGTCGAGGAAGGGGTTGGGCTTCTGCTCCTGGGGGAGGATGATGTTGCAGCCGACCGAGCGGGCGCCGACGTCGCGCGCCCCGCGGTTGGCGGCCTCCATGATGCCCGGCCCGCCGCCGGTCATCACCGTGAAGCCGGCGCGGCCGAGGCACTGCCCCATCTCGCGCGCCAGGGCGTAGTATCGGTGGTCCTCATGGAACCGCGCCGAGCCGAAGACGGTCACGCAGGGGCCCACGAAGTGGAGGGCGCGGACGCCGCGCAGGAAGTCCGCGGCGATGCGAAAGAGGCGCCGGAGCTCGTGCGCGCGCGGCTGCGGCCCGGCGAGGAAGCTCCCCTCCTCGGAATGCTCCGTCCCCTTACCCCATCGCGGCGCCTGATCGCTCCGCGCCGCCGCCTCCCTCTCGATCGCCGGGACCTTCCTCGGCTCACCGTCCGCCTTGACCTCTTTCATACCGCCGAGTCTAGCAAGGCGGGGCCGACTCCAGCGCCGCCGACGAAGGGGATCTCCTGCGGCGCGATCGGGGCGCCATGGCACCCGAGCTAGCCTTCCGCACAGACCTGTAGAGGAGGAGGATCGCGATGAGAAGTCGACCGAGCTGGCTGCCGCTCGTCTCCGTCGTCCCGCTGCTGACCGTGATCGGCGCCGGCCCGGTGCCGCCGGCGCCGCCGTCTCCGCCGCTTTGGCAGCTCTATGACCAGACGCTCGCGCGCGCCCGCTACGTCGACCTGACCCATGCGGTCTCGCCGCACATCCCGGTGTGGGCGGGCTTCGGGCCGTCGCGGTTCGGTCCCGCGATCGATCCCAAGACCGGGAAACCCTTCACCTACGAGAAGGACGGCTTCGAGGCGACGCGCTATGACCTCGCGACCGACCAGCTCGGCACCCAGCTCGACCCGCCGGCCCACTGGGACCCCGACTACCCGGCGATCGACGAGCTGCCGCCGACCTTCGCGGTGCGGCCGCTCGCGGTGATCTCGATCGCCCAGCAGGTGAAACGGGACCCCGGCTATCACCTGCAGGTCGCCGACGTGCTGGCCTGGGAGCGCCGGCACGGCCGCATTCCAGCCGGCGCGGTCGTCTTCGTGCGCTCCGACTGGTCCAAGGAGTGGCCGGATCCCACGCTCGCCACCCGCACCCGCTTCCCCGGCGTCTCGCTCGCGGCCTTGAAGCTCCTCCATCTCGAGCGCCGCATCCTCTTCCACGGCCACGAGCCGCTCGACACCGACACCACCCCGAGCCTCGAGGGCGAATCCTGGCTCATGCACCATGGCTACACCCAGGCCGAGGGGGTGGCGAACCTCGACCTGGTGCCGGAGGCCGGCGCGCTCGTCGCCATCGGCTACCCCAAATTCCAGGGCGGCACCGGCGGCTACGCGCGCTACATCGCCATCTGCCCGCCGGACTGGCCGCACGGGGTGCGGATCGGCGAGGTGGCCGAGGCACCCCTCCCCAGGATGGCGAAGAGGCTCCACTGGGACCCGCGGCTCGGGGTGCGGGTGCGGTAGGCGGTAGGCGATCGTGGTTCAGCTCGGTCCCGAGGACGACCGCCTGGAAGGGTGTGAAGGGAGGGCGGGC
>Ga0307470_10000443_pt1 | contig 20867 bp, 13 predicted proteins | sample atmos_gasesAM3C__FD_204565 | JGI IMG/M metagenome (GOLD analysis project Ga0307470, IMG submission 204565) | Hardwood forest soil microbial communities from Morgan-Monroe State Forest, Indiana, United States - atmos_gasesAM3C_05 | ecosystem: Environmental > Terrestrial > Soil > Temperate forest... | reverse complement strand
ACGATCGCGACGGCCCTCTACCTCGCCCAGGCGATGCGCCGGCCGCTCCTCATCGAGGGCGACGCCGGGGTGGGCAAGACCGAGATCGCCAAGGTGCTGGCGCGCCTGCTCGCGACCGAGCTCATCCGCCTCCAATGCTACGAGGGGCTCGACGTCTCGACCGCGCTCTACGAGTGGAACTACCAGCGCCAGATGCTCCGCCTGCGGCTCGCCGAGGGCGAGGGCCGGAGCGCCGGCGAGATCGAGGAGCTCATCTTCGGCCGCGGCTACCTGCTCGAGCGGCCGCTCCTCGCCGCCATCACCCGGCGCGAGGGGCCGCCGGTCCTCCTCATCGACGAGGTCGACCGCGCCGACGACGGCTTCGAGGCCTTCCTCCTCGAGGTGCTCTCCGACTTCCAGGTGACGATCCCCGAGCTCGGCACGGTCAAGGCCGAGCACGTCCCCTACGTGGTGCTCACCTCGAACCGCAGCCGCGAGATCGGCGACGCCCTGCGCCGGCGCTGCCTCTATCTCTACATCGAGCACCCGTCGCTCGACAAGGAGGTGCGGATCCTCCGCGCCCGCGTGCCGGGGGCCTCGGCGCGCCTCGCCGAGGAGATCGCCCGCTTCGTCCAGGCGCTGCGCCGCCGGCGGCTCAGCAAGGTGCCCGGGGTGGCAGAGACGATCGACTGGGCGCAGGCGCTCCTCTGCCTGCACAGCGAGCATCTCGACCGCACGACCGTCGCCGAGACCCTGGGCTGCATCCTCAAGGACCAGCACGACCTGCGCGAGCTCTCCGGCGACGAGATCGACGCGACGCTCGCCGTGGCTCTCGGAGCCGCGGGCGGAGCCGCGAGCGGAGCCAGCGCATGAGCGCGCCCGACCTCGTCGTCCACCTGGCGCGCTTCGCCCGGGCTCTCCGCGAGCGGGGTGTCGGCGTCGGCCTGAGCGACGAGGCGGACGGCCTGACGGCCCTCACCCTGGTCGATCTCGGCGACCGCGACGAGGTGCGCCGCGCTCTGCGCACCGCGCTCAAGATCCGCCCGCGCGACGCCGCGGCGTTCGAGGAGCTCTTCGCGCGGCTGTGGAGCGGCGGCGACGAAGGCTCGGACCGGCGGCGCAACCCCGAGGTCCGCGACCCCGCCAAGCCTCCGAACCCGCGCCCTCCCGGCGCCAGCTCCCCGCGGCCGCTCGGCGAGCCGCCGGGCGATGACGCTCCCGAGATCGCCGTCCGCGAAGGGGAGGAGCCCGGCTACAGCGCGGAGGCGATGCTCCGCCGCAAGCCGTTCGAGGAGTGCACCGTGGCCGACCTCGCGGCGATGGAGGACCTCCTCGCGCGCCTCGCCCTCGCCCTCGCCACCCGGCCCAGCCGCCGGCGGGTGCCAACCCGCAGCCGCGGCGAGGTCGACCTGCGGCGGAGCTTCCGCCGGGCGGTCGCCCACGGCGGCGAGTTCCTCTCGCTCGCCCGCCGCGCACGGCCGGTCGAGCGGCCGCGCCTGGTCGTCCTCTGCGACACCAGCGGCTCGATGGACCCGCACACCCGTTTCCTCCTCGCCTTCGTCCTCGCCCTGCGCCGGGTGGCGCGGACGAGCGAAGTCTTCTCCTTCAACACGGCGCTGGTGCGCCTGACCGGCTGTCTCAGGCCCGGCCGGCCGGGCCGGGCGGGTCTGGCAGCCGCGGCCCTCGACCGCCTCGCCGCCGCGGTGCCCGACTGGTCCGGAGGGACCAGGATCGGCGAGTGCCTGGCCGAGTTCGTCGACTATCATCTGGATCCACTGGTGAGCCGGGACACGGTGGTCCTCATCCTGTCGGACGGCCTCGACCGCGGCGACCTCGCGCCGCTGGCGGCGGCGATGCGCGCCATCCACGCGCGGGCGCGACGGGTCGTCTGGCTCAACCCCCTGGCCGGCGATCCGCGCTACGAGCCCACCGCCCGCGCCATGGCGGCGGCGCTCCCCTACGTCGATCACCTCCTCCCCGCCCACAACCTGGAGTCGCTCGCGCGGCTCCTCCCGCTGCTGGCCGCCTGAAGCGAGCTGACCGCCATGGGACTCGAGATCGAGAAGCGCTTCGCCGTCAACGCCCCCGCCGACGCGGTGTGGGCCTTCCTGACCGACCCCTACCGGGTGGCGCGCTGCCTGCCGGGCGCCGCCATCACCGAGAAGGTCGACGAGCGGACCTACAGCGGCACGATCACCGTCAAGGTGGGGCCGGTCACCGCCAGCTACCGCGGCAAAATGCGCTTCGAGCGCCTCGACGCCGCGGCCCGCGAGGCGGACATCGCCGCCTCGGGCCAGGAGACGCGCGGCAAGGGGGGCGCCGACATGCGAATGAAGAGCCGCGTCGTCCCCCGCTCCCCGTCCGCGACCGAGGTGACGGTGGTCTCCGACGTCAACGTCGTCGGCGTGCTGGCGCAGTTCGGCCGCGGCATGATCCAGGACGTCAGCGACCAGCTCTTCCAGCGCTTCACCGAGGGCATGCGCCGGGAGCTCGAGACGCCGGCAGCGGAGACCCCGCCCGCCGCCACGGGAGACCCGGCGAGCCCGGCGGCGCCGCCGATCCCCCCGCCCGCGCCGGCCCCGGCGCCCGTCCTCGACGTCGGCGCGCTCGGCGCCGCCGCGGTCGGCCGGGCCGTCACCCGCACGCTCGCGCGGCCCGGCTTCTGGATCGCGGTGGTCGCCGTCGCCGCGCTGATCGTCTGGCTGGTCAAACGTTAGCTCTCTCGGATCGCGGAAAGGAGATGCGATGATTCCCGCGCCGTTCGATTACCACGCACCCCGGACGCTCGCGGAGGCCTTCGCCCTGCTCGCGGAGCACCGCGAGGACGCCAAGGTCCTCTCCGGCGGGCAGAGCCTGCTGCCGCTCCTGAAGCTCCGCCTGGGCGCCGCCGGCCACCTGGTCGACATCGGCCGCATCCCCGGCCTCGAGTACATCGAGGAGCGGGATGGCAAGCTCGTCCTCGGCGGCCGCACCCGCGAGGCGGCGATCGAGCGTTCCGAGCTCATCCGGACCCGCTACCCGCTCCTTGCCGACACCGCGGCGGTGATCGCCGATCCCCTGGTGCGGAATCTCGCCACCGTGGGCGGCAACCTCGCCCATGGCGACCCGGCGAACGACCATCCGGCGACCATGCTGGCCTTAGGTGCCGAGGTGGTGGCGACCGGCCCCGCGGGCGAGCGCACCATCGCGATCGACGACTTCTTCCGCGGCCTCTTCGAGACCGCTCTCGCGCCGGACGAGATCCTCACCGAGATCCGGATCCCCATTCCGCCCATCCCGCCGGCAAAGAGCGGCGGCGCCTACGTCAAGCTGGAGCGCAAGGTGGGCGACTTCGCGACCGCCGCGGCGGCCGCCCAGGTGACGCTAGGAGCGGGCGGCGAGGTGGCGCGGGTGGGCATCGGTTTGACCAACGCGGGGCCGACGCCCGTGCGCGCCGCCGACGCCGAGCGTTTCCTGACCGGCAAGGTCCCCACCGACGAGCTGATCGCCGAGGCGGCGAAGCGCGCGGCGGCCGCCGCCTCCCCCAGCGCCGACCGCCGCGGCGCGGTCGAGTACAAACGCGAGATGGCGCGCGTCTTGACCGCGCGCGCCTTGAGGCTGGCCATCCAGCGGGCGAAGGAGCACTAGCCATGGCGCACCACGACATCACGGTCAAGGTGCAGGGCGTCGAGCACCAGGCGAAGGTCGAGTCGCGCCTCCTCCTCGTCCACTTCCTGCGCGAGACGTTGAGCCTCACCGGCACCCACATCGGCTGCGACACCACCCACTGCGGCGCCTGCACGGTGCTCCTCGACGGCCAGCCGGTCAAGTCGTGCACCGTGCTCGCCGTCCAGGCCGACGGCCGCGAGGTGATGACGGTCGAGGGCCTCGAGAAGGGCGGCCAGCTCGACCCCATCCAGGAGGGCTTCCGCCAGGAGCACGGCCTGCAGTGCGGCTTCTGCACGCCGGGGATGCTGATGACCAGCTACGCGCTGCTGCAGCGCGACGCCGACCCCGGCGAGGGGGCGATCCGCCAGGCCATCTCCGGCAACCTCTGCCGCTGCACCGGCTACGTCAACATCGTCAAGTCGGTGCAGCACGCTGCCGCCGCCATGCGTTCCACCCCGAACCCGCAGACCCCGCAATGACAGGAGCCTGACCATGGAACCCAAGACTTCGGCAGCCGTTTGCGGCATGGGTCACTCGATGAAGCGCAAGGAGGACCCGCGCTTCATCCGCGGCCAGGGCCGCTACGTCGACGACATCAAGCTCCCCGGCATGGTCCATCTGGACATCGTGCGCAGCCCCTACGCGCACGCCAGGATCACCGCCATCCGCACCGAGCGGGCGCTCGCCATCCCGGGCGTGCTGGCGGTGATCACCGGCGAGACGCTCAAGGGCTTCAACCTGCACTGGATGCCGACCTTGATGTCGGACACCCAGATGGTGCTCCCGGTCGAGAAGGTGATGTACCAGGCGCAGGAGGTGGCGGCGGTGATCGCCACCGACCGCTACATCGCCGCCGACGGCGTCGACGCGGTGGAGGTCGACTACGAGCCGCTGCCGGTGGTGGTCGATCCCAGAAAGGCGCTCGAGCCGGGCGCGCCGGTGCTGCGCACCGACAAGCCGGGCAAGGCGGACAACCACATCTGGCACTGGGAGGCGGGCGACCGCCAGGCGACCGACCAGGCCTTCGCCGCCGCCGACGTGGTGGTCAAGCAGGACATGTACATCCCGCGCATCCACGTCGCCTCGATCGAGACCTGCGGCTGCGTCGCCGACTTCGACCGCGTCAACGGCAAGCTCACCGTCTACATGACGACCCAGGCGCCGCACGCCATCCGCACCGTCTTCGCCCTCGTCGCCGGGCACGTCGGCCTGTCGGAGGAGAAGATCCGCATCGTCTCGCCCGACCTGGGCGGCGGCTTCGGCGGCAAGGTGCCGGTCTACCCGGGCTACGTCATCGCGGTCGCCGCCTCGGTGGTCCTCGGCAAGCCGGTCAAGTGGGTCGAGGACCGCATGGAGAACCTCCAGGCGGACTCCTTCGCCCGCGACTACCACATGACCGCCGAGCTCGCCGCCAAGCGCGACGGCACGATGACGGCGCTGCGCATCAAGACCCTCGCCGACCACGGCTACACCGACGCCGCGGCGAACCCCTCGAAGTTCCCCGCCGGCCTGTTCTCGATCTGCACCGGCTCCTACGACCTCCAACACGCCTTCACCGAGATGGACGCCGCCTACACCAACAAGCCGCCGGGGGGCGTCGCCTACCGCTGCTCCTTCCGGGTGACCGAGGCGGTGCACGCCATCGAGCGCGTCACCGACGTGCTCGCCCTCGAGCTCGGGATGGACCCCGCCGAGCTGCGCTTCAAGAACTTCATCCCGCCCGAGAAATTCCCCTACAAATCGGCGCTCGGCTGGGAGTACGACAGCGGCAACTACCCGGCGGCGTTGCAGAAGGCGATGGACAAGATCGGCTACGCCGAGCTGCGCCGCGAACAGGCCGAGAAGCGGCAGCGCGGCGAGCTCATGGGGATCGGCATCTGCTCCTTCACCGAGATCGTCGGCGCCGGGCCGTCCAAGGACTTCGACATCCTGGGCATCAAGATGTTCGACTCGGCGGAGATCCGCATCCACCCCACCGGCAAGGCGATCGCGCGCTTCGGCACCAAGTCGCAGGGCCAGGGGCACGAGACGACCTACGCCCAGATCGTGGCGGAAGAGCTGGGCATCCCGGCCGAGCACGTGCAGGTCGAGGAGGGCGACACCGACACCGCGCCCTACGGCCTCGGCACCTACGCCAGCCGTTCCACGCCGACGGCGGGCGCCGCCGGGGCGATGGCGGCGCGGAAGATCCGCGCCAAGGCGAAGAAGATCGCCGCCCACCTCCTCGAGGTGAGCGAGGAAGACCTCGAGTGGGAGGTCGGCAAGTTCTTCGTCAAGGGGGCGCCGCAGAAGTCGAAGACCATCCAGGAGATCGCCTTCGCCGCCTACACCAACCATCCGCCGGGGATGGAGGCCGGGCTCGAGGCGGTCGACTACTACGACCCGCCGAACCTGACCTTCCCCTTCGGCAGCTACATCTGCGTGGTCGACATCGACCGCGGCACCGGCGAGGTCAAGATCCGCCGCTTCCTCGCCGTCGACGACTGCGGCAACATCATCAACCCGATGATCGTCGACGGCCAGATCCACGGCGGCCTCTCGATGGGCCTGGCGCCGGCGCTCTTCGAGGAGATCAGCTACGACGACAACGGCAACATCTCGGGCGGCAGCTTCATGGACTACCTCGTGCCCACCGCCATGGAGACGCCGAGCTGGGAGACCGACAAGACCGTGACCCCCTCGCCCCACCATCCCCTCGGAGCGAAAGGCGTCGGAGAATCCGCCACCGTCGGCGCCCCGCCCGCCATCGTCAACGCCGTCGTCGACGCCCTCTCCCACCTCGGAGTCCGGCACATCGACATCCCGATGACGCCCGAGAAGGTGTGGAACATCCTGCGGGAGAAGGGGGTGGCGGAGTAAGAGGCTGCGGCGATGAGAAAGAACAACAAGGCCGGAGTCATTCTCGGATTGGCTATGCTGCTCTTCGTACCGCGCGCGAGCCTCGGACAGGCGCCCGCGCGGGCCCCGGTCGTCACAACGCCCCACTTCGCCTTCTACGATGACTTCGACACCAACCTGAACGACGCGCTGATCGCCGCCGGCGTGGCACGGAAGGGCGGCAAGCCGGAGCTGTTCCATTCCGGGGCCGAGGTGTCCTGCTTCGGCAAGCTGCCGCCGTCGGCGCGCGCCGCGTGGGAAGGGGCCGTCGGCTATTACGCGGAGATCATCTCGCCGGCCGACTGGAGCGACCGCCAGCAGTTCCTGCTCCGGGTGCAGCTCGCCGGGTTCGACGAAGAATGGAAGGACGCAGGAGACCGGCAGTTCGTCGAGATCGCCCGCAGCTTCAGGGCGGCCGCAACGCCGGCCTACAAGGCGTGCCGCTGGGCGGTCCAGGACGCGAAGAACCGGCGCTGGATCGAGGAGCTCAAGCCGCGGCTGGCCGCGCATGAGCAGAAGGTCGCCGTCCGATTGGAGCAGCTCTATCAGAAACGATGGAGCGGCTTGCCGCTGCCGGTGGATGTCGTGGAGACCGTGAACTGGAGCGGCGCCAACTCGATTTTCCGCGACCTTGCCGGGGGGCACCTCCTGATCTCGAATGCGTACCAGGGCCCGGCGGCCCTCGAGGTCGTCTTCCACGAGGCCTCTCACCTGTTGATGGGCCGCAAGGATCCGCTGCAGCAGGCGCTCGAGAAGGCCGCAAGCGCAGCTGATTTGCGCCTGCCCGGCGATCTCTGGCACGTGGTCTTGTTCTACACCACCGGGGAAGCCGTGCGCCGTATCCTGGACGACAGCGGCGAGCCGGGATACAAACCCATGGTGTACGCGATCTTCGAGCGCGGCGCCTGGGGCGGTTATCGCCAAGCTCTCGAGAGCGCCTGGCGCCCATACATCGACGGCGAGCGAGCTCTCTCCGAGGCCGCGGCCCATCTGATCGAGGCGCTTCCGCGGCCGAGGGACCGCGACCTGACGACGGTCAAACCGCAGCCTCAGCCGCCGGCTTGATCGCAGGAGACGCCCGCAGCGGCCCGCCGCCGCAGGACCGTCCATCCCGCCAGCAGCAGGGCGGCCGCCAGGACCGTGAGCCCTTCTCCCCCCGCCGCCGGGACCGCCGCGGGCAGCAGGGCCGGCGCGTTGGTCGCGACCACCAGGTGGCCGTCCCCGGCGCGGGTGCTGAAATAGAGGATGCGGAGGGCTCCGTCCACCACCACCTCGGGGTGCGAGAAATTCTCCTGATTGGGCGCGCCGTCCACCGTCACCAGGTTCCCATTGGCGAAGAGCCCCACCGGGTTGCCCCAGGTGGCGCCGCCACCGCCGGAGGCGCCGCCGACGCGGAACCGGCCCCCGCGAGCACCAGAAGCCAGACCGCCAGGGCGACGGCGCACGTGTCCCACGGAGCCCTGCGCATCCTGAAGACCCCCTTTCCGGGGCGCATCCTTCTTGCAGAGAATCGCTGGTCCAAGCTTACCGCGAGTTGGGCCGCGGCGGGGCCGTCCGCCAGGGGCGGAAGGCGCGCCCTCCGCTGCGCCACCGGGAGAGACGCCAGCGCCTCCGGCGAGCGCCTCGCGCAGCTCGGCCGCCGGGGAGGCTCTTGGGCGGCAGCTCCGTCGCTGCTACTCTTGGGGAAATGGAGCGGATGCTCGAGGAGCGCAGGGGAGACCTCGCGGACGTATGCGCCCGGCACGGCGTCCGGCGGCTGGAGGTGTTCGGCTCGGCCGCCATGGGGCGGTTCGACCCGGTGCGCAGCGACCTCGACTTCTTGGTGCAGTTCGACACCGCGCCCCCCGCGGTGATGGCGGATCGCTACTTCGGCCTGCTCGAGGATCTCCAGGTCCTCTTCGGGCTGCCCGTGGATCTCGTCATGGAGTCCGCAATCCGGAATCCCTTCTTCCGCCAGGCCGTCGACCAGTCGCGGCATCTGCTCTATGCGGCTTGAGGCGCGCAAGCTCCTCTATGACGTCCAGCAAGCCGCGCAGCTCGTCCGGCGTTTCACGCAGGGACTCTCGCTGGCCGACTACTCGGCGGACCCCATGGTCCGGTCGGCCGTCGAGCGTCAGCTCGAAATCATCGGTGAAGCCCTGGGAAAACTGGCCAGGTTCGACAGCGATCTCGCCGCCAAGGTGGGCGACTTCCGTCGGATCATCGCATTTCGCAACCTCTTGATCCACGGCTATGACTCCGTCGCCGACGACGTGGTCTGGGGTGTCGTCGAGAAGGACGTGCCACCCTTGCTGGAAAATCTCGCGGGACTCCTCAAGCAAGAAGCAAATCGACCCTGAGTGGTGCGCCTACCGAATGCCCGGCCGGCCTCTCCTCCACTACCGCAGGCCGAACAGATAGAGGAGCGCCGCGTATCCGTTGGCGGTGCAGCTCGGTCTGTTCCTCGCGGTCGAGCGCCTATGGGTGACGCCGCCCTCAGGAGCTCTTGGCGCGCGTCCGGGCCGCCTTGCGGGCAGCGGCGGAGCGCACTTTCGGGCCCTTGGTCTGCGCACCTTTCTTGGCCGCCGCGGAGCGCGAGCTGGCGGTCCGCTTCGCGGCGGCGGACTTCGCCTGCTTCGAGAGCGCCTTGGGCGAGGCGGCGGAGCGGCCCTCGCGCTTCAATGCCGCGCTCGCCGCCTTCGACCGGGTGCTCGAGACCTTCGAGGCTCCCTTCTTCCCCGCGGCAGTGGCACGCTTGGCGTCGGCGCGGGTCTTCGCCGAGGCGGTTCCCTGCTTCAGCGGCGCCAGCTTGACGCCGGCGCGCCGGGCCTTGGAGAGACCGATGGCGATCGCCTGTTTGGTGGACCGCGCGCCGTGCTTCCCCTCGCGGATGTGGTCCATCTCCTCACGGACGAACTCGCCGGCCTGCGTGCTCGCGGCCTTCCCCTCGCGCTCATCCTCACGGGCGCGCTCGATGGTTTCCTTCTCGGGCATGTTTCCCTCCTTGCGTGGTCTATCCCGCTCCACGAGATCGGAATTGCAAGCGCCATGCCCTTCGCGCCTGAAATCCGCGGCTCCCGGGGCGGCGTATGAGAGCATGTGCAGTGAGGTGGAGCGCGCTCGTCGTTCCGGCGCGCTCCGCAAACGCAAGAGGAGTCGATGATGATGATGCAGATGTCACAGCTCAGGGTCGGAGCCGCCGCGGCTCTGGCGCTCGCCGTCTTCGCCCTCGGTTGCGGCCCGGCGGGAGCCGACGCGGTCGACAAGGTGATCCCCGCTCCGCTGGTGGATGCGCCCGCCGCCCAGGCGGCCGGGCTCGAGACCGCGGTCCTCGCCGGCGGCTGCTTCTGGGGCCTGCAGGGGATGTTCGAGCACGTCCAGGGCGTCACCAAGGTCGTCGCCGGGTACTCGGGCGGATCGAAGGCGACCGCGCGCTACGAGATGGTGGGCACCGAGACGACCGGGCACGCCGAGTCGGTCGAGATCACCTTCGATCCCCGGCGGATCTCGTACGGGCAGCTCCTCCGCCTCTACTTCTCCATCGCCCACGATCCGACGGAGCTCGACCGCCAGGGGCCGGACTCCGGTCCCAGCTATCGCTCGGAGATCTTCTTCAGCTCTCCGACGCAGGAGCGCATCGCGCGCGCCTACGCCGCGCAGCTCGCCAAGGCCAACGTCTTCCGCGCCCCGATCGTCACCAAGATCGAGCCGCTGAAGGGCTTCTACCCGGCGGAGGGGTACCACCAGGACTTCCTGCTCCACAACCCCGACAACCCCTACATCGTGCGCAACGACATGCCCAAGATCGACGCCCTGAAGCGCGTCTACCCGGGGCTCTACCGCTCAACGCCGGTGGCGCTGCCGGCCGCGCGCTGAGGGGGGCCTGGCGGCCAGACCTCCGGCTCGCCTGAGTGGTGCTCCTAAACTTCTGGGCGAAGGACGCGGACAAGCTGGGCGGCTTCGTCGCCGCCGCCTGGCGGATCTTGCCGAGTCAACGGAGGTCCTCAGATCCTCGGGAACCTCTCGCCTCGCGCCGGCGCCCGCGCCAACCCGGACCTCCGCAAGATCACCCTGCGCAACCTCCTTCAGCACTCCGGCGGGTGGGACAGCGAGAAGAGCTTTGACCCCATGTTCCGGTCGCGGGAGATCGCCCGGACGATGGGCGTGCCACCGCCCGCGGGCCCGAGGCGATCGTCCGCTACATGCTGGACCAGTCGCTCCCGACACCTGGTACGGCATGGGCTGGCAGGTGCGACCGGCGGGGCAGCGACGCGAACTGGTGGCACATGGGGTCGCTCGACGGCACGACGACCCTCATGGTGCGGGCCGGCAACGGCCTCTGGGTGGCCCTCCTCAACTTCCGGGCGAAGGACTCGAGCAAGCTGGACGGCGAGCTCGACGCCGCCATGTTGCACGCCGTCGACCAGGTGAAGACCTGGCCGGCGCACGACCTGTCCGGGCGGTTCGGGGGGTGCGGCGGGGAGGTTACGGAACGCCGACCGCCGTCAAGGTGACGGAGCCAACTCCCGCCGCCGACGCCGCGACCTGCACCAGACCCGCATGCGTGGGGGTCAGGGTGACCGTGGCGAGGCCGGAGTCGTCGGTCACCGCCTGCACCGTGGAGAGCGTGCCGGCGCCGGAGACGACCTGGAACTGGATCGTCTCTCCCGGCAGGCCGCTCCCCTTGAAGTCGACGAGCGTCACCGAGAGCGGCTGGAGCGCGACCCCCACCGGCCCTGTCTGGTGATCGCCGCCCGCGATCCTGAGCTCGCTCGGCGGCCCGAGGAGCGCGAAGGCGCCCGCCGAGACCGCCCGTCCCCCTCCCGGCACCAGCACGGTGATCGGTCCGCTCGCCGCCGCGGCGTCAACCACCAGCGTGCTCGCGTCCCCCGAGACGATCTCGGCGCTCTCGTCGCTGTCGCCGAAGAAGACCCGGTTGCGCGCCGCCGGTTGGGCGAAGCCGCTGCCGTGGATCGTCACCGGAGCCAGATGCCTCCCCCGGGCAGGCTGGAAGCTCCCGATCGTCGGCTGCGGCAAGGTCTCCGCCACCGAGATGAGATCGATGCTGGCGAGGTCCACATAGGCCGTCGGCGAGGTTTGATCCCCCTGGGCCTGGATCGCGAAGAGGTCCTGGAACTGCGGGTTCAAGAACCCGAAGGAGATCGCGACGATGCCGCCCGGCGCGACGAAGGGAGAGTCGCTGAAGCGGAACACCAGGTCGTGCCACTGGCCGTCGCCGGGCAGGCTCTGGGAGTCGAAGAACGGCACCCGGTCGTAGCTCTCTCCGTCGAAGGCGGTGCCGCGATGCAGCCAGTACCCGCCGAAGACGCGAAAGGCGGCGTTGTGGCGGATGCGGACCTTGACGGCATTGGTGGCCGTCGGGTCGATCAGGATGGGCAGGCTGGAGAGGTCCGACGTCGCCGAGAGGCCCGGCATCTCCAGCACCACCTGCGTCGCCGGGGTGATGCGGAGGAAGCTGCCGCCGGCGTCCGACATCGCCTGCGCGGCGGGCGGATTGCCGTCGTCGCGACCCTCGACCCAGGTTTTGAGGGCGTCCGGCGAGCTCCACGACGTGATCGCCGGCGCCTGAGCATCCCCTGCCGCCCTCAGGACAAGCCCCAAGCTCAGCGCGAGGAGGATTCTCGGTTTCAACGTCCTCATCACTGGCATCCCGTCCCTAGGGGAAGGTTGTCCAGCCCGCGGTCTGGGGGATTTGTGTTTGGATCTGGCTTGAAGTTCTTCTCCATGTTCTCACAGCTACAGCCGAACCTGGGCGCACCGACGGTAGGGTAGGTGCCGTTCAGCTTGCGGTCGAGCAGGAAGACGTTCGAGACGTAGCGGAACTTGCCCTTTCCGGTCGGCTCCTTCACGCCGTGGTCGCGGGCGAAGGTGTTCCCGTCCGGCCGCTGGAGGCCCAGCGGATCGAGGAAGCGCTCGCCCTTCACCGCCCCGTTGCCCGTCCAGCCCCAGGGCAGGTTCGCGGCACAGGTGGGGACGAAGAGGGTGAATCCCCGGTCGCCCTGGAGGCCGTGCCCGAGGGTCACCGGCTGCGCATCGCTGCCGAGGGTGGTGAAGCTGCCGTAATTGCCGAAGATGCGATCGTCCCGCCGCCGATCCCACAGACCCAGGCTCCCCGCGCCGCTGCCGTTCCCTGCCGCCGTCTCCGCCTTGCCGTCGCCGTCGCGGTCGGCGGTCATGGGGATCAACTGATAGCCCACGGAGGCGAACTTCCCGTCGCTTCCCCGCACGGGCAAGTCGGGCACGCTGGCCGAGTTCCGCGGGAGATAGAGAATTCCGCGCGTGGAATTGTACGTCCCGGCGTCGGGTATCTTCGCGCCGTGCCCGGCCTCGGTCGCCCATCCGGTTCCTTGCTGCGACAGGATGACTGGGTGGACTCTGAGGTCCTCACCGCTCGCCGGCTGCGCGATGCTCCCGTCCTCGGCCGCCAGCAGGAACTGCTTGGAATCGGCGACAGTGTAACTGTCATGCGCCTGAGTCATGACGAGCACGACCTCACCGAAACGATTTGGCTCGCCCGCGGCCTTGCGCGGCTTGCGGGGCGTGGGACCGCCGTCGATGGTCGCCTGCTTCTCCTGCGCCGTCCCCTGCCTTTCGTCGCTCTTCTGGACGATGACGAGACCGCCCTCGATGTCGTTGGAGTGGGGCCCCAGTCGCTTGGGGTCGATGCCGTGATAGTAGGCGTAGTGCAGGAAGTAGTAAAACTCGCTCTCCTGCAGGGCGTAGTAGACGTATCCCTTGAGATCGTAGGGCGCCCCGCTCGCATCCCGTGCCGTATCGGCCTTCTTGAGATGCCCGGAGTTGTTCCAGAGGTTCCAGTCGCCGTCGAAGTCCACACGCAGGAAGTAGTCCTCGAATGCCTCTCCGGAGTTGGTGTCGGTCCGCGCGGCGCCCTTCTGGATGAAGACCGGCGCGAAGGCGCGCGCCACGGCATCCTCCACCTCGAGGAGCTTCTTCTGCGCGACCTCGACGGCGACGACGGCGGGGTCGAGCGGCGGCAGCTTCGAGCCCGGAAGGCCGAGCTTGACCTGGTAGACGGTTCTCCGGCCGGCGATCTTCGGGAAGTAGAGCTTGAAGTCGGCGCCGGTCCGGATGATGCCCTGCGCGTACGCGGCCAGCTCCCCGAGCTGGGCCGCGCTGAGCTTGAGCGGGGAGACATAGCCGGAAGGCTCGATGCTGCTCGTCAGGTGCAGGTCCGTGTCCTCGGTCTGCGTCACGGTGACGATGGCCGTCGCCAGGTCCGCCTTGTCGATCCCCACCGGGTGGAAGTTGTAGCCCACCGACAGGTCGCTGTCGGCGATCGGGGTCGGGATCAGCCCGGGGTCGAGGATCGCTACGTGGACGCCGCTGGCGCTGACGGCGCTGTAGCTGGTGGCGTACAGGTACTCCCCGGCGAGCGCCAGGTTGCCGCCGATGCCGGCGATGAATCCGGCCTCCTGCGGGTGGGTCGGGTCGGTGAGGTTGATGATCTGAGTGCGCGTCGACAGGCCGACGACGGCGAGGTTCCCCTTGAGCACCACGTCCGACGCCGGCTCGGCGAGGGCGACCGAGCCCACGGCCTTGGGATGGCGGGGATCGCTCATGTCGAGGACCATCAGGAGAGGCTGCCCCGCGGGGTCGTAGCCGACCACCGCGGCGACGTCGCAGGTGTCGCCCGAGGGGCCGCCGGGGCAGGGCTCGGGTAGAGTCCCGAGATCGAGGCGGAAGCCACGCTGGAGCGTCGCCGAGGGCCCGGCGATCGAGGTCTGCTGGGAGAGGATCGTCCCGCCGAGCGGGTCGACGACGACGAAGCTCTCGACTCCGGTCGCCACGACGAGCGTCTGGGGCTGCTCGGAGCCGAGGAGGTAGTCGGCGGCCTTCAAGTCGTACATCGTGGCCGGCACTGGGCTGCCGCCGAAGACTGTCGTCCGGATCGGGATCGTGTTGACCACGGCGTCCAGCCCGAACCCCTGGCCCTCAGTGGTGATCGCGATCCCGAACTGCTGGAGACCCGGCGGTGTGCTCACGGCTTGAGCGTAGTTGGCCTTGGCGCGGGAGATGTCGACGATCTGGATCCCTTTCTGGAAGGTGCTGGTGTAGACGAAGCCCTCCTTCATCACCATCCGCAGGAGGGCACCATCCTGGGACGCACTGGTCGACAAGCTCACGGCCCCCACCCGCTGGGGGTGGTCGGGATCGGAGACGTCGAAGAACCAGATGTTCGAGGGAAGCTGGAGGATGCCCGCCCCGATGCCAATCGCGACGAGCCCGGCTCCCGTGTTGGGTGCGGTCTCCTCTCCCGCCAGGTCGATGGCCCGGCCGACGACGAGCTGGCGCGCACCGGCGACCTCGGAGACGTTCCCCGGATTGGTCACGTTGAATTCCAGGAGGTCCGAGTTGACGCCGCCGGACTCCGGCTTCGAGAGATAGGCGCGCAGGCCCAGCTTCTCATCGTGGGTATCGATCAACACGATGCGCGGCGAGGGGAACTGCTCCGTCGTCTGCGGGAAGGCCTCGGGCTCGAAAATGGTGAAGGTGAACTCGAGCGGCGGCTTGAGCGCGTTGGGAGCCGGGGCGTCGTTAGCATCGGTGTCGAAGTCGACGACATCCGCGGTCAGGTGGATCTTGTAGGCGACCCCGAACTTCAGCCCGGAGAGCGGCTGCAGGGTGAGCGAGGTGACGGCGCTTCCCGCGTCCACGCTGTCGAAGCTACGGCTCACCCCGTTGGGGCGGCCCTGCGCGTCGAGGCCGACCCCCACTCCGAAGAGCTTCACGGGGACGATCGAGTCGTGATCCGAGGTGTCGAGCAGGCTCACCGTGACGTTGGCCCGCACGTTGTGGACCGGCTCGCTGAAGAGGATCTGCGGGAAGACCGTGATGGGGACGCCGATGGCGCCGTCCCGCGGCGAGAGCTGATCCAGCAGCACGTACGGCGCCTCGCCGTTTTTCACCTGACTGTTCGTCCCTCCGGGGGCGATCACCAGGAACTGGAAGCTCGCGTGGATCGGCGGAGCGGAGCCCGGGATCGCGGGGAGCGCGGTGACGGAGACCGTGTAGGTGCCGGGCTGGGCCGGGATGTAGTCGTCCTTCAAGACGAAGTCCGTCTTCGGGAGCTCGCCCGTGGTGTCCTTGAAGACGGCGAGGGCCTGGCCTTGAATGGAGACGCCGGTGACGCTGAAAGTGGTGCTCGCGGTCAGGTTCATGCCGACGACGAGGGGAGTCCCAGCTTCGATCAGGCCCTGGATCCCCTGGCGAGGGTTCTTCGCATCGCCGCGCTTGTAGAGGACGACCTCGACGGACTGCGGCGGCAGCTGCGACGGCGCCGTCGGCGGGAAGGTGATGTTCACCTTCCCCACGTTCCGGTACTGGCGGAAGATGTCGACGCTCGGGAAGTACAGGGGGTCCGGCTGCGCCGCGTCGACCTCGAAGGCCGTCGCCTCCAGAGTCTCGGAGCCGAGGACGGCGGTGACCTTGCGGGGGCCGCCACCGAGCTTGGGGTCCCAGAGGGAGAAGGTGCCATCCGCCTGGCTGATCGCGAGCTTGCCCGGCTGGCTCGCCCCGCCGGCGAGCTGCGCGTCGTCCGACAGGTAGACCTTGGCGCCCGGGATGCCGGCGTAGGTCGGGCCGGCCTGGCCGAGGCCCGGCGGGATGGTGCGCAGCACCTTGCCGACGATCACCCCCTGCGAGGCGACGCCGACGAGGAACCGCTCGAACGACCATTCCAAGAAGAAGTAATTGTCCTCGAGGTTGGCGGCGAGGCCGCTGGTGGCGGGGTTGTTGAGCAGCGCTCCCATGCCGGTGATGAAGCCGGGGAACGGCGCCGAGGCGGTGACGACCTGCGCGGTCGTGCCGTCGACGAAGGCGTGGTCGATGGTCTCGAAGGCGACCGTGCCGTCGGCCGTGGCGAGCCGGCGGTAGACGTAGAAGAAGCTGCCGTCCGGGGCGTCGGCCGGCTTGGGGAAGGCGAGCTTCACCTCCTTCTTGAAGGCCAGCTTGTCGGGCGAGCTCACCTTGAGGCCGCCGCCGAAGTTGCCGTCCGGCAGGTCGGGACGCTCGGGGAAGAGGTCCGGGCCGAAGGCTTCGATCTTCAGCCGGACCGCCCGGTCGAGGGAGCCGGCGGGCACCCGCAGCTCGACGCCGCCTGGGCCGGTGACGGTGCCGCCGTTGGCGCCGACCGCGACCGTGCCGTCCGCGGCGACGAACTGGGTGCGGGTGAAGGTGGTCGTGCTCTTGTCCGGCGCCGTGATGGTGACCGCGAGGACGTCGTCGATCGTCGCCGGGAGCTGCCCGGAGACCGCGCCGTCGTTGCCTACGGTGAGCGAGAGGACGACGCCGTTCGTCTGGTCGACGATGAGGATCTTCGAGCCCGGCGGGAAGGAATTGGCCGGCGCGCTCACCGCCACGTTGCCGGCCGCGTCGGGGAAGGCGAAGACCAGGGCGTCGGGATGGAAGCTGGGCGGCGTCACCGACCTGGTCGTGAAGGTCACCGCCGGCACCGCGACGAGGCCGCCCACGGCGGTGGCGAGGCCGGAGACCTGGAGGAGGTACCGGGTCGCCGGCGCGAGCGCGGCGAGCGGGAAGACCGAGACCTGCCGGTTGCCCTGCCCCAGCACGAAGCGGACGGCGACCGGCTGGTTGCCCGCGCTCCCTACCTGGAAGAGCTGGACGTTGGCGGCGGTGACCGTCGCCGGGTTGAGGGCCTCGGCCGCGGTGATGGTGAGCCCCGCGGCCGGGTCGACGCCGAGCGCGCCGTCCGCCGGATTGACCGTGGCGGCGGCCACGGCGCCGGCGAGGGTGAGGTCGAGCGCCGCCGTCTGCCCCGCGGTCACCGCGACGCTGCCGGTGCCGAGGAGCGCGGTCTGGGGGACCGTGGCCCTGAGGTTCGCCGTGCCGGGGACGGCCGGGATCGTGTACTGGCCGGTGGCGTCCGACAGGGTCACGAAGGGGAGGGCGTCGGTCGACACCAGGGCGCTCGCCGGGCCGCCGCCGGCGACGGTCCGGCCGGCGACGAAGCCCAGGGCCGCGGCCGACCGGTAGAAGACGTACTCGCCGCCCTGGGTGATGCCAGAGAGGCCCGGCGCGGGCTGCGAGACGATCTGGCCGCCGCTCAACTGGGCGAGGCTCACGACGACCAGCCGCGGCACCCCGTTGAAGCGCTGGATCCGCGCCAGGAGGAGCGTGTCGCCGGTCTGGGCGGCGCCGGCGGGAGCGGCGAGCTGCGCCGGGTGGCCCAGCACCTCGCCCCCGAAGTCGAGGGCGAACTGGGCGAGCGGCGCGACGCCAGTCGCCGTGGGCAGGAACGCCGCCAGCGGCTCGGCGGCGAGGTCGATCGCGGTGTCCTCGGGGAGCGAGCCGGCGGCGATGGCGAGGGTGGCGTCGCCGTCCTGGACGACCACCGCGCCGCTGCCGCCGGTCTCCCCGCGCACGCTCTCGCGCCCGGCCAGGATGTCGAGGTGGACCTTGCCGCTCTGCAGGTCCGCCACCTCGAAGCGGCGCGAGGGGGTGACCGGGAAGGTCGCCGCGAGCGCCGCGCCGGCGGAGACTGGGAAGCCGTAGAGGACGAGGTCCTCGGCGCGGGCCGGCGCGGAGATCGCGTCGCCCGCGGTCGTCGTGTAGAGCTCGGTGACGTTGGCCTGGATCACCGTGCCCGAGGGGAGCGGCACCGAGGAGGAGACCCCCAAGGTCGCCATCGACGTGCCCCCGGCCGGCGAGAGGCTCGGCGGGTTGAGCGCGCCGGAGCTCGCGGCGTCCGGCGGCAGCGGCACCATGGCGATGCCTTCCAGAGGCTGGCCGGGAGCGGGGATCGGCAGGGGCGGCGGCGCGGCATCGGCGACGACCAGCGCGTAGGCGCCGGCGGCGGGGAGGCTCGCCGCGAGAGCGCCGTCGGGGCTCGTCAGGTCGGCGGCCACCAGGGTCCAGGCGTGGAGGCCGCGGTCGTAGACGACGAGCTGGAGCGGCCGGTCCGTCGGCACCTGGGCGAAGCTCGCGGCGAGCGGCGCGGCGAGCGCGCCTTCCGCGCGCAGGTCGAAGGCGACGACCGGCGACCAGCCGAGAGGGAGGAGGTTGGGCAGACCCTGGGCCGAGAGCGGCGTCAGGTGGAAGGCGGTCGCGTCCGCCACCCCAGCCGCAGGCACGGCGACGGTGACGGTGCCGGAGGCGAGCGTCCCCCCTGTCGCGTCGATCGAGACCGCGGCGGCGAGCGCGGTCAGCCGCGCGTCCACGGGGACGGTGCCGACTCCGGACGCCACGCTCACCTCGCGCTCGACCGCCAACAGCTCGGGGAGCTGCGCGCCCGGGTCGGCCGGCCGCGAGATGGAAAGGAACAGATGGCTGGCGCTGACCGGCAGCGAGTACCGGCCGTCGGCGTCCGCGACGTCCTGCTGCGCCCCGCCCACCACCTGGCCCACCACCTGGACAACAGCGCCGGGAAGCGGCAGGCCGGTCGCGTCGGCGAGGACCTGGCCGACGACCACGCCGGCCGCGGCGACGGCGACGCCGTGGCTCGCGGTGGCGCTGTTGCCCGCCAGGTCGGAGACCACGGCGGTGACGGTGAGCGTGTCGCCGCTCTTCGCGCCCGGCGGGACCGCGAGCGCGAATTGGTAGGGCGGCGCGGTGACCGTGGCGACGGTCGTGCCGCCGACCTGGAAGGCGACCGAGGCGATCCCGACGTCGTCGGTCGCGGTGACCGAGACGGTCGCGGTGGCGCCCGGGGCGAGCTGCGCGGGGGTCGCGAGCTGGGAGATCGCCGGAGGCGTCTTGTCGATCGAGAGGGTGACCGACGCCGTGGCGCTGTTGCCCGCCACGTCCACGGCGGTGCCGGAGACCGCCTGCCCGGCTCCCGCCGTCGCGACGACGACCGGCGCCGGGCAGGTCGCCACGCCGGAGAGGGCGTCGGCGCAGGTGAAGGTGACCGTCACGTCCGCGGCGCTCCAGCCGTTGGCGTTGGGCGCCGGGGCCGCCGCGGCGGTGATCGTCGGCGGCGTCCGGTCGACGTTCAGGGTGACGGTCGCCGTGGCGGAGCTCCCGCCGGCGTCGACGGCGGTGCCGGAGACGACCTGGCCGGCCCCCTCGGTCGCCACCGTCACCGGCGCCGGGCAGGTGGCGACGCCGGAGCCCGAGTCGGCGCAGGCGTAGGTGACCGTGACGGCGGTGTCGTTCCAGCCCGCGGCGTTGGGCGGCGGCGCCGCCACCGCCTGGATGGTCGGGGCGACAGTGTCCACGATGAAGCTCTGCGCCACCACCGGCGCCACGTTCCCCGCCCGGTCGGCGACCGTCACCTCGATGCTGTGGACGCCGTCGGCGAGCGCGTCGGCGGCGCCGAGGGCCGCGGTGGCCTGGTCGGCGCCGGCGACCAGGAGGGCGCTCTTGTCGGCGCCGTCGATGCGCAGCGCGAGCTTCGCCGGATCGACGCCGCTCGCGTCGTCCTGGTAGGTGACGAGGATCGCCGGAGTGCGGGTCGTCGCCACGCTCGACTGCGCGGGCTGGACGATCCGGTAGGTCGGCGCCACGGTGTCGATCTCGAAGGTCGCGCGCGCCGTCGCGGCGTTGCCGGCGCGGTCCTGGAGCGCCGCGCGCAGGTGGTAGGTGGCGTCGGCGAGGGGCGAGCCCACCGGGATCTGCCCGGTCGCCTTCTGGGCGCCGATCGAGACGAGCGAGGTGATCTCGGTCTCGGGATCGCTCCCGCGGGCGAGGAAGACGTGGACCGTCGCCGGATCGACGCCGGAGCCGGTGCCGCCGGCCCCTCCGTCTCCCCCTCCATCTAAATAGTCGAGCTCGAGGGCCGGCGACGGGGTGTGGAGGAACGAGTCGTCCGCCGGCGCGACGAACGTCGCGACCGGGGGCTTGGTGTCGACGGTGAACAAGGCGGTGGCCGTGCGCGCGTTGCCGGCGCGGTCGGCGACGGTGACCACCAGAGTGTGCGCACCGTCGGTGAGGGGCGGCGCGACCTCCAGGGTGCCCACCGCCTTCGCGGAGGTCAGGGCGAAGAGGCTCGTCACGTCGGCGCCGTCGAGGAGGACGTGGACCGACGCGGCGTCGATCCCCGATCCGCCGTCCGCGAACGTGACGGTGGCGGCGGGGGCCGCGGAGTCGACCGCGCCGGTCGGGGCGATCACGGCGACGGTGGGTGGCGTGGTGTCGACCGTGAAGGTGCTCGTCGTCCCCCCGACGATCCCAGCCAGGTTCGCGATCTGCGCGTTGACCGTGACGGCGCCCTCGGCGAGCGTCAGCCGGCCGGCGAGCGCCGCCGTGGCGCCGGTCGCCCCGACGGTGAAGAGGCTCGTGCGGTCGGTGCCGTTCAGGAGCACCTTGAAGCTCCCCGTCGCGACGGCGTCGGCGTCGGAGTAGGCGATCGCGACCGACGGGCTCGCCGCGTAGACGAAGGCGCC
>Ga0307470_10000442_pt1 | contig 20920 bp, 18 predicted proteins | sample atmos_gasesAM3C__FD_204565 | JGI IMG/M metagenome (GOLD analysis project Ga0307470, IMG submission 204565) | Hardwood forest soil microbial communities from Morgan-Monroe State Forest, Indiana, United States - atmos_gasesAM3C_05 | ecosystem: Environmental > Terrestrial > Soil > Temperate forest... | reverse complement strand
CCGACCTACGTTAGTCCCACGGCACTTTGCGTCAAGCCGGAGGCGAAGCCTCGTGAACACGTAGGTCGGACTCTCAGTCCGACCAGAGCTTGCGCAGACGTTGACTGGAACCCGCCTCTCAATTACCAGCTCTCCCAAGCTCCGGTCGGACTGAGAGTCCGACCTACGTCGAATTGGAGAGCCGATCTTCGTTAGCCGTAGACTTCCCCTATGCTCCAAATCGTCATCATCATCATCGCCGTGATCCTGATCGGCTGGCTGGCCGCCTGGATGCTGGCGCAGAAGCCGGTCACCAACGCCCAGCAACTCATCCAGCAGCATCGATACGAGGATGCCGTCACCGCCGCGGCGAACGATCCCCTTCACCGCGCCGAGGCGCTCAAACTCCTCGGCCGCTTCGACGAAGCGATCGCATCGTATCGACGCTCTGACGATCCCGCCGCCCGCGAAGGCATCGCACTCTCCCTCGCCCACCTCAACTGCGATCTCGATGAAGCAAAGCGTTTGATGGAGGAGACGATCGCCCTCCACCCCCAGATCATGGAGTTCCAGGCCCTCGGCCTGGCCTACATCCTCCTCAAACGCGGCGACCGCGACGACGCCTTGCGCATCTACGCCGACAACCTCGAGCTCCTCGAAACCCGCTTCCGCGACGACTACACCGATCCCGACCCGCTGCTGGCGGAGACGCTGGTGATGTTCGCCGCGTTATCCGATGCCGCGGGCGATGCGACGCGGGCGGCGGCGTTGAGGGCGAAGGCGGCGCAGTGGGCGCCGGGGAGCACGTGGTCAGCGTAGGACCGATGCTCACGCGGAGGCGCGGAGACGCGGAGAAGAGAGAGGCGGCATCCCTCAAGAACTCCGCGTCTCCGCGTCTGCGCGTGAACCTATTAACGATGGAACAGACGTGACATCCGTAACTCCGGCGCGTATTCTTATCGCCAGTCATGCCATCCCCCCTGACCCTTATCGCGACCGCCAGCGGTGTCATTGCGATCGTCGTTTTTGTAATTTCGCTTCGGGGCAGGGACATCCGCGAACACACCGGCGCTCAACGCATCGTGATCGGCGTGGCAACCCTGATTGTCATTCTCGCTATGGTTGCTGTAATCAGGAGCCGCGCCGATGACGACATTCCTCCAGGTCACAAACGCACGGTAAAGGAGCTCACGGATCGCGCCGAGTCTGGCGCCGCCGATGCGCAAGTTGAGTTGGCCGACATGTTTTACAACGGCGAGGGCGTTACCAGAACCTATTCACGGGCGCTCTACTGGTACCAACAGGCAGCCAGTTCGGGCGCGACGCGAGCAGCGACTCAGCTCGGATGGATGTACACCAGAGGCATCGGCACAAAACTGGATCGCGTGCAAGCTGCAACATGGTTTCGGAAAGCGGCATCGGCCGGCGATGCACGTGCTCAGAACTATCTGGGATATGCGTATATTAGAGGCTGGGGCGTACCCGTTGACTACGCCTCCGCGAGGTCATGGCTGGCGAAGTCCGCAGCGCAAAATGATCGCGTCGGTCTCTACAATTATGCTTGGGTACATGAACAGGGCCTCGGCGGCCCTAAAGACGTTGACGCCGCGGTCGCTTGGTATCGTCGCTCAGCAGCACTCGGCTACGCGGAAGCGCGAGAAGCTCTACATAGACTTCGTGGTGAGTAGCTACGACTCGGAGAACCACAGCAACATCGGCCCGTGAGTTTGCTTCGAAAACAGCCGGCATGCCGAACAGGGCATTCTGATTACGCCAACGTTCTTGCCGATGAAATCGTGATCGACTGTAGGTATTCGTCGGCGAAGCCGGCGTGAGATCCGTTGCCCCCGGCTTCGAGCCGGGGGAATTCGAGCCCTTCCCAATCTTCGAGCCCGCTTCAGCGGGCGACAGAAAGGGTTGGCAAATCGAAGGCTCCGAAAATCGCGGCCGGAATCCAGTCGCCCGCTTAAGCGGGCTCACATTCGGATCGACGCCCCGAGAACCACGGCTGGAAGCCGTGGGCTACGGCTCTCAAGCCGGCTTCGCCGGCCCTGGGTGCGTCTCCGACGTCAACCGAGCCAGGAATCGTGGATGCGTATCGAAGAACCGTTGATGTGCATCGAAGGTTCTTCGCTGCGCAGCGAACGGTCTTCGATGCCAAGCGAATGATCTTCGATGTGGAGCAAAGGATCTTCGATGCCGAGCGAACGATCTTCGATGCGCAGCGAAGGTTCTTCGATGTGTAGCGGAGGTTCTTCGATGCCGAGCGAACGATCTTTGATGCGCAACGAAGGTTCGTCGATGTGGAGCAAAGGTTCTTCGATGTGGAGCGAACGATCTTCGATGCGCAGAGAAAATCTTATATGTCGAGCGAAGTACCCTTCGCTCCGCATCTACGACTTGTGGTCACACAGCCGGGAAATCGACCGATCGAGCCTCAAAAGCGCAATAAACCACCAGAAATGGTGCATCGCGGCCCCAATCTGGCCTGCCGCTAACGTTCCGGCGTACCAACCGTAACCTTTTCCTCGGTGCTTTCGTCTCACCTACAGGTCACCGATGTGACCTCGCCCGGGAGCGCGTTCGCTGTCGGGAGGTGAAAAGGCTTGAGTCACTGTAACCGCGTAGATTCTTTCGAGGAACGAATGAGCGAAAAGAGAGAGATCGCTGCCGCCACCACCAACACCAACACCGCCCCGGAGTCTGCCGCTGTCGATACCCCGCCCACCGATGGAACGACCGACGTCATCACGCAGGTGTTGGCCTTGATCGATCAGATCGAAGCTCTCATCCCCGGCTTCACGTATCACGATACGAACGAGGCCAAACGAGTGGCCAACGTCGCTCGTGCCGGCCGAGACCTCATCCACCAGATCATCGCCTCGGCTGGCGTGCTCCCGCCGGGCGCCTTCAACACCTTCGACGTGGTCGAGGGGACGGACGCTTTGACATTCGAAGCCGACATGCAGCAGGTCGTGGTGCGTATGTCGGCAATGCTCAGCGGCACGGTTTTCACCGTCAACAGCCGGATCGCCCGTTCCGCCTCCGATGCGCTGTCGACCTATGCCTGGGCCAAGAAGCGCGCAGGAAGTCGCCAGGGCATCGCGCTCCGTCCGTATGTCGATCTAATGACCGCTACGATGAAGAAGACGTTGAACCGCCGCAAGCCCGCGAAACCGGCACCTACACCGACACAGACGGGCGCTCAAGGGTTCCTCTCCCCGAATCTCGCAGCAGCCGAACCAGTTGTGGACGATGACGACGATCTTCCCGATGATTTCCGGAAGCGGTTAGAAGATGCCGTGAAAGATTGACTCGCGGTAGCGACGTAGCGATGTAGCGCCGGCGGCCCGCCGGCTGGACCGCTGCCGGCTCGGCGGCGGTCCTTATCTCTCCATCTCTCCGCCAGCGAGCCGCTGGCGGTCCGGCCGGCGTGGCCCCTTCGACTCCGCTCAGGGCAGGCGCCGGCGCTACGCTTACGGCTTACGCCAGCCGGTGAAACTCCGCCCGTATCCGCTGCATCGAATTCGCCGCTGCGCAAGGATGGACCCGGTTCGTCAGCAGCACCATGATCCGATCACGCATCGGATCGATCCAGACGGATGTGCCTGTGAAGCCGGTGTGGCCGTACATGCCGGTCGGCGATATCTGCCAGCCGAGGCCGCGGGATTCATTCAGGTCGGCGGTCTGGTTGCGCGTGGCCTCGGACACGACATTGCGCGGGAGCAGTTCGGCGTCGATCCACGCCTGGGCGATGCGAAAGACGGCGCGGGCGGTGGCGAAGAGGCCGGCGTTGCCGGCGGTGCCGCCGGCGAAGAATGAGTTGCCGTCGTGGACTTCGCCCCAGATCAATCCGTCGCGGATCGCGGCGATCTCGGGGATGCCGGCAAGCTTCGCTTCGAATCGCTGTCCCCATTCGGTGGCGGCGATGCGCGGAAGGAGAGATGGCGAGGGATTGAACATCGCATCAGTTTCGATGCCGAGGGGGACGAGGATTCGTTCGCGCGCAAGGGAGACGTAATCCGGAAGCATCGACCAGAGCAGGACGAAGTTCAGATCCGAATAGACCACGCGCGTCCCCGGCTCGTATTCCGCGCCGTGCTCGTGGATGGCGGCGAGGTAGCGGTCGCGCGGCTCGGTCTCGTGGTCTCGCGGTTGCGCGGTCTCGCGGTCGGGTAGCGATTCACCTCCGCGCAACCCCGCTACCTCGCGACCTCGCGACCGCGACAGCGACCCCGCAACTTCGCTACCCCGCGACCGCGTGTACAACGGCATCCACGCGCGCAGCCCCGAGGTGTGGGTCAGCAGTTTGCGGACGTGATCGTCGATGTCCAACTGTTGCAACGCCAGGGTCGTGGTGATGAGCGGCTTGGTGAGCGAGGCGCAGTCGTAGATCGTGTCGAGCGTCGCCGGAATCCGCAGCGGGACAACGATCGCATGGCCGAGGGCGTTCTCGCGCTCGATCCCGCGCGAGGAGCCGAGGGCGTAGACCGCGCCCGGGAAACTGCCGGCGTCGATCTCGCGCCGGAGGAAATCGTCGAGCGCCGTCACGCGATGCATTGTAACGACCGCAGTGAAACGGAACCTCCCTAACCCTTCCCTAACCCTTCCCTAACCCGCTTTCTCACACGACGAGTGGAATTGCCCGCACCCTTTCTGCGCGATTGGTCGGAGAGGTGCCGACTAGTCGGGATCGATGTGGCACAGACACTTTTGTCTGTGCCGGGTCTCGCCACGACTCAAGATTGCAAGCCCTTAGGGCCGGCCGGCTTCGGCCGGAGCACAGACAAAAGTGTCTGTGCCACATCGGTCCCTGACTTGCGGGAGCAGGCACGGAGGTTCAATGGGTTGCGAGAACTGCAGACTGCCAGCCACATCGCGGAGGAAACGGCGTAAGCTGAGATTTCATCCGTATGGCCGTCCGCGTCAAGTCCCTCGACGACATGATCCGCGAGATCATCGCCAGCCTTCAGGCCGGCGAATCCGGAAGACCGGCCTTTACGCTCCTCGTCGGCTCCGGTTTCAGCTTTCCGATCATTCCGACGCCGACGCAGATGTTGAAAGGCGACATCGCGTTATGGCGCTATTGCAAACATCGCAAGATCCCCGGCCGCTTTCGTCATCTGGCCGAGGTCATCGCCGAAGGGCTGGCTACTCAGGACCAGATCGTCGAGTTCGAACGCGAGATGTGGAAGCCGATTCACGCCAAAGCAGCGGCAAGCGAGAAGACGCTCTTTCCCCTCACCGACGGACTGCCCGACCTGAGCACTCCAAACGCCGTCGGCCTTGCCTATCAAGCCGTGATGGCGGACGGCCTGATGAACAACAGGATGCGCCGGCAATACCTCCGCGACGCAATCGAGCGAAGCTATCCCAAGGTCAATGGGGCGCACATCTTCCTCGCCGGCATCCTCGAAGCACAGGAGACGTGGGATTGGGGAGCGCCGTTCTGCCGGACGATCTTCACCACGAATTTCGACCCGCTGCTCCAGCGGAGTCTTCAGCTCGTCAACAAGCTGTATTACATGACCGACCGGCCGGAAGTCCTCGAGCCTCCCGACGACGACGAGAGCACTGCTATCCACCTCGTCTACACCCACGGAAGCGTCCACCGCTACGACCTGCTCAATACCGAGGATCAGATCAAGCACGCCAGGGAACAGAATGCTCCCGCTCTCATCGAGTACTTCAGACATCATGGCGTGATCGTGATCGGCTATAGCGGCTGGTCAGACACGACCATGGAGGCGCTGGCGTCGTGCCCATCGTTCGACTCCAATCTCTACTGGTGCGACCGCCATCCCGCCACGGACGCCGAAACGCGACTGCGGCCGGAAGTGCTGAAGATTCTCGAGGCTCCGGAGAAGCATGCCTACTACGTCCCGATCCCCGGCGCAGATGAGGCCATGCGACTGCTGCACCGCGAGCTGAAGCTCGGCGACGTACCGAAGTTCATCCTCTCCCCGGTGGACACGATGATCACCCAATTGAAGAGCATCGACGTTCCCTCGGGGCCGGCTGCTTCTTCCAAACCGGAAGCGACGGAGCTGTCAACCAGTCTTGCCGCCCTGCTCGAAGGCACCTTGACGCGACTCAACGTGGCTAAGTCCGCGTTCGACGATCCGTCGATCGTGAAGCCAGCTTCGGCAGAGGGAGAGGAGGAAGTCGCAAAAGCCCTCATAGCTCGATTATTAAGCGATGCCTTCGTGGCCTACTCGCAGGGAAAACGCGAGCACGCGATTGTCTTGTGGAGCACCGTAATCACCACGCCGGTTGTCCCAGCGAGAGACCGTGCCAAGGCTCTCTTCAACCGAGGTGTCGCGTTCGGGGAAAGCGGCGAGTCGACGAAGGCAATCGCCGACTACACAGCCGTCATCGACATGCCCGATGCGCCGGCCGAGCAGAAGGCGTGGACGCTAAACAACCGAGGGTTCGCCTGGAGCCGGAGCGGCGAGACAACGAAGGCAATCGCCGACTACACGGCCGTCATCGATATGCCCGATGCACCGGCCGAGCAGAAGGCGTGGACGCTAAACAACCGGGGGGCCACACGAGCCCTGATCGGCGAATCGACGAAGGCAATCGCCGACTACACAGCCGTCATCGATATGCCCGATGCGCCGTCCGAGCAGAAGGCGTTGGCGCTTAACAACCGGGGGGTCTCATGGCGCAAGAGCGGCGAGTCGACCAAGGCAATCGCCGACTACACAGCCGTCATCGATATGCCCGATGCGCCGTCCGTCCAGAAGGCGAACGCACTCTCGAACCGAGGTTGGACATACTTCGCCAATCTCAACGACGCGGTGTCCATGGTGGGCGATTCGCAGAAGGCGCTTGAGATCGCCGAGAATAATCTTACCGCGCGTTCGAATCTCGCTCTGGGGCTGCTCTTGACCGGCGAGGCAGACGCGGCGCTTTCCGAGTACGAGACGCTTCTGGCGCGAACCTCCGACACGGCGGTCATTCGAACTGCGATCGACGATCTGGAGACCGAGCTACGAAAGCGGCCGGAGATTGCCGAGGGCGCGAAGATCCTCGATCGGCTCCGGAACGCGATACCTGGGAAGGACGACGATGCTAGCGGGAAGGCTCTGCCGTGGCCTCCGTCGCTTTCGTAGCGAGCCGACGGACGTACCTGGAGTGGGGCATCAACGCAGTAGCCCGGCGGCGTCCCGCCGCCGCAGCGCCGAGACGGCGCCGAGCCAGCCGGCGAGGACGCCAGCGCTCCGGCCGCGACGCGGCGCACGCCGCGTGACGCAACACCTGCACAGGAACGATTGCGCTGCATCGCTGTCAACCGCGAATTTCCCTTTGCAATGAGGGGTTTACGGACAGCGAATTCGCATCGCGGCGTGCCGGCGGATTGCTGCTACCATCCGGCGCGTCCAAATCAGATCCGTCAGGTGTTCTTCATTAATGTTTCGTCTCGATAAGTTAGAAATCCACGGCTTCAAGTCGTTCTACGATCCGGCGCAACTGGCCTTCCCTGCGCCGATGACGGCCGTGGTCGGCCCGAACGGCTGCGGCAAGTCGAATATCTGCGACGCCATCATCTGGGTCCTGGGGGAGAACCGGGCGTCGCACATCCGCGGCGAGACGATGGACGATGTCATCTTCCAGGGCTCGGCGCGCCGGCGTCCGCTGTCGATGGGCGAGGTGACGCTGACGCTGGCCACGGTCAATGGCGACAGCAATCATCCCGCTTCCGACGACGGCCGCATCACCATCAACCGCCGCGTCTTCCGCACGGGCGAGTCGGAGTTCCGCCTCAACGGCAAGCGCGTCCGCCTCAAGGACATCTCCGACATCCTGATGGACACGGGGCTGGGCATCCGCAACTACTCGGTGATGGAGCAGGGGAAGATCGATCTGATCCTCTCCAACAAGCCGCAGGACCGGCGCCGCTTGATCGAAGAAGCGGCCGGGATCACGAAGTACAAAACGAAGCGACGGGCCGCGGAGCTGAAGCTGGAAGAGACGCAGCAGAACCTGCTGCGCATCGACGATACGCTGGCCGAGGTCACGCGCAATCTGAACTCGCTCAAGCGCCAGGCAGGCAAAGCGCGGCGTCACAAGGATCTGAGCGAACAACTTTCGACGGCGAAACGCGCGCTGTACAAAGGGCGCATCGTGGCCGCCGAGGCGGAGCAGGCGGCGGCGGACGACGGGGTGGCGGCATCGCAGGCGAGCGAGTCGGAGCTGGCGGCGCAATTGGGATCGGACGAGGCGGAGCTGGCGGAGAACCGCACGGCGCTGACGGGCAATTCGTCGCGCGCGTCGCATGTGCGCGAGGAGATGGCGTCGCTCTCGGGCGACGTGGAGCGGCTTCGCTCGTTCATGGAGCAGTCGGAGACGAACCTGGGCGATCTGGTGCAGCGCAGCGGGAACGCACAGGCGCAGATCGCGCAGCTCGAGAGCGAGGGGGCCGAGCAGCAGGCGCTCCTCGATGAACGTTCGCAGGCGCTGGAAGCGGCGCGGGGCGAGCGCAATCGCTTGCGCGAGATCGCCGAGCAGACCGAGAACGACCGGCAGGAGCGTTCGGACGAGGTTCGCCGCCACGAGAAGGCGCTGACCGACGCACGCGAGACGCTGATGCGGACCATCGCCAGGATCTCCGAGGCCCGCAATCAGGTACATCAGATCGAAGTGGCGGTCGAGAAGTGCGAGTTCTACCTCGGCAAGTTGAGCGAGTCAGCAAGGAAAGCAACCGAGAGCCGCGACGGCGCACGGACGCTGAGCGTGGAGTGGGATCAGCGCGTTCACGAAGCGGAAGAGCTGCTGGAGACGACACGGCAGCTTGCGCACGATGCCATCGTCCGGAACGACGAGCTGGGCGTGCAGCGCAATGACCTGCGCGACACGCTGGCAGGAGCGCGCGACCGCGTGTCGCAGATGACGTACAAGATCGATTCGCTGCGGACGCTGCTGATTTCGCTGGAATCGCAGGACGAGGATGTGCGCCGGGCAATCCTCGAGCTGATCCCGAACGCGACGCCGGCCGCCGAGGCCGTGAGAGCCACCGAAGGATTCGAAGCGGCGCTTGACACGCTGCTGCGCGATGTCTCGAAGGCGGTGGTGGTCGACACGGCCCGGATCGCCACGGATGCCATCGCCCGCCTGCGGCAGCGCGGAGCCGGACGCGGGGCGTTCATCACGCTCGACTATGAAGTGACCGGCGAAGGCGGACGGCGCGGCGACGCCAAGTACGCCGTGGTCGGCGACGGTCCGATCGCCGAGGCGGTGCGGCGGGCGATGCCGGAGGCGTACATCGTCGGCACACTCGGCGAAGCGCTCGATCGATCGAAGGAACGCCCGAGCGCGACGTTCGTGACGCTGGAAGGCGACATCGTCCGCGGTCCGCTGGTGATCGGCGGCAAGTCGGAGAATGCCACTCCCGGCGTTTTCTCTCTGAAACGACAGCTCTCCGATCTGGAGGCGCTCCTCGGCAGCGAGGAGTCGCGCGCCAGCGGCATCGCCGCGCAGTTGCAGACGATCGAGGAGGAGCTGCGCGCCGCCGACGACGCGCGCATCCTGGCCGAGGAGCGGGCACGTGCGGCCGAGCAGGAGTTGCGCGAGCGACGCAGCAATCGCGAGCGCGCCAATCAGGAATTGGATCGTTTCGAGCGCGATCTCGCAGTCGCGTCCGAGGAGCAGACGCTTTACACGGAGGAGAAAGAGCAGCTCATCGCGCGGGAGTACGCCGCCATCGCCAGCCTGCAACAGCTCGAGCAGCAGGAAAGTGATTGCCAGGAGCAGATCAAGGAGCATGAGGAGCAGCTCACCAACCTCCGCTCGACGTTCGAGCAGGTAACCGAGGCGGCGTCGAAGGCGCGCGTCGATGTGGAAGCGTCGGCGGGGAACGTCAACGCCATCCAGCGTGAGCACGAGAATCTCTCGCGCATCGTCGTCTCCCTCGGCGCGCGCGCGACGCAGCTCCAGCAGGAGATCGAGTCGCTGGCGCGCAAACGTGAGGAGACGGAGGCGGCGGTGGAGCGCTCGCGCGGCGAGCTCGACGAGTCGCTGAAGAAGCTGCACGACCTGAGCGAGGTACGCGTCGGTCTGGAGGCGGAAGTCGCGGATCTGCAGTCGCGCGTGGAGGAGCTGGAAAGTCGCGCGGTCGCCTCACGCGAGATCTGGAACACAGCCAAGGATTCGCTCTTCGAATCGGAGCGCCGCCGCGATCGGGCGAAATCGGCCTTCGATCTGCTGCGCGAGCAGATCGCGCTCGATCTTCACGCCGGCATCGATGCTCTGGCGGATGTCGAGCCGCCCGCGGACGACGACGGCCGGGCGTCCTTGGAAGCAGAAGTTGCGAAGCTGACGGATCAGATCGAGAAGATCGGTCCCGTGAACGTGCTGGCCATCGACGAGCATTCGGAACTGGAGCAGCGTGAGTCGTTCCTGCGCACGCAGCGCGACGATCTGGTGCAGGCGATCGAGTCGCTGCGCAGCACGATCCGGAAGATCAACCTGACCTCACGCGAGCTGTTCCGCGACGCGTTCAACAGCATCAACGAGTACTTCACGGAGATCTTCATCTCGCTCTTCGGCGGCGGCACGGCGCGCATGCAATTGCTCGATGAGGAGGACGTGCTCGAGAGCGGCATCGAGCTGGTGGCGCAACCGCCAGGCAAGAAGAACCAGTCGATCGCGCTTCTCTCAGGCGGCGAGCGCGCGCTGACGGCGCTGGCGCTTCTCTTCGCCATCTTCCGCTACAAGCCGTCGCCGTTCTGCATCCTGGACGAGGTGGACGCGCCGCTGGACGAGGTGAACAACGAGCGCTTCGTCCGCCTGGTCCGCGACATGTCGCGCGACACGCAGTTCATCGTCATCACCCATTCGCGCCGCACGATGGAGGCCGCGGATGTGTTGTACGGCGTGACGATGGAGGAGGCGGGCTGCTCGCGGCTGGTGTCGGTGAATTTTGCGGAGGTTGAGGCTTGATCCGCAGATTCAGGATATGAGCTTCGCGACAAGGTTGTTCGCCGCGAGACGTGATTATCCGCAGATTCAGGAGATGAGCTTCGCGACAAGGCTCGTTCGGCGCGAGAACGGATTATCCTCAGATTTACGCAGATTTACGCAGATGAGAACGGATCGGTAGCTTTTATCTGCGTACATCTGCGTCATCTGCGGATTCGTCCTCCTTCGTCGAGCTCGGATGAATCCGCAGACTTAGGAGATTGAGCTTGGCGACAAGGTTCGTTCGGCGCGAGACCTGATTATCCGCAGATGAACGCAGATTTTCGCAGATGGTAGAACGGATGGGCAGCTTTTTTATCTGCGTACATCTGCGTCATCTGCGGATTCGTTCTCTTCGTCGAGCTCGGATGAATCCGCAGATTCAGGAGATGAGCTTCGCGACTAAGTTCGTTCGGCGCGAGACCTGATTATCCGCAGATGAACGCAGATTTACGCAGATGGAGAACGGATCGGCTGCTTTATCTGCGTACATCTGCGTCATCTGCGGAGATGAGCTTGGCGATAAGGTTCGTTCGGCGTGAGAACGGATTATCCGCAGATGGACGCAGATTTTCGCAGATGAGAACCGATGGGCAGCTTTTATCTGCGTACATCTGCGTCATCTGCGGATTCGTCCTCTTCGTCGAGCTCGGATGAATCCGCAGATTCAGGAGATGAGCTTCGCGACAAGGTTCGTTCAGCGCGAGACCTGATTATCCGCAGATGGACGCAGATTTTCGCAGATGGAGAACGGATGCGCAGCTTCTATCTGCGTACATCTGCGTCATCTGCGGATTCGTCCTCTTCGTCGAGCTCGGACGAATCCGCAGATTTAGGAGCTGCCAGGTTCAAGACGAGGCGTTTGTATTCGAGGCGAAGGGTGCCGAAGTTCAGGAGCATCGCTCTCTGCATGCCGGATGCTTTGAGGTAGTTGATGACTTGCGCTTCTTCCACACCCGACAGGCGGTGGATCGCTTTTACCTCGACAATGACAGAGCTGAAGCAGACAAAATCGGCGCGGTAGGCGGTATTGAGAAGGGCACCGCGATAGAACACCGGCAATGCAACCTCGCGCCCATGCGGAATACCGCGCGCCGCAAACTCTCTTTGCAACGCCTCCTGATATACGGCCTCCAGAAACCCGTGCCCCAACTCGCCATGAACGGCCATCGCCGCCCCAATTACGGCGTAGGTCTCCGGGTCTCGCTTATCTGCGTCAATCAGCGTCATCTGCGGATGGTAATAATACCTTGGTGCACCTCGCTGCCGAGTCGAAGCTTAACCGGCAGATTTTAGGAGATGAGCTCGAGACAAGGTTCGTTCGGCGTGAGAACGGATTATCCGCAGATGGACGCAGATTTTCGCAGATGAGAACCGATGGGCAGCTTTTATCTGCGTACATCTGCGTCATCTGCGGATTCGTTCTCTGCGTCGCGCGGCACTGGCTACTCGTGACTACTCGTGATCGTATGCGTCGAGCGCTTCGCGCCAGACTTCTCTCGGCGCAAGACGCATCGCAGCATCAATACCGACGTTCTCCAATAGAAGAGCGAGCAGGTTCAACCGATCTTCGTCTGTCCAAAGCATCTTGCCATCCCACACCTCGTACTTTTCAGGAGTGAGAGCCCAACGAGCCGGGAACTCGTCTGGAGTCCATGCACGACCTTCACGTCTGATGTCCCATTGCATGATTTCCGATCGTACCTCGGCCGAACTGAAGAACTGACGCTCATGGGGTCCTTCATCCTTAGCCATCACATTTCTCACCACCACCGCAGCAAGGATCATCCCGATCGCTGCCGACGCGAGCACATCGCTCGTCCAGTGGCGGAAGGCGAGGACGCGCGAGACGGCTACCGACAGCGCGAGGAGGAAGACGGCGATGCGCATCGTGCGCGAGGGGGAGGACAGCATCAGCACGCCGGCGAGGGCGAAGGCGCCGACGGTGTGGCCGCTGGGGAATGATGTGGCGGCGGCGCGGGCGTGCTGGAAGGGGCCGAGCCAGAGCTCGGGGCGGGTGCGGCCGGCGGTGTATTTGACGATCTGCACGGCGATGCCGGCGGCGGCGCCGGCAAGGGCCATGGCTACGGAAACGGCGATCCAGCGGTGGTGGCGGTAGACGACGCCGGCGATGAGGAAGAAGAGGACGACCATGGCCGGGTTCATGCCGCCGCCGAAACGGTTGGCGAGGCGGATAGCGTCCTGCACGCTCGCCGACTGCACGCGCTCGGCCCAGGCGGTGATGGGGGCGTCGGCGAATCGCCAGACGAGGGCGGTGACGATCGCTGCGCAGACGAACGCGATGGCATCGGTCCAGCGCAAGCGCACGCGCATGGCACGTACGAGCGCCCAGGCCTCGCCGAAGTCGGAAGGCTTGTATGCATCGCTGGGATGAAGGAGTGCGAGCGCAAACAGGCCGGCGATGCACCAGAAGGCGACGTCCCACGCCGGCGCCTCGCGCCCGAGGAATGAGAGATCGTCGACGGTGAGATGCGCGTGACAGCAGAGCTGGTTGATCGCGATCGCCGGCGACGGCCAGAAGACCGAGAGCGCCAGCAAAGCGATGAAAGCCGCGGCGGCAACGCGGCGCTTATTGTCGATAGACATCGAACCACTTTCCGATCATGCGCACCGAATCGACGACGTGATATCCGGACAACGACGGGGCGATCTCGTTGGCGTGAGCGCGTGCCGTCACGATGACAATGGGCTTTGGCGTTTCCGGTGCGGCATAGACGACGCGCTCGAGATTACCGGGAAAATCGCGCGTCCATAGGTAGGGGGCGGCATAGAGCGTGATCTGCTCGGCGGCAACATGCTGCTTCTCCAACGCGGCGACGAGCGGACGCGTCGAGGCGAGATCGTTTGCGACCGGCATCAGGGCGATGGCGATGGTGACCATGGCGATGACTGGCACGAGTCCGGTGACTACGGTTGATGTAGTCATCGAGGCGCGGAGGGCGATGACGAAGGCGATGAGGGCGGCGACAGCGGTGACGATGCAGAAGAGCTTCACGGCTGGGAGTTGGACGAGGGCGGCTTCGGGGCCTTTGATCTGGTTCGGAGAGACGAAGTGGCCGGCCACAGCGAGTGCCGCCATCAAGGCGATGGAGATCAAGTTGGCCATACGCGCCGCCGGGCCGGCGGCGGTCCAGCCGACGGGCCGCCGACGCTCCGTCTCCGCGCGCTCCGGCGCTACGTACTTGGCAATCAGGAGCGCCAGCGGGGGGATCATGGCCATCATGTAGACATCGAGCTTGCTGCTCATCACCGAGTACGGCACGAGCACGGCGAGGATCCAGTTGATCAGGAATCGCTCCGTGCGCCACAAGGCGGCGATCGTTACGGCGCCGAGCAGGAACCACGGGAAGAGCGTCGCCGGCAGATGGATGACGTAGAACCATGGCGGCGCGTTGTGAACCCAGGAGGCGATGGCGCGGCCGACGGTCTGTTTGACGATGACCTCGTGCGTGTAGGCGCTCCCACCGATGAGCATCGCCGGAATGAACCAGAGGAGTGGGATCACGATCATCGCCAGGATCGCGGGAGCGCAATTGCCATGCGGCGCGCGACGGCGTCGCGCCCATTCGAGAGCGAAGAGAACGATGCCGATGACGGGCGCCATCGGGCCTTTGATGAGGATGGCCACGCCGAGGGCGGTGCCGCACCAGAGCAATGCCCGGAAATCGTCGCGGTCGAAGAAACGCTCGAGCTGCCAGAGTGCCAGAACGATCAGGGCGGTGAAGCTGACGTCCATCCGTGCTGACTGCGCAGAGGTCCAGATCAGCAGAGACGAGCCGCAGACGAAGGCGGCCAACGGACCTCCCATCTTCCACATCAGCCAGAGCAGAAACACGAACGCGGCCAGCGACGGCAGGACGAAGGCCCACATCGAATAGACCCCGAGCGGAAAGGTGAGCAGGTCGATGAGCCAGAAGTGGATGGGCGGCTTGTGTGTGAAGGGCGTGCCGTTCAGCGTCGGCAGAAAGAACGCGCCGGTGGAGCGCATCTCCCGCACCACCTGACCGTATTTGGTCTCGTCGCCGACGAAGAGATCGCGCCGCATCGGCGTGATGAGCGCAGCGGCGACGAGCAGGACGACGGCTGTAATGAGGACAGGGCGCGGCATGCGGCTGGGATTGTACGGTCTCGCGGTTGCGAGGTCTCGCGGTCTCGCGGTAGCACGCGCTTCACCACCGCGAGACCCCGAAACCACGCGACCTCGAAACCGCAAAAAAAAGGCCGCGGTAACCCGCGGCCCTTTTCGATGATCAGGTGCGTCGTCGTTTCCGCTACGCCACGGCGTTTGCGCTTTCGTACGAGCGGATTCGGGCGGCCATCTGGTCCTTCAACTGGAGTTTTCGCTTCTTCAACGTCTTCTCTTCGAGCTCCTCGTCGATCGAGACCTCGTTCTTGGTGATGAGCTCACCGAGGCGCGACTCGCAGGCGTGGTGCTCGTCCAACCATTTGCGGAACTCTTCGTCTTCGGTGCTGAGAATCCGTTGAATGTCAGCGATTTGATTCGACATCCTCTATCCTCCTTCGAAGTACCTTCACGGGAAATTGTAGCACTGCGCCCACGATCTTTACATCACGCTAAGTGGCGCGTTTGCATACAGTTGTGGCCGTCGAGTCACGTTCCTTTCCATCCGCTTCCTCTTTGCACTACCATCGCCCGAATGCGGAGAGTGCCGTTTGCGCCCGAGGGATGGCTGTTCCTCCTTCCAGTCCTCGTCCTCACAGCAGCGGCGCTGCTGATTCAGTGGACGATCGCCGCCATCATCCTCGGCCTGCTCTGTATCTTCCTCATCAACTTTTTCCGCGACCCGCACCGCCTCGGGTCGGAGCATCACGTCGACGTCCTCTCCCCTGCCGACGGCACCGTCGTGCAGATCAAAGACGTACCCGACGGCGACATCTGGCCCGGCCTGACGAAGCAGGTCAGCATCTTCATGTCGGTGTTCGACGTCCACGTCAACCGCGCTCCGATCAGCGGGCGGATCATTCACTACCGCTACAACTCGGGGAAGAAGCTCGCGGCGTTCGCCGAGAAGTCGTCGATCGAGAACGAGCAGAACCTCATCGTCCTCGAGGATTCGCACGGAGCGACGCTGGCGTTCAAACAGATCGCCGGCCTGCTGGCGCGCCGCATCGTGTTCGACAAGAAAGAAGGCGATGAGGTCGTGCGCGGCGAGCGCGTGGGCATGATCAAGTTCGGCTCGCGCGTGGACATGTTCTTCCCCGCGGAGGCGATCATCAAAGTAGTGATGCGCGACAAGGTGAAGGTCGGCCTGACCATCGTGGCCGAGCTCGGAGCGAAGTGATGCGGCGACCGGACGTCCGCAAGAACCTCCGCCGCGGCGTTTACATCGTCCCGACGCTGTTCACGATGCTGAACATCTTCTTCGGCTTCCGTTCGATCGTGAACAGCATGCGCGCGGTCGAAGCCATCACGGCGCGGCGGACCGATCTTGCCGTCCAGTTCTTCGAGATCGCTTGTGTCTCGCTCCTGATCGCGGCGATATTCGACACCTTCGACGGCCTGGCCGCCCGTCAGCTCGGCGCTACGAGCGAGTTCGGGAAGGAGTACGACTCGCTGGCTGATGTGGTGACGTTCGGCTGTGCTCCCGCGGTACTCGTCTATGCCTGGGGACTGCAATCGCTCGGCAAGCTGGGCATGGGCGTCGCCTTTCTCTTTCTCGTGAGCGTTTCGCTGCGTCTGGCGCGCTTCAACGTGATGCACGGCAAGACGGATTATCGCTACTTCGTCGGTCTGCCCAGTCCCGCCGGCGCGCTCACCATCGCGGCGGTCATCTACTACGCGCCGATGCCCGTCTTCGACCGCCGGTTCGCCCTGGTCATTCTCACCCTGACCGCATGTACGGCATTCGCCATGGTGTCGCCGATTCGCTGGCGGGCAGGGAAAGGGATCAACATCCAGAAGGGCCGCCCGCTGATCTACGTGGTCTTGCTGGCGGCGGTCGTTGTGGTCGGTTTCGCGTGGCCGCGTCCATTCGGCCTTGGCTTGGCCATCGCCTATCTGGCCTCGGGTCCGATGATGCGGCTCTGGACGATCGCGTTCGCCCCGCACAAAGCGGACGACGTGCTACAAATCGCGCCGCAATGATCGATCCCAAATCCGCCGCCGGCTATCGCCTCGGCATCGTGAACCCTCTGACGCTGGTCGGAGCGGAGATCCAGTCCATCCTTCGCGAGCGATCGTTTCCCTTTGCCAGAGTCGTCCTGCTCGACAGCACCGGCCAAGCCACGGGCGCATTGACCGAGATCGGCGACGAGCCGGCCATCGTGCTGGCCGTTTCCGACGACGAGCTCGAAGACTGCGACGTCGTCTTCTTCTGCGGCCCCGCCGAGGGGAACGAGGAGTGGATTCAGCGTTTCGACGAGGACAACTTCGTCGCCATCGACCTGTCGCAGCCCTCCAGCGCGGCCGATGGCAAGCTCGCCGTCTCCGGCGTGAATCTCGAAGAGATCGGCAGCGACGACCGGCTGCTCGTCTCGCCTCATCCGGTGGCGATTCCGATCGCCATCATCCTCCGCCAGATCGAGCTACTCGGCCGCGTGGAAATGTGTACGGCCACGGTGGTCCAACCGGCGTCGGTGTTCGAGCAGATCGGCATCGAGGAGCTTGCACGGCAGACGATCAGCGTCCTGAACATCCAGAGCGTGCCTCAGGATGTCTTCGAACGGCAGCTCGCCTTCAATCTCTATCCGGCGCCGGAGCGGAACGAAGAGTTCATCACCGCGCAGATCCGCTCGCTGACGGATCCCGACACGCAGCTTGCGCTTCTGGTAACGCAGGGGACGGTCTTTCACAGTCACACGTTCTCGCTATTCGTAAAGACGCGAGAGGATCTCGACGTCGATCGGATCACGGCCACGCTGCGCGCCAACGCAGCGATCGCGTTCGCCGAGGGCGACCAGGCCTTCGGCACGATCGACGCGGCGGGAAAGGACGAGGTGCTGATCGCCGAAGTGCGGCCGGACGCATCGATCCGCGGCGGCTTCTGGGTGTGGGCCGTCTGCGATAATCTCCGCCGCAGCTCCGCGCTGAACGCCGTTCTCGTCGCCGAGAAGGTGCTGTTCGGAAGCGGGGTAACGAATTAGTTCTCGGTTGTCGGTGGGAACGAATCGGTTGTCGGTTGTCAGTGGTCGTTTGTCAGTGGTCGCACTGACGACTGACAACTGACAACTGACAACTGACGACTGACAACCGATAACCGACAACTCGCTGACGCCACTCAAAGGAGAAAGACATGCAGGATTTTTACGAACCGAAAGTCGGCGATATGGCGCCCGACTTCAAATTGCCGTCGACGCGCGGCAAGGACATGACACTGAAAGAGAATCGCGGCAAGGACGTGGTCCTCTACTTCTATCCGAAAGACGACACCCCGGGATGTACCGCCGAGGCTTGCTCGTTCCGCGACCATGAATCGGACATCTCCAAGGCCCATGCGGTAGTCCTGGGCGTCTCCGCGGACTCCATCGAGAGCCATGAGAAGTTCCGCGGCAAGTACGAGCTGAACTTCCCTCTGCTCTCCGACCCGACGGCCGACATCGCCAAGATGTACGGCGTCTGGAAAGAGAAGAACATGTACGGCAAGCGCTACTGGGGCATCGCGCGCACGACCTTCTGGATCGGCCCGGACGGACGGATCAAGAAGATCTGGAAGAAGGTCGATACGAAGAAACACGCCGAGGATGTGCTCGCGGAACTGAACGGGTAGCTTCGCGGTCTCGGGGTTGCGCGGTCTCGCGGTGCGTTTGCCGCGAACCGCGAGGCCCGCACCTCATCGCGATAGCGCATGGCAAATTCGAAAGGACCACCACCGTCGGTTGTGGAGCGTTGCCGCGAGACCGCGAGACCGCGTAACCCCGCAACCGCGATCTGCGTCTAATAAACGATCTCCGCTCCCCGTGAGTAGAGGTTGTTTGAGAACGCACGAACGATGACCGCCGAGGCGCTATTGAACTTAGAGACCGCGACACCGCGAGACTCCGAGACCCCGAAACCCCGAGACCTCGATACGCGGACGTCGGCAACGGAACCGGTGCTCCTTGCGGTCATCCGCGCGGCGCGGGATGGAGACGAGCGTGCCTTCGAGGAGATCATGCTCGCATCGGAACGACGGGTTGCCCTTCTGGCGTGGCGCATCCTCGGCGATGCCGAAGAGGTGAAGGAAGCGACGCAGGAGACGTTTCTCCGCGTCTTCCGCCACCTGCAGCGCTTCGATGAACGGCTCGATTTCTTCGGCTGGCTGTTCCGCATCGCCGTGAACGTCTGCCGCGACATCGAGAAGCGGCGCAGCCGGCGCTGGATCTTCGCGCCGGCCGATGACGGGCTTTCGATTGCCAGCAACGCCCGAGCGGCCGATGACGTATTGGCCGCACGCGACGACGCCGCCCTGCTGACGCGGGCCATCGATGCGTTGCCCCCGAGAGAACGGCTCGCCGTCATCCTCCGTGAAGTTCAGGAAATGCCCACCGAGGAGGTTGCCACGATTCTCGGGACGTCGCCGGCGACCGTGAGGGTGCAGGTCAAGAACGCACGCGCGAAGCTGCGCGTGTGGATCGAAGCATGGCGCGGAGGTGCGCGATGAAGATGACTGAGTTTCGTTCCCAGCAGCCTTTGAACGACGACGATTTCGCGGCCATCCGCCGCAACGTGATGACCACCATCGCCGCGCGAAGGGAGAGACGGTTCCTTCCGGTCATCTTGCGCTTTGCCCTGGCAGCGGCCGCGGTCATCGCCATTGGCTTTGTGTTCTTCGTACGCAGGCCCGAGTCGCCGGCGGCGGTTACCTCCAGGCAACCGGCAGCGGTCGTTCCGGCGCCGCCGCCCGCGCCAGTCGTCGCTTCCGTGACGGTTCCACCGCCAGTCATGCCAGTGGCGCATCGTCCGCGACATCGCCGCGTGCATCCGCAGAGCATGGTCGCCCTGGCGGCCCAACAGAACATCCGTGTCGAATTCCGGACGTCGGATCCCGACGTCCGCATCATCTGGATCGCGAGCCAGACCCCGAACACAACAGGAGGCAAGTCATGAAACGGTTCACCATCATCATCGCAGCACTGCTTCTCTCCACCAGCGTCCTGGCGCAGGAGAAGAAGGAGGACAACTACAACACCATCCGTGAGCTCCGCAGTAAAGTCTTCGAAGTTCACAACCGCGACGCGTCCGACCTTCTGAGCTCCGTGGTGCTGCTCGGCAGCGGCTTCAAGGGCGCCGCCATGAGCGTCAACAAGGAGCTGCACACGATCACCGTGCGCGATTTTCCCGAGAATATCGCCGCGATCGAGAGTGCGCTCGCGCGGCTCGACCATCCCGTCCCCGAAACGCCGGACATCGAAATGAAGATCTCCGTGCTGATCGGCTCGAAGACACCGCTCGCCGGCGCGGCCAACGTTCCGGACGATCTCGCGCCGGTCGTCAAGCAGCTCGAGTCGACGCTTCGCTACGCGCACTATGGGCTCATGACGGCCACCGTGCAGCGAACGAAACCAGGCGATGGCCTCAACGGTTCCGGCGTCGCGGAAGCGACACTCCTCGGCATGACGGTCAAGGAAGGTCAGCCGATCCTCTACAACTACCGCCTGAGGCGTATCACCATGACCAGTGGTGAGCGGCCATCGATCGATATTGAGAGCTTCGACTTCTCGATGCACATCCCCATCTCCGTTGGCGGCGACAAGCCGGCGCAGTATCAGAACGTCGGCTTCGAGACGCCGGTCTCGATCCGGCAGAACGAGAAAGTCGTCATCGGCACGACCACGATGGGAGACAAGGCGCTGATCGTGGTGGTTACGGCGACGGTGGGGGGGAAGTAGGTGCTCGTAGCGCCGTCGGCTCGACGGCTGGACCGCTGGCGGCTCGCCGGCGGTCTTCTTTTCTTGTTACGGACCACCGCCGAGCCGGCGGTGGTCCGGCCGTCGGGCCGACGGCGCTACGCTACCTCAC
>Ga0307470_10000441_pt1 | contig 20928 bp, 16 predicted proteins | sample atmos_gasesAM3C__FD_204565 | JGI IMG/M metagenome (GOLD analysis project Ga0307470, IMG submission 204565) | Hardwood forest soil microbial communities from Morgan-Monroe State Forest, Indiana, United States - atmos_gasesAM3C_05 | ecosystem: Environmental > Terrestrial > Soil > Temperate forest... | reverse complement strand
AAGGTGGCCGAAGGCCGGATGAGGGGGGAGTGAATGCGCAGCGCGATCAACCCCGCCGCGTTTGAGCCTAGCCGAAAACCTGGCGACCGCACGGATTACGTTCGGATACAACGCCCCCTCATCCGGCCTTCGGCCACCTTCTCCCCCGCTGAGAAGCGCGGGGGAGAAGGCGCTCGATTGGAGTGAAGCAAGATAGGGACGAAAGTGGGAGTAGTGCGGGTCACGGTAATGCGGGTCACGCCACTCATTCTTCACTACCTCCAACCCCTGCAACGCCGTCATCGTCTGCTCCGTGCTGATCGGCTCGAGCGCCACGGCCCCCTCATCCGGCCTTCGGCCACCTTCTCCCCCGCTGAAAAGCGCGGGGGCGAAGGCGCTCGATTGGAGCGAGGCGCGATTGGGGAAAGAGCGTGAGAAATACGGTTTAGGCGAGTTCATTCGTCACCGCCACCAACTCCTGCAACTTTGTCATTGCCTGCCCGCTACTGATCGACTCGCGCGCCATCTCCACGCCCTCGCGAATCGTCGGCGCCGCGCCTGAGACAAACAATGCCGCTCCGGCGTTCGCCGCCACAATCTCGCTTCGCGCGTCATTTGCTCCGCTCAGCACCTCGCGGGCGACACGCGCATTCTCCCGCGCATCGCCGCCCGATATTTCTCCCAGCTCGTGCCGCCGGACGCCGATCTCTTCCGGCGTCAGCTCGAATTCGCGCACATCGCCGTCGCGCACTTCGCAGACGTACGTCGATGCGGAGATCGAAATCTCGTCGAGCCCATCGGCGCTGTGAACCACCAACGCGTGCTCCGCGCCGAGGGCCAGCAGCACGCGGCCTAGAATCTCGACGAGATGGAGCGAGTAGACGCCAAGTACCTGCCGTCGCGCGAAGGCGGGGTTGGTCAACGGCCCGAGGACGTTGAAGATCGTGCGAACGCCGAGCTCGCGACGGATGCCCGCCACCGCCCCCATCGCCGGGTGCAGCTTCGGCGCGAAGAGAAACGAGATTCCCGTGCGGCGCAGTACTTCGCTCATGCGTGCCGCGTCGAGATCGATGGCCACGCCAAGCTCGGCCAGGACGTCCGCGCTGCCACACGACGACGACACCGCGCGGTTGCCGTGCTTCGCAACCGAGGCGCCGGCGCCTGCGGCAACGAGCGCGGCGACCGTCGAGACATTGAACGTGCCGCGCCCGTCGCCGCCGGTGCCGCAGGTATCGATGATTCGTTCGCGGTCGACGGTGAGCGGACTCACGCGCTCGCGCATTGCCAGCGCGGCACCCGTGATCTCCTCGGACGTCTCCCCCTTCATTCGCAGCGCGATCAGAAGCGCACTTTTCTGCACATCGGTGGTGCGGCCGTCCATGACTTCGCCGAAAACCTCGTGCATTTCGTCGCGCCCGAGGTCCTTGCCGTCGACGACTTTGCGAATGGCGACGTCGATCATTGCCGCACCTCCAACAGGAAATTCGCAATCAACCGATCCCCTCCCTCGGTGCCATACGATTCGGGATGGAACTGGATGCCGTAGATCGGCCGGTCGCGGTGGGCGATGGCCATGATCACGCCGTCGTCGGTCTCGGCGTCGATGCGCAGTTCGTCGGGCATCGATTCGCGATCGACGACGAGCGAGTGATAACGCGCCGTCTGCATCGGCGTCGGACAGCCGGTGAAAAGGCCGCGCCCTTCGTGTCGAACATCGCTGAGCTTTCCGTGAACCGGCACGCGTCCGCGCACGATGCGCCCGCCGAATGCTTCGCCGATTGCCTGGTGGCCGAGACAGATGCCGAGCATCGGGATGGAAGCGTTGGAGCGGATCAGCTCGAGGATGCGGCCAGCGCGCGACGGCGTACCCGGGCCGGGCGAGATCACGATTGCCTCCGGCTCCTGATCGAGGAGCGCGTCGACATCGAAGGCGTCGTTGCGGATGACCTGCAACTCGAACGCAGAGATCTTCTCGATCTGTTGCACCAGGTTGTAGGTGAATGAATCGTAGTTATCGACAACGGTGATCATGGCGGCTCCTGAACGTCGGCGGGTGGACAGACGGGAATCAGGCGCTACGCCAAGGGCACCGCGAGGTCAGGGTTGGGAGTGGGCTAGAGCCAAAGACACGAGTCGACCGGACAGCTCGTCGACTCGTTGACCTCATGCGCGGGGAAGTTCATGGCGGGCGGAGGATAACATAGGTGCGCTGCGCGGATTCAAGCAACGCGTGGATCTTTCACGCGAAGTCGCGAAGTCGCGAAGTTTTTTTTCGCGTCTTCGCGACTTCGCGTAAGTCCTCCGCAGCGCCGCAATCATTCACTCCCTGAACGGCAACACCTCCGCCGGCTCATCCCCCTGCATCGTCAGACGCAGTTTCGACGACTCGAGGGGCAGCGTGTCGACCTGCGATAGCGCTTCCAGCTCCGTGCCGCTGCCGGCCATGCGCTGCAGTTCCTGACCTTTTGGCCAGAGGCGGGTGTCGATCGAGCGGATTGCTTTGTTGTACTGCTCGACCGTTTTCGCCAGCGCGGAGCCGATGTCGGTGATCAGGTCCATCACCTTGACGAAGCGGTTGAAGAGCTCGACTCCTGCGTCGTGCATCTTCTTCGCGTTCTCTTCGGTGCGCTCGGCTTTCCATCCGGCGGCCACAGCCCGAAGGAGCGGCAGGAGCACAGTTGGCGACGCGAGGTAGATCTTCTTGTCGACCGCGTACTCGAAGAGCATCGGATCGGTGACCAGCGCGGCGGAGAGGAAGTGCTCGCCAGGCAGGAACATCACTGTGAAGTCGAGGCTGTCGCCGATGTTGAGCTGGTAGTCCTTGCGGCTGAGGGCGTCGATGTGCCGGCGCAACGTGCGCGCGTGCGCCGTGAGCGCTTCGAGCTTGCGCGCTTCCTCGGTGGCGTTGGCGGCGACGCTGTAATCGCTGAGCGGAACTTTCGCGTCGATGGCGATGATTCGCTTGTTGGGCAGATGGACGACGACATCGGGACGCAGGCGGCGCCCCTCGTCGGTCAGGAACGTCTCCTGAACATCGAAGTCGCATAGCTCGCTCATGCCTGCCAGCTCGATGCAACGGCGCAGGGAGTTCTCTCCCCACGAGCCGCGGACGGTCGGCGAGGCGAGCGCATTGGCGAGACGCGAAGCCTCGCGCTGCGCGCTCTCCTGCGCGCTGAGCAGCGCCCGGATCTGTTCCTGCAATCCGCCGTAGGCTTCGTTGCGGGAGTGCTCGCTTTTTTGCAGATCGCCGGCGTAGCGGCCGAGCATGTCGCGCAGCGGCTGCAGCATCGTGTCGATTTCGGCTTTCTTCGTGTCGAGCGACGCGGCCAGTTCGCCTTTCGATCCGTCCATGTGCGCTTTGTTCAGATCGAGAAAGGAGGAACTGATCGATGCGAGGGCCTTTTGCGCCGTGGCGGCGAAGGCCTCTTCCATCTGTTTGCGGGCATCGCCGAGGAAGCTGGCCTGGGTCTCGGCGACAGCGCGGGCGTGGGATTCGGAGGCTGCAAAGCGGCGCGCTTCGATGACGGCGGCTTCGCTGCGCTCGCGCTCCGCACGCGCGAGATCGCGCTCGGCCTCGGCGCGCTGAACGTCGCCGCTCTTCCTCGCGCTCGCCACCACCCACCCTGCGGCCGCGCCAATGATGAGTGCGGCCACGCTGAGAAGAATCGTCATGAGGGACATGGAAAGATGATGAGGTCTCAGCGCTAGAGGGTCAAGCGGGTTGGGCTGTGCTCTCTTTGGCCATGAGCAAACTCTCCAATATGTAGAATCTTCAAAAGGCATTACCACAGAGACACAAAGGGCACAGAGGATTCGATTACAACCTTGTGACCTCTGTGTCTCTGTGGTTCAAATGGTTGTTTTCAGGACAGCGATCACGCGATCAACTTCGTCTTCATCGTTGTAGAAGTGAGGCGAGAAGCGCAGCATCCCTTCGCGCGGGGCGCAGACGATGCCTTTCTCTTCAAGCAGGCGGTGCCATTTGAGGAGCGACGGTTCGGACGATGGCGGCAAGGCGCCGACGATTGCGGATCGGATCGGGCGCGGCGTCGCCACCTGCCAACCGATGGCGTCGAGACGTTCGGCGAGCAGAGCGGCGATGCGCGTGCTTTCCTCGGCGATATCGTTAATGCCGATCTCCAGCAGCAGCTCGATTGCCGCGCGCAAGCCATAGATGCCGCTCGTGTTGAGCGATCCGGCCTCGAAGCGGCGCGCGTCAGGCAGGAGGTCGAGCGGACAGTCGATGAACTTCCCCTTCCTCTCGATGTTCGTCCAGCCGTTTTCGAGCACTTCGAGCTTGTCGCGGTGTTCCGCCGCCACGAAGAAGATCGCCGCCCCCTCGGAACCGCACATCCACTTGTGCCCGTCCGCCGCCAGGAAGGCGATGTTCGAGCGGCGCACGTCCATCGGAAGGACGCCCACCGATTGGATGGCGTCGACGCAGAAGAGCACGCCGCGCCGTGCGCACAACACGCCGATGGCGTCGAGGTCCGCGGCGAAGCCGTTGTGAAACGCGACCGACGAAACGCTGACAATGCGCGTTCGTCCATCGACGCATTGCTCGACGTCGTCGACCGTGAACGCGCCATCGTGACTCCGCACCATGCGCGTTTCCACGCCGCGCCTGTCAAGTTTTCTCCAGGGGGTGGAGTTGGATGGGAACTCGAGGTCGGTAGTGACGACGTTGTCTCCCCTCTCCCACCGGAAGCCCTCGGCGACGAACGACAATCCTTCCGACGTGTTCTTGAGGATGGCGATCTCGCCCGGCTCCGCGCCGATCAACCGCGCAGCGGCGTTGCGAAGGTGAACATATTCAGCGTACCAGTCGCGCCAGTGCAGCGCGCCGAAGTCGCGCTGGTCGTGCGCGAATCGCTCCATCGCTTCGTACGCGCGTACCGAAAGCGGCCCCACCGCGGCGTGATTGAAGTAGACGACGTTCTTCGTGACCGGGAAGAGCTCGCGGAGCGCGGGTTTATCCACGAGCCAAGTGTATCGCCGTCATCTGCGTCCCATCTGCGTCATCTGCGGATAAAACCCTGTCCGCAGATGACGCAGATGGACGCAGATCGTCCTGAACTAAACTGCGGATCGCATGTCGCGCTTCACATTCCTTTCCGCAGGCGAATCGCATGGACCGCAACTGACCGTCATCGTCACAGGTGTTCCCGCTGGCGTCCATCTCGACCGCGATCGCATGAACCGCGATCTCGCCCGCCGCCAGCACGGTTACGGCCGCGGCGGACGGATGAAGATCGAGCACGATGAGATGGAGATCGTCGGCGGCGTCCGTGGCGGCGAAACGCTCGGCTCCCCGATCGCGATCGTCATTCGTAACGCCGACTTCAAGAACTGGGAAGCGGCGATGGGTGTGTGGGAGGTCGATGCCGACGAAGCTCACAAACGGCGCGTCCATGCGCCTCGCCCCGGCCACGTCGATCTGATCGGCGGCATGAAGTACGAGCGCCGCGATCTGCGCGACGTCCTCGAGCGCGCCTCCGCCCGTGAGACCGCCTCGCGCGTCGCTGCCGGCGCCATCGCCAAAGAATTGCTGCGATCGTTCGGCATCGACCTCCGCTCCGGAGTCGTCTCGATCGGTTCCGCCGGCGATCCCGACCGCGCCACGACCTGGGACGACCTCGGCGCGGTCGACGATGACTCGCCGATGCGCGCAGTCGATCGCGATGCCGAAGCTGCCATGGTGGCCGAGGTCGATAAGGCGCGCGAAGCCGGCGAGACCCTCGGCGGCACGATAGTCGCCGCCGCCCATGGCGTCCCCATCAGCCTCGGCTCCTACGTGCAGTGGAACGAGAAACTCGACGGCCGCATCGCCCAGGCCATCCTATCCATCCACGCGGTCAAAGCGGTTGCCATCGGCGACGGTGTCGCTGCCGCGCAGCGAGTCGGATCCGAAGTTCACGATCCGATCTACTTCGACGAGGAGCGACGCTACCATCGCACCTCGAACCGCGCCGGCGGCCTCGAAGGCGGCGTCACCAACGGCCAGGACGTCGTCGTGCGCGCCTACATGAAACCGATCTCCACCCTCCGCCGCGGCCTCCCCTCAGTCGACATCGAGACGCACGAGCCCCGCCGCTCCCAGTGGGAACGAAGCGACGTCACCGCCGTCCCCGCCTGTGGCGTCGTCTGCGAAGCGATGCTGGCGATTGCGCTGGCCGATGCCATGCGCGAGAAGTTTGGCGGCGATTCCTTGGGGGAGATGAAGGCGAATTATGAGGCGTATGCGACGCGTCTCAGAGCGTACTAACGAGGCCAGTGTGCGGCGTCCGATTCCGGTGCACCGCGAGCCGAGATCAGTGAGTTTGTCGTAGTGGGCGTGAGTACTAGTCCAGAACCAAAGCACACCGTCGGCCACGTCGGCGCCAGGCGCGCGATATCCCATCCCGATGCGAACGGACCATCGACCACCGACCTTCTTGAAGTGCAGCGACGGGTGCCTGGGATTGAGCTTCAGAATCTCGTAGTTGCTGCGAGCGAGCTCCTGGATTTCGGGCGGAAGACGTTCGAACGCCTCCCAAACTCCGGTGAGGTGTAATGGTTCAAAGGAGGCAAGACTTACCGGCAGCATAATCTGCCAACGCCTGCTTCACGAGGCGATCGAGTTTGCCTGAGGCTGCGTCGCGCTCGATCTCGCGATCCCACTCGGCCCAATCCTGTTCCAGCAACCACTCGCGGAGTTGCGCAAACTCGTCGGGATCGAGTTGGACGATCTGCTGTTCCAATTGTTCGACTCGGGTCATGGCGTCTTAATGGAACAAGTATACGACCGCCTGACTGCCTCGCCGTGCTACCCGGCTTCCTGCACACTCGCCTGACGGCTTTTCGCCACGAGTGTGGCCCCAATGATCAGAATGATCACACTGATCAACTGAGCAATCGTGAACGGCCCCAGAAACCGGTCATCCTTCGCGCGAACGATCTCCACGAGAAAGCGCTCGATACCCATGAGAATCAGGAAGAGGCCGAAGATGCGGCCTCTCGAGTACGAACGGCGGGAGACGGCCATCAGGATCGCGAACATCACGAAGGCGGCGGCGGACTCGTAGAGCTGCGTGGGGTGGACGCGCAGGATCTGGTCGGGTGGGATCGATGGGTCGACGCGGACGCCGAACTGGCGTAGGGCATCGGCGGTCGTGGGGGGCGAGCCTTTGGGGAAGGCGATGCCGATCCAGGAATTGGTAGGGCGGCCGTAGTCGTCGCCGACCAGGAAGCAGCCGATGCGGCCGAGGGCGTAGCCGATGGCGAGGCCGGGGGCGGCGGCATCGGCGGCGGTCAGGAAGTCGATCTTTTTCGCTAAGAGGTAACCGGCGCATCCGAGGAAGCCGCCGATCAGGCCGCCGTACCAGACCAGGCCGGCGCGGTCGAGCAGGAGGTGCCAGTCGTGAAAGAGGATCGCGTAGTAGATCTTGGCGCCGGCGATTCCGCCGAGGGCGGCGGCCATGACCATGGAGGAGGCGGCGTCGTCGCTCAGTCCGTAGCGGCGGAACTGGCGCGTCAGCACCCAGCCGCCGATGATGAACGCCGCGAACATCATCAGACCGAAGGTCGTGATCTCGAAGGAGCCGATTTTGATGAGAGTCGGATACATGTGGGCGGAGTCTATCGCGGGTGTCGCGTGTCGGGAGTCGGGTGTCGGGGCAACAAGACCCAGGAACTCGTCAGGACAGGCTTCTCGCTGTGAATGCTGACTCCAGCGACGCCTTCTGATCGCTGATGAAGCGGAAGACGTCGACTTTGCCGGCGGAGTCGAGGTGTTGCGAGACTTCGAAGAGTTGGACGGAGAGGAGCGTGTTCAGGCCTTCGTCGAGGACGGCCTTGCGGCGCTCGAAGGGAAGCTCGGAGATGTTCGCGATGAGCATGTTCTCGTCGAAGCGGCCGTACTGATCGAAGAAGACGCCGCTCCACAGCTCGTCGCTCTCCGCGTTTTGCATCGCCGTCATCACGATGTCGCGCGCCGTCTCCTCGCCTACCGCGCCGAGGAGCGCTTCGTAGAGACGGCCGAACATGTCGTTGTAGGTGGAGATCACCTTCAGCAGTTCCGGCGAGTCTTCGACATCGAGGAACACTGGCCGGAACGACTTCTCCTCAGACGACACCTCGATGAGGCGCGCCGACAGAAGTTGGAAGAGTATCCGCGTGACTTCGAACTCGGTCATCTCTGAGCGGCTGATCAAGGCGCGGATGTTCTGCTTTCCATCAATGGCGTTGTAAAGCTCGACTTCGTGATCGCTCAGCTCCAGCGACGCGAAATCGGGAACGGCGCCCTGCTCTTTGACGAAGACCATGTCCAGGCTGGTGATCTTCTCGCGGATCATCGCGGTCTCGTCGAGACGGCGGATGCCTTCCATGATGACGGTCGACGTATTGATCGAGAGGACGATCCGTTCGTTCAGCAGCTCGTCCTGCGTGTCGCCGAAAACGAAAGTGCCCTCTTTCCAACTGAAGAGCGAGTAGATGATCTCCAGGGCCTGATTCTTGACCCCCCACCAGAGATCCTTCGGCGAGATGGCGCCCATCTGCACGAGCAGTTTGCCGTGACGCATCTGCGCGGTGACGCGCCGCTTCGACTCGTCGTACTGCGTCTGCGTGATCTTGCCGTTGCGCAGCAGGAACATGCCGAGGGAGTGCTCGGGAGAGTTGGAGGAGGCGAAGACGATCTCGCCGTCTTTCCAGTGGATCGAACGCTCCATCGGAGGCTTGCGCAGCAACAGTTTTCCCGATCCGCGGATCATGGCGAGAAAGCTGAGCACGTCCGGCAACTGAATGCGCGAGAGATCGCCCGTGAGAATTTCGTTTTCCGGCATCAGGACCGAGTTAACTGTCTCAGACAAACCGGGTGTGGGCAAGGGTTATTCGGTGCGGGGGTCGGACGCCCGGTGAGAACGTAGGTCGGACTCTCCAGTCCGACGGCACCTCCAAGTCGGACTAGAGAGTCCGACCTACGTTTCCCTCGCAACTCGCACGCACCTCGGCACCACCTCCCTAAGAACCGCCACCGTCTGGTCGATCTCTTCGCGCGTCGTGAAGCGGCTCAGTGAAAAGCGGACGGTGCTTCGGGCTTCGTCGGGGGTGAGACCCATGGCCAGGAGGACGTGGCTTGGTTCGACGCGGCCGGAGGAGCAGGCGGAGCCGGTCGAGACGGCGACGCCGTTGAGGTCGAGGCCGATGACGATTCCTTCTCCGTCGGCACCGCGGAAGGTCACGCTGCTGGTGTTCGGGATGCGGGGCGCGCCGGCGCCGTTGATAACGATCGAGAAGCCGGACTCGCGAAGTTCGCTCTCCAACGCATCGCGCAGCGCGCCAACGTCCGATGGCTTGCGGGCGAGCTCTGCGGCGACACCGAACGCCACGGCCAGCGGAACGTTCTCCGTTCCGGCCCGCCGCCGCCGCTCCTGCGCGCCGCCGAGGATGTGGCGATCAAGCGCGAGTCCGCGGCGAACGTAGAGCGCGCCGACCCCTTTCGGCGCATGCAGTTTGTGCGCGGAGAGCGCGAGCGTATCGATGCCGAGCTCGCTCACATTGATCGCAATCTTGCCTGCGCCCTGTACGGCATCGCAGTGAAAGTGAATCGATCGCTCGCGACAAGCGCGCGCAACTTCGGCGACCGGCTGGATGACGCCGGTCTCGTTATTGGCCAGCATCATCGCCACGAGACGCGTCTCCGGACGCAGCGCATCGATGACTGCATTCGCATCGACGACACCGCTTCGCGACGGCGGCATGATCGTCACGCTGTGACCGCGCCGTTCCAATTCCGAAACAGGCTCAAGCACAGATGGGTGCTCGATCGCGGTTGTGACAATGTGATGACGACCGTCATGACCCGCGGCGCCAAAGATCGCGGCGTTGTTAGACTCGGTGCCGCCGCTCGTAAAGATGACGTCTCGCGCTTCGGCAGCAATCAAGCGCGCCACCGACTCGCGAGCATCCTCAATGCCGCGGCGCGCTGTCTGTCCTTCTTTGTGAATGCTCGATGCGTTACCAAAGACATCACGCAGTGACGTTTCAACGGCTTCCAGCACGGCCGGATCGAGCGGTGTGGTTGCGTTGTTATCGAGGTAGATGCGCATGAGAGTCGTCCTATTGTCGTTGGTATCCCGAGGTCCCGTCATGAAGAACCTGTCCCGCTGTGCAGTTTTGCTCGTCCTGGTCAACCTGACTGCGATACTCAACGCCGCACAACAGACGAACGATCCGAACAGTCAGACACCTCCGCCGGCGCCGGCTACGCAAGCCCCGCCGCCGCAGGCCTCCTCCGCCGCGCCCGCGAAACAAGCGCCCGACCTCGGCGTCCGCAAACTCTCCCGCCGCGAGCGCAAGGACCGGATCAAGAACCTCTCGGAGAAGTTCCGCCAGTTTCTCACCGACGTCGATCCGATCATGAATCCGACGGAGCTCGATACCTTTCTCATCCTCGAGACCGACCCGCAGCGGGAGATCTACGTCACCGAATTCTGGCGCCGGCGTGACGTCGCCAACGGCACGACCAATCACAGCTTCCGCGACGACTATTACGAGCGGCTCGAAACGGCGAAGGAGGAGTTCAGGAACGTCTCGTCCGATCGGAGCCGCATCTATCTGATCCACGGAGCGCCGAACGATCGCATCAAGATCGACTGCCGTTTGCTGCAGCCGGCCGAGATCTGGAAGTACGCGTACATCCCGGGAATGGGTCACGACATCCGCTTTCTCTTCTTCCAGGCACGCAACGGCATCGACTTCAAGCTCTTCAACCCGATCGATCCCGAATTGATCAAGCAGCTCATTTCCCAGGACGAGGTCGGAATGGACGTGACCGGAGACGCCGCCGTCAGCCGCGTCTTTGGCCCGGCAGGCCTGGGCGCCAACGTCAGTAACATCGAGGTTCAATGCAGGGACGGCGACGAGTATCTGCGGGCGGTTACGCAGGCGCAGTTGAACAAGTGGGACCTTCAGCGCATCTTCGAGCCTCCGCAGGTCAACGAAGAGGATGTGCACAAGATCCTGCGGTCGGTGGTGCTGGCGAATCCGAACGTGCCGAAGCTCGCGCACGAGGTCACCGTCCAGTTCCCGGCCAAGCAGGGCAGCCGCACCGACACCGAGATCACGATCACAGTCCCGCTCGCGCAGCTCACACGAAAGGACGTCAACAACACGAAGCTATACAGCCTCGACGTCACCGGGGAAGTTCTCAAGGACGATCAGCTCTTCGAGAACTATCGCTATCGCTTCGATTATCCGGGCGACATGACCAACGACAAGGTTGCCGTCGTCATCGACCGCTTCCTCCGCCCTGCCGATTACGTGGCCCGGGTTCGGGTGCAGGACATCAACTCCGGCGCGGAGGCCATCGTCGAGAAGCGCATCACCGTTCCGGAGATCTTCGACACGCCCGAACAGCAGAAAGCGAAGGAGAGCGCGACCGCGGCGCTCTCGCAACTCAAAGACGATATCGAGACGGCCGGCACCCGGCTGCGCATCGTGCCGCTCACGGACGATCTCCTCAGCGGCGTGCAGCACATCGACACGATCGCGTTCGGCGACGACATCAAAGGCGTGGAGTTTTACCTCGACGGTAAGAAGGTGATGACGAAGCGGCAGCCGCCGTACACCCTCGACCTCGACTTCGGCAACGTGCCTCAGGTGCGCCACGTGCGCGCCGTGGCCATCGACGACAAAGGCGATCCGCTGACCGGCGACGAGCTGATCCTGAACACCGGCAACGACCCGTTCCGCGTCCGCATCATCACGCCGCGTGTTGCATACAAACTGCACGGCCGGACGCGCGTGGAGATGGGAGTCAACGTGCCCGAGGGGAAGAAGCTCGATCACGTCGACCTCTTCCTGAACGAGACGAAGATGGCGTCGCTCTACGGCCCGCCGTACGTGCAGACGATCGACATTCCGGCGCAGGAGGGTGTCGGCTACATTCGGGCCGTCGCGCAATTGAAAGACGATCCGCAGCCTCCTGTCGAAGATCTCGTGATGATTAACACACCGCAGTTCATGGAAGAGGTGAACGTCCACCTCGTCGAGCTGCCGACGACGGTGATGCGCAACGGCCGTCCGATCAACGACCTCGGCGAGAACGCCTTCAAGGTGATGGATGAAGGGAAGGCGGTGAAGGTGGCGAAGTTCGAGCACGTGAACAATCTCGCGCTCTCGATCGGCCTGGCCATCGACACCTCGGCCTCGATGCAGCCGCGGATGTCGGAGGCGCAGAAGGCGGCATCGCAGTTCTTCACGAACGTGATGCGGAAGGGCGACCGCGCGTTTCTGGTCTCGTTCGACACGCAACCGCAGCTCATTCAGCGCTGGTCGCCACGCCTTGCGGACGTCAACGCCGGTCTGGCAAAACTGCGCGCCGAAGAGTCGACCGCCCTTTACGACGCGGTCGTCTACTCGCTCTACAACTTTCTCGGCGTGAAGGGACAGCGCGCGCTGGTGCTCGTGACCGACGGCAAAGACACCTCTTCGAAGTTCACCTTCGATCAGGCACTCGAGTACGCACGGCGTGCGGCCGTGCCGATTTACTCGATCGGCATCGGCATCAAGGCGAGCGAGTTTGACACGCGCTACAAGTTGAGCCGCTTCTCCGCGGAGACGGGCGGCAATACCTACTACATCGAGATGGCCTCCGAGCTCGGCCACATCTACGAAGACATTCAGAACGAGCTGCGCTCTCAATACATCCTCGGCTTTTACCCGCCCGAGGGCGTCAAGGCAGGCTCGAAGTGGCGTGCCGTGGACGTCAAGGTGAGCGACGGAAAAGCGAAAACGATTCGTGGCTACTACCCATGAGAGCCAGATGAGAGCCACGGCCGCAGCGTTTCTTCTCGTGTTGGCAGGCGTGACGGCGGCGGCGCAGAAATTGCCGCCGCCGGCGAATCAGGGGGAAGTCAAGCTCTCGCGCCGCGAGCGCAAGGATCGGATCGCCAAACTTCCGGAGGTCTACCGGCAGTTTCTTACCGACGTCGAGCCGATCATCCAGGATCAGGAGCGCGACACGTTCCTGATCATGGAGAGCGATGCGCAACGTGATCTCTACATTGCCGACTTCTGGCGCCGGCGTGATCTGACCGAGGGAACACCGAGCGGCGCATTTCAAAAAATCTATTACGAACGCCTGGCGACGGCGAAGGAACAGTTCAAGTCTCTCCATTCGGATCGCGGTCGCGTCTACGTGATTCACGGAGCGCCTAACAATCTCTACACGCCGGAACCCTGCGACCTTTTTCAGCCGATGGAGCAATGGACGTACCGCGATCTGAAAGGCTTCGAGAAGGAAGGCCGCTTTCTCTTCTACCTTCCCCGCGGACGGGACGACTACGTCTTGTGGCAGCCGTATACGAGCGGGCCGGAGGAGTTCTATGACCTCTTTTCCGAATTGGTCGTCGCCACATCCAGCAGCAAGCAGCAGGCGTTCGATAAGGTATTCGGTCTCGAGTTCCCTGGCCCGTCGGCGGTGACGCACCTGGAGTACCACTGTCCGGACTACGTTGGGATGTTTCGAGCGATTGAGTCCGCGCACCTGCGCAGGCTCGACAACGGAAAACTCTTTCAGCCGGCCCCTGTCGATCCCGAGCAAGTCAAGAAGATCCTGCACTCGGTTGTCATGCCGACTGCCGGCGCGAAGGCTCTTCCCGCCCAACTCTCCGTTTCCTATCCGAGCAAACAGGGCAACCGCACGACGGCGGAGCTGACGATTCTGGTGCCGCGGTCGCCGCTGATCGTGAAGGAAGTGGGAGGCACGAAGCTCTACAGCCTCGACGTCGTCGGCGAGGTGCTGAAGGACGACAAGCTCTTCGAAAGTTATCGTTATCGCTTCGACTACCCCGCCGACGTCAAGACGGAGCAACTCGCGGTCGTGGTCGACCGGCTCCTCCAGCCCGCCGACTATCAGGCGCGCATCAAAATCGCGGATCTGAACGGCACGAGCGAGGCCATCGTCGAGCAGCGGATCACGGTGCCCGAGGTGGCAGGCTCGCCGGAGAAACTGCAGAGGGAGAAGGAATCGACGGCGACGCTGACGGCGATCCAGGAGAAGATCGAGTCGCATGCGCCGACGGTGCGCATTCTTCCGCTACCGGACGAATTGCTCAGCGGCACGCAGCACATCGAAACGGACATCGAGGGCGCCGGGATCACGCTCGTCGAGTTCTACCTCGACGGACACAAGGTGATGAGCAAGCGACAGCCACCCTACGCGCTCGATCTCGATCTCGGCAGCGTGCCGCAGGTCCATCGCGTGCGCGTTCTCGCGCTGAACGACAAGGGAGAAATGATCGCCGGCGACGACGCGATCGTGAACAGCGGCAACGATCCGTTCCGCGTGCGCATCGTGTCGCCGCGCATCGCCCGCAAGTTGCACGGACCCACACGCGTGGAGATGGCCGTCAACGTTCCGGAAGGCAAGCAGCTCGACAAGCTCGAGCTCTTCCTCAACGATACCCGCGTGGCGACGCTCTACGGCCCGCCATACACGCAGGTTGTCGACGTCCCCGAGAGCGAAGGCATCGTCTACTTCCGCGCCGTCGCCTCGCTCAAGGACGTGGCCGAGCAGCCGCCGATCGAAGATGTGGTGATGTTCAACACGCCGCAGTTCAGCGAAGAGGTGAACGTACATCTCGTCGAGCTGCCGACGACGGTGCTCCGCGACGGCCACACCGTGAACGATCTGCAAGAGGCAGCGTTCACGGTGCTCGACGACGGCAAGCCGGTGAAGGTGGCAAAGTTCGAGCACGTGACGAACCTTCCGCTCTCGATCGGCCTGGCCATCGATACCTCGGGATCGATGCAGCCGCGTATGGCCGAAGCACAGAAGGCTGCATCACAGTTCTTCAGCAACACGCTGCGCAAAGGCGATCGCGCCTTCCTGGTGTCGTTCGATTCGCAGCCGCGGCTCGAACAACGCTGGTCGCCGAATCTAGCCGACGTCAATGCCGGGCTCGCGAAGTTGCGCGCGGATGAATCGACCGCGCTCTTCGACGCCATCGTCTACTCGCTCTACAACTTCGCCGGCGTGCGCGGACAAAAGGCGCTCGTCGTGATCACCGACGGCAAGGACACGGCATCGAAGTTCTCGTTCGATCAGGCGATCGAATACGCGCGCCGCGCCGCCGTCCCGATCTACGGCATCGGAATCGGCATCAAGGCCACCGAAGTCGATGTCCGCTACAAATTCGGCCGCTTCTGCAGCGAGACTGGCGGCAACGTCTACTACATCGACCGCGCCGAGGACCTCCACCGCATCTACGCCGACATCCAGAACGAGCTCCGCTCCCAATACATCCTCGGCATCTACCCGCCCGAGGGTGTCAAGCCCGGCTCGAAATGGCACGAGATCAACGTGCAAGTGAGTGATGGGAAGACGAAGACGTTGAGGGGGTATTACCCGTAGGTTCGGCTCGCCCTCGGCGTTGACGATATACGAGCTTCGCGAAGGTCTCAGCTTCCTCCGCAACTTGATCGAGACCTCCTGGCTTGGTTGCGATCTCCACTTCGGCGGACCAGGCACTCAGACCGTCACCGCGGAGCGAGACTTCGAACGTGATGTGCTCGAGCGGATCCAACCATCGAGGCGGGACGCCCCGATGGCCGCGGTCGAGACGACCGCACTCCTCTGCGCAAGGAGTGCGGACGTCTCGTCCGCGGGCACTCGGGCGTCCTCGCCCGAGTGCGGTCAGGGCGGAGGTCGAAAATTCGTCGACATTGTTGGCGTAAAGGAGGGCTTGGTAGTTTCTGGTGCGCAAACTCCTAACCGACTTCTTCCGTCATCTGGACCCGTTGACAACAGGTAATAGCCGCCCGCTAAGTGCTAACCGACTCTTTCCTCTCCTGCGCGGCCTTCTCCCGCTCTGCCGCCCGTTCGGCGCGGCGTTCGTTCGCTTCGTTCTTGAGCCGGTCGCCGATCGTGCAGCCGGTCAGCGTGGTGGCCAGGCCGCCCTCGGCGGTCTCGCGCAGGCCGCGCGGGAGGGCGCGGCCGATGCGGACCATCGCTTCGACGATCTCGTCCATCGGGATGACAGATTCGACGCCGGCCAGGGCGAGTTGCGCTGCGGTCATCCCGTGAACGGCAAAGAGTGCGTTGCGTTTGACGCAGGGCACTTCGACGAGGCCACCGACCGGATCGCAGACGAGGCCGAGCGTGTTCTTGAGCGCGATCGCGGCGGAATGAATCGATTGCCGCGTGCTGCCGCCCATCATGTAGGCGACGGCTGCTGCTCCCATGGCCGAGGCCACGCCGACTTCGTTCTGGCAACCGCCGGCGGCGCCGGAGATGTTCGCGGAGAGCGCGATGATGGAGCCGACGCCGCCGGCCACGACGAGCGCGCGCACGGTTCGCTCCGGATCGATGTGGCGCTCTTCCTCCAGCGCCAGCAGCATGCCAGGAACGACGCCACCCGCACCTGCCGTCGGCGCCGCGACGATCACGCCCATGCGCGAGTTCTCGCCCATCACGGAGAGCGCGTAGATCTCCGCCTTGACCGTGAGTGGATCCATGAAGGTCTTACCGGCGAGGAAGGCATCGTTGAGCAGCTTTCCTTCGTTGCCGACGAGCTTGCCCATCGACGTTCCGCCGCCCTTGCCGCGCTCAACGCAGTCGCGCATGACTGCGCGCCGCCGCCGCAACGCTTCGAGGATCTGATCGCCGGGAACGGCGTGCTCCTGTTCGTCGCTCTCCAGAAAGACGTCCGCAAGGTCGCGGCCGCCAGCGAGTTTTTCGAGGTGGGCAAAGCTTTCGATCATGGGTTGGAGAACAGGGATCGGGGCACGGGCTATTCGCGGTATGTCGGAGAACCGATTACCACAGAGACACAAAGGTCACAGAGAGTCCTCTATTTCACTTTGGGCCTGACCCCTTCCGTCGAGGCTACGAAACCGGTTCACGCGGAGACGCGGAGATCGCGGAGGTTTTTCGCCGCGTCCTCCGCGTCTCCGCGTGAGAAGCTTTTGCGCGCTCACTTCCACGAATCCCAATCGATCTGATCCTGCGCTGCAATCGCCTCGTCGAACGCCTTGTCCTCTATCCAGGTCCCGGCAATGCCATCAACGTTTCTCCGTTTCCGCCGCAGGTTGACGCCGACGCCTTTCGCCAGAGCCTCGATCGCTACCTGATTCAGACTCCTACCCGTGACACGAGCGTGTTTGCGCAAGGCGGCGTCAACGGCTGGAGGGACACCTCGAATCGTGTATTGCATCCATGAATGATAGGCACAACACACGCCCACGCAAGGACGGTTTACGGAATCCGATCGAGGTACTTCGCCTCTTCGACGTCCTCCACCGAACGGATCCGCTGCAGCGCTGCCTCCGACATCGGCGAGTCGACGTCGATCTGCATGAAGGCGTCTTTGCCTCTCTGCTTTCGCGAACACGATAGCGACGCGATATTGATCCCCTCCTCGGCGATGATCTTCGTTACCTCCGAGATCATGCCGGGGCGGTCGCGGTAGAAGAGAAGGAGCGTCGGCGAGTCGCCTTTGAACCGCGTCTGAAAGCCGTTGATCTTGAAGACTTCGATCACGCCGCCGCCGATCGACGAGCCGCTGATCTCGGCTTCGCGCGTTTTGCCGCGGATCTCGATGCGCACGGTGTTCGGGTGAACGTCGCCGAGGTCTTCTTCGGAGAAGGTGATGTCGACGTCCATCTGCTCGGCGATTCGAATCGCCTCGGGGATGCGCGGATCATCGACGCTCAATCCGATCGAACCGCCGACGAGCGCGAAATCGGAGCCGTGGCCGCGGTACGTCGCTCCCAGCGGGGGGTGCAGATAGAAATGCACGGCAACTGGATCCTCGTCGAGGATCTCGCGCGCGACGCGCCCGAGGCGTGCGGTGCCGGCTGTGTGCGAGCTGGACGGACCCACCATCACCGGGCCCATCACATCGAGAATCGAGACTTTACGGTCGTGACGAATGGCCATCGAGTTTCTGTTGTGCGGCGTTGTTGCGCGGGAAAAGATCCCGTACACTCCGGCGTCCGCATGTCTGAAAAGCCTATCATCCTCGTCGTCGACGACGACCAGCCGATTCTCCTGTTGATGCGGAGTCTTCTCAAGGAGTTCGGGTTCGAAGCGGTCACGGCAGAGAATGGCAATCAGGCGCTGGCCGCGGCGCGGGAACGACGCCCGGCAGTGGTTCTGGTCGATAAGAACATGCCGGGGATGACCGGCGCGGAGACCATCCAGAGCCTGCGTGACGAGCCGGGCTTCGAGCGGCTCCCGATCCTCATTCTCAGCGGCGAGCCGGTGTCGCGCTCCGAACTGGCGGGCCTTCGCGCCGACGGCGCTGTCCTCAAACCGTTCGATGTGACAGCGCTCGTCGAGAAGATCCGTGCGTTCGTGGCGGACGGCGACGGAGCCGGACCTCAAACGTCCCGCGCGTGAGCACGCACTTTTGCTAAAGTCCGCGCCGGAGGCGACCCGATGACCGACATCAATGTCGACCAGCTCGTTCATACCGCTGTCTTCGGCGACGGAGATGCGAAGGCTGCTGCCCGCAGAACCATCCACATGGAAGCACGCCGCCGCGGCGCGGTCTCCTCATCGATCTATCCGCTCTACATGGCGTTCGGCCGCAACGAGATCACGCGCCGCTTCACCGTTCCCGCGTTCAATATCCGCGCGTTGACCTATGACGCCGCCCGCGCGCTCTTCCGCGTCGCCATGCGCCACGACGTCGGCGCGTTCATCTTCGAGATCGCGCGCTCGGAGATCGGCTACACCGAACAGCGGCCCGCCGAGTACGCCGCATGCGTGCTTGCTGCCGCGATGGCCGAGGGGTTCGAAGGACCGGTGTTCATTCAGGGCGATCACTTCCAGGCCAGCGCGAAAAAATGGGCGACGCCGGAAGGGCAGGCCGCGGAGATGAAGGCGCTCGAGTCGCTCATCGACGAAGCGCTGGCCGCCGAGTTCTACAACATCGACATCGACACCTCGACGCTCGTCAATCTCGACTTCCCCACGCGCGACGAACAGCAGCGCGCGAACTACGAAGGGACTGCACACCTCACGAAGTACATCCGCGAGCGGGAACCGAAAGGCGTGACGGTTTCGGCCGGCGGTGAGATCGGCGAGGTCGGTAAGTACAACACGCATCCGGAGGAGGTCCGCGCCTACGCCGACGGACTGAAGCGCCTCCTCGGCGGGATCACCGGCATCAGCAAGATCTCCGTGCAGACAGGCACCTCGCACGGGGGTGTTCCGCTCCCCGACGGCTCGATCGCGCAGGCGAAGATTGATTTCGAAGTCCTTCGCGAAACGACCCACATCTGCCGCGAGGAGTACGGCATGGCCGGAGCCGTTCAACACGGCGCGTCGACGTTGCCGGAGTCGGTGTTCAACCATTTCCCCGAATCCGAAGCGGTCGAGATCCATCTCGCCACCGGTTTTCAGAACATGATCCTCGACGCGCCGTCGATGCCGCAGGAGATCAAGGACGGCATCCGCGACTTCTGTTTCGAGCATTGTCTCGACGAGCGAAAGCCCGATCAGACCGACGAGCAGTTCGTCTACACGACCCGCAAGAAAGCGCTCGGACCATTCAAGCGCCGCATGTGGGAGATGGAGGCGAGCGCCAAGGACCCGATCGTCAAAGAGCTCGAGGAGAAGTTCGAGTTCTTGATGGAGAAGCTGGGCGTCTTCGGCACGAAGGATATCGTTGCGAAGTACGTCAAAGCGACACCGGGCGACCTGCCGGAGTATGCGGCGGCATCAGCGGAGCTAACGGCCGCGGCAGTGGTGGACCCGAACGAGGGGGAGTGAGGACCTCGGGAGAGCCCCTTCGAAGCATGGATACAAGTCTTCGACCGATCGCCCGTGCGTCTTGAACCGCCAACGCTACGTTTTGATCCATCGATGCTAGGTTTTGTAGCGTCGACGCTACGTTTTGATCCGTCGACACTACGTTTTGTAGCATCGACGCTACGTTTTGGTCCATCGGCGCTACGTTTTGTAGGATCGACGCTACGTTTTGATCCGTCGATGCTAGGTTTTGAACCGCCGACGCTACGTTTTGATCCATCGACGCTGCGTTTTGTAGCATCGACGCTAGGTTTTGAACCGTCGACGCTAGGTCTTGAACCATCGACGATACGTTTTGATCCAGCGGCGCTACGTTTTGACCATCGATCCCTGGTTCACAACCATCGATGCTGTCGTCCAAAGCACACAAGCATCCGAAACACCCGCCCCGGCGCCACCATTCGCCCAAACGCAAAAAGGGCAGCCCGTTCAGGCTGCCCTTTCATCGTGATGCCGTCGTGTCGTTTTAGACGACGAAGACGTTCTGAGCCTGCAGACCCTTGGGGCCCTGCGTGACTTCGAACTCGACCTGCGCGCCCTCGGCGAGCGAGCGGAAGCCGTTGCCCTGAATTGCGGAGAAATGAACGAACACGTCTTCGCCCTTCTCCGAGGTGATGAATCCAAAGCCCTTCGCGTCGTTGAACCACTTCACTGTTCCGGTCTGTTTCAAAATGAATCTCCTTTTTTCGATGCTGCCTGATCGGAGATTCGAAACATACGCTTCTACTCTCCCCTGTTAGGCAAACCAAGTGGACGGCAAAACGGCACGACCGCAGGCCGAAATTCCAGAGGCGGTTGCGGGAGGTTCGATTGGATTCCGTGAGGGATAATCGCTCGATGACACGATCGCGCAAGGCGCGTGCAGCCCAGCGCTGTCATTCCGAGAGGGCGGGGCGGTGGGTGGGCGAGGAATCCCCCGCCTCCGAAGTGCAACGCGATCCCTCGCCTCGTTCCCATTTCTCACACTTGCAGGCAATTGCCGGCACAGCGTTTCAATCGAGCGCCTTAACCTTGCCCCAACACTCGGGAGGCATGCCTTTTCAATCGGGTCGCGCTCGCAAAGAACGCGTTTGCCCCATCTTGCAACGCCCCCCTCATCCGCCTTCGGCACCTTCTCCCCCCGAAAAGCACGGGGGGAGAAGGCGCTC
>Ga0307470_10000440_pt1 | contig 21025 bp, 14 predicted proteins | sample atmos_gasesAM3C__FD_204565 | JGI IMG/M metagenome (GOLD analysis project Ga0307470, IMG submission 204565) | Hardwood forest soil microbial communities from Morgan-Monroe State Forest, Indiana, United States - atmos_gasesAM3C_05 | ecosystem: Environmental > Terrestrial > Soil > Temperate forest... | reverse complement strand
GAGGGGGCCTTGGGCGCTTGCCAAACAGTGAACCATTAACCCGTGAAACTCATGAAAATACTCACCTTTAGCGCAAGCACCGCCCCCTCATCCGCCTGTCGGCACCTTCTCCCCCAGCTGAAAAGCGCTGGGGGAGAAGGACGCTCGATTGGAGGAACTGCCGAGAACGCACCGCTCGCACAACTCCACGTCGTCCCAAGTTTCGCCACCAACTGCATGCCGGCAATTCCACTCAGCGCGTGAGAAATACGCGTCAGCGCCTGGCTACCATCTTCTTCCAGACGGAGCCCCTTCGCGGCCGGCGGAATTGCATCACTTGCGCGGAGCGTCAGCCGCACTAGCGAACGATCGCGCAAGCTCCGGTCGGACTGAGAGTCCGACCTACGTTCGAGCCGCCTTCGGCGGCCCGCGGCCACTGAACACGACCATTAATCTGCGAATCAGCGCTCGCGCTGTATCCTTCGCCGATCGATGCAATTTACCGGCTGTGCGGTTTTTGTGGTGGCCATCTTTGCCGTGATCGCACTCGTGGTGGCGATCCGTGCATCGGACCGCGCTCGTCAGGCCGTTTTGGAAGTTGCCGAGCTGCGACGGCGCATCGAGTGGATGTCGAAGTCGTATGCGAAGGCGGCGACTCCGGCAGCGCACGAAACGGTTCCTTCCGCGCCGGTCGCCGAGGAGCGCCAACCCACGCCGGAAGTAGCGCCACAGCCCGAACCGGTGATCATCGTCCCGCGTCCGGAGCCGCGACCCGAACCGGTCGCAGCGTTCGTAACCGAGCCACCTCCGCTGTCTGAGCCAATAGCCGCGTCTATTTCCGAGCCGGAACCCGAGCCTGTCGCACCACTTCCCACTCCCACACCCCACTCCCCACTCCCCACCCCCCGCAAACCCTTCGACTGGGAGTCTCTGATCGGCGTGAAGCTTTTCTCCTGGATCGCCGGCATCGCGCTCGTTCTGGCAGCGCTCTTCTTCCTCAGTTACTCGGTCGAGCACGGGTGGCTCAGCCCGCCGGTGCGCGCATCGCTCGGAATGGTGACAGGCATCGTGCTGCTGCTGGTTTGCGAGCTGCGCGTCGCGCGCGACTACATCTTCACCGCGAACGCCATGGACGGCGCGGGCATCGCCATCCTCTACGCCACGCTTTTCGCCATCCACGCGCTCTGGCATCTGATGCCGGTGACGGCGGTCTTTGCGCTGATGCTGATCGTGACCGCCATCGCCGTGCTTCTGTCGATCCGGCGAGACTCTGTCTTCATCGCGCTGCTCGGCCTCGTCGGCGGCTTCGCCACGCCGGCGCTCTTATCGACCGGCGAGAACAAACCGATCGCCCTCTTCTCCTACCTGCTGCTGCTCAACGTCGGTCTGTTCTGGGTGGCGATTCAGCGCCGGTGGCCGCTTCTGACGGCGCTCAGCGTCATCTTCACGGTGATCTACGAGTGGGGATGGATCAGCAAGTTCCTGAACGTCGCGCAGTTGCCGCTTGCGGTGTCGATCTTCATCCTCTTCGCCGCGGCGGCCGGCGCATCGCTTTTTCTGCGGCGCAGAGCGGACAAAGCGCAACAACGCTTCGACTTCGCGGCCATCTCGTCGTCCGGCTTGCCGCTCCTTTTCGCCATCTACGTCGCCGCGGTATCGAGCTACGGCGTGCAGTACAACGTCCTCTTCACATTTCTGCTCTTCATCAGCACCGGCTTGTCGGTGATCGCGATCTTTCGAGGTCCGGCGTGGCTGCACATTCTTGGGGGCGCGACGATTACGCTCGTGCTGCTCGTCTGGCGGGCTTCGTCGTACACGCCGTCGGCGTGGCCGTGGATCCTGGTCTGGATTGCGGTATTCGTCGTCGTTCAGCTTGCGCTGTCGCACTTCACGTCGACGCCGCGCTACGTCATCGCGCCGCTGTTCCTGCTGCTCTTCCCGGCGCTGGCGATGATGCCAGTTCCCGCGTCGGCGCCGATGATGCTTTTCGGCGCGCTCTTAGCGCTGGTCGCGATCATCGCCGCGTATGCGATCAAACACGAAGCCGGTCCCGTTTATGCGGTCGCCGCGTTCCTGGCCATCGCGACCGAGGGGGTCTGGTCGATGGATAACGTGACGCCGGCGCGGCTGATCACGGCTCTGACGATCTACGCGGTCTTCGCGCTGCTGTTTCTCGCCGTTCCGGTCATCGCGCGTCTGCTTGGAAAGAACGTGGTCTCCCAGTGGACGATGCTGGCCCTCATTCTCGGCTCCATCGGCGTCCTCTTCTTCCTCACTAGCGGTGAAGTGGCGCAATTCGGGCTATGGCCGCTGGCGATCCTGCTGGCGATCATCAACGTCGGGGCGATTGCTGAAGCGAAGTCGAGACAGCAATCGATTCTTGCCGCCTCCGCGATTCTCCTTTCGTGGATCGTCATCACGGTCTGGTGCGCCAATGCCATGCACCAGGCGAACCTCGTAGCTGCACTGGCGATGATCGCCGGCTTCGCGCTGCTGGCCGTTGCCGGTGGAATCTTCATCGCCCGCGGTGAGGACGGCGACCTCAGCACGACCTACCTCGCACTCGTCGGCCATCTGTTCCTGCTCGCCGTCGCTGTCCAGCCTGCGCTGGCCTTCCCTCCATGGCCCTTGTTCGCGGCGCTCTTCGTGCTGGATCTCGGCATCGCCGCTGCTGCTCTTTACCTCCGCCGCGCGGCACTCATGACGGCGGCAATGGCCGCGTCACAGGTCGTGCTGATGATGTGGGCGGCGGATGCGAAAGCGGCGCCCTGGCCCATGGTCGCCTTCGGCGCGGCGATCTCCGTCTGCGTCATCGCGCTGGTCTGGTTCGGAATCGACCGTCGCTTCCGTGTTGCCGCGATCGTGGCACTGTTCGCGGGCGATGTCGTCGTCATCATCGCCGGCGGCGTGTCTTCAACGCCGCTTTTCGCTCCATTGCTTGCCTCGCACATCGCCATCGGCATTGCCGTTCTTGCGGTAGCCTGGCTGATCGAAGAGCACGACATCGCCGTGGCCGCGGTGGCATTGCTAGCTCTCGCTCTGGCGCTTTCCCGGCCGGAAACACCTGCGCACCAGCTCGGCTTCGCAGGTGCCATCTACTCCCTCTTCATCCTTTATCCGTTGTTTCTCGGGGCGAGAGCGAAGCGGTTCGTGCAACCGTATCTCGCGGCGGTGCTGGCTGGAATCCCCTTCTTCGTCTACGCGCGCATGGCGATCAAAGATGCCGGTTACGGCTACGCCATCGGCCTCCTGCCGCTCTTTCAGGCCGCGTTGATGCTGTTGCTCGTGTGGCGTCTGCTGCGCATCGAGCCGGCAGGGGAGCGGCTCCTGGCGCGTCTGGCGTTGACAGCCGCCGCGGCGCTGGCATTCATCACCATCGCCATCCCTCTGCAACTGGAGAAGCAGTGGATCACGATCGGATGGGCTCTGGAGGGGGCGGCACTGGTGTGGCTCTTCCGGCGCATTCCGCATCGCGGCCTGCTAGCCTGGTCCGGAGCGCTTCTGGCGGCGGCGTTCGTGCGCCTCACCGTCAATCCAGCGGTGCTCTCGTATCACCCGGCCAGCCACTCGCCGATCGTGAACTGGTATCTCTACACGTACCTGGTCAGCGCCGCCGCCTTCTTCGCCGCGGTGCGTCTGCTGCCGGACGAGGAGTCGCAGCTCTACAAGATGCCGCGGGCGATCGCGAACGCGTGCGGGACGATCCTCCTGTTCTTCCTGGTCAACATCGAGATCGCCGATTTTTACTCGACCGGTCCGGCTCTGACGTTCAACTTCCTCTCGTCATCGCTGGCGCAGGACCTGACCTATACGATCGGTTGGGCGGTCTTCGCCGTCTCGATGCTGATGGCCGGGCTCGTGCTTCACAGCCGGACGGCGCGCGTGGCGGCCATCATTCTGCTGCTCGTGACGGTGCTGAAATGCTTCCTCCACGACCTGGGCCGGCTCCGTGGGCTTTATCGCGTCGGCTCGCTCCTCGGATTGACGATCTCACTCCTTCTCGTGGGCGTGCTCCTGCAGAGGTTCGTGATCAGGAAGCCGGCCACACCGACTGAGAACCCGGCCTGACCGTGCTCAGCGCGGCGAGTTTCTGAAGAAGCGCGCACGCTCGGACACACGCCACGTTGTGGCCACGCGGCGCGCGGCCCATCGCGGCACCGCCCGCACCAGCCAGACGTAGCTGACCAGCATGGCGTTGAGACCGAGGAGCACGAGGAGCGAATCGTGACGATCAAGGAATGGCACGTGTGCAGCCGGCCAGCGTAGGAAAAGCCCGTCGACGCTCACCAGGAGAGAGAGATCGATGACATCGCGGACGATCGCGCGCCGCCGTGCCCTGGCGACAACGGCGCGCGAGTCGATGATGACGGGAGGAGGCACCCCGGCGTCTGAAACGCCGGGGAGCAGTGTGCATCGAACGGGCCTTTCCATCGCAATATGTTCGACAGGGAGGGGAGTGTGGTTATTCCAAATAACAACTACCTAACCCGTATCGTCTGCGCGATGTAGTTTCCATCCCCGTCACGGTAGGCTTTGATGACCAGCGAATCGCCTACACGCAACTGCATTGCTGTTGAGTACGTTCCCGTGCGCGTGCGCACAGCAAGATCCTCCAGCACATAGACCCGGGTCGCCCGTCCGCCGTTCTGCGCATCGCGCAGCACGATCTGCGGCCCGTCAGCGAGCGTTTGCGTCACCGTGCCGTAGATGGTCACAACGCCCAGGTCGCCATAGGCAGCAGACGGTGGCGCGGCCGGCGTCGATGGGCCTGGCGTAGTCGCCGCTCCGTTGTCGTCAGTGAACCGAAGCGTAGACGCGACGAAGGTCGGGCCGCTGTACGACCCGCTCAGCTCGACGTGATCGCTGGCCTGAACGTCGCGCGCGCGCACCGGCTGCCCGGCCGGGTCGGTGGCGGAGTGAAGGTCGACGGCGATCGTGCCGCGGCCGGTGTCGACATTAATGATGTTGTTCGTCCTGTCGACCCGGATCACGCGACCGCTGACTGCGCCGACACCGCGCGATGATGACCCCGCTTCCTGCGCGCTTTTCGTCACCTCGATCGACCGCGCCCGTACTTCTGTTCCGTTGACCGCCGCACCGCCTTCCGGTTCGACTCGGATGCGGTCGCCGACCTCCAGGTTTGAAATGCGATACGTGTCACCGCGATACCGGACAACCGTTCCCTGCGGCGTGCGAATGGTCAGCACCTCCCGGCGGTCGGTGACGATGACGAGACGCCCCTCCTCCGCATTGATCTGTTGCAAGATACCCTCGACGCGACCGGTGCGATCCGGCGCGGTGCTAGGCGTCGTTCCCGACGCGGTCGGCGTCGAGACAGACGTAAGCGGGCGGGTCTGCCCGACGCCGGTCTGCGGTGCGTCGACGGCCCGGCCGAGGAGAGTTACGCGTTCGGCGCGCACCACGTTGCCACCGGTGCCCGTTCCGCGAATCTCGACGCGGTCGCCGACACGCACGTTGTTGAACCCGTTTGAGCCGAGAAAGATCTCGGGCGCTCCATTGATCGTCCCGCCGAACCCGTTGTACTGCGTCGTGACGGCGTCGGTGTCAACGGTAATCTGATCGCTGATCGCGCCGTCCGGCGTGACGATCATGCGGTTTCGCCCATTCTCGGTATCTGCGACAGTGCCGGTGATGCTTCCGCGGCCACCTTCCTGCACATCGTCGCTCGTCCGCCAATTAGTACGGTCCTGTCCCCACGCGGCGACAGTAGAGAGCGCCGCGAACACGAAGATCGCTCTTATTTTCCTCATGGAAGCCTCCTGTAGCCTGGGGCGCGCAAGAGCGCTGCCAACGCGGTTGCGCGGTCTCGGGGTTACGCGGTGGTCTCGCGGGTGGTGGTCTCCAAGTTGCCGCGCGACCGCGTAACCTTCGCGACCGCGCTACCGCGTAGCCACCATCTGCCCGCCAATCCAGCACTCGCGGACGACGCGGTCGTCGCCGGTAAAGATCAGACCGGCAAGCAGATCCTCGATCGAAGAGGCTCGTTCGCTGCGCAGGGCCACGAGAGGCGTCGACTTCAGATCGAGCAGAAGGAAGTCGGCGGACTTTCCGGGCTCGAGACTGCCGCACTCCCCATCGAGCGAGAGCGCATGGGCGCCGCCGAGGGTGGCGAGGTACCAGAGATGGAACGGGGTGAGCGACACGCCCTGCACCTGCTGCACCTTGTATGCGTCCGACATCGTGGTGAACATCGACGGAGTCGTTCCGGCACCGATGTCTGTACCGAGGCCGACAGTGACGCCGGCGCGAAGGGTGTGGTGCAGGCGGAACAGGCCGCTGCCCAGGAAGAGGTTCGAGTTTGGACAGTGCGCGATACGCGTGCCGCGACGGGCGAGCAAGTCGAGCTCTTCCTCGCTGAGATAGACGCCGTGCGCGAGCACAGTCCGCTCTCCGAGGAGGCCATAGCGTTCGTAGACATCCGCATATTCAGCCTCGGGGAAGAGATCGTGAACCCACTGGACCTCGTTGCGGTTCTCGGAGATGTGCGAATGAACGTAGGCGTCAGGAAACTCCCGTTTGAGCTGACCAGCCGCTTCGAGCAGCTCGGGAGTGGACGTCGGCGCGAAGCGCGGCGTGATGGCGTAGCGGAGCAGCCCGCGCTTGTGCCATTTCTGCAGCAGCGCATGGCTTTCTTCGAACGCTTGCCGAGGAGTCTCCAGCAATTCCTCCGGCGCGTTGCGGTCCATCATCGTTTTCCCGATGATCGCCCGGAAGCCGCGCCGCTCTGCCTCGGCGAAGAAGATGTCGGTGGCGCGATAGTGGATCGTCGAGAAGATGAGCGCGCAGAGCGTGCCGTTGCGCAACAGCTCCTCGAAGAAGATCTTCGCCACCATTTCGGCGTGGCTGGGGTCGCTGAACTTTGCCTCGGTGGGGAAGGTGTAGCGGTTCAGCCACTCGAGGAGATCGCCGCCGTATGACCCGATCATCTCGAGTTGTGGCGCATGCAGGTGCGTGTCGACGAATCCCGGTGCAATGAGGATGTCGTGCCCGAGCTGCGTGAGCGTGGAGCTCTCTCGCGGGACGTCGCGCCAGTCACCGACGCCAACGATACGATCGCCGTCGACGGCCAGATAACCGTCATCGTAGTAGACGTACGACTTTGCCGCGTCCGTCGCGAATGGATCATCGACCGGCGAGAAGACCCGCGCCCGGAACAGCTTCACGCGCGCATTGTCTCACCGCCTAGGGTGGAGCGCCTCGATACGCGTTGAAAAGAGGCGCTCATCAAATCCCCGTCGGGATGTCTTCTTCCTCTTCCGCCCTTTGCACCAGCTTCTCCAAAACCAAGGCACGCGTCGTTTCGGTGACCGCGGCCGCCTCCGCAGGCGTCGCGTCGAGCGCGGGCGGCAACTCCAGCGAGCTTTGGGTCACGGACTCGATGAACGAGGCCTCGCTCGACGGCATGAGCGGCGCCACATCCTCGATCAGCGGGAAGCGACGGCGGGAGCGCTCCTCAGCCTCGCGAAACTCTTTGTTGAAAATGAGCAGCGAAGGGGCAACCTTCTCATATAGCTCGCAGGTTGCCCGTACGTCGTCCAGGCAGTAATCGGCGATCTCCCGATGCCGGCCAGCGCGATACCAGGTCTCCACGGAGCGTCCGTCGAGCCCTTCGCCCTTCGACGTCTCGACGCCGAAGACTTTGCAGGCCAGGTCAAGGTTGAACTTGAACTGCCGGGCGTTCGTGGTACCGAAGAAGTTGAGGGCTTCGCGTAGATCGCAGTTCGGGTGGAAACCGTAGCGGTAGCCGACGAGATCCCGTTTCGGCACGATGCCGTTGATCGCCGAGCGGATCATCAGGAACGGCCCGTCGAATTGCCGGCCGTTGAAGGTGATGAAGCGGGAGTCGCCTTCGAAGAACTCCCAGAATTTCTCCAGGATCTGCTTTTCGCTGCCGGACATGTAGGTGCGCTGCCCGGCCTTTTCGATGGCGAGCTGCGTCTGTCCCGGCACTTCATACATGGCGCAGGACCGCCCATCTTCGATGTTGATGACGCCGATGGCGATGATGCGGCCGCGAAAGGGGGAGAGTCCGCCGGCGCGACGTGTTTCTTCAGCGTCGCCGTCGTTGAGACCCTTGATCAGGTACTCCCGAACGTACGCGTCGAGCTCTTCCCACGGCGTTCCGACCGTTTCGATGTCGATGACGAGCTTTTTCATGAGGAGACGGGGTTATTGTCCGGAACAGCCACCGGCCTCACTGTATTTTCAGCTTGTCGAACAACTCCTTCACGGCGTCCGCCGACTTCTGCAGCGCGGCACGCTCGTCGTCAGACAGCGTGATCTCGATGATCTGCTCGATCCCGTTCTTGCCGAGCTTCACCGGCACGCCTACGTAGAGATTCTGGAAGCCGTACTCGCCGGTCAGGTAGGCGGCACAGGGAAGGATCTTGCGCTTGTCTTTGAGGATCGCCTCGACCATCTCCACGGCGGCCGCACCCGGTGCGTACCACGCCGAGGTCTTGAGAAGATTGACGATCTCCGCGCCGCCGTTGCGGGTTCGGTCGACGATGGCGTCGATTCGCTCCTTTGAGAGCAGCTCCGTGATGGGGATCCCGGCGACGGTCGAGTAGCGCGGCAGCGGGACCATGGTGTCGCCGTGTCCGCCGAGGACGAAGGCGTGCGTGTTCTCGACCGAGACATTCAACTCCATGGCGATGAACGCACGCATGCGGGCGGAGTCGAGCACTCCGGCCATACCGAAGACGCGCTCTCGGGGAAAGCCGGAGACGCGGCGTGCGACCTCGCACATGGCGTCGAGCGGGTTGGAGACGATGACCAGGATCGAGTTCGGCGAGTGCTTCACGATTTCGCGGGTGACACCGGCGACGATCTCTTCGTTCTTCCAGAGAAGGTCGTCGCGGCTCATACCCGGTTTGCGCGGCAGACCTGCGGTGATGACGACGACGTCAGAGCCGGCAGTCTCGTCGTAACCGTTCGAACCTCGAAGGATGGAGTCGAAGGTCTCGACCGGCGCGGTCTCCATCAGATCGAGTGCTTTCCCCTGTGGGACCCCTTCGACGATGTCGACGATGACGACGTCCGCCAGCTCTTTGCGGGCGATTCCATGCGCTACGGTCGCGCCGACGTTGCCGCCGCCGACTACGGTGACTTTGGTTTTCATCTCAGCCCCTTAGGTACGACATTTTCGGCGCGGATCATATATGCAGGCTGGTTCGACCGGATGTGATGGTTATCCGGGTCTCACGGTTTCGCGGATGCGGGGTCTCGCGGCGGATGTGATCCGCTCCGAGTCTGCGGTTGACACATCGAGACCGCGCAACCGCGAAACTCCGATACTACGTATACGAAGGACAGTTGAAGCGCGAGCGTCAGGAGTGACATCCTTCGCGGTCCCGATGCCGACGCTTCTCAACAGCACATTCGTCGCCTCTCCGCCGAAGCAGCTCGTGCTTGCGGATGGCTTTCGCTTCGCGCATGGACAGACGATCGCACCGTTCACGATTCAGTACGAGACGTTCGGTGAGCTGAATGCCGAGAAGTCGAACGCGATCCTCGTCTGTCACGCGCTTTCGGCGAACGCACACGCCGCCGGCAAGTACACGAACGAGCAGGACGAACGACCTGGCTGGTGGGACGGCCTCATCGGCTACGGAAAGGGAATCGACCTCGACAAGTACTTCGTCATCTGCGCGAATCTCCCCGGGTCGTGCTACGGCACGACAGCGCCTGCCTCGATCGACCCCGTCAACGGAAAGCCCTATGGCTCGCGATATCCGTGGCCTGCGATCGAGGACATGGTGCACTCGCAAAAGATCCTTCTCGACCGTCTCGGCATCCAACGCCTTCGCGCCATCGCCGGTGGCTCACTCGGCGGGATGCAGGTCCTGATGTGGGCAGCGTGTTATCCCGACTTCATGGACTCGATCATCACCATGGCAGCCGGTGCGGCCGTGCCGGTACAGGGAATCGCCTGGCACATCATCGGGAGAAAGATGATCGAGAGTGATTCCCGTTTCAACGGCGGCGATTACTACGATCACCCCGAGCCGCTGCGCGGCCTGCAGGTCGCACGGATGGTCGGGCACATGACGTATCTGTCCGCACGAGCACTGCAGTCAAAGTTCGGCCGGCGCCGCCGTGGCAACACGCGCCAGTTCGAGATCGATTCGTATTTCGAGTATCAGGGCAGAAAGTTCGCGGCTCAGTACGACGCCAACTCATACATCCGCGTGCAGGCGGCGATGGATGAGATGGACCTCGAGGAGCAGCATGGCTCACTGCAGGAGGCATTTGCCAGGTGGCACGGCCGTACGCTGCTCGTATCGTTTGATACGGACTGGCTGTTCCCTGTTGGCGAGGTCGAGCGGGTTGAGAACGCCATGGTCGCGAACGGCACGCCGGTCCGTCACGAACGGATCGCGTCGCCAAACGGCCACGATACGTTCCTCATCGACTATGACCTCATCACGGCTCCGGTAAGGGAGTTTCTGTCACTTCCACGAGGCGTCGAACTCGTGTAACCGCTGCTCGAGTCTCCACTCGATGCGGGCTTTCGTGTTCCCGTCGAGAAACGCCGCGCATTTTGCCGGCGGGTTGGGCGACGGTATTTCACCGGCGCATGACCCGGCGATTCGCTCATAGCTGTGATTCGCCCAGAGCGATTCTCCTTCGGCGAACGAGTACTCGAGGCTGTTGCGGGCGATGCGTTTGAGCGTCGGGTAATCGAGGCCCTGATCCTGCACCGCTCGCATGTACTGGTTTGTCATGTCGTCGCGCGAAACGCCGGGATCGTCAGTGGCCAGGGCGACAGGGACACCCGCGGCGAGGTAGAGGCGAAGCGGATGGGCCTTGCCGGAAACGCCTAGGATTACATCGTTGCTGGTCAGGCAAACCTCGACCGCGATGCCACGGCTGGCCATGATCTTCAGCAGTCCTGCAGGGTCGTCTTCGTACGGGAGATCGACTCCGTGACCGATGCGCTCCGCGCCGGCGATCATGACCGAGTCGCGGATGTGATGACGCAGCCCCTCGGGCTCGACGAATCCAGGCGCCAGCTCGCCGGCGTGGGTGGTGAGGTGAATCTTCGGATAGATCTGGTGGAAGAAGGCAAACATCTTCATCTGATCGTCGAAGTCGTGCATGGAGATATAGCTGTCTTCCGGCATGACCGGATTGAGGCCGACCACGCGCGGATCGGCGCTGGCGAGCTCGTAGCCGATTACCATCTCCGTGAATAGCTGTGCCAGCGGCACGCCTCGATGCAACTCGTAGAGATAGCGGACGGTGGACTGGCATCCCGGCTGCGCGTTCGACGTACCGCAATGAAGATCTCCATGCATGCGCGCTTCGGCATTGTCGATCACGCCCCGTGCGCCGGCGATAATCGGGGGCACCTGCCCGCTCTGCATGATTGCGGTGCGCATCTCCGTAAAGCTCTGACCGGTCTTGACGAAGCTCAGGAGCTCACGAGCCTTGCCGAAGTCGGGGGCGAAGATCGTCTCCACGTAGTCGACGTTCTCGCTGGCCAGGCGCCGCACATCCTCGGTGAGCATCTCGGGCACATGGGCGCGGGAGACGGCACTGAACTTCCCGAAGGTATTGAAGAAATGATCGTGCCCCGACTCGAGAACCGGCCGGAACTGCCGCATCGAGAGCGCGTCCTGCATTTGCCCATAAAGCGAGGAGTAGGGTGCCAGAAGCGTCGATGCCGGCACGATCGACGCAGCCGCGGAAGGATTGGCCGCGATCTGCTGCGGAGTAGCGCACTGCGTGATCGTGAGCTTCGCCGAATCGACGCAGATGCCGTCGTCGGCCGCGTAGCGAAGGTATGACTCGGCGTAGACGGAGCCCGAGAGGTGGTTGTGGAGGTCACCTCCCTTCGGCATGGCCTGCAGCACCTGCCGCAACATGGCCCGGTCGGAAGTGTTGAGCGCGGGCTGCGCAAACGACGCCGTGGCAATGAGGAGCGACAGCAGGGCAAAGCGACGCCATGCGCGCGAGGAGAAGCTCTTCATGGGGTAGACCTCCGTCGATGGAGTGTAGCGCCGTGGGATGGCGCATTAATAGACGCGTTTAATACAGATCAAATGCAACCGAAACAGTTACGTAATGCTGTCTTGTTAAGCGCAGCAAATGAGCACTGAAACACGTGCTGCTATTCGTTCGCCGCGTTGGGCCGAGCGGCAATCGGCGCGCGGTAGTCACATTCGGCGTTGTTGCAGTATTCGATGTGACCCTCGCGTTTCGTCTCCTTCTCCAGGAGGTACGGCGCGGCGCACTTCGGGCAGGGCCGCGGCACAGGACGGTTGTTCAGAGCGAAGTCGCACTTGGGATAGCGCGAGCAGGAGAAGAAGATGCCGCGGCGCGAGCGGCGCTCGACGAGCTCTCCCTCCTTGCAGTTCGGACACGGAACGCCGGTCGGTTTCGGAGGAGTGCCCTTGCCCCCGCCAATCTTGCGGATTGTCTTGCAGTCGGGATAGCCGGAGCAGGAGAAGAAGGGACCGTAGCGGCCGGACTTGAGCACCATCTCCTTGCCGCAGTTCTCGCAGGGCGGCTGCGGCTCGGTGGGGATGTCGGCCTTCAGCAGCCTGGGATCCTTTGTGTTCTTGCAGTCGGGGTAACCGGTGCATGCGTAGAACTGACCGAAGCGCGAGCGTTTGAGCTGCATCGGCTTGCCACACTTGTCGCAGATGATCGTCTCGCCCTCGGGCTGTTCGGCGACGTCTCCGCGCGCGGTTTCCTTCGTGTTCTTGCACTCGGGATAGTTCGAGCAGGCCAGGAACTCCCCGAAACGCCCGAACTTGATGGCCATTGGCGAGCCGCATTTCTCGCACACCTCGTCAGTCTCGACGCCGGTGCGCTTCACTTCGACCATCTCCTTGCCGGCACGAGCGAGGTCTTTGTTGAACTTGAGAGAGAAATCCTTCATGGCCTCGTGCCACTCCACACGACCTTCCTCGATCTCGTCGAGCTTCTGCTCCAGCTCCGCCGTGTAGCCTTCATCGATGATGTCGCCGAAGGATTGCTTGAGAAGTTTCGTGACCAGCATGCCCAGTTGCGTCGGGAAGAACTTGCCCTCCGACTTGTAGGTGTAATCACGCGTCTGGATCGTGGTCATGATCGAGCCGTACGTGGACGGACGACCGATGCCGTTCTCTTCCAGAGCTTTCACGAGCGTCGCTTCCGTGTAGCGTGCCGGCGGCTGAGTGAAGTTCTGTTTCGTGTCAAGGTTCACGAGCTTGAGCGGCTCGCCCTCAGTCATCGCCGGAAGGGCCTTGCTCTTGTCCGCCTTTTCGTCGTCGTCTTCAGCACCATCGACCGACGCATCCTGAAACACAGCCAGGAAGCCGGCGAACTTGAGAACCTCACCGGAAGCGCGCAGGGTGTAGGCACCGTTGCGGATGTCGACGTCGGTGACATCGAAGAGCGCCGGTTTCATCTGCGAGGCGACGAAGCGGTCCCAGATCAACTTATAGAGGTTGTACTCCTCGCGGGTAAGGTGATCTTTGATCGCCTCGGGCTCGAATTCGAGTGACGTGGGACGGACGGCCTCGTGAGCTTCCTGTGCTTGTGCAGCTTTCTTGACACGATATACGTTGGGCTTTTCCGGTAGAATATCAGCCCCGTATTTCGTGCTGATATATTGTCTCACCTCTACGATGGCGTCATCGCTGATGCGGACCGAGTCGGTGCGCATGTAGGTGATGAGGCCTACGTGACCAAAAGCGCCGAGCTCTTTGCCCTCGTACAGCTTCTGGGCGATCTGCATCGTCCGCTTCACCGGATACTTGAAGCGGTTGTACGCGGTGCGCTGTAGCGTCGAGGTGATGAACGGCGCAGCGGCGGTCTGGCGCTTTTCCTTGCGGGCGATCGTCTCAACCGCGAAACTGCCGGACTTCAGCGCCGTTTCGATGACGCGCGCCTGCTCCTCGTTGGTGATGTCTGCTTTCTTCCCGTCGACCTTTGTCAGTTTGGCGACGAACTGCGGCGGGGCGCCGGCGGCGAGCAGGGCCGCGAACGTCCAGTACTCCTCCGGAACGAACGCTTTGATCGACTCCTCGCGGTCGACGATCATCTTCATCGCCACCGACTGGACGCGCCCGGCGGAGAGACCGCGGCGAACTTTGTCCCAGAGCAGCGGGGAGAGCTTGTAGCCGACCAGCCGGTCCAGAACGCGGCGCGCCTGTTGCGCGTTCACCTTATTCATGTCGATCTCGGTCGGCTGGTCGATGGCCTTCCGGACGGCGTTCTTGGTGATCTCGTGGAAGAGGATGCGGCGGACCTTGCTGGAGTCCTTGCCGAGGAGCTTCATGACGTGCCAGCCGATCGCTTCACCCTCACGATCAGGGTCGGAGGCGATGTAGACGACGGTGGCCTTTTTCGCGGCGGCCTGGAGCTCGCTGACTACCTTCTCTTTGCCTTCGAGCACCTCGTAGGTCGGCTCGAAGGTTTCCTCGTCGACGCCCAAGTCGCTCTTCGGCAGATCGCGGACGTGGCCGACAGAAGCCTTGACGATGTAGTCGCTGCCGATGAATTTGTTGATCGTCTTCGCTTTCGCGGGAGACTCTACGATGACGAGGTTTTTGGCCATTGCGGAACGCCCCAAACTTCCACCTCGGCGCCGGAATTCCTCGCGCGCGTATCATGCGCGCGCGGATGCGAGCGACGGGATGATCCAAGCGGGGGACGATAACACCGCGCCGCGAGAAGGCCAAAATAACTACTATTCGTAGAGTCTGGTGGAGTTTGCGCGGCCGTTGATCCGCGAAGATGATGGCCGAGCCGGCGGCGATCAGAACAGCCGGCCGTGCCGGCCCTACTCTTCTTCTTCGTCGTCTCCGCCGCCGGCGGCCTTGTACTTCTTGGTCTTGTTGTAGAGCGTTTTGTACGAGATGCCCAGGATCTCGGCTGTCTTGCGGCGGTCGCCGTCGGTCATCATGAGCGTCTCTTCGATCACGATCCGCTCGACCTCTTCCATCGGCTGCCCGAGTGGGATCGTCACGCCGTTCTTCACTCGTCGCTTGCGCGCGCTGAGGAGCTTGTCCGGCAGGCACTCAACCGTCAGGCTGTTGCCGCGGGCCATGATGAAGGCGCGGTTGATCACATTCCGAAGCTCGCGCACGTTGCCCGGCCATTCGTACTGCTGCAAGGCCTCCACGAAATCGGCCTCGATGTTCTCGACCTTCTTTTCCTCGGTTTCGTTCAACTTCTGCAGGAAGAAGTGGGAGAAGAGGGGGATGTCCTCCAACCGCTCGCGCAGGGGAGGCACCTCGATGGGGAAGACGTTGAGGCGGTAGTAGAGATCCTCACGCATCTTTCCGTCGATGATTGCCTTCTGCGGATCGCGATTCGACGCGGCAATGACCCGAGCCTCGATGTAGATCTCCTCGTTTCCACCCACACGCCGGAACTTTCCTTCTTCGAGCACGCGGAGGAGCTTGACCTGCAGCTCGATCGGCATCTCGGTGATCTCGTCGAGGAAGACCGTGCCGCCCTTGGCCACTTCGAAGTAGCCCTCACGCCGTTTGATGGCGTTTGTGAAGGCCCCTTTCTCATGACCGAAGATCTCCGACTCGATGAGGGTCGGCGAAATCGCACCGCAGTTGAAGGCGATGAACGGTTTGAGCCGCCGGCGCGACAGGGAGTGAATCGTGTTGGCGACGACTTCCTTACCGGAGCCGGACTCGCCGACGATGAACACGTTCGCGTCGGTGTTCGCGACCATCTCGATCTCTTCGAACAGCTTCTGCATCCGCAGCGATTTGCCGACGAGATGGCCGAGCGCTCCCATCTTCTGGAGCTGACGACGAAGCTCGAGGATCTCCTGCTTCATCATCTGCTTGTCTTCGACCGACTTCAGGATGACTTGCAGGCGGGGGAGATCGACCGGTTTGGTGACGTAGTCCTCGGCGCCGACTTTGAGCGCCTTGACCGCAGAATCGACCGTGGCATGGCCGGTGAGGATCACCACCGAAACGTCGGGATACGTTTCCTTGATGCGGTGCAACAGATCGAGGCCTGAACCGTCGGGAAGCTTGAGATCGACGATGGCGACATCCGGGACCATCCTGGAGACGGAGTTCCAACCGGCTTTCAGCGTGTCGGCGACCTCAGCCTCGTAGCCCCATTCTTCGACGACGTCAGCCATCCCCGCGCTGGTGGCACGATCATCATCAACGATCAGGACTTTCTTCATTTATGCACCTGGAAAGGAGAGCCTTAGGGAGACCTTATCACGATCCTCCACAGCGTTCAGCTCACCCCCGTACGTTTCGGCGATGAGCCGCGCGGCGGCCAGTGAGAGGTCAGCATGACCGAGCGCGTCCGTGTAGTAGAACTTGAAGATCTTCGTCACCTCAAAGTCTTTTGACGCTGGCGTTCCGGTGACCGCGATGGTGAACCGGCCCGGAATTCTCTCGACCGTAGCGACGCGTCCGCTATCGATCAGCACCTGAGACGCACCCTCGAAAAACATTTTGAGAGCCTGCCGAATTCTAGAGTCATGAGCATGAACGTTGAATGAACCGTCGATGCCGGCTATGTCCATCGCTGCGCTGGCGGCTGCCTCGGAACAGAGCCGGCTGAGATCGACATCCTGCGGTTCCCCTTCCCCCTTGGGTGGCGTTGAGAGGACGAAGAACGTGTCGAAGATGCGCGCCATGCGCCGCAACTCCAACTCGATCGACTTGGCGTAGGCATTGACCTTCTCGTCTTCGCCACCGGCGAGCTTCGAGACTCGCATGCGCAGAAGCTCGAGGTTGAGCACAGCGACGTTCAACGGCGTCTTGAGATCGTGCGCCGTATCGTTACTGCGGCGAAAGTTCGTTGCGGCAAAGCTATCGAGCCAGGATTCCATAGTCACCGAGACGTCGCGCAAAGCGATGCAAGCTTAGCGCCGTTCGAATCAGTGATCGCGGCCGATACCGATCATCGCCACCGATTCCTCGAGGCGCGCCTCGACGCGATTGAACTCCGGGTCGTGCGAGGAGAGGTACTGCAGCTCCTTTTCCGCGGCGATCCGCTCCGCTTCCGCAGCCGCAGGATCGATCTCGCTCGCCAGCACTCCGCGCTCCGCCAGGACGATGACGCGATCTGGCAACACCTCGGCAAAGCCCCACGAGAGAACGAGGCGGTGCACGATACCGCCGCTCCGGTAGCGCATCTGGCCGATCTTCAGCGTCGTGAGGAGCGGCGTGTGGCCCGGGAGCACACCGATCTCGCCATCGCTTGCGGGGAGAACGACCTCATCGACCTCGGTGTCGATGATCTTCCGTTCGCGCGTGACGACGGTGAGATTGATCTTCGTCGGAAGAGCGTCTGCCATCCGGATTCCTTACGCCGCCTCTTTCTTCATCTGCTCGGCGCGCTCGAGCACCTGCTCGATCGTTCCCATCAGCAGGAAGGCCTGCTCCGGGATGTCGTCGTGTTTCCCTTCGACGATCTCACGGAAGCCTTTGATCGTGTCGGCAATCTTGACGTACTGGCCCTTGATGCCGGTGAACTGCTCCGCCACGTGAAACGGCTGCGAAAGAAAGCGCTGAATCTTGCGCGCGCGGTTGACGATGACGCGGTCCTCTTCCGACAGCTCGTCGATGCCCATGATCGCGATGATGTCCTGCAGGTCCTTATACTTCTGGAGAACGGCCTGCACGGAGCGGGCGGTGTTGTAGTGCTCGTCGCCGAGGATGCGCGGATCGAGAATCTTCGAAGTCGAGGCCAGCGGATCGACGGCAGGGTAAATCCCGAGCTCGGCGATCTGACGCGAGAGAACCGACGTGGCGTCGAGATGGGCAAAGGCGGTGGCCGGCGCGGGATCGGTGAGATCGTCCGCGGGAACGTAAATGGCCTGTACCGAAGTGATCGAGCCGCGCTTGGTGGAGGTGATGCGCTCCTGCAGCTCGCCCATCTCGGTAGCGAGGTTGGGCTGATAGCCGACGGCGCTGGGCATACGGCCGAGGAGTGCCGACACTTCCGAGCCCGCCTGTGTAAAGCGGAAGATGTTGTCGATGAAGAGCAGCACATCCTGCCCCTCGGCGTCGCGGAAATACTCGGCGACTGTAAGTCCGGTTAGACCGACGCGAAGGCGGGCGCCTGGCGGTTCGGTCATCTGCCCGTAAATCAACGCTGCCTTCGACTTGGACGGGTCACCCGGCACGATGACGCCGGTTTCCGCGAATTCCAGCCAAAGGTCGTTTCCCTCGCGCGTCCGTTCACCGACGCCCGCGAAAACGGAGAAGCCGCCGTGCTCCTTGGCGACGTTATTGATCAACTCCATGATCAGAACGGTCTTCCCGACGCCGGCACCGCCGAACAACCCGGTCTTGCCGCCCTTGGTGTAGGGCTCGAGGAGGTCGATGACTTTGATGCCGGTCTCGAACATCTCGATGTTGGTGGACTGCTCGTCGAAGCGCGGCGGCTGGCGATGAATGGAGAGCTTCGTCTCGGAGTTGACCGGGCCCTTGTTGTCGACCGGCTCGCCGAGGACGTTGAGGATGCGGCCGAGCGTCTCGCGTCCGACCGGCACCATGATCGGGCCTCCGGTGTCGATGGCCTTCATGCCGCGGACCATTCCGTCGGTCGGCTTCATGGCGATACAGCGGACCTGGTTCTCGCCGATGTGGTTGGCAACCTCGGCGACGACGTCGATCGGCACTTTCCCGAGCTCGCCGTTGTCGACGACGCGGATTGCGTTGTAGATCGCCGGAAGGTGCCCGTCTTCGAATTCGATGTCGAGTGCCGGTCCGATGACTTGGATCACTTTGCCGACGTTCTGGGTCTTGGTGTCTTGGTTTGCCATGTCTTCTCCGTTGCCTATTGCGCGGCGGACGCGCCCGAGACAATCTCGATGATCTCTTTGGTGATGGCGGCCTGGCGGATGCGGTTGTAGGTCAGCGTCAGGTGATCGATCATGTCCGACGCGTTCTTCGTGGCCGCCTCCATCGCCGTCATGCGCGCTCCCTGTTCGGCGGCAGCCGACTCCAGGAGAACGCGGTAAAGCTGAAACTCGATGTGCTTCGGCAGGAGGTCTGAAAGGATCTGCTCCGGCCCTGGTTCGTAGAGGTAGTCGATGGCGGGGCGGTTCGGGTCGACCTCGAACTCAGGCGCGATCGGAAGAAGCCGTTCCGCCCGAACGTGCTGCGCGATGAGAGACTTGAATTCGTTGTAAACGACGTACACGCCGTCGATCTTCTCGTCGACGAAGTCTTTGATCAGGCTGTCGGCGATCTCGTGCGCCACCTCGACCGACAGTGCCTGGGCGACAAAGACGTTGCGGCGGATGGGAATCGTACGACGGCGGAAAAAGTCGCCCGCTTTGCGGCCGATCGTCAGCAATTCCACACCCTCAAACGCGCTGTCGCGAATGAAGTTCTGCGCGGCGCGGATGACGTTTGCGTTGAACGCGCCGCACAGTCCGCGATCGGACGTGACGACCACCACGACGACGTTTCGCTCCGGCTCACGCGACTGCAACAGCGGATGCGCGTTGATGTCGACACGCGCCGCCACCGACGCCAACACCTGACGAAGTCCGCCCGCGTACGGGCGCGCGGCAAACATCCGCTCCTGTGCTCGGCGCAGCTTCGCCGCCGCCACCATCTTCATGGCCTTGGTGATCTGCTGCGTGTTCTTGACGCTGCGGATCCGCCGCCTGATATCGATCGTGCTGGGCATTTGGGATCAGGCCGCGAGTGCGTTCGCGTTGTCCTTCACATACTGTGCTTTGAACTCGGTGATGGCGGTACGAATGGCCTGTTCGAGGTCAGCATCGAACTTCGAGGCCGTCTCGAGGCGCTCGATCACGTCCTGCTTCTCATCGCTGAGGTATTGGTGCAACGCCGCCTCGAACGGAAGGACAGCGCTGACGGCCAGGTTGTCGAGGAAGCCCTTGACGCCGGCGTAGACCGACGCGGTCTGCAGGCCGATGCGCATCGGACGATACTGCCCCTGCTTGAGGATCTCGACGAGACGCCGGCCGCGATTGAGCTGGGACTGCGTCGCTTTGTCGAGGTCGGAGCCAAACTGCGCGAACGCCGCCAGCTCGCGGTACTGCGCGAGATCAAGACGAAGCGTACCGGAGACGGATCGCATCGACCGCACCTGCGCCGAGCCGCCGACGCGCGAGACGGAGATGCCGACGTTGATGGCCGGCCGGACGCCGGAGTGGAAGAGGTCCGTCTCCAGGAAGATCTGGCCGTCGGTGATGGAGATGACGTTGGTCGGAATGTAGGCGGAAACGTCGCCGGCTTGCGTCTCGATGATCGGCAGCGCCGTCAGTGAACCGCCGCCTTTCTCATCGGCCATCTTCGAAGCGCGCTCCAGGAGACGCGAGTGAAGATAGAAAACGTCGCCGGGATAGGCCTCGCGGCCGGGCGGACGGCGAAGCAGCAGAGAGATCTCGCGATAGGCCGCGGCGTGCTTGGAGAGATCGTCGTAGATGATCAGCGCGTGCTGCCCGTTGTAGAGAAAGTATTCGGCCATCGCGCATCCGCCATACGGCGCGAGGTATTGCATCGGGGCCGGGTCCGAGGCAGAGGCGTTCACGACGATCGTGTACTCCATCGCGCCGTTCTCTTCGAGCGTCCGCACGACCTGGGCCACGGTCGATTTCTTCTGACCGACGGCGACGTAAATGCAGGTGACGTTCTTGCCCTTCTGGTTGATGATCGTGTCGACGGCGACGGCGGTCTTGCCGGTCTGGCGGTCGCCGATGATCAGCTCGCGCTGGCCGCGGCCGATCGGGATCATCGCGTCAACCGCTTTGATGCCGGTCTGCAGAGGCTCTTTGACCGGCTTGCGGTCGACAACGCCGGGCGCAAGGCGCTCGATTGGGTAGAACTCGGTGGTGTTGATCGGCCCTTTGCCGTCGATCGGCACGCCCAGCGGACTGACGACGCGTCCCACGAGCGCCGCGCCGACTGGAACCGACATGATCTTGCCGGTGCGTTTGACCTCGTCGCCTTCCTTGATGGCCGAGGCCTCGCCGAGAAGCACCACGCCGACGTTGTCTTCCTCGAGGTTGAGCGCAAGGCCGGCGATGTCGTGCGGTAACTGCACGAGCTCACCG
>Ga0307470_10000439_pt1 | contig 21091 bp, 21 predicted proteins | sample atmos_gasesAM3C__FD_204565 | JGI IMG/M metagenome (GOLD analysis project Ga0307470, IMG submission 204565) | Hardwood forest soil microbial communities from Morgan-Monroe State Forest, Indiana, United States - atmos_gasesAM3C_05 | ecosystem: Environmental > Terrestrial > Soil > Temperate forest... | reverse complement strand
CGCGTGGCACACGCGGGAGCCGATGCCACCGGGTACTATTGGTCGCTGCCGGTGGTCGCCGAGACCTGGGACGGCTGGTTGAACGACATCAACGGGTTTCACGTCAAGCCCGAACATGCGCTGCATGCCCTCGACAGCGCGCATGCCGGAGCCGTCGAAGAAGGCAGCGTCGGCGGCGGGACCGGCATGATTTGCAACGGCTATAAGGGCGGGATCGGCACCTCGTCGCGCCGCCTGGACGCCAAAGATGGCGGCTACACGGTGGGCGTGCTCGTACAGTGCAATTACGGCACCCGGGACAATCTGCGGATCGCAGGTATTCCGGTCGGACGCGAAATCCCCGCGCCCGAACCCTACGCCTTCGTGGTGCCCTGGGGACTCGACGAGCACGGCTCCATCATCGTGGTGGTAGCGACCGATGCCCCGCTGCTCGCACACCAACTGAAGCGTCTTGCGCGCCGCGTGACTCTCGGTCTGGGGCGCAACGGCAGCGTTTCGGGCAACGGCTCCGGCGACATTTTCATCGCATTTTCCACCGCGAATTCCGGCGCCGCGCTGCCGACGCATCTGGTCGACCTGAAAATGCTGCCAAACGACTCCTTGGACCCCGTTTTCCGCGCCACCGTGGAGGCAACCGAAGAGGCCGTCGTCAACGCCATGGTCGCCGCGCAGGACATGACCGGCGTCGACGACCACCACGTGATCGCCCTGCCGCATGCGGCGCTGCGCGCCGTGCTCAAGAAATACGGCCGCCTCGGTACATGATTGCGCGCGCCGGCCCGCGCAGTGCTAACCGGCATCGCCGCCGGGCGGCTGGTCCGGCTTGTCGGCCGGGTGCTCGCGCAGGGAACACAGAGCCTCGCGCGGCAACTCATCGAGTCCGGCTCCTTCCGCCGCGTCCAACTGCCCGATCAGTTTCCCGCGCATTCGGGGGCTCCAGAAGCTCCTGATGTGATTGGCGATGCCTGCAATGGCTTCATGCCGCGGCTGGGCGCGGAAGAAATTCCCAATGTCGTTCGCCATTTGCACCAGATGCTGCGTGCTGCTCATGGCGCCTAGGCCTGCGGCGGCCCGCTCTCCTGGACGATCCGGCCCTTCGCTTCGCCGAGCTGCTGCTCCGCTCCAGCGGGCAGCTCTTTGATTTGCGGATCCTGGAGATGGGCCAGGTCCGCAATGAGATCCTCGATCTGCTGCACCAAGTCCTGTAGGTCGTTGGTTTTTTTTGCCATTTTCTTACTCCGGCAGCGCAATTGGCGTGCCCTCGAACCACGCTGGAGCGGAAGTGTCCCGAGCGGTCGCCGCTGCCGCCATCCGGCAATTACCCTCAACCGGCGTAGGAACCAGCTTACGGGCCACGCACGGCTTCGTCCGATCAGTGGGCGTACTCGCTCGCCAATACCTCGACCAAGCTGTGGTCGAGTATCGCGATCGCTTCGTCCACGTCGCCTTCATCGATCATCAGCGGCGGCATGAAGCGCACCGTACTCTGCCCGCATGACAATAAAATTAAACCGTTGTGATACGCGCGGGTGATCAAGGCATCGCACAGCTTCCTGGCCGGTTCCTTGCTGACTCGGTCCTTCACCAATTCGACGCCGATCATCAGCCCCTTGCCGCGCACTTCGCCGACTACGGCGAATTTATCGGCGAATCCCTTCAGCTTGCGCATGAAGTAGTCGCCGACCTTGACCGCATTGGCGCAGTACTCGCGCTCGACGAGGTCGATGGTTGCGAGTGCAGCGGCGCAGCACAGGGGATTGCCGCCGAAGGTATTGCCATGCGCGCCGCGGGTCCACTTCTGCATGATGCTTCGCCTGGCGACGACCATCCCGATGGGCAGTCCCGAGCCGAGTCCCTTCGCCAGGGTCATGACGTCGGGCTGAACGTCCCAGTGCTGCGCGGCGAACATCTTGCCGGTACGGCCGATGCCGGACTGAACTTCATCGAATATCAGCAGAATCCCATGCCGATCGCACAGCTCGCGCAGGCCCTGTAGAAAACCATCCGGCGGCACCAGGTAGCCGCCCTCTCCTTGAATGGGCTCGACGAGAATCGCCGCCACCTCGGCTGCGGGCACGTTGTGCACGAACAGAACGTCCTCGATGTACCGCAGCACCGCGCGGCCCTGATCCGCGCCCGCGAACAGCGGCCGATAATTATTGGGATACGGAACATGAGTCACGCCGGGCATGCTGGGGAAGAATCCCCTCTGCTGCGTGTATTTGCTCGACGTGAACGACAGCGAGCCCATGGTTCTGCCGTGAAATCCGCCCAGAAAGCCGATGAACCGGCCGCGTCCGGTCACATAGCGAGCCAATTTCAATGCGCCCTCCACGCTCTCCGTACCCGACTGCGCGAAGAAGCTCATGACCGGCGCCTTCATGGGCGACAGTTCGTTGAGGCGCTCCGCCAGCTTGATCTGGCCTTCGTGCCAGTAATCGGACGAAATATGTAAAAATCGATCGGCGGCATCCTTGATGGCCTGAACCACCGCCGGATGGCTGTGGCCGGTGCTGCACACCGCGATGCCGGCGGCAAAATCCAAAAAGCGATTGCCGTCCACATCCCATATCTGCGCCCCCTTGCCATGCGACATCACGAAGGGGTAATCCCGCGGATAGGAGGGCGATACGACGAGCGCATCGCGCGCGAGCAACTCCCGGGCCTTGGGGCCCGGCAAATCGGTTTTGATGTGCGTTTTCTTCATGTCCAGTCCAGTTCCCCCAGCAGTACATTCATTGTTTCGAGTGCCCGGTCGAGTTCATTCTCCTCGATCACGAGCGGCGGCGCGAGAATAATCAAATTGCCGCGGATCGCAAAGGATATCCCGCGCTCGCGCGCCGCCGCGACGAACCGGGCCATCGATGGATGCACCGACGGCCACGGCGCCAAGGGCGCGCGCGACTCGCGGTCTTTGACCAATTCGACGATGGCAAACAGCCCGGCGCCGCCGCGCACATCGCCGATGATCGCATGCCGTTCTTGCATCGCACGCAGCCGCCGCAGCATCGCTGCGCCCAGCATCCGTGAACGCTCGATGAGATGCTCATCCTGATACGCTGCGATCGCGGCCACACCGGCGGCGCACGCCAGCGGATGACCGCAGTAGGTCAACCCGGTATTGAGCATGGTGTGCTCGAGCTTGGCGGCCACGTGCTGAGCCAATATCACCGCGCCCAGGGGAATGTGCGCGCCGGTCAATCCCTTGGCGAGAGTCATGAGGTCGGGCCGCCCGGCATCGCCGTGCGCCTGCCACGCGAACCATTCGCCGCAGCGTCCGAATCCGCTCATCACTTCGTCCGCGATCAGATACACGCCGTGCCGGCGCGTCTGTGCGCGCAAGCCGGGCCAGAAGTTATCGGGAGCAATGACGCCGTTGGTGCCGGCGTTGGGTTCCATCAAAACCGCCGCGACGTGGGACGCGCCCGTCTGGCCGATGAGCGCGCCGATATGGGCCACGTTGCGGTCCGCGCATTCGGCATCGCTGGCTGTTCCGTAAGGACAGCGGTATGCATACGGCGGCGGCACGCGCAGCACTCCGAATGCCTCTTCGTCGTCGCTGCGAGTGCGGCTGTCCCCCGACCAGGCCATGGCCGCGTAGCTCGCGCCGTGGTATGAGCGGTCGCGCGCGACGACTTTACCCCGCGGTCTGCCGCTCGCTTGGCGCGCGAATTTCACTGCATGCTCGTTCGCATCGGCGCCGCCCAAGGTGAAGAATACCCGCCCGCCCTCGAATCCGGAGAGTTCCAGGAGACGCTCGGCGAGCGCAGCGCGCGGAGCTGCGCCCCAGGCCGAATTCACGAAGCACAGTGTTTGCGCCTGTTCTTGAATGGCGCGTATCAGGCGTGGATGCTGGTGACCCAAGTTCATGCACTCGGCCAAGCTGCTCATGTCGAGGTAGCTGCGGCCCGATTCATCCCAGAACCGCGCGCCTTCTCCGCCGACGATGGTCGGCGCGTTCCAATCCGCCTGAACGCACCAGCTGTGCAAGACACTCGAACTTTCCGGCATGAAGGGGCGCTCCGCAATTTTTGATTCGTGTAGTGAAAGCGATTACGATCTGCCCGATGCGATCTGTCAACGTCTCTCACACCCCGGATCGCTGATGGCCGACCCCGCGTGGACGATGTGGAGGTCCTTCGCCGCGGTATCGGTGGGCGGCATGCTCGGTTGCCTGTTGCGGTGGGGCCTCGCCGTATTTCTCAATCGCTACTTCCCGACGATTCCGCCGGGCACCTTGGCGGCAAACCTCGTCGGCTGCTACATCATCGGAATGGCGATCGCTTTGTTCACTGCGTACCCGACGTTTGCACCGGAGTGGCGGCTGTTCGTGACGACGGGATTTTGCGGCGGGTTGACCACGTTCTCGACATTCTCCGCCGAAGTAGTGCTGCTGCTGCAGTCGGGCCGCGCCGTTTGGGCCCTGGGCGCGGTGGCGGCCCATTTGGTGGGCTCATTGTTGATGACGTTCGCGGGCATCTTCACCGTCCTCTGGCTCAAGGGTTAGCCCGCCCTCTGGTCCGAGGGTCAGCCCGCGCGCCGCAGTCCTCGCAGTTGCCGAGCAAGGCGCGCTCGCGACACCAGTGCGCGCACCAGCGCCGGTGCATTGTTCTTGCCGGCCTCGATCACCAGCAAATGCGTGATCCCCGCCTGTTCCAACATGAGCAGCAAATCGCCGGCACGAGCCGTTTGTATGATCTCCCAATCCACCGCCAACAACTTGTTCCACGGCGTCATGATGTGGCCGACGCGAATCTCGTGGTGCCGGGTATAGGTGGAGGACTGCAGGAATTGCAGCGGCCGCTCGCCCTGGATATCGTAGGAGGTGATCAAGCCGACGATGCGCTGCTCGCGCACCACCAACAGCGCGCGAACGCCCAGATGAATCATGTCGTGCAACGCGTCGTCGATCTGGCGCTCTTCATCGACGGTGACGGGATATTCGCGCGTGAAATCCGTGATCGCATGGATGGCCGGGTCGCTCGGGTCCAGGAACTGTCCATCGGAGACGGAGCGGCGGGGTAATACGGCGTCGCGGAAATTCGTTGTCGGCATCAACGACGCGCTATTCATGACAAATCTAGACCCCGGAGCCATCGGCAGGTTCCTTGCGGCGATGCCTATGTCGACGGGCCTACGGCATCCTATTTTGCGATTTCTTGGTGTAGTATATTAGTTAGATGACTAACCATTAGAGCCCTTGGAATGACTGACCTCGACGAACGCTTCAGCAGTGCGCTGCATAACGCATCTCGGGCCTGGCGCCAGGCCTTGGATCGCAGGCTCAAATACTTGGGCGTCAGCCAGGCCAGCTGGATGACCATCGCGGTCGCCGCCAAAGCGCTCGCGCCGCTGTCGCAGTCCGAACTGGCCGATCGTTTGGGAGTTGAAGGCGCGACCATGGTGGCCATGGTGGACCGATTGGTGAAGGCTGGGCTGGTCATTCGCGAGCTCTCGACCACCGACCGCCGAGTCAAGCGCGTCGCGCTGACGCAAGCCGGCAATCTGCTGTATGCCAAGGTGCGCACCGAGGCCGCCGCATTCCGCAAGGAACTGCTGGCGAATATGGATCCGAAGGCGCTGCTCACGGCGACTGAACTTCTGGAAGGTTTGCAAGGTACCATCGACTCCCTGCCATGACGCGGCCGCTCAACCGGCCCATGATCACGCTCTCGATCATGTTGGCGACGATCATGCAGACGCTCGACAGCACCATCGCCAACGTCGCGCTGCCGCACATGCAGGGAACGCTGTCGGCGTCGCAGGACCAGATTGCGTGGGTATTGACCGCCTACATCGTTGCCGCAGCCATCGCCACCCCGCTCACTGGTTGGTTGGTCGACCGCTTCGGGCAAAAAAACATATTCTTGGCGTCGATCGGCGGCTTCACCGTCGCCTCCGTGCTGTGCGGAATGTCGAATTCCCTGGCGGAGATCGTTGCCGCGCGCCTGCTGCAGGGGGTGTTCGGCGCGGCTCTGGTGCCGTTGTCCCAGGTCGTGTTGCTGGATATCAACCCCAGGGAAAAACAGGGCTCTGCCATGGCCATCTGGGGCGTGGGCGTCATGGTAGGACCGATACTGGGACCGACCTTGGGCGGCTGGCTCACCGACAGCTACAACTGGCGATGGGTATTTTTCATCAACGTACCCATCGGCCTGCTGGCCTCTTACGGCGTGTGGCAATACATTCGCCCGGCGCCGGGCCCAAAGCGCCTGCGCTTCGACATGTTCGGATTCGCCACCCTGAGTCTGGCGATCGGTGCACTGCAGCTGCTGCTCGACCGCGGCCAGCAGAACGACTGGTTCTCGTCGACGGAGACCTGGATCGAAGCGATCGCCCTGGTGGTGATGAGCACCTATTTCGCCGCACACACCGCGATGACGCCGGCCGACAGGTCGTTCGTGGATTTTCGGCTGTTCAGGAACCAAAATTTCGTCACCGGCGTCCTGTTCATCTTCATCGTGGGTCTGGTGCTGTACGCGACGCGCGCGCTCATACCGACGATGCTCGAGACTCTGATGAACTATCCGGTGGCCACCACCGGGTTGGTCACCGCGCCGTCGGGCGCCGGCACCATGATCACCATGCTGATCGTCGGGCGCCTGATCGGTAAGGTCGATCTGCGTTTGATGCTGTTCGTCGGATTCACGGTCACCGCGGTGTCTCTCTGGCAAATGTGCCACTACACCATCGAGCTTTCGAGAGGCGACATCATCTGGCCGGGCGTGATCCAGGGGATTGGGATGGGACTGGTGTTCGTGCCGTTGAGCGCCGCGACGTTCACCACCTTGAGTCCCTCGATGCGGGCACAGGGCACCGCCCTCTTCAGTTTGGTGCGCAATATCGGCAGCAGCATAGGCATTTCGCTGGTACAAACCATGCTGGTGCGCAACACCGTCATTGCGCACGCCTCGCTCACGGAACGGATCACCTACGCGAACTCCGCCTGGCACAATCCCGCCGTTGCCGGAGCCTATGACTTGAGTACCGCGGCCGGCGCCGCCTTGCTCGACAGCACGGTCACGCAGCAAGCAGCCATGATCGCCTACATCGACGATTTTTGGCTCATGCTGTTCCTGACCTTGGCGGTCACGCCGCTGCTCCTTCTCATCCAGCCGCCCGGCCGCCAAAAAATGTCCGACGTCGATGCCCATGCCGTGATGGACTAGCTCGGCCGTCCGGCCGAGTTGAACCTCCGAGTTCTAGCGGGGCGCGGCGAAGTCCTGGGTCCAGTACATGCCGGCGGCGGTGCCGGGACTGGCGGCATACCCGATTCCGATCTGGGTGAAGCGCCCGTCCATGATGTTTTCGCAATGCGCCGGACTCTCGAGCCATCCTTCGGTGACCTCGGCCGGCGTCATGGCGCCGGCCGCGATATTCTCGCCGACGATGCGGTGCACACCGTAGCCGGCGCGTTCCACGCGCACGGCAGGGCTGCTGCCGTCGCGTCCGCGATGATCCAAGACTCCATATTTCGCCATTTCACGCGAGTGCGCGACTGCCGCGCCGGTCAACTTTGAACTGAGGGTCAAAGGAGCGACGGGGGCGAGATACTTTGCGCCGCAGCGGCGTCCTGCGGCACGCACCGCATTCACCCGATCCAGTATCTGCCGGCTCACCGAGGCGGCATCGGCGGCGGCAGGCACCGACACGGGCGCCGCGAGCACCATCCATACGTCGCGGCCGCGGCGTTCTGAGCCGATTTCCCGAAGTTTGGGATCGACCAACGTACGGCAATAGCTGGCGGTCAGCGTGTGCGTGATTTGCGCATCGCTCACGGCGCCCGAGAAATGCAGCGCGGAAGACTCCGAGGCCGGATATCCTGCCGCCGCCAAGGCTTCGTGGAGGCCGGAGCCGCCGGCCAGCCGCTCTGCGGCATTTTGTAGTTTCGGGCTATTCTGCAACGGCACTCGCGCTGCGGAAGCGTTGCAGCCGCGTTGCCGAGCCCAGTTCACGGCAGCCAAGATGTCGGCGTTCGCCCCTGCCGCGTTCCCCGCAAGCGGAGACGCGGCCGCCAGGCTCGCCATCAGCAGCGGCAGTATCTTCAAACGGCGGGTTCGGCTCTGGACGCCGGCGCGGGAGATTCGGCCAGCAATTTGCCCGCCTTGGGCGCAATCCAGCGCTCGACGTCATCGAGGACTGTGAATACGGCCGGCACGATCACCAGGGTCAGGGCCGTGGACGTGATCAATCCGCCGATCACGGCAATCGCCATCGGCCCGCGGAAGTCGCTGTCCCCGCCCCATCCGACGGCCACCGGCAGCATACCCGCCACCATGGCAACCGTCGTCATGACGATGGGCCGAGCCCGTTTGTGCCCGGACTCGAGGATGGCCTCGACGCGCGTCTTACCCGCACGCATCTCCTCGATGGCGAAATCGACCAGCAAAATCGAATTCTTCGCGACGATGCCCATCAACATCAACACACCGATCACCACGGGAAGCGAGAACGGCAGTCCGGTGAGCAGCAGCGCGAGAACGGCGCCCCCCAAGGACAACGGCAAAGCCGACAAGATCGTGATGGGCTGCAGCACGCGCACGAACAGCAGCACCAGCACGGCGAACACCATGAGGATGCCGGCGCCGACGGCCAGGAGGAAATTCTGGTACAGCTCGTTCATGAATTCGATGTTCTGGGTCTCGACCAGATGCACGCCCTCGGGCAAATGCTTCAGCGTGGGCAGCGCATATATCTTCTTGAGGGCGGTGCCGAGTTCGACGCCCGGACTCATGTCGCTTTCGAGAAAGACGCGCCGGCTTTGATTGTAGCGGCGCAGGGCGGAAGGTCCCTGGCCGAAGCTCAGGAAGGCAACGGACTTGAGCGGTACGCTGGCGCCCGACGCCGTCGGCACCGGGAGATTCTCCAGCGTCGTCAGATCACGCCGCGCGCTTTCGATCAGGCTGACCCGGATGGGGATCTGCCGATCGGTCAAGGAAAACTTCGCGCCGTTCTGCGGCAGGTCGCCGAGCGTCGCAATCCGGATCGTTTCACTGATGCTCTGCACGCTGACGCCCAGCTCGGCCGCGATGTCGAGCCGCGGATGCACGACGATTTCCGGCCGGGGCAAATCGCCCCTGATCCGCGAATCGCGAACCTCGCGCAGCGCACGCATTTCCGCCAGGACTTGCCGCCCCGTACGTTCGACCAACGACGGATCGTCGCCGGTCAAATACAGCTGGATGTCGCGCCCGCCGCCGCCCTCCGAAAAATTCAAGTGCCCGTCCGGTACTTGATTGAGCAGCGGCATCATCGACTGCTCCCATTGCTTTTGGCTGAGTTTGCGTTGAGATCGCGGCACGAGGCTCACATAAATGGTCGCATTGCGAATCTCGCCGTAGGCGTCGCCGCCCACGAATTCGACGATGTTGGTCACCTCGGGCGATTTCCTCAAGATCGCCGCCGCCGCCTCGGACACCCGCGACGTATCTTCCAATTTACCGCCCGGCGGCAGCTCGATATCCAGCTCCGCGCTGGCGAAATCCTCCGGCGGGATGAAAGCCGTGGGAATAATGCTCATACACGCCACCGACAGGAAGAAAAAAACGGCGCCCGCCGCGATGGTCTTCCAGCGGTTCGCCACGCACCAGCGCAATAGCTTCAAATAGCGCGTCATGATCGGCCCGTCGGCCGTGTGTACGGCGATGGAGTCGCCGCCAAGCGCGTAGGCCGCCAGCACCGGGGTGATGAGCCGTGCGACCATGAGCGAGATGAAGACGGCCGTGGCGATGGTCAAACCGAACTGTTTGAAATATTGGCCGCTCACGCCGCCCATGAAACTCACCGGCAGAAATACCGCGATGATGGTGAAGGATGTCGCCACCACCGCGAGACCGATCTCGTCGGCCGCATCGATGGCCGCTTGAAAGCAACTCTTGCCCATGCGCTTGTGGCGGACGATGTTTTCTATTTCGACGATCGCGTCGTCCACGAGTATGCCGGCGACCAGGGAAAGCCCGAGCAAGGTGATCTGATTGAGCGTGAAGCCCATCCATTGCATGAAGACGAAGGTGGGTATCGCCGACAGCGGAATGGCCAACGCGGAGATCAGGGTCGCACGCGCATTGCGCAGGAAAAACCATACTACGACGACTGCGAGTATCGATCCCTCGACCAGTGCGCTCATGGCCGAGTGGTAGGTACGCATCGTATGATCGACAGTGGTGTAAATGGGCGTCATCTGCACCGCGGGATTCTCGGCCTTGATCTTGTCGAGTTGGTTTTGCACCGCTTTCGCCACGGCGACATCCGAAGCGCCCTTGGCTTTGAAGACGCCGAACGTCGTGGCCGAGCGGCCGTTGAGTCTCGCGGCGGAACGCACCTCGGCGATGCCGTCGTGCACGTCGGCGATTTCGCGCAGGCGGACCGATTTCCCGCCGGGAACGATGACCTGCGTATCCCCGAGCGCCTCCGCCGTTTTCGCGCCGCCCAGCACTCGAATCGCCTGTTCGCCGCCGCCCACCTGGGCGCGGCCGCCGGCGGCATCCATGTTGAGCGCTCTCAATTGTTGATTGACCTCGACCGCGGTCAGGCCCAGAGCCTGGAGCCGGCCGGGATCCAGTTCGACCCGGATTTCGCGGTCGACGCCGCCGCTTCGCGTCACCTGCGCGACGCCGGGGATCGTCAACAAGCGTTTGGTCACGGTGTTGTCGATGAACCAGCTGAGTTGTTCGGGCGTCAGGTTGGTGGTCGTCACCGCGTAATAGGCGAATGCGCCGCCGTCGACATTTACCCGCGTCACGAGAGGTTCGATAATGCCCTGCGGCAGGTCGTTGCGGACCTTGGCCACCGCATCGCGAACGTCCGTCACGGCACGATCGATCGGCGTGCCGATCAAGAACTCGGTAAATATATTGACTTGGCCCTCGACGATGAAGGTCGTGATATTGCGCACGTTGCCGATGTTCGAGATCGAACCTTCCACTTTCTGCGCAATCTGAGTTTCCAACTCCGTGGGCGCGGCGCCGGGTTGCGTGACGTTGACGTTGACCACCGGAAAAGACACATCGGGATCAAGATTGATGGGCAGGCGGACGAACGCCACGACGCCCAGGAAAAACAACACCACGAACAGCACGATGGGCGTGACGGGATGACGGATCGCCCAAGCCGAAATATTTCTCATGACCGCTCCGAATCTTTCAAGACCGGATTGACCAGTTCACCCTCCTGCAAGAATGCGCCCGCGGTCGCGACGACCTGTTCCTTGCCGCTGACGCCTTCGGCGATGGTCACTCCGTTCTGCACCATCCCCGACACGCGCACGGAGCGCCGCTCCACCTTGTGCTGCGCGTTCACGATCAAGACATAGCTGCCCTTGTCGTCGGTCAGCACGGCGGTTTGCGGCAGAACCGCGCGGTCGGCGTTGCTCACCGTCACGTCGGCGCGCGCAAATGCGCCGGGCCGCAGATTCACGTCCGGCGTCAGGGCCACCCGAGCCATCCCCAAACGGGTCTGCGGATCGATGACGGCGCTGAGCAGACGGATGTGGCCTTCGTAGACGCGGGTGGTGCCGGTCAGCCGCACGTTGACGGATTGACCGACCTTGAGCAGGGGCAAATCTTGCTCGGCGACCTGTCCCCGCAGCTCGACTTCACCGCGTTCCGACAGGCGAAACAGGGCCTCGCCGCCCGGGGTCGCGGTCTGCCCCACTTCGACGTTGCGGGTCAATATGACGCCGTCCGACGGCGCGCGAACGGCCGCGCGAGCCAGACGCGCCCGCGCCTCGGCCAACTGCGCGGCGGCGACCTTGACCTTGGCCGCGGCGGTCAGCGCGGCGGACTTGCGCCGCTGCGTTTCCTCGACCGACAGGGCGCCCGATGCGCCGACGGCCTGCGCGCGGCGATATTCCGCATCGGCGAGTTCCGCTTCGGCACGCGCCTGCTCCAGCCCCGCCTCGAGATTGGCCACCTGGGGTTCCAATACCGAGACATTGAGGCGAGCCAGCACCTGACCGCGCTTCACATGGTCGCCGGCCTCGACGTAGATCGCCGCCACGCGCCCGGCATCGCCTTCGACGCCGATGGGCATGTCGTATCGTGCCGCGATGGTGCCGATGATGCTCACGGTCGTCGGCACGGTGCTCACCCCGACTTCGGTCACCGACACCGTCGGAATGGGGACCTTATTGGCAACACTCTTCACGCCCAATGCCTGGGTCAGCCGCATCGCCAATAAAACCACCACGGCGACGATGACGGTCCCGATCGCTATCGCCACCCACACGTTGCGCCGGCCCGAGAATTCGGAAGCGACCGACTGCGGAAACTCACTCGATGCATTCATGACAAGACATCCCAGGGAAAACTTCCTTTGTTCAGGATGAACCCGGCCAACGAGTTCATCTCTCCATCCTCATTGCGCGTGATTCGCCGCACTGCATTCGCCATCCGCCGCTTGGCTTGTTGCGCGAAGACGCGCGCGAGGCGGATGGCTTGCTCGCCTTGCTCGCCGGGCGCCCGGCTCAAGGTCGCCGCCCTCGACAATACGCAAAGCCCAACGTATAGATCGATGCCGATGTCGGCGATTCGCTTCAAGTCGTGCTGCCGGTCGGCGATCGACTTGCCATGCTTGCGCAGCAAATAATCGGACGCTTTGGCCAATTCGACAGTATACCGCTCATAGATCTCCGCCGCCTCACGCAGCGCTTCTGGCAATTGAGTCAGAATCTTGTCGCGCCCCACTCCCGTCGCCTGCGTCAGCCGCTTTTCCGCATAGTCGGTCAAAACGCCGAAGCCTTTGATGAAATTATTGAAAATATCATCCATCGCGGCTTTCAGTTCTCCCAATGACCTGCCGAGGTCCTTGAGGCCGGATAGAGCGATATACAGCCTGAGCACCTCGTTGGTTCCCTCGAATATCGTCAGAATGCGGCAATCGCGCGCAATCTGCTCATACGGGGCGTCGCGCATGTAGCCGCTGCCGGCCGCGATCTGCAAAGCTTCGTAGGCGCTGCGCTGCAAGGCTTCGCTGGCAAAGATCTTGCTCATCGCCGCTTCCACCGAATAATCCTCATCGCCGGAGTCGATGTAGTGGGCGACCATCCACACGACGCTTTCGGCCGCGAAGCAATCGAGCGTCATTTGCGCGATTTTTTCGCGGACCAGACCGAACTGCGCGATCGGCGTGTCGAACTGCTTGCGCGACTGCGCCTGTTGCGCCGCATGAGCAATGAGCGTCTTCATGCCTCCGACCGCCCCGCCGCCGAGACCGGTGCGCCCGTTGTTCAATATCGCCATGGCGACCTTGAACCCCTTGCCCTCGGTGTCCAGCACATTGGCAGCCGGAACGCGCACGTCCGCGAAACTCACGGCGGTCGTCGAGGAAGCGCGGATGCCCATTTTATCCTCGTGCCGCCCATGGCTCACGCCGGGCCACGCCGCCTCGACCACGAACGCCGTGATCCTGCCCGCCGGCGTCGCGGTGCGGGCGAACACCGTGTACAGGTCCGCAATACCGCCGTTGGTAATCCAGATCTTCTCACCGTTGAGCACCCAACTGCCGTCGGCGTTCTTGACCGCATGGGTCCGAATCGACGCCGCGTCCGAGCCCGCGCCGGACTCGGTCAGGCAAAACGCCGCAATCATTTCCCCGCTCGCGAGCTTCGGCAGGTAGCGCGCCTTCTGTTCGGCGGTGCCGAACAGCAAGATACCCTTCATGCCGATGGAACTGTGCGCGCCGATGGTGAGCGACACCGAACTGTCGTGTGAGCTGCTCTGGCTCAGCACGCGGGCATACCCGGCATTCGAGAGGCCGATGCCGCCGTATTCCTCGGGGACGATGAGACCGAACAGCCCCAGGTCGCGCAGGCCTTGAATGAACTCGGCCGGCTGCTCGGCCGCGAGGTCCCAGCGCTTGAATTCTTGGTGCTTGGGGCCCAGGAATTGATCGATGGCATCGACCATCATCCCCAGAACTTCCCGGTCCTTGTCGCGCAAGCTTGGGTAGGGAAAGAGGCGGTCTTCCAGGATCCTTCCCGCCATGAGATTTTTCGCAACGCTCATCGATCCTACTCGGCGACGCGATCAATCACGAGATTCCGTACTCCGTCGCGGCCCACATCATAAGAGAGTTCGCCGTACAAATCCCCTGCCGCCTGCACGGGCTGACCACTGAAGGACACTCGCGCCGTGATGGCTACCTGCCGGCCCTTCACCAGAACACGCCCCGGCAACATCGAGTCGGCCGGCGACAGCTGCACCTGGGTGCCGATGGCGGCGCTCGTCAGTCGCTTGGCGGCCAACGGTGGTCCGCCGCTCCCGGGCTCACGTGCAAAGACGAACAAGGGGGCCCCCGATACCAGTCGTGACTTCAAGGCCGGTGCAATGCTGATATTGACAGTAACCAGCGCCTCGCTTAAGCCCTGCGCCGACGTGCTCGTCCCCGCGGGCGACGCACTCGTCCCCGCCGTCGCCGCGTTCGCCGCACTGCCGGCCGCCGCGCTGCCGGCGGCCGAGCTGCCCTCCGGAGCACCCAGCTCTGCTATGCGCGCATCGAGCATCTGCGCGATCTGCGGCGGCGGATGCAAGTCCTTGAGCGCCTGCCAGCGCGCGCGGGCCAGCGAGCGGTCGCCGCGCACCGCAGCAGCGAAGCCGCCGTACAACAGGGCCTTCGGGTTGTCCGGCGCCAGGGCAAGCGCCTCCTCGAACAGTTGCGCGGCCTGCGGAGTGATTTCGCCGCCCGCCCGCAGGCTCATGGCCTCGCCCAGGCCCATGGCGGCATCGGCATTCTTCGAGTCCAGCTGATGCGCGTGATCATAGGCGACGATGGCATCGTCCAGGCGATTCATCGTCAGATACGAGCGTCCGAGCATCAGCCAGCCGCTGAGGTCGTTGGGCTGGTCCTGCAGGCGCTTCTCCAACCGAGCGACCATGGCCGCCACGTCCGGCCCGGCAGCGGCCTCGGATGGCGCGGGGTGCCAATTCCAATTCGACCAGAGGGGGTAGAGACCGGCGGCGGCACCGATCACCAGCACCGCCGCAAGCGCACCGAGCAGCCGGCTTTGTTTATCGCGAAGCAGCGGTAACGCGACCGCGCCCGCGGCGATCGCGGCCATGACGGCGGCGATGACGAGGAATGTATTCATTTTTTACTTGGGTTGTCTCTAAGGTCCCGTGGCGGACTCATCGTCGAGCGGCATGCGTGAGCGCTGGCGCGCGACGCGATAGATGATGAAGCCGCCCAGCAGCAGCATGACGAATGGGGCGCCCCAGATGAACAGGGTCTTGGGCTCCAGCGGGGGGCTGAAGCGCACGAACTCGCCGTAGCGGTCCGTCATGAAATCGAATATGGCGTCGTCGCTCTTTCCGGCCACCAGCATTTCGCGCACTTGCCGGCGAAGATCGCTCGCCAGCTCCACATTCGAGTCGGCGATGGATTCGTTTTGACAGACGAGACAGCGAAGTTCCTTGGTTATGTTTTCGAAGCGCGCCTGCAGGCCCTGATCTTGCAGCTGGCCATTGGCATCCACCGCCTGCACCGCCGCCGGGCAGGCGAGCGCGCCCAGAGCGCCCAACAGCGCGAGCGCGAATGCGCCGATGCACGCGGACAACCTCCGCGGCGGAGTCTTCATGCGCCGCCTCGGCGCGCCGCGGCGATTCGCGGCAGGAAATCGCGCTGCCAGATTTGCTCGGTCATCGGCGAGATGAATTTGTAGATCACGCGGCCCTGCCCATCCACCAAGAAGGTTTCCGGCGCGCCGTAGACGCCCCAGTCGATCGCCGTGCGTCCGTCGGTGTCGAACGCCACCGCCTGGTATGGATTGCCGAGCTGTTCCAACCACAGCTTCGCCTTGTCGCGATCGTCCATGTAGACGAGTCCGATCATGGGCACCACGTGTTGTTGTGCAATGGCCAGCAGCGCCTCGTGTTCCTCGCGGCATGCGGCGCACCAGGTGCCCCACACGTTCAATACGTAAACTTGGCCCTTGAGCGCCGCATTGCTGACGGGCCGCGACGGATCGAGCACATCCGTGAGCGTGAATGCCGGCGCCGGCTTACCGATCAGCGGCGACGGCAATGCGTGTATGTCGCGGCTCGGATTGAGTCCGAACGCGAACAGCACCACGAGCGCGACGAACGCGGCAAACGGCAGTAGGAACTTCCACATCACGCCGACCCGGGTTCCGCTTGGGGTCCGGGCGGCGCAGACGCCACGGCCTGCGACTCGACCGGCACTTTGAGCCGGTAGCGGCGATCCGTAGCGGCAGTCAGGCCGCCGATCGCCATCACCAGCGCGCCGAGCCATATGTAGCGCACCAGCGGTTTGTACTGAATGCGCAGACTCCACGCGTCCTCGCCGAGCGGATTGCCCATGGCGACGAACAGATCGCGCGCCCAGTTGACCGAGATGGCGGCCTGACTGTTGTCGGTCTGCTGCACCCAGAAATGCCGCTTTTGCGGTTTCAAGATCGCCACCGGCTTACCCTGACGGGTGACCTCCACCAGCGCCTCGACCGCGTCGTAGTTCGGCCCGCGCACATTCACGGCGTTCACGAACCTGAAATCATATCCGGCGATGGCGAAGGTGCCGCCCGGCTTCATGGCAACGTCCTTCTCGATCTTGTAGCTCTCGACGCCGCTGGCGCCGATTGCAAACATGCCGACGCCGAAATGAGCGATGCACATGCCGAGCAATGCGGCCGTCACGGTCTGCTTCTGACGCCACCGGCGCACAGGCTCGAGCAATGCGGAAAATATGATCCAGAAGCCGAAGCTGAAGCCGATCAATCCGACCGGATGGAATTCCCGGAAGATCAGTCCCTGGATCAGAACCGCCAGCGCAGCCGCCACGCCCAACAACCACCAGAGCGGATTGGCGGTCGCGGTCAGCTTGCCGCGGCGCCAGACCGAATGCATTCCGATCGCCAGAAACACCATCAAGGGCAGCACGGGTACCAGGAACATCACTGCGAACACCGGCGGCCCCACCGAGATCTTGCCGATTCCGAGCAGCTCGTACACCAGGGGAGACAAGGTGCCCCAGAGCACGAGCCCGGCGACGCTCACCAGAATGACGTTGTTCACCAGCAGAAAGAACTCGCGCGAGAACAGCTCGAATCCCCCGGGCACGTACAGCTTCGGAGCCCGCCACGCATACAGGGTGAGCGAGCCTCCGATCGTCAACACCAGGAAAGCGAGAATGTACAGCCCGCGGGTCGGGTCGGTCGCGAACGAGTGCACCGACACCAACACGCCCGAGCGCACCAGGAAGGTTCCCACCAGGCTCAACGAGAAGGCGAAGATTGCCAGCAGCAAGGTCCAGCTCTTGAAGATGCCGCGCTTCTCGGTGACGCTGAGCGAGTGGATCAGCGCGGTTCCCACCAGCCAAGGCATGAACGAGGCGTTCTCCACCGGATCCCAGAACCACCATCCGCCCCAGCCGAGCTCGTAGTAGGCCCACCAGCTGCCGAGCGCGATGCCGATGGTTTGGAACAACCACGCGAAAATGGTCCAAGGCCGGGTCCATTTGGCCCAGGTCTGATCGAGGCGTCCTTCCAGCATTGCGGCAATGGCGAAGGCAAAGGCCACCGAAAATCCCACATAGCCGGTGTAGAGCATCGGGGGATGGATGGCGAGCGCGAAATCCTGCAGCACGGGATTCAAATCGGCGCCGTCCGATGCGGCGGGAATCAAGCGCAGGAAGGGATTGGAGGTCCACAAGGTGAACAGCATGAAGCCGCCGCTGACCAGGCCCATCACGCCCAGCACACGGCTGGAAAAGGTCAAGGGAAGTTGGCGGCTGAAGGCGGCGACCGCCACGCTCCAGATGGACAGAATCAAAATCCACAGCAGCAGCGAGCCCTCATGCGCGCCCCACAGAGCCGCCACCTTGTAGAACAGCGGCAGCTGCGAATTCGAATTGCGCGCCACATACAGGACCGAGAAATCATTGTTGACGAAGGAATATACGAGGCAGGCGAAGGCCATGACGACGAACACGAATTGCCCCGTCACGGCCGGACGCGCCACCGCCATCCAAACCGGCTTGCCGCGCCAGGCACCCGTGAGACCGAAGAAGGCCTGCGACAGGCTCAGCACGAATGCCAGAATGAGTGAAAAAACCCCTAACTCCGGTGCCATCGCGATACTCCCGCGCTAAGTTGTCGGCCCTGCGGCCGTTGGGCCGGCTGCGGCCTTGTTGCCGGCTGCGGCCTTGTTCTTGAGCGAAGCGGCCACCTCGGGGGGCATGTACTTCTCATCATGCTTCGCCAGCACCTCGTCGGCGACGAAGGCGCCGTTCGAGTTCATCGTGCCGTGTGCAATGATACCCTGCCCTTCACGGAACAGATCCGGCAAAACGCCGGTGTATTCCACCGGGACCTGGTGCGCGAAGTCGGTCAGCACGAAGCGAACCTGTAAATCGCCGGGATGGCGCGCGACGCTGCCCTTGACCACCATCCCGCCGATGCGGAATCGCTTGGCAAGCGGTGCTTTCCCCTGAACGACCTGGCTGGGGTCGTAATAAAACATGATGTTCTCACGCGAGGCCATGACCGCCAGCGACACCGAGGCGGCGACGCCGCCCAGAATGCCGAGCACGACGAGCAGGCGTTTGCGCCGCGGAGTCATGATTCCGCCCCCGCCGCCATTGCCAGCGCGCGCCCCGCCCGCACCCGAGCCGCGGCGTGAAAGCGGCGCGCGGACCAGAGGTTCCACGCCAGCACCACGCACGCAAAGGCGAAGCACGGCCACACGTAGCCGGCATAACCGCCCATCGACCAGAATCCATTACTCGTCACGATTTGATCGCCTCCCGCACCCACTTCGCCTGCCGCTCCCGGTTGAGAACTTCGCCTTGCACCCGCATGCACAACACCGCCCCATAGAACAACATGAACCCGACCAGCATCGATAGCAAGGGCAACAGCATGCTGCCCGGCATCGAGGGTTTGCCCAGCTTGGCGACCGTCGCGCCCTGATGCAGTGAGTTCCACCATTGGACCGAATAGTGAATGATGGGCACGTTCACCGCCCCGACGATCCCTAGGAGCGCGGCGGCCCTGTCGCCCCGGGCGGGGTCCTCGAATGCGGGCCGCAGGGACATCACGCCGACGTAGAGAAACAACAAGATCAGTTCCGAAGTGAGCCGCGGATCCCACGCCCAATAAGTGCCCCACATCGGCCGGCCCCAGAGCGAACCGGTGACCAAGGCCAGCAAGGTGAAGGAGGCGCCGATGGGTGCAGACGCGGCCGCCACCGCATGGCCCATCTTGATGCGCCAGATGAGCGCGATCGCCCCCGCAATGGCCATGCTGGTATAGGAGAAGAGAGACATCCACGCGCTCGGTGCATGAACGTAAATGATGCGAAACGCATCGCCCTGCTGATAATCGGGGGGCGCAAACACCAATCCGGCCACGAGCCCGTAGCCGATGGTGAGCACCGCCAACCCCAAGAACCACGGCGCAAGGGCTGCGGCGGCGCCGTAGACATACGGCGGAGACGCGAGCTTGTAAAACCAGGTCCACATGGTCGATTTCAATGCCTCATTCGAGCGAAATGCGCAACGCCGCAGTTGCAGCAAACGGCGCCAGCGTGCAGGTGAATACGCACAGCGCCGCCAAAAAATACAATGCTCCCAGCGGACTCACGCCCGACAGCGCTCTATCCGTTGCACCCGCGCCGAAGATCAACAACGGCATCGCCAGCGGCAGCACGATCAGGGACAAGAGCACATTGCCGCGCCGCAAACCGACCGTGAGTCCGGCTCCGATGGCCCCCAGCCAACTCAAGGTCAGCGTACCCAGCCCCAAGCTCAGCATCATGGTCGCAAACGCACTGCCGGGAATTCCCAGCGCGGTCGCAACGACCGGCGATACCAAAACCAGCGCGACCCCGGTGACCAACCAATGAGCAAAGGTTTTCGCAACCACGATCAGCGTCAATCCTTGCCCGGAGAGCGCCAGCTGCTCCAATGTCCCGTCGTCCGCATCGCTCTTGAAGAGCGCATCCAGCGACAACAGAGACGATAACAGTGCGGCGACCCAAAGCACACCCGGCGCCATGTCTCGCAGCAGCGACAACTGCAGGCTCAAACCTAAAGGAAACAATGTAGTTACGATCAAAAAGAACACCAAAGGTTGCAACAATTGATCGGGGCGCCGGAAACTGAGACACAGTTCACGGCGCACGACCAGTGTAAAGGCCTCGAAGGTGCCGACGTTCATGGCCCCAGGTCCAGGCGGCGCATATCGACGTCGATGTCGAGATCGTGGTGCGCGACCACCAGCGCCGCCCCGCCCCGCTCCACGTGCGATTGCAGCAGGCTCGACATCAAATCCGTGCCCGCCGCGTCCAGATTGGTGAACGGCTCATCCAATAACCAGAGAGATGCCCTCATCGCCAAGACCCGCGCCATTGCAACACGGCGGCGCTGGCCCGCAGACAGCACGCGCGCCGGCAAATCGGCGCAGGCCGCGACTCCGGTCCGCTCCAAACTGCCGCGCAATTCGTCTGCGGTCGCCCGGTGTTTCAGTCCAACGGCGAAGTGCAGGTTCTCCAACGCGGTCAGATCGGCCTTGAGGGCGGGTTCGTGCGAGGCATAGGCGAGAGCCGCCTGGTATTCGGACCGGACACTCGCGATGGGCTTTCCCAGCCACGACACCCGCCCCTGTTCCGGCCGCAGTAAACCGCAAACGACGCGCAGCAGAGTAGTCTTGCCGGTCCCGTTGGGGCCGGAAATATGCAGCAGCTGGCGGGGCCGGAGCGAGAGGCTCACGCCCTTGAGTACATGGCGGTCGCCGCGCCAGACATGGACCCCATCGACGCCAAGACCTTCGGCTGCCGTATTCATGAGGCGGCGAGCTTAACTAAATCAAAGAGTTGAAGCTACCTTTTCACGCTCAACTAGCGCCTTCACGCTCAACCAGCGCCATGGATAGCCAAATCCTATCGCCCTCATTCAGACATTCAATTGGGAACGGTTGCGAGCGTCGCGCATTGTCGGGCTCCGCACTCAATGTCGGAGGGGAGTATGAACAAAGCAGACTGGGTACTTCGGTCTCGCCGGGCGGTGCAGCTCTGTCTTGTCATCGGTACCGGGAGTGCGCTGAGCGTTGCTGCAGAGCCGGCAACCGCTCCGCATGGCTCGA